>Ga0180216_1001647_pt1 | contig 19559 bp, 15 predicted proteins | sample eDN3rd37CBELigMG_FD_128879 | JGI IMG/M metagenome (GOLD analysis project Ga0180216, IMG submission 128879) | Enriched Miracle-Growth compost microbial communities from Emeryville, California, USA - eDNA 3rd pass 37_C BE-Lig MG (version 2)... ...
ATGGTCACGCCGGAGTCGCGAAGATCACGCACAATGCGCCACATGTCCTTGCGGAGCTCAACATCGACGCCCGCCGTGGGCTCGTCGAGGAACAGGACCCGCGGCTCGTGAGAAAGTGCTTTCGCAATCAGCACGCGGCGTTTCATGCCTCCGGAGAGGGTCATGATCCTGTTGTCCTTCTTGTCCCATAAGGACAGATCACGCAGGATTTTTTCGATGTAGCCAGGGTCTGGCGCCTTGCCAAACAGGCCGCGGCTGAAGCTGACCGTGTCCCAGACCGTCTCGAAGGCATTGTTGGGCAGCTCCTGGGGTACGAGCCCGATCAGGGACCGCGTCTTGCGGTAGTCCTTGATGATGTCATAGCCGTCGACCAGGACCGTTCCCTCGCCCGGCGTGACAATACCGCATATGATGCTGATCAGCGTCGTTTTGCCGGCGCCGTTCGGACCCAGCAGGGCGAAAATCTCGCCGGGATAGATTTCCAGGTTGACCGACTTCAATGCCTGAAAATTCTGGCCATAGGTCTTCGAAAGGTTCTTGATGGATATCGTGGGACGCATGGTTTGCCAGCTTAACAGAGTTAATCGGTAGCGTCGGAGCGTTGCCCGGGCGAGATGGGGCGTATGGAGCAGTTTCGTTCCCTTGCGAGTTCCATGGTGTAGCCAGACTCGCGGCTCGCTAGCACGGCTCTGGACCATTTGGAAGTGACGGGTTGCGGCGCGAACCGGGATTTCATTTGATGCGGCCGCACTTATAAGTTCAGCAAGATGGCCCAAGCGCGGCGAACGTGACCGGTAGCGAACGCCTTCAAGCTGGATGATGTCAGCAATCTACAGAGTTCAGGTTTTCTACGTACCTGCAGGCAACGGAGCCAGGCTGAGTGTCGGAGGTTCAAAGGATAAAAGATCAGGAGACCTCTACGGAGCAGAGGGGTGAGAGCTTCATCTTCAGCTTGCGCGAGTTCAACGGAGCGCTGGGCGATCTCGGGACGTTGCTGCCCCTGACACTTGCGACCATTGCGGTGGCCGGGCTGGCGCCGACGCCGGTGCTGGCAGGGTTCGCTCTTTTCTACATCGCGACCGGCTCCTATTACCGGTTGCCCATTCCCGTGCAGCCGATGAAGGCCGTGGCTGCTGTCTTGCTCACGTCGCAACTCAGTCCGGCTACGCTTGCAACCAGCGGTGTCCTGATCGGCGCCGTTCTGCTTGTGCTTGGTGCCAGCGGGTGGATTTCGCGGCTTGCCCGTCTGGTTCCGCAATCGGTTCTCGCCGGGTTGCAATTGGGGCTCGGCGCTGCGCTGGCCCTTGTGGCGTTCGATCTGATGGCTACGGCTCCGCTGCTCGGGCTGGTGACTTGCGGGCTCCTGCTGGGACTGGGACTTCTTTCGGGCTTTCCCTCTGCGCTGATCGCGCTGGTGGCTTCCATCCCGCTGGGGCACGTTTTGGCGGCACCGGGTGTCGCGGCGATAGAGGGGACGGGCATCGTTCACTCCGGTCTTGTTCAGATACCGGCGTGGCCATCGCTGGTCGAGGTCGAGCAGGCTTTATCGCTTTACGTGCTTCCGCAACTGTCACTGACGCTCACCAACGCCGTCGTGCTGACGGCACTGATTGCGGGTGATTACTTCGGGGAACGGGCGTCGCATGTGACACCTGTCCGATTGTCGGTAACCAGCGGTCTCGCCAACCTGTTGCTGACCCCGTTGGGAGCCTTGCCCATGTGCCATGGCGCCGGTGGGCTGGCCGCCCACTATCGATTCGGAGCCCGCAGTGGCACCGCCCCGATCGTGCTGGGTCTGCTCCTGCTGGTCGTCGCGCTTCTTCCGGGTGGTTCGGGATTGACGTTGATCGCAGCCATTCCGGCTGCGGGCCTCGGGGCGTTGCTCGCGGTTGCGGCGGGAGAGCTGGCCCTCACCCGCCGCCTGTTCGACAGCCGGCCGTCGTGCTGGCCGGTGATTGCTATGACCGCAGTAGTGACGGTCGTGGCAGATCCTTTCTGGGGACTTCTGGCGGGTTCGCTCAGTGAAATCGCCCGCGTGAGGCTCATCCGGCTGCTGCGCCCCAGGGGCTGAAGAGCTCAAGCTCTTCCGGCCAGGCTACGAAAGCTGGATGGTCGATCGTTGTCACCCTGAGGGTGAAACATTGCGCGGATCGAACTGATAAAGCCAGGTCTCAGTCAGCGGTTCCCCGTTCAGCGCGAGGTACAGGCGCATCTCGGCAATCTGTTGCGGCTGACATTCGAAGTCGAAAACAGCACGCCAGATGTTGCCATTGGGAACGGGTTCGGCGAAGCGGCGGACGACAGTTCCCGATGACGTGGTCAGGATCACATCGGGAAAGACGCCATAGGGGATCTTCGTCAGCACGGAGGGGCGATCGAATTCGACCGCGAAGCGGTAAAGATTCGCCGGGCGCGGTTTGCCGGGCTCGCCACCGGTTCCGATGCGCGTGGCCACGGTGCGTGCGATGTTCTCAGCTGGATATGGCTCGTCCGCGATCCAGTGCATCCGATAATGCATCTGATATTCGTTGCCTGCCCTAGCTTCCTCGGCGGGAACCCAGAATACGCCGATGTTGTCGTGGATCTCGTCATCAGTGCGGATTTCCAGAAGCTGCACCTGGCCCTTGCCAAGGGGTTTCAGCGGTTCGATCCAGAGGCTCGAGCGGCGGTCGTACATGACGCCGTCCTGATAGTGGTCGAAGTTGCGGTCACGCTGCATCAGGCCGAAGCCGCGAGGATTCTCATCCTCGAATGCCGACACCGTTGTGAAAAGCGGATTGTTGAGCGGCCGCCAGATACGCTCGCCGGCGCCGTTCCAGATGGCCAGTCCATCGGAATCGTGAACTTCGGGACGCCAGTCCCGGGTTCGTTCACGGCCATACTCGCCGTACCAGAACATGGAGGTCAGCGGGATCAGGCCGAGCCGTTTGATATCGCGGCGCAGGAAGATGGCGGATTCGACGTCCATGACGACGCCTTTGCTGCGGTCGCGGCCGCGCGTCAGAAGGAAACGGAACGCGCCGGTGATGCTTGGTCCGTCAAGCACGGCACAGACAGTGACAGGAGCTTCGGGATCGGGTGTCTGTGCGATGTAGAACTCTGTGAAATCCGGGAATTCCTCTGCCCGGTCTGGAACGGCGGCATCGACAGCGACGCCGCGGGCGGAAAGTCCATACTGGCCGAGCGCGCCGATGGCGCGGAAGTAGGATGCGCCGAGAAAGGCTACCCAGTCCTGCGTGCGCCAATCCGTGGCGCCGTTCCACTCCTGCAGGCGGAAGCCCGCAAAGCCCGAGTCGGGTGGCAGCAATCGGGCCGGGCTGTCTTCCGGCATCTCGAAGAGGGTGGGACGATATTCCACTTCGCGGGCCATGCCATCTTCGACGATGTACATTTTCACGGCTTTGCCGAAGTATTGTCCAAGGTGGAAAAACGTCACCGGATATGCGCCGTTGCCATATGCGAAGGGGGCGCGATCCGTCTTGAATTTCAGTTTGCCGTGCTGCTCGTAATTAATCATGCTGACGACGTCAGGTCGCGGACGATCAGGAGGCACGTAAGTGCTGGCGGCCATCTGGCGGGCGCGCTCTATGAGACTTTCATATTTGAATGGAGTGGCGCCTTCCGTTCCCTCTGCGAAAGCAAATCGCAGACCTGGAGCAAATCCGAGAAAGGCGGCAAATCCCGCACACGTGCGGAACAAGTCGCGTCGGTTCAGCGCTTTCATGCTTTCGTATGCCCCTTGCTCATCTTTCCTGCTGAAAAGCCGACGTTCGATTTTTCAGGTGTATGGTCCGTTGTCGAGTATTTCATGCGCCTGAGAATAAAGCGGAGCGACCCTGACCACCGCGCTGCCCCCCGGCCGGATGGTCCTAGAAACACACTCTGGCGTATTCGTGACCATAAATAAAAATCCTCTTAAGGCAGGCTTCGCCGAACGCTGGGGCCTCCGATTGGAGGGCGAGTGTATTTCAAGGATAAAATATCTGTTGTAAGAATCCGGCACGGGAGCGTTGGCGGGCGCGTCAGGATGACGCACATTCTCTTCAAGGCACCGGAGTCCCGGAATGCGGGCTCTTGGCGTTTGTGCCATTTGCCGGGCGGGTTACCGGTCGGTGTTGCAGCGAGGCCGGGACGAGTTCTCTAATTGCGATAACGAGATGCGGCAAGAAAGTACGACTTTCCTGCCGCAGTGTTAGGCGTAATTGTGTGGAAACTCCCTCTTATCTGGAGGCGCTTTCCACCCATGAAAACGAATCCGGATTTGAGACCTGGAATACCGTGCGGAATTCATAAGCCTTCGATTTGTTTTTGAAGGCCTCGGCCAACGGAATCGCGAAGGAAGCGGTTTGCTTGTCGGCTGACAGCGTGCCGGTCGTCTCTACGATTTTTGGCGCGGTGATCGACCAGGAGAGCATGCGGCCGGCCATGGAAGCGAGGAACATTTTCTCCATGCCCTCCGCCATTGGATCATCGGCTTCTTCAGAACCGAACGGCGGGATCGAGACCAGGAATACAAGATCATCGTTTTCACGAGTCAGTTTGACGCTCATTTGAGGACCATCTTCAGGCTTTTCGCCCGGTATGAGGTCGCCACTGTTCAGCTGCTCCAGTACCGTCGCTGCCGGACCTTCCACCTCAAACGCACAGATGACATTGCTGCCTTCGGTCGAGCGATTTGCGGTTATCCTGATCCCGCTCTCAGCCTGTCCAACACTTTCATCGCTGCAGAAGGGTTCGCTTTCCTCGTCGCTCTCCATCATGTTGACGAGTGACGCGTCCAGCCCCAAACGCATTGCCACCTTCACCGTTCCGTCATCCGCAAACCTGAAATTCTGCTGGATATCGAAGCAGCCGCATAGCATCAGTGATGCTGCGAGCGCGGCAAGAACCTTCAATCTCATCACAAAGCCCCCCTTCGAGCAGTTTTGTTGCGTGGCCGGACCATCGGCGGCCACTCTCTGGAGCTGTACGCGGAGGGCCGGGCAAAGGCCATGGGCCACTCGAACTTACGCAGAAATAAATTGGCGGGCATTTCATCGAGCTTGAGCCGGTATGTGCGAACCACTCAGCTGGAGTTGGTTACCGCGTTCGATAAGGTTCGGCGCTCGCGAACCGAGCAGGAGCGAACAGGTCCAAACACCTTGCAGTCAGAGATCATGAAGAAGGAATTCCACGTCTACGATGCTGTCATCCTTGGTGCCGGGGGGGCGGGATTGATGTGTGCCGCCGTGGCAGGGCAGCGGGGCCGGCGCGTGCTCGTGTTGGATCACGCGGATCGACCGGGCAAAAAGATACTGATTTCCGGCGGAGGTCGATGCAACTTCACGAATGTGCACACGGCGCCGGAGTGCTATCTTTCTGCAAATCCTCATTTCGTCCGGTCCGCGCTGGGCCGCTATACGCCCGAGGATTTCATTGCGCTTGTCGACCGGCATCGCATCGCCTGGCATGAGAAGACGCTTGGACAACTGTTCTGCGATGGATCGGCACGCCAGATCGTCACCATGCTCCTCGACGAATGCGAGAGGGGGCAGGTGGTTCTTCAACTCGGACAAACGATCCGGGAGATCGATCACGCGGATGGCAGGTTCCATGTCAGAACCGATACACTAGGGGTAAGTGCGCCGGCGCTTGTGATTGCGACGGGCGGGCCGTCCATTCCGAAAATGGGTGCAACCGGATTTGCCTATGATGTGGCCCGACAGTTCGGCCTGAAAGTCGTCGAACCGAAACCTGCGCTTGTGCCTCTGGTGATGGACACTAATGACGATCTGTTCGCGAACATGGCAGGTGTTTCGGCCGATGTTATCGCGCAATGCGGGCAAGCGTCGTTCCGCGAAGCCTGCCTGTTCACGCACAGGGGAATGTCAGGTCCTGCAATCCTGCAGGTCTCCTCGTACTGGTCGCACCGGCAGCCTATTTCGATCAACTTTTTTCCCTCATACCCGAGTGACTGGCTGGTAAGTGCAAAGCGAGAGAAGCCTCGAGTCACGCTCCGGACGGTTCTGGCCGGAGTGCTTCCGGATCGTCTGGCAACAGCGCTGGCAAAGCGGATTAATCTGAAGGGCGAACTTGCGAACATCCCCGATCAGGTTCTGCGGGAGGCTGGTCGGCAACTTGCTGACTGGCAGTTCACGCCCAGGGGTACCGAGGGGTTCGCCAAGGCTGAAGTCACCGCCGGAGGGATCAGCACGGCGGGGTTGTCATCGCGGACAATGGAAGCCAGCAAGGTGCCGGGCCTCTATGCCATCGGTGAAGCCGTTGATGTGACTGGATGGCTGGGCGGCTATAATTTCCAATGGGCCTGGGCGAGTGGGCAAGCGGCAGGTCAGGCACTTTGACAGGGTTGGCCACCGGCAGCCAGCCATAAACGCATCAAGGTACCGGACTACAGCTTGAGGGCTCGCGTACAGATTCGCCAAGCCTTCGTGGTCGTGGATACCTGCGGAGGCTCATCACGAGGTCTGATTGTTCTCGAGGAATCCAATGGCTCATACAGTTTCCCCATGCCAGACCTGCGGGGCCTGTTGCTCCTATTCCAGTGAGTGGCCGCGGTTCACGACTGAGTCGGACGAGGAGATCGCCCGGCTTCCCCGCATGCTGATTGACGACGAGGCTGGCCGGATGCACTGCCATGGGGACCGCTGCGCTGCCCTAGAGGGCGAAGTCGGGATTTCGACGTCCTGCGCCGTATACGAGGACCGGCCCGTGGTTTGCCGGGCCTGCGAGCCGGGCGATGATGCCTGCTCGATAGCCCGCGCCTACTTCGGCTTGCCGGTACTCGCGGCTCTTTCCACCTAGGAGCCAGGAGCCGCAGCGCAGGCGCGCTCAAGGCAATCCTTCCCAGAGTTCAGCGTCATGCCAGAAAACCGCTCGCCCACACTCTGGAGATGTTGCAATGACGCTGTACAAGCTGGTCATTTTCGATTTCGACGGGACCCTTGCTGACAGCGCCCCCTGGTTCATGCGCGTTCTCAACGACCTTGCCGATGAGCATCGTTTCAAACGGGTGAGCGATCAGGAAATCGAGATGCTCCGGGACAAGTCCAACCGGGAGATCATGCGGTATCTGGGGATCCGCTTCTGGCAGATGCCTGCGATTGCCCGCGACATGCGGAAGCGAAGCGCGGAGGCATCCGGCGAGATCCGTCTGTTCGACGGCATCCCCGAACTGCTGAAGGGCTTCAGGAAAAACGGCACGCAGATAGCCGTCGTGAGCTCGAATGGCGAGGAAACTGTGCGACGCGTGCTCGGCGCCTCCTCTGCACTGGTCGATCACTATAGCTGTGGTGCATCCCTGTTTGGCAAGGCCGCAAAATTCCGGGCCTTGCAGCGGAAGCTCAAACTCAGACCGGACGAGGTGCTTGCCGTTGGCGATGAAGGCCGGGATGTGGAAGCGGCCCATCAGGCAGGTTTCGTGTCGGCCGCCGTTACCTGGGGTTACGCAACGGAAGCTGCCTTGCGGCGATGCTCGCCGACGTTTCTGGCGAACACTGTTGCGGAACTGATCAGCCTGGTCGGCGCACCGGCCAGTGACAAGGCCTGAGCTGGTGGAGGCTGCGGTTCGACATTTTCCGGCAGGTGCAGCCCTGGCACAGCTATCGCGATAGCTGTGCCAGGGGTTCTGCCCGCTTTCCTCAAGGCCAGCTTGCCAGTCTCTGAATCTGCTCAATGCATTCAGAGTCGATTTCAACCGAGGAATCGTCCCAGGACTGCCGTGTGTTGAGGAACACCATCAAGCCCTCGATCTGGAATGCGATAAGAATAGCGCGCTCCGTCCGTTTGTCGGGCGGCATCTCAGGACTAACCTCAGCAATCAGCTTTTCAAGCCGCTGGCAATAGGCCTCATACATCCTGGACAGAAGATCCGCTGCATATTCGCTGCGCCTTGCAAGGGCCCAGAGCTCGAAGAACAATTTGTATATTGATTGTTCCCGAATGTTATTCAGAAGGTATTTTGTCAGTGAAACCAGTTTTTCGTTCGGAGAAAGGTCGGTCGCGAATGAAAGCTGATTGTGCCTCGCGTCGTAAATAGAAAATATCAAAGGCAAAAGGTCTTCCATAAGATCATCCCTCGTGGGATAATAATACTGCAAATTGCTCAGGCTGATCCCGGCTTCCCGTGAGACTTCCCGCAAAGAGAAGGCGCCATATCCCTTTTCGACGAGCACCTGCCGCGCAGCTTCGAGTATCTTTAACGTTACGTCCTTGCCCTTCTGGGTAAGGTTTTTTGCCGTCAGGTAGGTCGATAGGAAATAATCCGAGTCCGAGAGAAGATTGAACTCGGCCGCTTGGGATTCATTTTCTTCGCTTTGGCTGCATTCGTTTGGTAAGTCCAAACTGCGACTGCTTGTTTTCGGCATGGTCAAAATATCAAGGCGCCGGCCTTGTCCCTTTTGTAAGCCTGAACCCGCCCGCAGCCGGGTTGTGAAGTCTGCCGCAGAGTAGCTGATCGCTCCCCTCGCACTGAAGGGGATTTAGGTCGATTTGCCCTCGCGATCCAGAACCGGCTCCAAGCCCGCATGACTTCTCCTGCATGCGGATGCGTGGTGTGCATCTCCGCCTGCACATCAGTGCCTCCGGATCCCGCACAAAACTGCCTGAAGAACATTCTTGCACGCCGAAGAATCTAGCGCTTGACAGAAACTGGTCAGCTGACCTACTTTTTTGTCGCACATAAAAGCGCACGTCACGTTGCGCAGTAAAACGCACCATACTAGAGGGAGGAATTTTGGGAGAGCTATGCAACATCACAGTCCGTATACACCGCGAATGTTCCGCTTCAGCGGTGCTTGTCCCGGTTTGAGGGACAGGCCGGGGGCGACACGGCAAGTCAGCCCTAGGTAAAGGTTACTGGAGCTGTTCTAAGGCCCATAACCACAACTGATTCTCCATCACAATTGACGGGTTAACTGGGTCTGGCATCAGGCCCGGAAGGATGAATTGCGGCCATTTCTAATCCGCTTGTTCATTCGTTTCCCGTCGCACTCCGGGACGACACACGATGAACGAAAAATATTCGATTCTATTCGAGCCAATTCAAATCGGACCGAAAACGCTCAAAAACCGGTTCTATCAGGTGCCGCATTGTATCGGTGCGGGTACAGACCGGCCAGGTTTTCAGGCGGCACACCGGTCGGTGAAAGCTGAAGGCGGTTGGGGCGGGCTCAACACCGAATACTGCTCTATTCACCCGGAATCCGATGATACCAATCGCGTTTCAGCGCGGATCTGGGACGAAGGCGACGTTCGCAATCTTCGCGCGATGACCGATGAGGTGCATAAATACGGTGCGCTTGTCGGAATTGAGATGTGGTATGGCGGTCCGCACGCCCCCTGTCTTGAAAGCCGCCATACACCGCGCGGACCAAGCCAGTACGCCTCGGATTTCGAGACTCAATCCTATTGCAAGGAAATGGATCTCGATGACATCAAGATGGTTCAGCAGTACTATGTGGATGCTGCGCTGAGGGCCCGCGATGCCGGATTCGACATCGTCTATGTTTATGGCGCCCACGCTTATCTTCCGCTGCAGTTCCTCTCTCCATTCTACAACAAGCGCACCGACGGCTACGGCGGCTCGCTTGAAAACCGTGCGCGCTTCTGGATCGAAACGCTTGAGAAGGTGCGCAACGCAGTCGGTCAGGACTGCGCCATCGCGACCCGTTTTGCGGTGGACTCACTGAGCGGACAGGAAGGTGTTCAGGTCGAAGACGACGGCATGAAGTTCGTCGAGCTGGCCGATCCGTTGGTCGACGTCTGGGACGTCAACATCGGCGTGATCGCGGAATGGGGCGAGGATGCGGGTCCATCGCGCTTCCATCGCATGGGACATCAGCTGCCCTGGCAGCGCTTCATCAAGCAGGTGTCGAAGAAGCCTGTTCTGGGCGTCGGGCGTTTCACCGATCCGGAAAAGATGGTTGAGGTCATCCGCTCCGGACAGCTCGATATCATCGGCGCCGCGCGTCCGTCGATTGCCGATCCCTATCTGCCGACCAAGATCAAGGAAGGCCGTCTCGACGACATCCGCACCTGCATCGGCTGCAACGTCTGCATCTCGCGCTGGGAAATCGGTGGGCCTCCGATGATCTGCACCCAGAACGCGACAGCTGGCGAAGAGTACCGGCGTGGCTGGCATCCAGAGAAGTTCGAGAAGAAGGGCTCGGATGATACCATTCTCGTCATTGGTGCGGGGCCGGCCGGTTCAGAGGCGTCCCGCGTGCTCATGGAGCGTGGCTACACGGTCCACCTTGTCGACAAGGCCGACAAGATCGGCGGGTACGTCAATGATGTGGCGACGCTACCGGGCCTTGGTGAGTGGGGGTATCACCGCGACTATCGTGAGACGCAGCTCAACAAGCTCGTCAAGAAGAACCGCGAGTCGCAGATCGCGCTGGGTTCCAAGCCGCTCACTGTCGATGATGTCCTCAGCTACGGTGCCGACCGGGTCGTGGTTGCAACGGGTGCCTACTGGAACCGCGATGGCAACAGCGCTCTGACGCATGCGGCAATCCCAGGGGTCAGTGCTGATCTGCCCTACATGGTGACGCCGGAACAGATCTTCGCGGGCACCAAGCCGATCGGCAAGCGCGTCATGATCCTCAATGCGGATCCATACTACATGGCGCCGAGCCTGGCTCAGAAGCTGGCGGAAGCAGGCCATGAAGTGAAGATCGCCACCGGTGTCGAACTCGGCAGGTACATGCGCTTCACGCTCGAGTATCCCAACATCCGCCGCATGTTGAATGAATTCAACGTCGAGATCATCAGCGACGTCTGGGCCTCGCGGGCCGAAGAGGGCCGCATCGAGCTCTACGATGTCTGGGGCGACGGTCACAAGATCCAGTACAACGGCCTCGGCAAGAGCCCGCGGAGGGAGAACAGGAGCCACAGGTGGTACGAGTACGACACCCTGGTGCTGGTCACTGGCCGCAGTTCCAATGTGTCGCTCTTCAACGGTCTCAAGGCCCGTCGCGACGAGTGGGCGGACAACGGCATCAAGGGCATCTACCTGATCGGAGACGCGCTTGCGCCGAAACTGATTGCAGATGCCACCTTCGATGGTCATCGCATCGGTCGCGAGATTGAGGAGAAGGACCCTCAATACCCGCTTCCCTACCGCCGCGAGGTAGCCGTCTGGGGCACGCCGTTCCTGCCGGGCACGTCCCACGAGATCAAGTACCGGGTCTGACCGGCTCGTAACCTCAACAATCCGCACCGGCTCAGCGCCGGTATGCAGCCGCGCCGACGGTTCCTCAAGGAACCGTCGGCGGGACAGGGGATCTTGCACCCATGATCGATCAAAATCACAACCCGGAAGACATCACCCGTATCCTCTTCGAGAACTTCTCGGGCTGGGCGATCGGGCTGTTCTATGTGATCGGCTTCAGCGCGATCGCGATCTTCCTCTACGGTTGTTACGTCCAATACAGAAAGTATAGGCGGGGACAGCCGCTCAGGAAAGCGCTGCCTGGCCTTGTGCAGCGGCTGGGAGAAATGGTCGGCGCCGTGGGTACGCATCGGACCCTGCGCCGCCGCGACCGGAAGGCGGGATACGCCCACGCGCTCATCTTCTTCGGCTTCGTCCTGCTGTTCATCGGAACGGCAACGATCACCCTCGAGTACGACATCCTCGAACCGTTGACCGGACTGAAGTTCTGGAATGGCGAGTTCTATCTGATCTTTTCGCTGATCCTCGACATCGCGGGACTGTGGCTCGTCGCCGGCCTCATTTACATGATGGTACGCCGCGGCTGGATCAAGCCGCCGAAGCTGGACTATACGCGCCCGGATCGCACGCCTGATGCTCCGGATGCGGACCGCAGCTTCTATCGCATCGAGGACTGGGCCTTCCTCTGGCTCCTCATCATCATCGGAATCACCGGTTTCCTGCTGGAGGCAGCGCGCCTCGTGTGGATGATGGAGAACCCGACCGTCTGGACCTATCGCTGGTGGTCGCCAGTTGGGACCGCGGTGGCTTATGGCCTGTCGGCCATCGGCTTGACGCCTGAGGGCGCCGGCATGCTCCGCGTTGGCCTGTGGTGGTTCCATGGCATCCTCTCGCTGACTTTCATTGCACTGCTGCCGTTCACCAAAGCCAAGCACGCATTCACTGCGATGGGTTCGCTCTCTGTCCGCGATCCATCTCCGGTCCAGCAGCTGGCGCCCGTTGACATGAATGCTGACAGCGTCGGTGCGACCAGCATTACGGACCTCACCTGGAAGCAGTTGCTCCATCTCGATGCCTGCACCAAGTGCGGTCGGTGTCACGAAGCCTGCCCGGCCAACGCCAGCGGCGCGCCGCTCTCGCCACGCGACTTCATCCTGTCGTTGCGTGAACTGTCGGAATCGACACTCTCTGGCAGCAGCATGCCAGAACCGGAAGCGCTGATCGCCCAGGGTGACGGGGTGAACCAGATCCGCAGTGAAACGCTCTGGGCCTGCCGGACCTGTGCCGCCTGCGTCGAGATCTGCCCGGTTGGCATCGAGCACGTCCCCATCATCGTTGAAATGCGCCGCGCGCTCGTTGAGCAGGGCGACATGGATCCGATGGTTCAGAAGGCACTGCAGAACATCCAGAAGCGCGGAAACTCGTTCGGCGAGAACAAGAAGAAGCGCCCTGGCTGGACCAAGAAGCTCGACTTCGAAATCAAGGATGCCCGGACCGAGCCTGTCGACGTCCTGTGGTTCGTGGGTGACTTCGCTTCCTTCGACCCTCGCTATCAGCGGGTCTCGATGGATTTCGCCCGGATCCTGAACGCGGCCGGTGTCAACTTCGGCATCCTCTATGAGGACGAAAGCAACTCGGGCAACGACGTCCGCCGCGTCGGTGAAGAAGGCCTCTATCAGCATCTTGCTGAGACCAACATCGAAGTGCTCAAGGAGTGCGAGTTCAAGTCGATCGTCACCACCGATCCGCATTCGTTCAACACGCTCAAGAACGAGTACCCGGAATTCGGCGGCACTTTCAAAGTGGAGCATGCGAGCACGCTGATCTCACGTCTGCTCAGCGAAAACCGCATCCCACTGAAGAAGAAGCTCGATGGCCGTCGCGTCACCTTCCACGATCCCTGCCATCTGGGCCGCTACAATAAGGGCTATGACGCACCGCGTGAGGCCATCAAGAGCCTTGGTGTCGACCTGATCGAGATGGGCCGAAACCGCGACAACTCCTTCTGCTGCGGCGCTGGCGGTGGACGCATCTGGACCCCCGATCCCGTGGGCAAGGAAAAGCCGTCAGAAAATCGCGTGCGGGAAGCCGCGACCATCGAAGGCCTCGAGACCATCGTCGTCAGCTGCCCCAAGTGCATGAACATGCTCGAGGACGCACGCAAGACGACCAACAACGAAGACAACTTCGAAATCCGCGAAGTGATCGAACTTGTTGCCGAGTGTCTCGACGACGCAATCCCAGCCGAAAAAGCCTCTCAACTTGAGACCGCGTGAGATGTCATCAATGCAGTTCACAGCCCTTGGCGATTGGCTTTCCTCACAGGAAGGCAGCTTCAACATCCATGTTGCGGCTGCTTTCCACGAGGTGGCTGATGATGAGCAGAGACAGGTTCTCGAGGCTTCTCTCTTTGCCACGCCGAGAGCGCGCCTGCGTTGGGCCGGCGAGATTTACACGCCGCCGAGCATTCTCGAGGCGCTCGCGCGCCGCGATGAAGCCCGGTTGAATCTTCGCCTGGCTAGACATCCGCGCACGCCCGGGTCGTCGCTGCTCCGCATCCTCCGCGTGAGCGATGACCCGGGCATCCTGGCCGCGCTTGCCGCGCACCCGAATTCACCCGCGCAACTGCTGCGCGATCTGCCCTGGGGCCAGCAGCCACCGATCCGCTCGGGACTGGCGGGAAATCCCGCCTGCCCATTGGATCTGCTGTACACAATCCTGCCCGAGACCACGATGGTGGACCGCAAGCGGATGGCCGCTCATCCCGCCGCCGATGGCGCACTGCTCCAGAAGCTCTGGGAGGTGGCCGGAGATGACGTCTACCTTCGGGGCGAAGTGATTGCCAACTCCGCATGCCCGCCAGGTCTGCTGGCTGCGGCACTGGCCAGTGACGTCCCTCTCATCCGCCGCAAGCTGGCCGAGAACGCAAACGTCAGCACGCAAGCTCTGATCACCTTGCTGAGGGATCCCGTGCCGGAGGTGCGCGCTGCCGCAGCGCGTCAGGTGCCGTCCGAGGCGTTCGAGGATGTCGATTGCGAGGACTTCAACACGGTGCGCCGCATCAAGGCGCGCCGCCACGATCTGCCAGCTGATCTGATCGCGCAACTGGCGACAGACAGCGATTCGTGGGTTCGCCGCTGGCTGGCGCGCAATCCGGCAGTCCCAGCTGAAATTCTGGCCGCTCTGGCGAAGGACCCGGAGCGCGAGGTCCGCCGTGGTGTCGCGCGCAATCCGGCTTGCCCGACCGATCTGCTGTTCCAGCTTGCCCGCGATCCCGAACCCTGGGTGCGCGCCGGCGTGAGCTTCAGAACGGACATCGATGAGGATCTAATTGCGCTCTTCGAGCACGACGAGGAGATCGACGTCTTAAGCGGTGTCGGGCGCAATGCGGTGACGCCTCCGGAATGGCTGGAGCGGATCGCGGAGCACGCGAACGCCGATGTGCGACGCTCGGTAATCCTGAACCCGCGGACGCCGCGCTACCTCCTGCGCCGCCTGGCCGAGGACCCCTACCCATTCAATCGGGTTTGCCTGGTGAAACATCCGGCGGCGCCGATCGACCTCATCCTGGAACTTCTCGCCGATGCAGAGCCGCAGGTGTGCTTCACCGCTGCGACGATGCTGGTGTCAGGAGGCCGAAAGGCCGCGAGAAAACAAGAAGCGGCTTCCAGTTCCGAATGGAAAGCCTGCCGACGGTCCCAAGTAACGAACTCTGAAATCAGCGGAGAAAACGCACATGAAAATCCTTGTGCCGGTTAAGCAAGTCGAAATCCTGGATGAAGATTTCGAGATTCATGACGACGGCAGGCGGGTGGATTCCGACTACATCGAGCACGAGCTGAACGAGTGGGACGATTACTCCTGGGAGACCGCTCTTCAGCTGATGGAGAAACACGAAGGCGCCGTCGAGGCGATCCCCATGACCGTCGGTCCGGACGGTGCGGACGACGTGCTCCGTAAGTGCCTCGCCAAAGGCGGCGAGCGCGCAATCCGCGTTTGGGACGATGCCATGGAAGGTTCGGACCCAATCGCGATTGCACGGGTCATCGCAGCGGTTGCCAAACGCGAAGACGTGAAGCTGGTGCTGGCGGGCACCCAGTCCACCGACCACGGCTATGGACAAACCGGCATTGCCACGGCCGCACTGCTCGGCTGGCCGCACGTGGCTGTTGTTTCCGAGCTTGACTACACGCCGGGCTCCGAGAAGGCGACGGTGCGCCGCGAGCTGGAAGGCGGGGTGGAAGAAGAGATTGAAGTCCCGCTTCCAGCCGTCCTGACCATCCAGCTCGGTATCAATGAGCCGCGTTACGCGTCGCTGCGCGGCATCAAGCAGGCCAAGTCGAAGGAGATCGAAGAGGTTTCGCCTCAGGATCTCGGCATCCCTGCCAACGAAATCGGCGAAGCAGGTTCAGCGGCCCGCGTCCGTCGCATGTACGTGCCGGAGCGTGGCAAGGCCGAGCTGATCGTCGGCACGCCGGCCGAACAGGCCAAGCGCCTCATCGAAATCGTGAACGAACTGAAGGGAGCCTGAGACATGGCGGATATTCTTGTCATCAGCGAACAGCGGCGCGGTGTTCTGAGCCCCGTCGTTTCTGAAGCGATCGGCGCAGCCAGGGAACTGGCGGCCCAGAAGAGCGGCAAGGTTCTCGTCGCCGTTGTCGGGAATGACCCGTCCGCATTCACGCCCCAGCTGTCGCTGGCCGGCGTCGATGAGATCATCGAAGTCGCACTCAACACGCCTGAGTTCCAGAGCGACATCTATGAGGAAGCCGTCCTCGCGCTGATCAACGAGCGCAAGCCTGCGGTGGTTCTGCTGCCGCATAGCATCGATAGCCTTGGCTATGCTCCCGCACTGGCGGTGAAGGGCAACTTTGGCTTCACAACGGACGTGTTCGGCGTGCGCTACGAAGGAGACGATCTGGTCGCCGCGCGCCAGGCGTACCAGGAGAAGGCCCATGTCGAACTGGACTTCCCTGGCAAGTCCACCGTGGTGCTGACGGTACGCGGAGGTTCCTTCAAGGCGCCAGAAGAGGCCGGCTCGCCGAGCGTCACGGCCTTCGCCGCTCCGGCGACTGCGGGCCGCACGACGCATGTTGCTTTCCATGATCCGGAAGCCAGCGCCGGAGAAGACCTCACGGCAGCGGAGTTCATTCTCTCGATCGGCCGTGGCGTCGCTGATGAAGACAACGTTGCCCAGTTCGAGGAGCTTGCGGCGGCACTGAACTTCTCGCTCGGGTGCTCACGTCCGATCGCGGACAACGGCTGGCTGCCGAAGTACCGGCAAGTCGGCCAGTCCGGCAAAACCGTCAGTGCCTGCAAGGTCTACATCGCCATGGGCATCTCCGGCTCGGTGCAGCACCTCGCCGGCATGAAGCACGTCCCCAACATCATTGCCATCAACAAGGATCCGGAGGCCTCGATCCTCAGCGTGGCTCGCTACGGAATCGTTGGAGACATGTTCGAGATCGCCAACGAACTGAGATCTCAGCTCAGCTGAGGTGCGCATGGCGGCTGCCGCGAGCGTCCGCTGCAGCCGCTGCGCAGACTGCCCGTTCGGCGGAGCAATAAGCGCGCTCCGCTTAACCAACTCTCACAACCGACAAAAAGGAAAGAAGTATCTATGTCTGAGATTCTGTTCAGAACCGGTGAAGCCACGGTATTCGCTTCCGAGGGTCAGGTCACTGACGCTATGCCTGAAGTCATCATCGGCTCGGTCAACGGTCCAGTCGGGACGGCATTCGCAACGATGATGGGTCAGACCGCTGGTCACACCCGCATGTTCATCCTGCGCGACTGCAACCAGCAGGTTCGCCCAGCTGCTGTCATGACGTCCAAGGTGACGATCACTAGCGCAGAATACGTCGACCTGTTCGGCGGTGTCGTCCAGGCAGCTCTTGGCGACGCCATTGTCGACGCAGTTGCCAACGGGATCATTCCGAAGGAGATCGTGAACGACATCGCGATCATCACGAGCGTCTGGCTGGATCCGCGCGCGGCCACCGATCCGAACCTCGACAAGAAAGAGCTCTACAAGAACAACTACGAAGCCATGACGCTTGCGATCACTCGCGCCATGCGTCAGGAGCCATCGATCGACGAGCTCATCGCCAACCGTAAGTCGGTTCGCCACTACGCTCTGGCGGACGTCGAGATCGACTAAGCGCAACTGACGCGAGAAACGATCTGCATGTGCGCCGCCAGCCGGGTTTGCCCCCGGCTGGCGGCATTCATGGGGGCAGCGATAACCCGCGAAGTGGCAGGGCCTGGGCGCAGTGTCTCGCTGTCGCTGAAGGGCGGCCTTGTTTCAGACGTCTTCGTCAACCCGGAGCACCGAATGCTCCGTCGCCAAGCGCAGGACATGGAACGGGATTTCCATTGCCGCTCGCCTTGTCCGTTAGAGGTTGCTCAGAACGGAGGGCTTTTGTCTCCTTAACCCGTAGAATATTATTTGCTGATCCGTGCGAAGGCCGCTCGACACGGCAGCTGATGCGTGGGCCTCACCAATCAGGTGACGCCGGGAAGAGGTCGGGTGAAACGCGTACCGATGCGTTGCTGCCGCAGCCAGAAACCGGGAAAATCAGCTGCGCCCACCATCTCTCTTGTGCCCGGTTGACACCCGGCGTCGGAACTCGAATGCAGCGCAGCCCAAATTGGTTCCGGCCTGAGCTGGCTTGCCTCGCGATCCTTTCTGATTTGGGGACGCGCCACTATCTGACGGCCACACTCACTTGTCGGGAATGACGATCTTACGGTCGCTTGTGTCGACCACGAAGATGGCCAGGAGTTTGGCCGGTTCGGTGTTGCTGGCATTGTGACTGACCTGGTGATGATCACCCGGCTTCTCCGTCCAGCTCTCGCCAGCTTGATACGTGCGCTCGGGCTCGTCGTTCACCTTGCTGCGGATCGCTCCTTCCAGCACACGCGCGTAAATGAAAGCCGAGGTTGGGTGACGGTGTGAGGGCGATCCGGCACCGGGTTCATACTCGACGAGCACGGCGCGCATGCTTTTGCCAGGAACATTGGGCAGAGCCTGGTCAAAAACGACGGATACGTTCGCTCCCGGAGCGACCTCCTGAGCGGCGATGCTCGTCGGAAACAGAGCGGCAGCAGCCGTTAGCAGCAGTGCTGTCTTCTTCATGGTGCTTCTCCTTCTCTGAGTTTGCCAACCCTTCACGGGCCCTCGAAGCACCGCTATTCCGTCAACGGCGCGTTCATCAGCACCGGTTGTAGCCATAGAAGGGCCCTTCCGGGAGCGAGCGGTAGAAGTTCGAGCGGTTGGCCGCGAGCTGCGCCTGCAAGTCGTCGAACACCGCTTTGGGCAGACCGTCCAGGTTGCTCGCTGTCTTCATCATTAAGGGCGGTACAGCGCTGATCAGCGCGGCCTTTGCGACGCGGCTTTCACCGTGCTGTCCCAGATAGTGCGTCACCTCCCCGCCGCCGGTCGAATGGCCGACGTGAATGGCATCCTTCAGATCCAGAAACTCGGTAAGAGCGGCGAGATCTGCCGCATAGTGATCCATGTCGTGGCCGTTCCCCGTCTGGGAAGATCGGCCGTGCCCGCGCCGGTCATGGGCGATAACGCGATATCCATGCTGCAGAAAGAACAGCATCTGGTTGTCCCAGTCATCGGCCGACAGCGGCCAGCCATGGCTGAAGACGATGGGCTGTCCGTCACCCCAGTCCTTGTAGAAGATTTCAACTCCGTCCCTGGTTGTGATCGTGCTCATCGTCCTGCCTCTTCACCGTAAGTTGGCATTCCCACACTGACCGGATGGCTCATTGCTGCGGCGGGGGGCGGTTCAGCCAATCTTCAAAACGCGTTTTGCCGAGACGCGGATTGGGGCCGGGACGGAGCGCCTGATCGTCTACCTCGATACCGTAGTAGAGCGCTGTGGGGTCATGGACCACTTTCCGCCGGTCCTCGTCATGCGCGAGAACTTTGCCGACGAGATCGCCAAGGGGGAAGGAATTGGGGCCCGCAATCTCGATCGTACCGTTCAGCGGTGGAGAGAGGGCCGCATCAGCAACTGCCGTCGCGACATCCTCTGCCGCAATCGGCTGGAACAGCGAGTTCGGAAGGCGCACCGTGTCTCCTTCGGTGCTGTACTCTGCAAGGCTGCGAAGGAACTCGAAGAACTGGGTGGCGCGGATGATCGTGTAGGGAGTTGGCGCTTCCTTGATGAGCTTCTCCTGGACAAGTTTGGCGCGGAAATAACCGCTGTCCAGCAGGCGCTCGGTTCCGACAACCGAGAGGGCGACGTGATGCTTGATGCCAGCGGCAGCTTCGGCGGCAGTGAGGTTCTTGCCGGCCGCCTGGAAGAAGTCCATCGCCACCTGATCTTCGAACGAGGGCGAGTTGGCCACGTCGAAGCGCAGTTCCACCGCGGTG
>Ga0180216_1001648_pt1 | contig 19550 bp, 21 predicted proteins | sample eDN3rd37CBELigMG_FD_128879 | JGI IMG/M metagenome (GOLD analysis project Ga0180216, IMG submission 128879) | Enriched Miracle-Growth compost microbial communities from Emeryville, California, USA - eDNA 3rd pass 37_C BE-Lig MG (version 2)... ...
GCGGCCTTGGTCGGATAGAGGTCCAGCGTCTCGGCGGGTGTCGGCCCATAGGCGAACACTTTGGGCTCGCCCAGCGACTTCTTCGCGCGGTCGGTGTCTTCGGTGTAGCGCCGGATGGTGACGGCTCCGTCCGGAGCCCACACGCGCTGATCGTATTGCCGGTCCAATTCGGCTTGATCGTAGTTGAGAAACGTCACTGCCCGCGCACCGTTATGTCGATTGTTTTTCTGGTGCTCTCATCGCATTTGCGCGCAGCGTCGGCAATGCTCTGCTCGCAGCAGGGATACGCTGACGGTGCGGCGCGGCGCCGTCCGGCACCATTCACCTGGCGATCGGTTCAAGCCCGCGCGCGATCCGTGCCCGAAGCGCCATAAAGGAACAGGTTGGCTGCCGCCTTGACGGTCTTTGCAACGGCCTTCGGCGAAGTGCTGTCGAACGAGGACGTGAGCAGCGCAAGCTGATGTTTGGCGGTCAGCATGTCCAGAAACAGCTCCGCCATCAGGTCCGCGTCGCCTTCGGCGAGTTTCCCGGCCGCCTGCTGCTGCCTGATCCAGTTCGCGATCAAATCGTATGCCGTCTGCGGGCCCGCCTGAAAGAACATCTGCGCGACGGAGGGGAAATTGCGGCCCATCGACACCATGAGGCGGTGCTGTTCGAGGATGCGCGGATGCAAAACGAGATTGAGAAAGTGCGTGCCGATCTCGACGAGTTGCTTCTCGATGCTCGTGTGCTTCTCGATGCCGGTGAACAGATCGCGGTGAACCGTGGCGCAATAGTCCTTGATCACCATCTCGAACAGGCCGGGCTTGCCGCCGAACCGGTCGTAGAGCGTGCGCTTCGATCCGCCGATCCGCGCGACGATGTCGTCGATGGTCACCGCTTCGTAGCCGTGCTCGAGAAAGAGCGGCGCGACCAGCGATACGATTTCCTGGCGGCGCGCTTCGGTCAGGCGTCCGCCGCGGCGCGGCGGCGTGCCGTTCGTGCTGTCGCTGGCGGGGCGGGGACGCTTTCTGTTGTCGGTCGCGAGTTCGGGCATTGGATGGATGTGCTCTCCGGCGCGTCACCGGCTTGACGTCGGGTTTGCGAGATCGCGCCGTCATAATGGGTGTGACGGCCTGTCATCAATTCGACCAACATAGCGCTTGCAAGCGCCAAAGGATACGGTAACGTACCGTACATAAACGATAGCGCTCCGCGAAGGGCGATACGGGAGGAAATGCGATGAGGGCGTCGGCCACGTGGCCGCCGCTGGCGTTCGTCTGCGCGCCAGCCGGCATCATCAAACACAATCAAGTCGAACATTCCGCGTCGCGCCGCCCCGCCACCGGGTCCGCGTTTGTGCGCCTGGTGCAGGAATGACCGCGATGGAAGAGGGCTACAGGCTCGTCTCTTATCGCGGGCAGGACGGCGTCGCGTCCGCCGGCATAAAGGTCGGCGATCGCGTTTATCCCGCGACCGTTGTCATCCCCGGCCAGTCCTCGGTGATCGGCCTGCTGCGCGATTGGGACCGCGTTCATCCGCTGCTCGACAAGGCCGTCAAAAGCCTCGATCCGAAAACGGCCGTCGCGCTCGATCAGGCTTCGCTACTCGCGCCCATCCTCTATCCGGGCGCCTTGTTCTGCGCCGGCGCAAACTATTGGGACCATCTCGAGGAGATGGCCGAAATCGCCAAGCGCACGACGGGCAAAGCGCCGTCGATGACCAAGGGCGCGGAGCCGTGGTTCTTCCTCAAGACCTGCGCCGGCTCGATCGTCGGGCCCGGGAGCCCCGTGCGCCTGCCGTCGTTCTCGCAGCAAGTCGATTGGGAAGCCGAGCTCGGCGTCGTCATCGCGCGGCCGACCCGCAACATCCCGGAAAGCCGCGCCATGGAAGCGGTCGCCGGCTATGTGATCGTGCACGACCTGTCGGCGCGCGACCTGATGAAGCGCGAGGGCACGCCCTTCATTTACGATTGGATCGGGCAGAAGTGCTTCGACGACAGCGCGCCGATGGGGCCATGGTTCACGCCGGCCGCCTATGTGCGCGATCCCAACAACCTGAGCATCAAGCTCTCGGTGAACGGCGTCGTGAAGCAGGACTCCAACACCGGCCGCATGGTGCACTCGATCGCCGAGCAGGTCGCCTATCTCAGCCGGCACGTCACGCTGCAGCCCGGCGACGTCATCGCCACCGGCTCGCCGGCCGGCGTCGGCATGCCGCGCGGGGAATTCCTCAAGGTCGGCGACACTGTCGAAATCAGCATCGACGGCTGCGGCACGCTGGTCAACACCATGGTCGCAGACGACACCGGGGGTGCGCCATGACCGCCGTCACCGCTGAAAGTCTGCTGGCGCGGATGCTCGGCAAGAAGCTGTTCGTCGTCATTTGGAAAGCGAACGACGGCGCCCAGCTCGGGCCCGTACTGCACGACCACCTGCAGTTCATGATCGATTTGGAAAAACGCGGCGTGCTGTTCGCGTCCGGGCCGTTGTCCGGCAAGCAAGGCGACGGTCTTTCCATCCTGCGCGCGGCCGGCATGGACGAGGCGCGGGCGATCGCCGAGCGCGATCCCTTCGTCGTCAAAGGTCTGCGCACGTTCGATCTGCGGGAATGGACGGTGATGGAAGGCTCCATCGGCCTCACCATCAACTGTTCGGACCGTTCCGTCGTGCTGGCATAGGGGGCTGACATGCAAACGATCGGCTTCATTGGCGTCGGCAAGATCGGCCTGCCGATCTGCGACCATCTGCTCAAGAGCGGCTATCGCGTCGTCGGCTATCGCCGCTCATCGCTCCGCGACTTCGAGAGCCTCGGCGGCGTTGCCGCGCAGTCCCCGGCCGAGGTCGGGGCGCAGGCGGACATCGTGTTCACCTGTCTTCCCAGCGACGAAGCGCTTGAAGAGGTGGTCTCCGGTCCCGCTGGCCTTCTCAACTCGGCACGGCCCGGACAGATCGTCGTCGAGTTCGGCTCGCACGCGGTCCCCATCAAGAAAAGCTATGTCGCACCCTTGGCGGAGAAGGGCGCCGTCTTCCTCGACGGGGAGGTCGGCGGCACGCCGGGCATGGTCGCGGCGCGCAAGGGCGTCATCTATCTCAGCGGCGATGCCAAGGCCTGCGAGACGCTGCAGCCGATCGTCAAAACGTTCGCGGATGTGTCGCTCTATCTCGGCCCGTTCGGCTCTTCGACCACGGTCAAGGTGATCAACAACATCCTGGTCGGGCTGCACATCGCCGGCACGGCCCAGGCGATGGCGATCGGCCTGCGCGCCGGGGTCGATGTCGATCTCATGATCAAGGCCATCGCCAACGGCAGCGGCGGCTCGACCCAGTTCGGCATCCGCGCGCCCTGGATGGCGGAGCGCAAGTTCATGCCGCAGCAGGGCTCGGCGCCCGGCCTCCTGCACTACCTGGAGCGGGGCAAGGACATGGCCGACGAGCTCGATGTCGACGCGCCGCTCCTGGATTCGTTGATCGACGTCTTTAACCGCGCGCTGCCGACGATCGGCGAACGCGATGTGGCCTCGATCATCGAGGTCTTCGAACGCAACACCAACTCCACCAAATCAGTCGCTTGAAGAGGTCCAAAATGATCGGCGTCCGCAAAATCGCTCATGCCAGCTACGAGATTCCCGATCTGGAGAACCAGATCGAATACTACACCGAAGTCTTGGGCCTCAGTCTGAGTGCCCGCGAGAAGGACACCGTCTATCTCTCCAGCACGATCGACCATCACTCGGTCGTCCTGCACAAGGGCTCCGAGGCCAAGTGCACGCGTCTCGGCTTCCAGCTCGGCCCCGACGACGATCTCGACGCCTTCGAGAAGCAGACGAACGCGGCAGGCGTGAAGACCTGGCGCAAGACGGATCCCGAGCCGACGATCCCCGACATGGTGTGTTTCGAGGACACCAAGGGCACCATCATGGAGGTGTTCAAGCGGCCGGAATTCGAGCACCAGAAGTTCCAGCAGAAGGGCATCATCCCGCACAAGCTCGGCCACGTGGCGTTCCATGTGACCGACGCCAAGAAGGCGACGCAGTTCTACTGCGACATCCTCGGTTTCCGGGTGTCGGACTGGATGGGCGACTTCTTCTCGTTCCTGCGCTGCGGTCCCGACCACCACACGATCAACCTGATCGAGACCGGCAAGAACAAGCACTTCCACACCGCGTTCGAGCTGCGCGACTGGTCGCATCTGCAGACCGCGTGCGACTATCTGAGCATCAAGGGCTACAAGACATTGTGGGGCCCGGGCCGGCACGGCATCGGCCACAATCTCTTCACCTATCACCGCAGCCCATCGGGCCTCATCACCGAGCTGTTCGCCGAACTCGACCAGATGAAGGACGAGGCGCTCGGCTATTTCGAACCGCGCCCGTGGCACCGCGACAATCCGCAGCGCCCGAAGGTCTGGGCCAAGGATCCGTCGGCGGCCAATCTGTGGGGGCCGATGCCGCCGGACGAAATGATGGCCTGAGCCGGCCGTCGCTCAACGAAACACAAAACAAAGCCGCGCCGAAGAGCGCGGCATCCAGGGGAGGAAGACATGTTCAAGATAGCAAGACGAAAGTTACTGGGACTGGCGGCGGCGACGCTCGCGATATTTGCCGTGGTGACGCCGTCGCATGCGGCCGATCCGCTCAAGGTCGGCTTCAGCATGAGCCTGACCGGGCCCGGCGCACCGGCCGGCAAACAGATTCTTATCGCGCTCGAAATCTGGCGCGACGACGTCAACGCCAAAGGCGGCCTGCTCGGGCGGCCGGTCGAACTCACCTTCTATGACGACCAGAGCAACCCGGCGAACGTTCCGGGCATCTATGCCAAGCTGCTGACGGTGGACAAAGTCGATCTGCTGGTCGGTCCGTACTCGACCAATATGACGGCGGCGGCGATGCCGGCCATCATCCAGCAGAAGAAGATGACGATCAGCCTTCTCACCATCGGGGTGAACGAGAAGTTCAACTATCCCGGCCACTTCTCCATGGTGCCGGTCGGACCCGACGGGGTGAGGGCGTTCTCGCAGGGCTTCTTCGAACTGGCCGCGGCGCAGAATCCGAAGCCGAAGACGGTCGCCATCATCGCGGCGGATTCGGAATTTGCCCGCACCTCCGCGGACGGCGCGCGTGAGAACGCCAAGGCGCTCGGCTTCAACATCATCTACGACAAGTCCTATCCGCCGACGACGACCGACTTCGCGCCGATCATCCGCAGCGTGCAGGCGACCAATGCCGACATCGTCTTCGTCGCCGCTTATCCGGTCGACACCGTCGGCATCGTGCGCACCGCCAACGAGATCGGCTATACGCCCAAGATGTTCGGCGGCACGCTCGTCGGTCTTCTGGTGACGCCGATCAAGGTTCAGCTCGGCCCGTTGATGAACGGCATCGTCATCATGGAGAGCTTCGTGCCGGCGCCGACCTTCGACTTCCCGGGCCTGAAGCAGTTGCTCACCCGCTACGGCGAACTCGCCAAGGGCCAGCAGATCGACCCGTTCGGCTACGGCTTTGCGCCCTTTGCGTATGCCGCGGGGCAGATCCTGGCGACGGCCGTCACCGAGACCAAGAGCCTCGACCACCAGGTGCTCGCGAAATACATCCACGAGCATAAGTTCAACACGGTGGCCGGCGAGATCGAATACAACAAGGCCGGCGATTGGACGAAGCCGCGCACGGTGTTCACGCAGTTCCAGGGCGTTGCGCCGGGCAATCTCGAGCAGTTCCGCGGCGTCGATAAGCAGGTCGTTCTCTGGCCCAAGGAGCACGCGACCGGCAAGATCATCTACCCCTACGCCGACGCCAAGAAATAGCCTGCGCGACACCGCACAGGTTCGTCGACACCAATGCCGCGCCGCCCGAAAGGGCGGCGTGGTCGTTTCAGGTCACGTCCGGGCGCGGGAAAGCGTGCTCGATCAGTTGCTGCTGCACCGTGCCGAGATGCGCGCGCATGGTCTCTTCGGCCGACTTCGGATTGCGTTCGCAGATGGCGGCGGCGATCTTGCGGTGGGCGAGGGCGTAACGCGCCTGGTTGTTGATGCAGTGCGCCGTCTCGCGCCCGTGCCGCCATGAGCGGTCAGAGGCGACGTGCAGCACCGCCTCGAAGATCGTCACCAGCAGCGGATTGCGCGCCGCCATGGCGATGCGGCGGTGGAAGGCGGCGTCGGCCTTCTCATAAGAGATCGGGTCTTTCGCGACGCGGCTGGCTTCCGCGGCCTCGAACAGCTTGTCGAAGTCGGCCTGCGTGCCGCGCAACGCGGCGAGCCGCGCCAGCGCCGGCTCGATCGCCATCCGCGCCTCGAGCGTATCCACAGGATTCGTGAGCTTGGCGAGCTGCGTGCTGAGGTCCAGCGCACCGGCGCGCGCGTCGCAGATCAGCGTGCCGCGTCCTTGCTGGCGCGTGATGCGTCCTTCCGCCTCGAGCATGTCGAGCGCGTGGCGCACGGCGCGCCGGCTCACGCCGATCTGTTCGGCGAGCACGCGTTCGGGCGGTAACCGTCCCGCCGCTTGAATGTCGCCGACTTCGATGAGTGCGCGCAGGCGGCTGAGCGCCGTTTCCTTGGCTTGCGCAGGCGAAAGAGCCGCGCCGGAAAAGCCGTTCGCCTGGGGCGTGAGAAAGTCCATGCTCACCTGGTCGTCTCCTCATTCGAACCGGATGGCCGCGCCGATTGCCTGCGCGGCGATCAACATGCGGAGAATAATAGCACTGTCCGGCGAACCATTAAAGGGATTGGTGCGATACAGTTCGTTGACGAGCGAACCATCTATGCTAGCGTTTGGACCAAGGTCACGCTTTCTTATGATGGAGTTCAACGATGTCCTCCTCGCCTGCCTCCAACGTCACGCGCTTGCCGAACCGCGACAGCGCCCTGAAAGCGCTCTATGACGACGTGTCGTCGAAGCACATGTTTCCCTTCTGGGCGACGTCCACGGACGTCGAGCACGACGAGGTGAAGCAGCTTCTCGCGACGCCCAAGGCGATCCCCTATCTCTGGCGTTGTGCGGAGGACATCGAACCAATTCTTGATCGTGCGGTCGAATTGGTCACGATGGATGACTCCGAACGCCGTTCATTGGTTCTGGTGAACCCCGGCCTCGCGCCCAAGCGCGCGACCGTGAGCACCATGTACACCGCCTATCGCCTCAACGATGCCAACGAGATCATGCCGCCGCACCGGCATTCGCCGAGCGCGATCCGCTTCGGCCTCAAGGGCAAGGGTAATTTCACGGGCGTCGACGGCGAGAACATCGTGTTCGGCCCCGGCGACATGGTGCTCACGCCCAACGACACCTGGCACAATCACGGCACCGTCGGGAACGAACAGGCCCTCAATCTCTCGGTGCTCGACCTGCCGCTGGTCGAAACCCTGAACGCCATCCATTTCGAGCACGACTACCAGGAAATGGAGAACGGCAAGCTCGTTTCGAAGAAGCAGCAGGCCGAGCGCTTCTCGCCGGACTATTCGCAGCGCATCTATGGCTACGGCGGCCTTCTGCCGCGCTTCGCCAGCAAGCAGGCGCGCGGCGCCGGCCTGTCCTCGCCGATGTTCGTCTACCGCTGGGAGATGATGCGTGAACTGCTCGACCGTCACCGCGACAATGACGGCGACGCCCACGACGGCCTGATGGTCGAATACATCGATCCGACGACCGGCCAGGCGGTCTTCAAGACCATCACCTTCTTCGTGCAGATGCTGCAGCCGGGTCAGAAGACGCTGCCGGTGAAGACCACGTCGAGCCTCCTGGTTTCGCCTTACGAGGGCCAGGGCTATTCGATGGTGAACGGCCAGAAGTTCGACTGGAACCGCTTCGACACGCTGGCGATCCCGGGCGGCTCCTGGTTCGAGCACGTCAATACCTCGTCGAAGGACCCGCTCTTCCTCTTCATTGCCTCGGACGAGCCGACGCTGAAGAAGCTGGCGCTCTACAAGAAGTGGGGCAAGTCGGAGTCCGGCGAGATCACGCAGATCTTCGACTGATCGAAGTCATTGGCGGCTCCGGCGCATCCCGCGCCGGGGCCGTTTCCTTGTTTACGATGAAGCGCTGAGTCCAATTCGTGCCGAGCCAATCGAACACCAAGCTCGTATCTCACCTTGATTGCCCCGGCGGCGGCCAGGTCTGGGTCGAGGGAACGACCCTGTATGTCGGCCACCAAAGGCCGACCAGCGGGACGACCATCGTCGACATCGCCGATCCGCGTAAGCCGAAGGTCATCGCCAAGATCGACGTGCCGGAAGGCTGGCATTCGCACAAGGTGCGCGTCGCCGGCGACATCATGATCGTGAACTATGAGAAGTTCGGCAGATCGGGTGCGAACGACGTCGGCGGCGGCATCAACATCTACAATGTCGCCAATCCGGCCGAACCCAAGCTGATCACCGAATGGCGCACCGTCGGCGGCGGCGTTCACCGCTTCGATTTCGACGGCCGTTTCGCCTACATCTCGCCGACGGTCGAAGGTTATGTCGGCAACATCGTCATGATCCTCGACCTTGCCGATCCGGCAAAGCCGGTCGAGGTGGGCCGCTGGTGGATCCCCGGTCAGTGGGAAGCCGGCGGCGAGCAATATCCCTGGGCGAACTGGGTGCCGCCGCGCTGCCATCACCCGCTGCGCCGCGGCGACCGGCTCTATGTGAGCTATTGGCATCACGGCTTCTTCATCCTCGACATCGAAGACATGTCGAAGCCGAAGCTGGTGTCGCACATGAACACCAGCCCGGTTTACCCGCATCCGACGCATACGTGCCTCGTGATCCCCGAGCCGCTGAAGGGCCGCAACATCATGGTCGTGGCCGACGAGGACGTCGCCAAGCTGTGGCCGGCGGCGCCGTCTTTCGCCTGGACCTACGACATCACCCAGGAACAGATGCCGCTGCCGATCTCGACCTTCCAGGTGCCGGGGCTCGACGCGGACGGCAGCCCGCAGGCGCCGATGACCGGCTGCCATCAGCCGTCCGAGCGCTTTACCGGCTCCATCGTGCCCTTTGCGTGGTTCGCCCAGGGCCTGCGCATCGTCGATTACGCCGATCCCTATGCGCCGAAGGAGATCGGCCACTACACGCCGGACCCGGCTCCGGGCGCGGACCGTCCTTCGTCCAACGACGTGACCATGGACAGCCGCGGGCTGATCTATCTCGTCGACCGCGTGGCCGGCCTCGACGTGATCGAGGCCGCCGCGCTGTCGTAACGCAAGAAGAGAAGAGCATGAGCGACAAGAAAGACGTCTACCCGATCGGCAAGAAGAACCCGAACCTGCCTTTCCATCCGGCGGTGCGCGCGGGAGATTTCATCTTCGTCTCCGGCCAGGTCGCGAAGGATGCCAACGGCAACATGCTGTCGGGCACCATCGAGGAAGAGACCGCCGGCACGATCGAATCGATCAAGCGCATTCTCGCGGAAGAGGGCGCGACGCTCGCCGACGTGGTGCGCGTGACGACCTATCTCGAGGATACCCGTGACTTCGGCCGCTACAACAAAGTGTTCGCCGAGCACTTCAAGGAAGCGGTGCTGGCGCGCACGACCGTCGAGGCGCGCGCCGTGATCAATACCAAGATCGAAATGGACGCCATCGCCTACAAACCCAAATGACCGTGGTCGCCATGAACGTCGCTGCCGTGAAGCCTGTCGAGCCGGCCGCAATGGCATCCGCCGCGGCACCCGCACACATCGCCGCGCGCAATCTCGCCGTCGATTTCACCGTGCAGGGAAGGCGGCAGCGCGTTCTGAGCGACATCAACATCGCGGTGCCGAAGGGCAGCTTCGTCTCGCTCATCGGGCCGTCTGGTTGCGGCAAGTCGACGCTGCTCAAGGTGATGGCCGGGCTGGTCGCGCCGAGCGAAGGCGAGATGCGCGTCGCAGGCCTGTCGCCGCAACAGGCGGTGAAGGCGCGGCTGATCGGCCTCGTGTTCCAGGAGGCGACCCTGCTGCCCTGGAAGAACGCCATCGAAAACGCCGCCTTCCTGCTGATGACCGCCGACGAGACCATGAAGCGCGGCGAGGCGTTCGACCGCGCCGCCAAGATGCTGAAGATGGTCGGCCTCGAAGGCGCCGAGAAGAAAATGCCCTCGCAGCTCTCGGGCGGCATGCGCCAGCGCGTCGCGATTGCGCGCGCTTTGGCGCTCGATCCCGAAGTCTTGCTGATGGACGAGCCCTTCGGCGCGCTCGACGCCATCACCCGCGAAGAGATGAGCGAGTGTCTGCTCGACATCTGGGAGCGCACCAACAAGACCATCGTGCTCGTCACGCACTCGATCGACGAAGCCGTACTGCTCTCGCGCGAAGTGCATGTCATGGGCACGGGCCCCGCGCGCATCATCGAGACTCTGCCGATCACCGTGCCGCATCCGCGCAACGAGGCGAGCTATTCCGACCCGGCTTTCACGGCGGCGGAGAAGCGCCTGCGCAGCCTGCTGATCGAGAGCCACCGCCGGGGGCGCAAATGACCGATATGACCGCGGAAACCCCGGCCATGCCCTGGTACGCCAACCGCTTCTGGCGCGGGCTTTACAACGGCCTGCCGGCGATCGCGCTATCGGCCGCCGTGCTGGTGGTCTGGGAAGCCGTCATCCGCCTGTTCAAGGTGCCGACCTTCGTGCTGCCGGCGCCGACCGCGATCGTCGAGTCGCTGATCGCGAACGCGCGGCCGCTCGCTTTTGCCGCGCAAGCGACCGCGCTGGAAGTGCTGTTCGGCTTCGTGCTTTCCGCCATCGTCGGCGTGGCGGTGGCGCTGGTCATCGTCCGGTTCGAACGCTTCGGCCGCGCGCTCTATCCTTTGATCGTACTGTTCCAGAACGTGCCTAAAGTGGCGCTCGCGCCGATCTTCATTCTCTGGTTCGGCTACGACCTCTCGCCGAAAATCCTGCTGATCGTCGTTATCGCCTTCTTCCCGGTCGCGATCGACATGTTGGCAGGGCTGCAGTCGGTCGAGCCGTCCTTCGTATCGCTGATGCGCTCGGTTGGCGCCAGCAAGAGCAAGATCATGCTGCGCGTGCGCATTCCGCATTCGCTGCCGCATCTGATGGCCGGCCTGAAGGTCGCCATCACCTTCAGCGTGATCGGCGCCATCGTCGGCGAGTTCGCGGGTGCCAACCAGGGCCTCGGCTACATGATCCAGTTCGCTTCCACCCAGCTCGACACGCCGCTGATTTTCGCGGCGCTGCTCGTCGTCTCGGTGCTCGGTCTCGCCTTCTACTACGTCGTCGAATACGCCGAGCGCGTGCTCGTGCCGTGGGCGCCGAAGTTCGATCCGATCCATTCTGCCGGTTAGCTTCCAGACGCAGGAGTTGTTTGAGATGAAAGCTCTATCGCTCGCGGCCGTTCTGGCTGTGCTCGTCGGCACAGCGGCTTCCGCCGCCGACAAGGTGACCGTGCAGCTCGATTACGTCGTGCGCGGCAACCACGCGATGTTCTTCGTCGCCAAGAAGAAGGGCTATTTCGAGAAGCAGGGCATCGACGTGACCGCGATCCAGCGCGGCTCCGGCTCGCCCAACGCCATGCGCCTCGTCGGCAACGGCAATGCCGATTTCGGCTTCGGCGACCTGCCGACTTTGGCGGTGGCCCGTTCGCAGGACGTGCCGGTGGTGGCGCTGTCGGCCGTGAACCAGCGCAGCCCGCTCGGCATGCTCGCGCTGTCGTCCAAGCACAAACTCACCAAGCCGCAGGACCTGAAAGGGCTGAATGTCGGCGTGCAGCCGTCCGGTTCGACCTATGTGTTCCTGAAGGCCTTCCTCGCCGTCAACAACATGTCGTTGGACGACATCAAGCAGAGCACGGTGACGCCGCCTTACGAGAACTACCTGCTGCTCGGCCGCGTCGATGCCGTGCCGGGTTACATCGATGCCGAGGTGCCCGAGCTCGAAGCCAAGGCCGGCGGGCCGGGCTCGCTGTCGATCATGCAGGGCGCGGATTTCGGGTATGCCGTGTACGGCTCCGGTCTCTTCACCTCGGAGAAGATGATCGCCGAGAAGAGCGACCTCGTGCAGCGCTTCGTCACCGCCTACACGCAGGCTTTCGCCGATGTCATCAAGAGCCCGAAAGAGGCCGCCGACATCGTCGTCGAGATGAATCCGGAATACGCCGCGAAGAAGGACGTGCTCGTCAAGCAGATCGAGGCGGACGTCGAGCACACCTTCTTCAGCCCCGATACCAAGGCCAACGGCATCGGCTGGATGACGAAAGAAGCTTGGGAGAAGACGACCAAGATCCTGCTCGACCAGGGCGCGATGAAGCAGCCCATCAAGGTCGAGGCCGCGTTCGACGACAAGTACGTCAAGAACGCCAACGCTCTGAAACGCTAATCCAATCGCTTTCTACCGGGAGACTGTGAATATGATCCGCATTCTGGGCCGCGCGACGTCCGGCAACGTGCAGAAGGTGCTCTTCTTCTTGGAAGAGATCGGCATGAAGTACGTTCGCGAGGACTACGGCCGGCAGTTCAACAACACGAACACCGAGGCCTATCGCAAGATGAACCCCAACATGAAGGTGCCGACGCTGATCGACGGCGACCTCGTGAGCTGGGAGTCCAACACGATCCTGCGCTACCTCGCGGCGACCTACGCGCCGCAGCTCACCGGCGCGACGCCGGCCGAGAAGACACAGGTCGAGCGCTGGATGGACTGGATGCTGGCTTCGCTCAACGCGCCCTATCTGGCGATCTTCAAGGACGCCAAGAAGCCGGCCGCCGAGCGCAGCCCCGACTTCGCCGCGCAGAGCGCCGATCTCGTCGCTCAGCTCAAGATCCTCGACGGCCACATCGCGGGCAAGGAGTTCTTCGCCCTCGGCCGCCTGACGATCGCCGACATCGCGCTCGCTTCGGTTGTGAAGCGCTGCCTTGAATTCCCGATCGAACGTCCGGCGCTGCCGGAGATCGAGCGCTGGATGAAGGCGATGGACGCACGTCCGGCCTTTGCTGTAGCCACGGGGGCAAAACCGAGCGCGCTCGCCAGCGCAGCCTGATAGACGAACGGGGGAGGGGGATCATGCAAGAAGAAAGGCCGAATGGTCTTCTGAATGGAGCCGGCCAGGTGGCGCGTACGCTGCTTGGCCTCATCCTGCTCGCCATGGTCCTCCTCAACGTCGTCAATGCCGTCAGCCGCTACGCCCTGAGCTATGTTGTGATCGGCATCGACGAATTGCTGGTCTTCGCCATGATCTGGATGGTGATGATCGGCATGCTGCTGGTCACAGCCGAGCGCAGCCATATCGCGCTCGAGATCGTCACCGGCCGCGTCGGGCCGCGCGCGCGTTCGGCGCTGGCGCTGCTGCACCACACCGTGATCGCGCTCGCCGGCGCTTACGCGGCGTGGCAGTCCTATAAGTTCGTGATGCGGGTCATCGCCATTCAGCAGACCAGCATGGCGCTCGAGCTTCCGATGGCGATCCCGCACGCGGCGATCACCGTCGGCCTTGCCGGCACCGCGCTCATCTCCGTGGTGCTGGCGGTGCACGACCTGCGCGCGCTCGTCACGCGGCCTCTGGTGAGGCAGCCCGCATGACCGTCACTTTGGCGCTGCTGCCCATCGTCCTTCTGTTCCTCGGCCTGCCGATCTTCGCGCTGTTCATCTTCGGCGGCGTTGCGAGCTTCATCTGGTTCCTGTCGGTGCCGCCGGTGGCGCTGCACCAGATCATGTTCGGCGGCCTCGAGAACTATGCGCTGCTCGGCGTTCCGTTCTTCATCTTCGCCGGCGAGTTGATGGGCGGCTCGGGCATCGCCCAACGCCTGATCGTCTGGGTGCTGGCGCTGCTCGGCCGCGTGCCGGGCGGCCTCGGCGTTGCCACCATCGGCGCCTGCACGCTGATCGGCGCCATTTCCGGCGTCAGCACGGCGACCGTCGCCGTCGTCGGCAAGTCGCTCTTTCCGGGCCTCGTGAAGGAGGGCTACGGCCAGCGCTTCTCGGCCGGCCTCGTCTCGTCCAGCGGCTCGATCGACATCGTCATACCGCCCAGCATCGCCATGATCCTCTACGGTGCCTCGGCGGAAGTCTCGATCCCCAAGCTGTTCGCGGCCGGCATCCTGCCGGGCATCCTCATCGCGACCTTGATGTCGGCCTATGTCGTCGTCATGGCGCTGCGCATCGGCGTCGCGACCGGCCGGGGCTTCGATCTGCGCTATTTCCTGAGCACCAGCCGCGAAGCCGCACCCGCGCTGCTGATGCCGATCTTCGTGCTCGCCAGCATCTATCTCGGCCTGGCCTCGCCGACGGAAGCCGGCGGCTTTGCCTGCCTCTACGCCATCCTCGTCGGCCGCTACGTCTACAAGCTGATGAGTTGGAAGGAAGTGCTCGATTGCGCCGTGCGCTCGGCGATGTTGACGACGCAGATCCTCGTCATCGTCGCGTCGGCCGCGCTGTTCTCCTGGATTTTGACGATCAACGGCGTGCCGCAGGCCATCACGGCGTGGCTGCAGGCCATGCAGCTTCACCCCTGGAGCTTCCTGATGGCGGTCAACGTCATCCTCCTGATCGTCGGCTGCTTCCTCGATCCGACGTCGGCGATCCTGGTGCTGACGCCGCTCTTCATCCCGCTGGTCAAGGCCTTCGGCATCGATCCGATCCACTTCGGCATCGTCATGACCGTGAACGTCGCCATCGGCATGTTCACGCCGCCGTTCGGCCTCAACCTCTTCGTGGCGCAGACCGTGCTCGGCGTGCCGCTCGAGACGCTTTATCGCGGCGTGCTGCCTTTCGCGGTGGTGCAGATAGTCGCGCTGCTGATCATCACCTACTGGCCGGAATTGTCGCTGTTTCTTGCCAGCGTCGTTTAATGAAGGGGGAGGGATCCATGATCCGACGTTCTTTGCTTGCTGCTGTCGCTGCTTCGGCTTGCCTTGCGATCCTGCCATCGGCTGCTTCCGCGCAGACGGTGATGAAGCTGGCCAATGCGACGGTCAACGACGTGCAGCATGAGTGGCAGAAGCTGTTCGCCGAAGCGCTGAAGAAGCGTGTTGGCGACAAGGTCAAGACTGAGATCTATCCCGCCAGCCAGCTCGGCGCGATCCCGCGCATGGCGGAGGGCGTGGCGCTCGGCACCATCGAGTCGTTCATCACCCCGACCTCCTTCGTCACCAATATCGATCCCAAATTCCAGATCTTCGACGTGCCCGGCCTGTTCGACTCGCCCGAGCATGTGCATGCCGTCATTCACGATCCGGCCTACCGCGATCACCTCGAGACGATGTTCGTCGGCCGCGGCCTGCGCGTGATCGGCGCGATCTACAACAGCCCGACGGTGATCCTGACCAAGAAGGCGGCGCCGACGCTCGCCGACCTCAAGGGCGTCAAGGCGCGCACCTTCGCCTCGCCCTTGCAGATCGAGCCGATGAAGGCGATCGGCGTCACGCCGGTGCCGCTCGCGCTCACCGAGGTGATCCCGCAGCTTCAGTCCGGCGGTATCGACGGCGTGCTCGCCGGCATGCCGATCCTGACGGCGTTCAAGTACTACGACGTCGCCAAACACGTGACCGACCTCAACTTCGCACACATCGTCTCGGTCAATGTGGTCAACGAGCAGTGGTTTCAGTCGCAGCCCAAGGACGTGCAGGAAGCGATCCGCGCCGCCGGCCGCGAAGCCGAGCAGCAGGCTTATCCCTGGGGCGTCGAGAACGTGAAGAAGTCGACCGAACTGTGGAAGGCCAACAAAGGCGAGATCCTCGATCTGCCGCCGGCGGAGAAGGCCTCGATGATGAAGACCTTCGTCGAGATCGGTACCAAGATCGTCGAGCAGAACCCGGCCGTGAAGACCGAGTTCGTCAAGCTCAAGGCGCTGGTCGACGCCAAGCGTCCGAAGTAAGAATCGCCATGATGTAACCGGCGCCGCCCGCGACAGGCGTGGGCGGCGTTACCATTCCGAGAGCCTGGGCGGCGTTACCATTCAATGAGCGCTTCGTTCGACTACATCATCATCGGCGGCGGTTCGGCCGGCTGTACCCTTGCCAACAGGCTCACGGCGGACGGCAAGACCCGCGTCCTCTTGCTCGAGGCGGGCGGCTGGGACCGTCACCCGCTCATCAAGCTGCCGCTCGGCTGGGGCAAGGTGCTGCTCGACCGCATGTACGACTGGGGCTACGACACCGACCCCGAGGAGACGATGGACGGCCGTCGTATCGAAGTGGCGCGCGGCAAGGTGATCGGCGGTTCGTCTTCGATCAACGCCATGGCCTATGTGCGCGGCAACCGCGCCGACTATGAGCGCTGGGCTTCGCGTGGTCTGCCCGAGTGGTCCTACGAGAAGGTGCTGCCCTACTTCCGCAAGCAGGAAAACTGGGAGGGCGGCGCCAGCGAATATCGCGGCAGCGGCGGCCCGCTGGCGACGCAAAAGGCGCGCTACAAGGATCCCTTGGTCGACGCCTATCTCGCCAGCGCGCAGGCGATGGGCTACGCGCTCAATGACGACTACAACGGCGCGACGCAGGACGGTTTCGGCCGTATGCAGATGACGCTGCGCAATGGCCGTCGCGAAAGCGCGGCGACCGCCTATCTGCATCCCGTGCGCGACCGCGCGAACCTCACCGTGCGAACCGAGAGCCTCGTCACCCGTGTGGTGCTCGAAGGCACGCGCGCCGTCGGTATCGAGTACATCCATAAAGGCGAGCGCCGTTTCGTCGCCGCCGAGCGCGAGGTGATCCTGTCCGGCGGCGCGATCAATTCGCCGCAGGTGCTGATGCTGTCGGGCATCGGCGATCCGGACGAACTGTCCAAGCACAACATCGCCGTGAAGGCGGCCCTGCCGGGCGTCGGCAAGAACCTGCAGGACCATCTCGCCGCGCTGCTGATCTACGGCCGCCGCGACGAAAGCCCGCTGCTGCGCCATATGCGCGCCGACCGGCTCACGCTCACCCTCGCGCAGGGCCTGCTTGCCGGCAAAGGCTTTGCCACCGAACTGCCGGGCGGCATCACCGGTTTCATCAAGACGAGCCCGGACGAGCCGATCCCGGATATCCAGCTTCTGTTCATCGCCGGCTCGCTGGCGGCCAAGCCCTATCTGCCGCCGTTCTCGCAGCCTTTCGCCGACAGCTTCGCCTGCCGCATCGTGCTGTTGCGTCCGGAGAGCCGGGGCACGATCACTTTGGCTTCGGCCAATCCGACGATGCATCCGAGGATCAAGCAGGGTCTGCTGTCGGTCGATCGCGACTGGCGCAAGCTCTCCGCCGGCATCCGCATCTTCCGCGAATTGGCCCAGTCGTCGCGTCTTGCGCCGCATATTTCGCGCGAGATTGGGCCCGGTGCGGACGTCACCAGCGACGATGGTCTTGAGGCCTATGTGCGCAAGACGGGCGTCACCGCCCACCATCCGTGCGGCACCTGCCGCATGGGCACGGACGAGAACGCCGTGGTGGACGGCGAACTGCGCGTGCGCGGTGTCGAAGGTCTGCGCGTCGTCGATGCGTCGGTGTTCCCGGACCTCGTCGGCGGCAACATCAATTCGCCGGTCATCATGGTGGCGGAGAAGGCGGCCGATCTGATCACGGCGGCCTCGGCGTAGCGCTTGCATATCCGCTCGGCCCCGCGAAAGCGGGGACCCAGCGCTGGATTCCCGCTTGCGCGGGAATGAGCGGAGTTGGTGGTTCTCGCGGTCGATGACGCGGACGACCCTGCCTGGTCATTCCGGGGCGTGCTGAAAGCGCGAACCCGGAATCCAGTCACGCGCACGTTCTTACATCGGGCTGAATTCCGGATCGCCGCGGCGCGGCGTCCTGAATGACGGCGATATCAGCCCCGCGCCGGCGTCGCCCAGGGGCGGCTCGCCTTGTCGTGGGTCTTGAACGCGTCGATCTCGGCGCGGCGGCTCTCGGTCAGATCGACGTCGTCCCAGCCGTTGAGCAGTTGATTGCGGCTGACCGGCTCGATGGCGAACGGATAGCTTTTGTTGCCGAAGACGATCGTCTGCTGCTCGAGATCGACGACGATGTCCTGCGCCGGCTGCGCTTCGATGGCGGCCGCAAGCTCCGCCGCTTCCGCTTCGCCGACGACCGCGGTCAGCAGCCCGTTCTTGACCGCGTTCTGCGCGAAGATGTCGCCGAAGGACGGCGCGATGACGCAGCGGAAGCCGTGATCGTAGACGGCATAGACCGCCGCCTCGCGCGATGAGCCGCCGCCGAAGTTGCGCGCGGCGACGAGGACTTTGGCCCCTTGGTACGCGGGATTGTTGAGCGCGAAATCCGGCACTTCCTTACCGTCCGCGTCATAGCGCAGGTCCTGGAACAGCACCGTGCCGAGGCCCCGCGAGCGCGGCCATTTGAGATAGCGCGCCGGCAGGATCTGGTCGGTGTTCAGGTTCGGCAGCGGCAGCGGGCAGGCCTTGGCGGTGAGGCGGACGAATTTTTCCATCGGGGTCTCTGTTGCGGACGTCAGTTCGGCGTGGCGCCGGAAGCCTTCACGATCGGCGCCCAGCGGTCGATGTCTTGTTTGACGAAGGCGGCGAACTGCGCGGGGCTGTCGCCGACCGGCTCGGCGCCCTCGTTCTGCAGGCGCTCGCGCAAGGTCGGGTCCGACAGCCCGGCGACGATCGCGCCATGCAGCTTGTCGGTCACGGCCGGCGGCAGCTTGCCGGGCGCGAACACGCCGAACCATGCGCTCGATTCAAAGCCGGGTACGATTTCGCCGATGGCGGGAAGGTTGGGCAGCGCGGGCAGGCGATTGGCCGTGGTGACGCCGAAGGCGCGCAGATTGCCGGACTTCACCTGCTCGGCGCCGGTGACGAAGCTGATGAACATGAGATCGACCTGGCCGCCGAGCACATCGGTGAGGGCCGGCGCCGTGCCTTTGTAGGGCACGTTCAGCATACGCGCGCCGGTCATGAGCTTGAACTTCTCGCCGGCGAGATGGAGCGAGGAGCCGATGCCGCCGATGCCCATGGTGAGCTTGTCGGGCCTCGCCTTGGCGAGCGCGATCAGTTCATTCAGGTCCTTGGCGGGAATTTTCGGATTGCCGACGAGCAGGCTCGGCACCGTCGCGATCTTGGTGATCGGCGTGAAGTCGGCGACAGGATCGTAAGGCAGCTTGGGATAAAGCGAGGCGTTGATGGTGTGGCTGCTGAAGCTGACGAGCAACGTGTAGCCGTCGGCTGGCGATTTAGCCACCTGATCGGCGGCGATATTGCCGCCCGCGCCGGGCCGGTTCTCCACCAGCACCGGCTGCTTGAGTGCTTCCGCCATTGGATTGGCGATGGCGCGCGCGATGGTGTCGGTCGTCCCGCCGGGAGGGGCGCCGACCAGCAGCTTGATCGGGCGCGAGGGAAAATCATCGGCCAATGCGGCGGGCGCGGCCAGAAGAGCCGCAAAGCTGAGCGCGAGCCACAGCGGTCCGGTCCGGCGGATGCATGTTCTCATGGCAGCGTTCCTCGGGGCGTTTCCTCGGTCTTTCTTTTTATGCTTTGCGGCCGGCGAGCAGCGGCCGCACGTCGGCCAGATGTCCTGTGACGGCGGCGGCGGCCACCATCGCCGGCGACATCAGATGCGTGCGCGCGCCGGGTCCTTGCCGGCCGCGGAAATTGCGGTTGGTGGTGGAGGCGCAGCGCTCGCCGGGCGGCACCAGATCGCCGTTGATGCCGACGCACATCGAGCAGCCGGCATCGGCCCATTCGA
>Ga0180216_1001649_pt1 | contig 19535 bp, 17 predicted proteins | sample eDN3rd37CBELigMG_FD_128879 | JGI IMG/M metagenome (GOLD analysis project Ga0180216, IMG submission 128879) | Enriched Miracle-Growth compost microbial communities from Emeryville, California, USA - eDNA 3rd pass 37_C BE-Lig MG (version 2)... ...
GCGTCCGGCCGTCACACGCTGAAGGTGGTCACCGCGCAAGCCGCGCCGCCCAGGGCTCGCCGCGCAGCCAGGGGGTGAGCGTGTCGGCGCCCGGCGCCGCCTTGTCGAGCGCGGTGACGGCCCGCCACGCCAAACAGAGATTGCACGACATCACCGGGGCGCCGCTCCAGCCGATCGAGGCGGCGACCGGCCGCAGCGTCGGCATGCCGGTGCCCAGCATCACGATCGCATCGAGCGGCTTGCGCTCGAGCTCCTGCAGGGCGCGGCCCGCACTCGATCCGCTCAGGCTATAGATCGGATGGAACGTGCTGTCGTCGTTGAGCGTGCGCGCGACGTCCGCCACCTCGAAGCCATGGCTGCCCCAATACGCGATGCTCGCTGCGTTGAGATCGTCGGGATAAGGCGACACCAGGCCGATGCGCCGCGCATCAAGCGCGTTCAAGGCGTCGACCACCGCGCGCGCGGCGGTGATGAAGGGATGGCCGTGACGCGCCTCGATGCCGGCGACGAGCGCCGCTTCCCGCTCCTTGCCGGCAAGATAGGACGCGCCGGTGCAGGCCGCCGCCGCGACGCCGATCGGCGCATTGGCGAACTGTCGCAGCGAAGCCTCGTACTGCTCGAAATAATCGATCAGCCGCGCACCGAGACTTTGGCCGTCGCTCATCAGGCGCGCATTGATCATCGCGACGCCGTCAGGCCATAGCAGGTTGAACTCCGGTTCGACCGTCGTATTGGCCTGCGGCGTCAGCATGCCGACAAGGCCGCGCGGGGCGTATTCGAGCGACATTCTGCGATCCGCCTATTGCGGCACCTGGGCGCCGGAGTCCTTCACCACCTTGCCGAGCCGCACGATGTCGCGCTTCATCATCGCCTCGAGGTCTTCGGGCGAGCCGGGGATGAGCGTCGCGACCTGCGGCAGCAGGCGTTCCTTGGCCGCTTCGCTGCTCAGCGCCGCGACATAGGCGGCGTTGAGCTTGGCGACGACGTCGCGCGGCGTGCCCGGCGGCGCGAACAGGCCGAACCATTGCTCCATGTGCACGTCGGGATAGCCCGCCTCGGCCATGGTCGGCACGTCGGGGATGCGCGGGTGACGGGCCGTGCCACTGGTCGCGAGCATGCGCAGCTTGCCGCTTTCGATGTAGCCCGCCGAGGAAATGTAGGAGGAGAAGATCATATCGACGCGGCCGGCGACTGCGTCGGTCACCGCCGGCGCAATGCCGCGATACGGCACGTGCAGGAGCTTGATGCCCGCATTCTTGGACAGCAGCTCGCCGAGCAAATGCCCGCCGGTGCCGATGCCCTGCGAACCGTAGCTCAGGCCTTCGCGCTTCGTTTTGGCCAGCGCGACGAGGTCCTTGACCGACTTGGCCGGGCTGTCCACCGGCACCAGCAGGATGTTGTTGAACGAGATCAACGGCACCACGCCTGGAAATCCCGCACCGGATCGAAATTGAGATTGGTGTAGAGCGAGGGATTGATGGCATGCGTGCCGGTGTGGCCCATCATCAGCAGATAGCCGTCGGGCGGCGCGTGCTTGATGACGACGGCGGCGACATTGCCGGCGCCGCCCGGCCTGTTCTCGATGACGATGGTCTGCTTGAGGATTTCCGACGCCTTCTGCGACACGATGCGCATGACGATGTCGGACGAGCCGCCCGGCGGGAACGGCACGATGACGGTGACCGGACGCGAGGGAAAAACATCGTCGGCGGCGCCCGGCGCGACGAGAGATGCGGCGAGCGAGAGCCCGACCATGAAGGCAGCCGAAAGCCGGATGAATGTCCGTGTCATTGCTTCTCCTTTTGCCGGCAGCCTGGATGGGGGTGAGGTGCGCTATTCGATCGCCGCGGCGCGCCTGAGCCCGTCGATCATCGAGGATTTCAACAGATATGCCTTGAGCTTCGCGGGATCGGAGGTGGTGCGCTGCAGATCCTCGAGGATCGTCTTGCGGCGCGAGGGATCGCGCTCGCGCATGCGCGCGCGGTTGCGATCGGCCTGCTGGATGATTTCTTCGGCCGCGATCGGCCGGCGCTGGCGCTCGTAGCGGTCGAGCAGCTCGTCGCCCGCCTCCCCGTCCAGCACGGCGATCAGCTTTTCGCAGAGATTGAAGGCGTCGTGGATGCCGCCGTTCATGCCCATGCCGCCGGATGGGCTGTTGAGATGCGCGGCATCGCCCGCCAGCAGGACACGTCCCTTGCGATAGGTGGACGCCAGACGCCGGTGAATGCGATAGGGCCGCGTCTGCAGCACCTCGATGGCGCCGGCGTCCGGTACGATGTCGTGCAGCATCTCCTGTTGCGCTTCGGGCTGCATCGCCTCCTCCGGCGACTGACCCTCGCGCGGATGCAGGCTGACGCGCCAGACGTCCGGCAGGCGCAAGAGGCTGAACGTGCCGTTCGGCTTCCAGCAGTAGGAGACGTTCGAGAGCCCATCCAGATGCTCATGGAACGGAAAGCGCGTGGTCGCGAGGATGGTTGTTTCCGGATAGCTGTCGCCGTCCATCTCGATGCCGAGGCATCGGCGCACGGTGCTGCGCGCGCCGTCGGCGCCGATGACGTACTCCGCCGACAGCACCTCCTGCCCCGCGGCCGACTGCGCGGTCACCCGCACTCCGTCCGCGTCCTGTGTGACATCCGTGACCTGCACCGAGAAGCGCAAGGTCACGGCCGGCACATCGCGCAAGGCGTCGAGCAGGTAGTGGCCGAACTTCGATTGTTCGCATTGCAGCCGGTAGGGATGCTCGGTCTCGTCGCGCAGCACCGACAGATCGAAGACCGCCCGCTCTCCCGACGGGTGCATCCTGATCTGCCAGGTCGGACAGATCAGTCCTTCGGCCAGCATACGCGCCGTGACGCCGTAAGGCGCCAGCATGTCGAGCGTCGGCGGATGGAAGGTCGAGGCGCGCAACGCTTCGGAGACCGCCGCTTCCGCTTCGAGCAGCGTCACCGGAATGCCCCGGCGGCCGAGCAAAAGCGCGGCGGTCAGACCAACAGGACCGGCGCCGACGATAATGACCCGAGGCTCAACCATGACAATTCCCACCCACGCGCGCGCGAACCAGCGCGGCGCTTCTTTGTATTATAAATGATACGAAAGAATTCGGCCGATGCAACCACGGGCAACATTTCATCTGCACATATTAATGGCAGACATGTCGCACATATCATCGTGTCTTAGGGACGCCGCGCGCGGCGCGCGGCCAGCACCCACGCCAAAACGTGAAAACCGCGCGGCGGCGCAAACATCATGCGCTCATGCCCGCGCGCGGCAATCCCGGGCGCAATGCGACGCCGCCGTTATGAGCTCTGCGTCCCGCTTTCACGGGACGCGCGGAGACGGTCGCGGCGCGCTTACTTCTGGAATTCGGGAATGTTGGGCTTGGCGCCCCATTTGCAGAAGCCCTTCGGATCGAAGGGATACTGGTGCTCGCGGTAGAGCAGTTCGTCGGCGATCGACTTCACGCCCGACGAATATTCGAACACCATGCCGTCCGGGCCTTCGAAATACAGGAACCGCGCCGACGAGGTCGGATGCCGGCCCGGGCCGAACACCATGCGCACCTGCCGCTCGTTGAGGAAGTTGAACGAGCGCATGACGTCGTCGCCGCTCTCGACCTGGTGGTTGATGTGCTGGATGCCCTTGGTCGGCGACGGAAACAGCGCGATGGTGTGATGCACCTCGTCGATGCGCAGAAGCGGCGCTTCGCCGATGCGATCGCTGACGCGCGCGTTGCAGACGCGCGTCCAGAACAGCTCGTCCCGCGCGGGATTGGTGCTGCACAGGCCGATATGGCTGAAGCCGGTGATGCCGGCATCGCGCAGACCGTGATAGCGCTGGCCGCTATAGGCCGGGCGCCAGACGAGCTCGATGCGGTTGCCGCTCGGATCGTTGAAGGCGATGAAGTCCTTCACCTTGCGCGACTCCGCCTCCGCCGCGGTGCCGCCATGGACGGCATGGCCGAGCGCCTCGAGTTCGCGCGCCGCGTCTTCCAGATCCTCGCGCGAGCCGACCTCGAAGGCGGCCACGTGATCGCGCGGATCGCCCTCGAAATAGAACAGCGTGTGCTCGCGCTCGTCGGATTTGAAGTAGATGCCGTCCTTGCTGCGCTCGGACACTTCGAGGCCGAGATATTCGGTGGCGAAGCGCGTCGATCCTTCGAGGTCCGCAGTACCCAGTCGCACGTAAGAGACGTCCTGCAGCCTGATCATCGTCGCGCTCCCTATCCCTGCAGCTCCGGGATCTCGCAGTCGCTGCCCCACGCACAGAAGGAGCGGCGATTTTTCGCGAACTGGCGAGGCCGGTGTTTTTCTTCGTCGGCGATCTTAGCGCCTTCCGCGACGTAACTGAACAGCACCCCGTCGGGGCCTGCGAAAGTCAGGAACAACTGGTTGGACGACGGGCGCCGGCCGGGACCGTCGACGATCCGCACCTGCATCGCCCGCAGGAAATAGCTGTTCTGCATGAGCAGATCGACGTCCTCGACCGCATATTCGATGGCGAGCGGGCCGCCGCGACTCGAGGGATGGAAGGCCAGACGGTGATGCGCGTCGTCGAAGCGGATATAGGCCGCCTCGCCCACCCAGTCGCTCACCCGGCCGTTGAAGACCTTGGTCCACAGCGCCTCTTCGGCGCCGTTGGCGGTCGAGCGCAGCGCGATGTCCTCGAGCCCGAGGATGCCGGCGTCCCGCGCCGGGAAATAACGCCAGCCCGATTGCAGCGGCCGCACCACGAGTTCGAACACGTTGCCGCTGCGGTCGGCGAAAGACAGGAAATGCTTCACCTTGCGCCGCTCGGCCGCCTCGGCCGTGCCGCGCGTCGCTGCGTAGCCCGCGGCCGCGAGCGCCTTTTCCGCCGCGTCCAGGGTCTCGAGGTCACGCACTTCGAGCGCCACGGCGCAGGACGGCTTGTCGGCCCGCGCATAGACCAGCGTGTGGTCGCGGTAGTCGGAGCGGAAGAAAACCTGGTCGGGGGTCTTGTCGACGATCTGAAGGCCGAGGATGCGCTGGGCAAAATCGGTCGCCGCCGCGAGGTCGGGCGTTCCCAGACGCACGTAACGAAGCTGCTCGATGGCAATCACGCGCCGCGTCTCCTGCCCATCCCCGGCGTCTTCTTTTTACGCGACGTCCGGACCGCCACCAATTTTTTGGGGAGGATTGGTGGGCGCACTAGGGCTCGAACCTAGGACCCGCTGATTAAGAGTCAGCTGCTCTACCAACTGAGCTATGCGCCCGGATTGCCCGCCAGGGCCGAAACCCTGGAAGCGGGGGTCACTTAGCAAAGCAAAACCCCACTGTCTAGACTTAGTGACGCCAAAGTGCGCAACCAAGGGCCTTGAACCACAAAGAAAAAAGCCGCCGGGCAAAACCCGGCGGCTCTTAGGTCGGCTGCGGCGCGCCTCGGGGAAAGCGCGCCCGCCCGCCGCCTGCCACTCTATGGGGCTACCGAGCGCCCGGAGCGCCATCCTGGGCCGGACCACGCTCGGCCGGGCCGCCAGGACCACCGCGGTGGTGCATGCGCCAGTTCCGGTGCGCGAAGCCCTCACGGGCGCCGAGACGCGCCAGCGCGAGGAAGCGCCGCTTCTGGCCATCGTCCAGGCTCTTGTAGAGGGGGCCCGCCGCGTCAGCGAGCTTCTTCAGGGCGGCACCCTGCTCCTGCATCGTCGTGGCGCGCAGCGCGAGTCGATCGATCGGATCCTTCGGCTGCTCCGCCTTGGCGCGCGCCGCGAAGCGTTCCGAGCGCTGCTTGGCGAGATCGCGCATCGCGGTCTCGACCGCAGGCCAGTTCTTCTCCTGCTCGGGCGTCAGCTTGAGCCCCGCCTTCAGCGCCGCGATGCGCGCGTCGCCGAGCGCGGCGACGTCTTCCGCCTTCCACTGCGACCCGCGGGCCGGAGGAGCGCCGGCACCCGGCTGCTGCGCGTAGGCAAAGCTCGCACCGGTGATCGCGAGGGCGGTCGTGCCGGCAAGAACATATTTCAACATGGCCAGTCTCCATTGGCGTTGTGATGTCACCAATAAAGAAAGAGCGCTTTGCCTTAGCAAGTTAAGGTTTGGACACATATTAACGCAAGGCAATGTAGATGTACGGCCGTTCATAAACGGCCGCACACAGTATCAAGAAAGTAAAACCGCCGCGTTACAGCATTCCCAGCATACGCGGCAACCACAGCGACAGTTCTGGCACGTAAGTCACGACACCCAGGAAGATCAGCATCGTCACGAGCCAGGGCCATGTCGCAATCGTCAACTCGGTAATGCCCATCCTGGCGATGCCCGATGCGACATAGAGGTTGAGACCGACGGGCGGATGGCACAGCCCGACCTCCATGTTCACCGTCATCAGAATACCGAGATGCACCGGATGGATGCCGAGCCCCGCCGCGATCGGAAACAGGATCGGCGCGGTGATGAGCACGATCGACGACGGCTCCATCACATTGCCGGCGACCAGCAGCAGCACGTTGACGATCAGCAGGAATTCGACCCAGCCGATGCCGCTCCCTTTCAGCCAGGCCGTCATCGCCTGCGGAATCTGCTCGCTCGTCATCAGGAACGAGAACAGCACCGCGTTGGTGATGATGTAGAGGATCATCGCGCTCATATTGGCCGACGCGAGCAGCACTTTCGGCACGTCGGACAGCTTGAGGTCGCGATAGACGAACACCGCGATGACGAAGGCGTAGACGGCGCTCACCGCCGCCGCCTCGGTCGGCGTGAAAAGGCCGGCGTAAATGCCGCCGAGCACGATGACGATCAGCAGGAGCCCCCAGATCGACTCCCGGAGCGCGACGAAGCGCTCGAACCAGGTGGCGCGCTTCATGCGCGGATAATCGTTCTTCCATGCGCGGTAGAACGTCGTCATGCCCAGCATGAAAGCGAGCATCAGGCCGGGCACCACGCCGGCCATGAACAGCTGTCCGACGGACGCCGAGAGGACGCGCTTGCCCTCCGGATCGATGGCCATGCTGCCACCGGTCGATACGGCGTAGAGCACCATCACGATCGATGGCGGGATGAGGATGCCGAGCGCGCCGGAGGTGGCGATGACGCCGGCGCCGAAGCGCTTGGGATAGCCGGCATCGACCATCGCCGGGATCAGGATGGCGCCGATCGCGACCACCGTCGCCGGTGACGAGCCGGAGATCGCCGCGAACAGCGCGCAGGCGACCACCGCCGCAAGGCCGAGACCGCCATACCAGTGGCCGACCATGGATGCGGCGAAATTGATCATGCGGCGCGCGACGCCGCCGTGCGTCAGGAAGTTGCCCGCCAGGATGAAGAACGGGATGGCCATGATCTCGAAGCTCTCGATACCCGTGAAGAGCTTGAGCGCGACCGACTCGATCGGCACCTGCGTCATCACGAACAGGAAGGAGAGCACGGTCAGGCCGAGCGCGATCGAGATCGGCATGCCGGTCAGCATCAGCGCGATCAGCAGGCCGAAGATGATGAGACTGTTCATCGCTTACGTCCTCGGCGGCGTGCTGGCGAGTTCTTCCGCGCGCAGGTCGCGCGCGGCGGCGGGACTTTCGACCACGCCTTCGACATGGCCCGGATCGTGATGTGGCAATTGGCCCGTGCGCCAGAACGCCCAAGCGACCTGCAGGAAGCGGAAGCACATCAGATAGGAGCCGAGCGGCACGCAGAGGAAGATGATCCAGCGCGGCATCTCCATGTCGGGAGAGACCTGCCCGGTCGGATAAAGCGCGATGACGAACTTGGCGCCCATGGTGCCGACGATGGCGGTGAACAGCGCGCCGGCCAGCAAGCCGAACATGACGATCTTCTTGCGCGCCGGCGGCTCCAGCATGTTCACCACCACGTCGACGCCGACATGAATGCCGGTGCGCACGCCGTAGGCCGCGCCGAACTTCGCCATCCACACGAACATGTAGATGCACAGCTCCTGCGCCCAGGTCAGGTCGAACTGGTAGAAGAACGGATAGAGCCAGGAGATGCCGACCGCGTAACGCTGCACGACCGCCACGAAGATCAGCAGGGTCGCGGCAGCAATCAAAGTCGCGATCAGGATTTCCTCGAGCCGGTCGAGGATACGGAGAAACATCGGCGCGCCTCGTGCACTGACGGGGTTTAGCCTCGTCGCCGCGGCGGTTGTTCAAACGCCAGTCTGACGATGAAAGGCGGGCGGCGCCCCTTTCGCCACCCGCCTGTTCTTCCAAGGATCGCCGCGGGAGACCTGCGGCTTCCGTCAGCGCTCAGCTGCCGCTGCCGACGGTCTTGACGACGTCCTCGATGAGCTGCTTGCCGACGCGCTTGCCCATATCGTCGTAGAGCGGCGCCATCGCCTTGCGCATTTCGGCGATCTCGCCTGCGGTCGCGGTCAGGATCGTGGTCTTGCCCGACTTGACGATGTCCTGCTTGGCGTCGTCGTTCTCCTTGGCCGATTGGCCGTTGGCGAACTGCGTCGCCTCCGCCACCGCCTTCTCGAGCTGCGCGCGCACGTCGGCCGGCAAGCCATCCCAGAACTTCTTGTTCGCGATCACCACGTAGCCGATGTAGCCGTGGTTGGTCTCGGTGATGTACTTCTGCACTTCGTGCATCTTCTGGGTGTACATGTTCGACCAGGTGTTCTCCTGACCGTCCACGACGCCCGTCTGCAGCGCCTGATAGACTTCGGAGAAGGCCATCACCTGCGGAATGGCGCCGAGCGTGCGGAACTGCGCCTCGAGCACCTTCGACGACTGGATGCGGAATTTGAGGCCCTTGTAGTCGGCCGGCGTCTTGAGCTGCTTGTTGGCGCTCATCTGCTTGAAGCCGTTATCCCAGTAGGCGAGCCCGACCATGCCCTTGGCATCCATCAGATGCAGCATCTTCTTGCCGATGGGGCCTTCGGTCACTTTGCGCAGCGCGTCGAGGTTGGGCAGCAGGAACGGCAGGTCGAACACCTCGAATTCCCTGATGCCGATGGGGCCGAACTTGGAATTCGACGGCGCCAGCATCTGCACCGCGCCGAGTTGCAGCGCTTCCAGCTCTTCCTTGTCCTTGTAGAGGGTCGAGTTCGGATAGACTTCGACCTTGACCTTGCCGTTGGTGTACTTCTCGGCAAGCTCCTTGAACTTCTCCGCGCCCTTGCCTTTCGGCGTGTCGGGAGCGACCACATGGCTGAATTTGATGACGATGGGCTGTTGTGCGAGCGCAGCGGCAGGCACAGCGATCAAGGCAGCCGCAGCCGCCGCAAGAAGCAACTTGCGCATGGACGTTTCCTCCGGTCACGAGCCTTTGGCGGCCCTTAGAACCTTTTAGGTGCGACAAGCTGACACCAAACCGATGGTACGGCAAGGTAGACGAACAGCGGACGCGCCGGAGGAGCAGACATTAAAAAAGGCGGCAGAAACCGTCTGCCGCCTCAACCGTATTCAAGATCGCAGTCTTGTTACCGCAACGCAGCAACCACCGGGCCGAGGCCCATCTCCTGCACGAGGCCGTGCGCGGCCTGCATCTGCTGCGAATCCAGCTTGGCCATCAGCGGGCGCGCGGCGACGGCAAGGCGCTGGACCGATGCGCTATCGAGCACGATGGACACGACCTTGCGGCTGATGCGACGCACGAAGCCATCGGAAGCATTCGAGGCCTGGCGCTTGGCGACATCGCGCAGCGCGGCTTCGAGCGGCGCCCAGTACGGCTCCTGCTCGGCGGTCAGGCGCAGCGTCGCCTTGATGCGCGCGACGTCGATTGAAGTCTTCTGCGAGTCGGCCATGCCGTAGTCAGCGGCCTGGACGGGAAGCGTCGGCAAAAAGCCGGTCAGCGCAAGCGCGATCGCGCCCGCGTAAAAGATACGTTTCATTCGTCTGTGGTCCCCATGAAAGATTGAGCATCGGGATACAGCTACAATCAGCCAAGAGCGCGAACGAAATGCGGGCGAATTAAGGATTCTGCGGTTCCATCGGGAACCAACTACCGAATTGCAAAACGCGAAGCGTGAGCGGCGTGAGTTCCGTGGCGCGCGAACTACTTTTATACCCTCGCCAGCGGGGATCCGGAGCGCGTGGGTGAAAGAAAAAAGCCGGACCCGCTCTTCACGGGCCCGGCGCGCATTGTGACGCTTCAGGAAAGCCGCTAGCCGGCGTCGTTGGCGTGGATCCGACGCTCCGTCGACGGTGACCGGTTACGCTTCGACGTCAGCTTGTTGAGCGCACCGAGATAGGCCTTGGCCGAGGCCACCAGCGTATCCGGATCGGCGCCGCGCGCGGTGTAGGAGCGGCCGTCTTCGGCCAGACGCACCGACACTTCCGCCTGCGCGTCCGTGCCCTCGGTCACGGCATGCACCTGGTACAGCTCGAGCTTGGCGTCATGCGGCACCAGCGCCTGGATGGCGTTGAAGATCGCATCCACCGGGCCGTTGCCGCTCGACTGCGTCGTGACGTGCTTGCCTTCGATGTCGAGGGTCAAGGTCGCCGTCTGCGGGCCCATGGTGCCGGCGATCACCGTCAAAGAGACGATCTTCACGCGGTCGTGCGCGGTCGCGATTTCCTCGTCGACCAAGGCCTCGATGTCCTCGTCGTAGATCTGCTTCTTGCGGTCGGCCAGCGCCTTGAAGCGCACGAAGGCGTCCTCGAGCTGGTTGGCGGCCAACTGGTAGCCGAGTTCCTCCAGCTTGTGCACGAAGGCGTGGCGGCCGGAGTGCTTGCCCATGACCAGCGAGGTCTGCTTCACGCCGACGGAGTCGGGCGTCATGATCTCGTAGGTCTGCGCGTTCTTGAGCATGCCGTCCTGGTGGATGCCGCTCTCGTGCGCGAAAGCGTTCCGGCCGACGATGGCCTTGTTGTACTGCACCGGGAACGAGGTCGCCGCCGACACGAGCTTGGACGCGCGCGTCAGCATCGTGGAGTCGATGCCGGTGGCATAGGGGAAGACGTCGTTGCGCGTCTTGATCGCCATCACGATCTCTTCCAGCGCGGCATTGCCGGCGCGCTCGCCGATGCCGTTGATCGTGCATTCGATCTGGCGCGCGCCGCCGCGCACGCCGGCGAGCGAGTTGGCGACCGCCATGCCGAGGTCGTTATGGCAGTGCGTCGAGAACACGGCTTTGTCCGAGTTCGGCACGCGCTCGATCACCGTCTTGAACAGATTGAAGTACTCGTCCGGCGTCGTGTAGCCGACCGTGTCGGGGATGTTGATCGTCGTCGCGCCGGCCTTGATCGCGGCTTCGACGCAGCGGCAGAGGAAGTCGATCTCGGTGCGCGTGCCGTCTTCCGAGGACCATTCGACGTCGTCGGTATGGCTGCGCGCGCGGGTGACCTGCGCGATCACCATCTCGTAGACCTCGTGCGGCTCCTTCTGCAGCTTGTACTTCATGTGCACCGGCGAGGTGGACAGGAAGGTATGGATGCGCTTGCGCTTGGCCGGCTTGATCGCCTCGGCGCAGCGGTCGATGTCCTTGGCCGCCGCGCGCGACAGGCCGCAGATGACCGCGTTCTTGGAGCGCTGCGCGATCTCGCGCACCGCGGCGAAGTCGCCCTCGGACGCGATCGGAAAGCCGGCTTCGATGATGTCGACGCCCATGGTGTCGAGCAGCTCGGCGACCTCGAGCTTCTCTTCATGGGTCATGGTCGCGCCGGGGCACTGCTCGCCGTCGCGCAAGGTGGTGTCGAAGATAACGACGCGGTCCTTGTCGGACGGGGTCGGGTTGGTCATTGGACTATTCCTTCGGTCGCATGCGCCTCGCCGGGCGCTTCATGGGGTGCTTGGTTCGCCTTTGTCCCCCGAGTGCCCAGGCATGAATGCCCAGCCGGCCCTCAGGGGCGGGTAAGGAGAAGCAGCGAGCCCAGAATGAGGTTAGCCACGGAACCGGCCGTGGAGGCCGTCCGCTCGATCGCGCGAATGGTGGGGCGCGCCGACATGGCTATTTTCAAATCCTCATTTCGTCGCCCGTCAGGGTCGCGGAATCCGGTAAAACCCGCGTTAACCGCCCGGCAGACGCCCCGCTTTTAACGGACGGGGGCACCGAAAATCAACCGCCGAATAGGTCAGCAATACTGTCCCGTTTGCGGGGAGGAAGGCGCAAGAAAGGCGGTGAAATGCGGCCTTCCGGCTGCACCAGGCCATGTCAGCGCCGATCATTTTCGCCCTGCTATTTCGGCCCCGCAGGCACACTGAATTACCGGCACGGCTGAGGCTTTCGAGAGAGCCGTAAATACCGGATCGCCCGCTTTCGCGGGCGATGACAGCCTTCCGGTGCCGTTACGCCTTCAGCAGATCGGTATCGATCGGCAGCGAGCGGATGCGTTTGCCCGTGGCCGCGAAGATGGCGTTGCACAGCGCCGGGATCGCCGGCGGCAAAGGCGGCTCGCCAAGGCCGGTCGGCGGATTATCGGTCGTGAGGAAGTGCACTTCGACCGGCGGCGCCTGCGTCAGCCGCAGCGGCTGGAAGCTGTCGAAGTTCTCTTCCACGACGCGGCCGTTCTCGATCGTGATCTTCTGGTTCAACGCCTGCGCCAGACCGTCGAGCACGCCGCCTTGCGACATGTTCTCCGCCGCCGTCGGGTTGATGATGTGGCTGCCGACGTCGCCGACGGCCCAGACCTTGTTGATGTTGATCTGGCCGTCATGGCCGACAGCGACTTCAACCACCTCGGCGAAGTAGCCGAGATGGCTGTAATAGAAGCCGACGCCCATGCCGCTCCGCGCCGGCAGGGCTTTCTTGCCCCAGCCGGAGACCTCGCGCACCTTCTCCAGCACGCCGCGCGCGCGGCCCGTGTGGAAGCCGGCGCCCCGGCCCGGCAGCATCTCGTCCTTGCCGAGCAGGTCGATCTGGAATTGCAGCGGGTCCTTGCCCGCCGCATGCGCCATCTCGTCGATAAACGATTGGAAGACGAAGGCGAGCGCGTTGGAGCCCGGCGCGCGCAGCGACCCCGTCGGGATGCCGAATTCCATCAGCGACGCGCCGAACGACAGGTTGGGAACGCGCCCGGCCGGGAAGATGGTCGTCTCCATGTTCGCCGCGCGGGCGAACTGGCCGTTGCTGCCGAAGCTGACGAAATGCTGCTGCCAGGCAACGAGCTTGCCCTTCTCGTCCACGCCGCCTTTGAGGAAATGCCAGCCGGCGGGCCGATAGAAGTCGTGCTGCATGTCGTCGGCGCGCGTCCAGACGAGCTTCACCGGCGCACCGGCGACCTTGGAGATCCACGCGGCTTCCGCCATGAAGTCGCTGTTGAGGCGCCGGCCGAAGCCGCCGCCGCAGCGCGTCATGTTCACGGTCACTTTGCTTTCGGGAATGCCGAGCGTCTGCGACACCAGCGAACGTCCCGGCCCCGGGTTCTGCGTCGGCGCCCACAAAGTGACGCTGTCGCCCTGCACATGCGCGGTGCAGTTCATCGGCTCGAGCGGCGCGTGGGCGATGAAGGGATAGGAATAGTTCGCCTCCACCACCTTGGCCGCACCCTTGAGCGCGGCGGCGACATCGCCGTCGTTGCGCAGGCTGACCGCCGGCGCCTTGGCGCCGAGCGCCGCGGCCTGCTTCGCAAAGCCGTCCGTGCTCTGCTGCGCCGTCGCGCCTTCGTCCCACGTGACTTGCAGCTTGCCGCGCGCCTTCTCCGCCCGCCACCAGCTATCGGCGACGATGGCGACGCCCGGCATCAGGCCGTCGAGACTGCTGCCGCCCTCGACCACGAACGCATGGCGCACGCCGGGCAGCTTCTTGATCTCGTCGATGTTCGCGCGCGCGACCTTGCCGCCGAACACGGGACACTTCTGGAACACGGCATAGAGCATGCCCGGCACGGTCTGATCGATGCCGAACAGCGGCTCGCCCTTGACCACCTTCGGACTGTCGACGCCCGGCACCGAGCGGCCGATGATCGTATAGTCCTTCGCGTCCTTGAGCTTGACGCTCTCGAGGTTGGGCGCGGGGAGCTTGGCGGCCTCCGCCGCCAGCGCGCCATAGGCCAGCGAGCGGCCCGACGCGCGATGATGCACCACGCCCGCCGCCGTCGAACACTCGGCCTCGGGGACGTTCCACTGCCGCGCCGCCGCCGTCACCAGCATCTGCCGGGCCGCGGCGCCGACCTTGCGCAGCGGATCCCAGTTCATCGGCGTCGCCTGGCTGCCGCCGGCGAATTGACGGCCGTAAAGCGCCGGATCGAGCGGCGCCTGGGTGATGCGCACCTGCTTCCAATCGGCGTCCAGCTCGTCCGCGATGATCATGGGCAGCATCGTCTTGATGCCCTGCCCGATCTCCGGGTTCTTGGACATGATCGTGACGACATTGTCCGGCGTGATCTGCACATAGGCGTTCAGCACGCCATTGCCGGCAGCCGCGCCATCCACCGCCGCGCGCACCGCGGCGGGCAGCGTGAGGCTGATGAGGAAACCGCCGCCCGCGACGGCGCCGGCCTTCAGGAAGCCGCGCCGTGAGGTCGGCATGTCCGCCACCTGCGACAAGGCATCGGCTTGGCGCGCGGACGTGTGCAGGTTCGAAGCGTCGGAGGTGCGCAGCATGGCTCAGGCTCCCTTGCGCTGTTGGCCGGTGGCGCCGAAGTCGGCGCCGGCCGCCTGCTTGATCGCCTGACGAATGCGCGAATAGGTCGCGCAGCGGCAGATGTTGCCGTCCATGGCGGCGTCGATGTCGCTGTCGCTCGGCGACTTGTTCTCCGACAGCAAAGCGGCGGCGGACATGATCTGCCCCGCCTGGCAATAGCCGCACTGGACGACATCGACATCGAGCCAGGCCTTCTGCAGACGCGCGCCCACGGGCGTCTCGCCGATCCCCTCGATGGTCGTGATCGACGCCTTGCCGACATCCGCCACCGTCGTCTGGCACGAGCGCGTCGGCGCGCCGTCGATGTGCACCGTGCAGGCGCCGCACAATCCCGCGCCACAGCCGAACTTGGTTCCCTTGAGGTTCACCGCGTCGCGCAGCACCCAGAGCAACGGGGTGTCTTCATCCACGTCGACGGTGTGATTTTTGCCGTTGATGATGAGCGCGTATTGCATGTCAGCCTCACTGCTGTGGGGCCGCTCGCGCTCACGCACGCCTGCGCAGCGCACGGCCTCGTTGCACTATAGAGCAACGGGACACCGTATGCGCGCTCAAAAGTTATTGATCGCGCTCGGCCTGCAACATTTTACGGGCCGCCTGCAGTTCCTTGAGGGTTTCGCCCTCGACTTTCGGATATTCCAGCTTCAATTGGTCCAGCGCATGGACCAGCGCGCCGGCCACGGCCATGCGCGTAAACCATTTGTTATCCGCCGGGACGACGAACCACGGCGCTTCCAGCGTGCTCGTCTCGCGGATCATCTCCTCGTAGGCGGCCATGTATCGCGGCCAGCGCTCGCGCTCGGTGACGTCGCCCGTCGAAAACTTCCAATGCTTGGTCGGATCGTCGATGCGCTCGAGGAAACGCCTGCGCTGTTCGGCGCGCGAGACGTTAAGAAAAAATTTAAGGATCAACGTGCCGTTACGGGCAAGGTGCCGTTCGAACGCGCGGATGTCGTCGAAGCGATCGCGCCAGATGGTCTTGCGGTCGATCTGTGGCGGCAGCCTCTGCCGCTCCAGCAGCTCCGGATGCACGCGGACGACAAGCACTTCTTCATAATGCGATCGGTTGAAGATGCCGATGCGGCCACGCTCGGGCAGCCGGTTGCTGACGCGCCAGAGAAAAGTGTGGTCGAGTTCTTCCGCGCTCGGCGGCTTGAACGAGGTCACCTCGACGCCTTGCGGATTGAGCCCGCTCATCACGTGCTTGATCAGGCTGTCCTTGCCGGCGGCGTCCATCGCCTGCAGCACGATCAGAACCGACCAGCGGTCGCTCGCATAGAGCCGCTGCTGCAGATCGGCCAGCCGCTCGATGCCCTCGCTGAGCAGCAACTTCGCGTCGCCTTTGTCGATGCTCAGCCCGAAGCAATCGGCCGGATCGTGGTCGGCCAGCCGGAATTTGGCCGGCTTGTCGATGCGAAAGCGGGCGACGAAATTTTCGAGCTTCATGCGGCCTCCTGCGTACGCAGGTTACGCCCGATCGAAATGATGTTCCAGAAAGGCGATGACGTAGTCCGGCATCGACGGGCGGTAATCGTCCGGCCCGCGCACGATGTGGATGTCCGACAGCTCCGGCTGATCTTCGCTCGCCAGATGTTCGCGCATGCGCGCGCGCAGCGCTTCCGCAGGCAGCGCGCTGCGCAAGGTCTGAAGCTGAACGATGCGGTTGCCCTGCCGCACCGCGGTCCAGCCCGGGGCGACGGCGAAATCGCCGATGCCGCAGCCGGTTTCTTCAGCGAGTTCGCGGGCGACGCTGGCCCCGAGATCCACCTTGCCGTCGAAGATGTCGCTCGGCTCGGGCGTGCCGCAGGGAAAGTAGATATGCCCGGCATTGGCCGTGTGCGCGCCCATGACGCCGAGCAATACCGCATTGTCGGCCGCGACAATGGCGGCGGCTCCGAAGCAGTTGCTCACGCCCGCGGCCGGCAGGCCCCAGGCGCACCAGGCCGAGAAGCTGGCATAGTCGGTTTCGAGATAGGCGCCGCGGAAAACGCCCGCCTCGATCGCGTGACGATGCAGCAGCAGGATGCGCCCGTTCCAGATGGCGGGCTTCTGCCGCTGCAGCTCGGCGAAATAGGCTTCGATCTCCGCGCGCTTTTCCTGCGCGAAGGCCCACGGCTTCGGATCGAAGGCGAGCTCGAGCCGGTCGACGTCAAACAACGAACACTCTGCCGTCACGCGCCGAACTCCTGAACCTCGAACAGGCGCGTCGGACTGACGATCTCGTCCTGCGCGGTGACGATCTGTATTTCACGCGCGCCCGCTTCCACCGTCTTGCTCAGGATGCCGAAGATGGACGAGCCCGCGCGCGCCAGCGCCTCGGCGATGTTGCCGCTCCGCAAGTAGTGCACGAAGAACATGGCGGCGACCGCGTCGCCGCCGCCGCTGACGGTGATCGGCAGGCGCGGCGTGCGCAACAGGTACATGCCCGTTTCATCCGAGGCCAAGAGGTCGATGGCATCGCCCGGCGTCTGATCGGTATGCAGCGAGGTCACCAGGACCGCCCGCGGTCCGAGATCGTGCAGCGCCTTGAGGGCGTCGCGCGCCGCGGCCGGCGTCGTGCTGGCCCGGCCCGACAGGATGTCGAGTTCGAACTGGTTGGGCGTGACGATATCGGCGGCGGGCACCGCCTTCTCCTTGATGAACTCCGGGATGCCCTGGCGCACGAACACACCGCGGCCGACGTCGCCGATCACCGGATCGCAGCAATAACGCGCGGAGGGATTTGCCCGGCGCACGGTCTCCACGGCGTCGAGGATGGCGGCGCCGATATCCGCCCCGCCCATGTAGCCGGAGAGGACGCCGTCGCATTCGCCGAGCACCTCGCGCTCCTCGATACCGGCCACGACGTCACCGATAAGTCCGGCGCCGAACACCTCGCCCGTCCAGCTCCCATAGCCGGTGTGATTGGAGAACTGCACGGTGTGGATCGGCCACACCTCGACACCGAGCCGCTGCAGCGGGAACACGGCCGCGGAATTGCCGGCATGGCCGTAGGCGACGTGGGATTGGATCGAGAGAAGGTTCATCTCAGACTTGGTCAGACTTGGTCAGACTTTGGCACCGCCATGGCCTCACCCTTCGAAACGCCCGCGCCACGGGCTCCCCAGGATGAGGAAAAAACGAGGGCCCCATGGCGAGGCGCGTCGCAAGCGACGCGTCTCGGACCATGAGGCCCTGGATAATATATCCTTTCCCTCATCCGGGAGGATAAAATCGACTACTTCTTCGCCGCCTCGACGAACGTGTTGGTGTAGGTCTTCGACAGGTCGATATTGGCCTTGGCGACGTCCGGCGACGACTGCGAGAACACCGCCAGCACCGCCTGCGCCCCCTTCGGATCCATCAGACCGGTCTCCGAATACATCGGCAGCGTGTTCTTGAGCGCCTGGATGTAGCCCGCCTTGTCCTTGCCGACATATTCCGGCGGCATCTTCTCGGCGATCTCCTCGGGCGTGTGGCTGTGGATCCACTTGAGCGTGGCGATGATGGCGTTGGTCATCGCCTGCACTTCTTTCGGGTGGCTCGCGATCCAGTCGGCGCGCGTATAGAGCGCGCCGCCCGGATATTCGCCGCCGAACACTTCCAGCGTGTCGTGCTGCGTGCGCGTGTCGCTGAGGATGCGCAGGTCCTTGTTCTTACCCTGCAGCACGGTGATTGCCGGATCGAGCATCACCGCGGCCTCGATCTGGCCCTGCTCCATCGCCGCCACGGCCGTCGCCCCGAGCCCCACGCCGATGACCGCCACCGAGTTCGGATCGACGCCGTTCTTCTTGAGGATGTATTTGAGGAAGAAGTCCGTCGACGAGCCCGGCGCACTGACGCCGACCTTCTTGTTGGCGAGGTCCTTGACCGACTTGATCGTGTCGTTGTGCTTCGGCGACACCACCAGCACGAGGCCGGGGAAACGGTCGTAGACGACGAACGACTGCAGGTTCTGCCCCTTGGCCGCGAGATTGACGCAGTGATCGAAATAGCCGGACACGACGTCCGCCGAACCGCCGATCACCGCCTTGAGCGCTTCAGAGCCGCCCTTGAAGTCGACGACTTCGACATTGACGCCGGCCTTCTCGTATTCGCCGAGCGCCTTGGCCAGCATCGTCGGCAGATAGCACAGGCAGGAACCGCCGCCGACCGCGAGGGTGATCTTGGACTGCGCCAGCGCAGCGCCGCTCGACAGCGCGAGCACGGCGGCGGCAAGGGCGGCACGCCGGATGAATTTGAGGCTCATGCGTTTCCTCCGTTCGGATAGCGGCCTTCGCTTTCGGGCCGTTTCGTAGGGCAAGATAAGCCGTCGTGCCGGCCATGCCTAGGCGTCTCGCGCCGGCCTTGGCGAACGCGCTAGGGCCGGCCCTCGCCCACCGCCGGCCGCCACACCAGGAGGCGCTTCTCGACGACGGTCACCAGAAGGTCGATAACGACCACGAAGGCCGCCAGCACCAGCATGCCGGCGAACACGCCGGCGACATCGAACACGCCCTCGGCCTGCTGGATGAGGTAGCCGAGGCCCGCCGCGGCGCCGAGATATTCGCCGACCACCGCGCCGACGACGGCAAAGCCGACCGACGTGTGCAGCGAGGAGAACATCCACGACAGCGCCGACGGCCAATAGACGTGGCGCATGAGCTGGCGCTCGTTCATGCCGAGCATCCGCGCATTGGCGAGCACCGTCGGGCTCACTTCCTTGACGCCCTGATAGACGTTGAAGAACACGATGAAGAAGACGAGCGTGATGCCGAGCGCGACCTTCGACCAGATGCCGAGGCCGAACCACAGAGTGAAGATCGGCGCCAGCACGACGCGCGGCAGCGCGTTGACCATCTTCACATAAGGATCGAACACGGCCGCGGTGCGCGGCTGGCGCGCGAACCAGAAGCCGACCAGCACGCCGCCGACCGAGCCGAGCACGAAAGCGAGCATCGATTCGAGCAGCGTCACCCACAGATGCTTCCAGATGACGCCGGAGGCGAACCAGGTGACGATCTGCGCGACCACGTCCACCGGCGTCGAGAAGAAGAACGGCGGCAGGAGGATCTTGCCGAAGA
>Ga0180216_1001650_pt1 | contig 19532 bp, 24 predicted proteins | sample eDN3rd37CBELigMG_FD_128879 | JGI IMG/M metagenome (GOLD analysis project Ga0180216, IMG submission 128879) | Enriched Miracle-Growth compost microbial communities from Emeryville, California, USA - eDNA 3rd pass 37_C BE-Lig MG (version 2)... ...
CCACGAGTGGCTACGACGACGGCGCCGCCACCCAGTCGGAAGGTGGCAGCGTCGTGCTGCAGCTCGACACGCCAGGAGACGCCGGCGGCGCTCCGGGGAGCTCCCAGTAGGCCCATTCCTCGTCGTGACCAACGGCGCAACCGTACGCCTGAATGTCCATGCCTGTGATGGACGGTGCATGCCTGATTTTCTGCCCGTCTGCTGTCGGCGCGCGTCTCCCGTGAAACCCTCCACATCTCTCCCTGATGCGAGCCTTGTTTGTGCAACAAATGTACAACTTCCTGCTACATGTACAGCGCCACGGGGACCGGCAGTGCATCCACCATCCTCCCCCACGCCAGCGGGATCGGCCACCGCGCAGGCTCGGCGGCATCGCCGGCCGCGAGGCCCAGCGCTTCGCACGCCGCCCTGGCCAGCGCCGCGCTCGGCCCGAAGCCGTCGCCCGGCGGCAGGTACAGCACCAGCGCCGACACCGGCAGCGACGCCGCGTCGCACCTGTCGACAGATTGGCCAATCGTGTCGAGGTTGGTGGTTCGCATCAGCGTGCCGCAGACGCAATCAGTGCCACCGCGGCGTCACCGCAGCCGGCTGGCGACGTACCGGTGCAGCAGCTGCCGGGTGAAGCCGGTGCCCGCCAGCTGATACTGGTCGTACGGCCGCGGCGGCGACGCGGGCGGCGGGGCCAGCGATGGCGGCACCGGCGCCAGGGCGGGAACGGCCGGCAGCGCCGGCAGCGCGGCCGCCGCGCCGGACAGCACAAACAGTCGGCCGCTGCGGAAGAACGGCCCACGGGAACAGCAACGAATAGGGGCAACAGGTGAGCGGCGTGCGCCCAGAATCCGCAAGCAGCCAGCAGGCATACCCCGCCAGCTGCGCGTCGATGAGCTGCCCGGCGTCGGCGCCGGTGAGGACAACCACGGCGCCCATATCGCTCGCCTTGGCCCACGCGACGAGCCGCGACGCAAACGCCGCCTTGCTTTGCTGTATGTATCGCGACGCGCGCGTAATCCGTAGGGAGCGATGAGTGTGAGCTACGCGAGGTGGCAGGGCGCGTTGGTGTGAAGAAGAAAGGCGCGGGCGCGTCCCACCTCACGCAGCGGTGCCCGCAGCTGCAGGACAGTTAGCTGACGAGCGCGGTCCTGGTACACTGGGCAAGGCGGCGCCTCGGTGCGGCACCGCGAGCGCAAGGGCAAGCGTGAGGACCCTGAAACGTCGAAGAACCACGCCACACAGGCCGCGGACCTTCCACGCTCGCGGCCAGCTGCTTGGGCGGCGCGGCCTTGGGATCGGCGTGGCACGCGTCGTAGGCCGCAAAGGGCAGGACGTCCGGGTCGTCCAGCGCGCCCGCCCGCTCGAGCAGGCCGGCGGCCACCAGGCGGTCGACCGCAAGCTGCGCGACATGGCCGGACGTCACCGTCGGCTGCGCCAGGAGAGGCTCAGGGTGTGACGGGGAGGTGGCCAGGTTAGTGCCAACGCGACGCCTACGACCGCCCCCGTTCGCCCGACACAAACGTACAACCACAAGCGTCGTCCCGGCAAAGGACGGCGCCGCGGCGCCAGCCGCTGCGAAGAACTGCGCCATTCTCGTCGCTTCCGGCGGCGTCGTCTGGCGCCGCCTCGTCCGCGTTCTCTTTTCCAGTGGCCACGTCAGCGTTTGGGCGGGTAAAACGGCCGTGACCCCCCACATTCACCCCGTTTCGTCCCGGCAGAACGGCAGAACTTCGGGGTCGTCCACCCCGCTCCACCCTCGTTTTCTGCCGTTCTGCCGTTGTCGGCGGCAGAATGTCGCCCACTTCAGACCATGTTCTAGTGTAGTTTACTATCGCGGAGGCCCTTTCTATATATGACGTCATTCCTAGCACCATTGATGGATGACGTCACCTATGGGGCGAGCGGAGGCGCTGGGCGCGGCCACGGACGAGGACGACGAGTCGGCAGCGAACGCGCCCCTGGACACGCCCAGAGCGGCACAGGAAGCGCACGACACGTGGAGGACGCGTCAGGCAGAGAGGGGCGAGGACGACCGAAGCCACCGCTGGCAGCCATGGGCGGCACGCGCCGGCACGGCTCCGCCCGCGGCGGTGGGCGCGGTCGTGGCGGCGGCGGTGGCGGGCCCAGCCGACGGTACGGCGCCATGGGGCCGCGCTGTACTGACAATGGTAGAGGCTGAATGCGTAGTGCGGCTGCCTGTTGAGCCCTGCCGACACAGGCCGCCGCCCACGGAGGGCGGAGCGTCGGCGCGCCTGCCCGTGGACTTGGCCATGTGGGTGCGTCCTCCGTGGCGCTGCCACCGCGTTCAAGGCACGGCACAAGCTGAATCCCCCCTTCATAGGCCGTCTCGGTGGCTGCCCTCCCCCAGAACTTTGACCAGTGCGACCCGAAGCGGTGCAGCGGCATGCGCCTCGTCCGCATGGGCGTGGCGCGCGAGCTACGGGTTACGCAAAAGTTTGCCGGTCTCATTCTCAGGTGCGCCCGCCGCCCCCGGCAACGGCGCCGCGAGACCGCCGCCAACGCCGCCGCATCGCGCGACCCCCTACGCGCCTGGTCCGGTTGCCCAGTCCGTCGGGCCAGCAGGCTGTGTCGCCCAGCGACCGCGAGATCGTGGAGAAGAGCGGCATCGCCGTCGTCGACTGCTCGTGGGCGCAGCTGGCTGCCGTGCCCTTTGGCAAGCTCCATGGCCGCCACGAGCGCCTCTGTACGGCGACGCCGCCGGGCGCGCCTTGCAGCGCGGCGGCAGGGCTTTCTAACCGTTTGCTGCGGGTTGTAGGCGCTCTGTCCGCCTGGCCAGTGCCTTTCCTGGTGGCGGCCAACCCCGTCAACTATGGCAAGCCGCTCCGGCTGTCCTGCGCGGAAGCGTACGCGGCCACGTTCTACATCGTTGGTGCGGCGCCACGCCTCGAGATGGCGGGCGCGAGGCTGCGCATCGCTCACAGCCTGCAGCGCGCGGCGGTGAGGCTGGCGGCAACAGGCCTGCCCGAATACGGCGACGCCGTGATGGCCAAGTTCAAGTGGGGCGCCGCTTTTTTGGAGCTGAACAAGTACGGCGCTGCCAGGCGTGCCGTGTGTCTGGCGACGCGGCTCACAGGCCATGTGATGCGTTGGTCGCTCGATGCCACAGGGAGCTGTTCGCTCGGTACGCCGCCTGCAAGGACAGCCAGGAGGTGGTGAAGGTGCAGAACGAGTGGATCGAGATGTGTGAGCGCGAGCAAGCCACCCGGCTGCGGGACGGTACGCTCGTGAGCAGACGGCCGGACGACATTCGCGCAGGTGCTCATGTCGGCTGGCCGCATCTGCGCGCCACGGCTCGCTCTAGTCGCGATGCCATCCGACTACGACGACGACGACGACGACGACGACGACGACGACGAGGAGGAGGAGGACGACGACGACGACGAAGACGACGAGGACGAGGAAGACGAAAGCCAAGACGAAGACGAAGACGAAGACGAAAATGAAGATAAAGACAAAGACGACGACGAAGACGACGACGAAGACAACGACGACTCCAGCGAGGGCGCCAAAGAGGAAGCGGATGGCCAGTAGCACACGGCGCATGTGTATAGATCCGCATGTTTTCTAGCATGTACAGCTACAGAACCATGGCCTCACCTGCGTGGCATACGCGCCCCCCATCCGCAGCGCGCTGCATCGCTGCGGCCTCCGACCGGCGTCGCGTGCCGCCGTCGCGGCGCAGTGTCCATGACGTCATCCGCGGCGCGGCCATGCGGGCGGTGCGGGCTGCGCCTGCCGCCGCCGTGCGCCCTGCGCCAGGGCCGGCTGCGTCCCCGTTCCACCGGCCCAGGGGCCACGGAGCCTTCGTCTGCTCAGCCCTAGTGGACCTGCTCGCGCCACACTGAACCGGCGCCACCGCCATGGCCGACCTGATCGGAGCGGGGTCGGACGGCGACGTCGACCCGACCGCGTTCGAGCTGCAGTACGAGGAGCGGCAGATCGAGCTGGCGGCCGGCGTCGCCGTGACCATCCGCGAAAGCAACTTCCACGCCCAGAACGCCAACTGCGTCTGGCCCGGCACCGCCGTCCTCGCCGACTGGCTCGCCGCGCACCCGGACGCGTGGCTCGGCCGCCGGCTCTGCGAGCTGGGCGCCGCGACGGGTGTGCTCGCCGTCTTCCTGCACCGCCTCGTCCGCCACGCGCCGTGGCTGGCCCAGCTGACCGAGGCGCAGCGCGCCGTCGCCGCCGCGCCGCTGGACCTCACCACGAGCGACTACGCGGACGACGAGATCGCCGGCGCGATCGCGCACAACTGCGCGCTCAACGGCGTCCGCCCGCCGCCGCCGCACTGGCCGCACACGTGGGGCACGCCGCTGCCGGTGGACCTGCCGCGCTTCGAGGTGATCTACGCCAACGACATCCTCATCTACGTGAGCCAGTACCCGAACCTGGTCGCGACCATCGTCGCCCTGCTGCGCCACGGCGGGCCCGACACCGTGATGTACCTCTCGTGCCAGCGGCGCATCACGACCGAGCGCGACTTTCTCGCGCTGCTGGAGGCTGCCGGCGCGCGGTACACCGTCGTGGGCCGCAAGATCTACCGCATCCAGTACCGGCCCGACGACCCGCCCGCGTCGGCCACGCCGGGCAGCAGGCCCGACCCCGCCGCGGCATGAACATATAGCCGTGGTGTACGATAGAGAGCGGAGACCGACCAACGCATGTGTATTTTCTTTCGGCGCATGGTGCGCGTAGTGTACAGTGCGCAACGCAACGCAGGCAGGCGGGGGAGCAAGTGCCCCCAAAATTTTCACGTGTACGCAAGCAGTTGGGTGACGTCGATGCCCATCGCCTCGAGCAGCGCAACCACCGGCGGGTGCGGCGGCGCGCTCTTGCCGGTGCTCCGCAGCGACTCCATGACCTTGTCCCTGTAAGATCGCCCGTCCAGCACACAGCTGCGGACAGTCATGTCCGCCGTCAGCGCGCGGTGCCGCATGCAGCCCGCCCGGCGCAGCTCGCTCCGCTCGCGCACCGAACTTCGGCGAGCAAGGTGAACAACTGGCTGGCGTCACTGTGCATCGCCATGAGCGACAGCAGCACCCAGACGTCGTCGGGGTTGTCCGCCATCACCAGCAGGTTCAGGTAGTTGGTCTGCAGCAGGGAGAACAGGCGGCCAAACTGCGTCGTCCTGCGGGCGGTACGCGGTCGACGGCAAGCGTACGATTGCCCGGTCAGCTGGGCCTCTCTGGGACGCAGCGCTTAGCGTCCGCATGTGGGCGCACCAGTCGGCCAGCTCTTCCGGCGTGGCGGCGCCCTGCTGCTTGAGCTCCTCGGCGCGGAGCAAGAACTGCTGCAGGAACGCGACGCCGACCCGGCTGCGCGCCATGTTGAAGACGCCGAACAGCGTCATGGTGTCGAGCATCGTCTCGAGTGTCGCCGGCAGCAACGCGAACGGCAGGCGGCTCAGCAGCGCGCCCACCGGCGCCATGACGTTGTCCATGAACACCGCCACCTGCGGCACACGCGCCCGGTGGTCCGAGGAGCGCACGCCGGTGAGCGACTGGTCACGCGCCCGCGCGGCTTCATCCTCGGTGGGGCACGGCACCTGCGACTGGATGGGCGTGCTGACCACGTCGAGGCGGTCAAAGACGCGGATGAGGGCGCCAAAGAACAGGAGCCGCTGCACCTCGGACAGCCGCGGGAAGACGCGCCGCACGACGCGCTTGCCCTTGTCGGCGCTCAAAAACTCGAGCAGCTGCTCCGCCGCCGCCCTGCTCCAGTCTCGCCAGAGATCCGATGCCCACTTCAACGAGGGTCAGCGCCGTCAAGCACCGCGGTCGCCGCGCCCGGGGGCCCTCGGCCGCGTACGCATCGGCGGACTCGCCGGTGCCGCCCAGCATGGCCCGCATGATCTGCTGCTGAAGCTCCGCCACCGACGCCGGCGCCCTGAGGCCGGCGCGCCGACGCGCGCGAAAACGCGCAAGGTCGCATTAGCCTCCCACTCCTGCGCCAGCTCCGCACGCTTCCGCAGACGCTGGCCGTACTTGGCCTCGCTGGGCCGCGCCGGCGCAGCCGCCCCCGGCTCGAGCTCGTTCTCCAGCTCGGCGGCCAGCGCCGAAAAGTCGCGGCCGCGCGGGTCGCCCAGTGCGCGCCGCACGTTCTCGTCCTCGCGGTCCTGAAGCTGCAAGAGCGCGGCATACGCCGCCTCGACGCGGCGCATCAGCAGCCGCTGCCGCTGCGCGGGCGTGCGCGCCCCCTGCTGGTCGGCGGGCGCCGCCGGCGCACGGAGCACGGGCTTCTCCGGCGGCGCGGCGGCGTTGGCCGCCTCGGCCGGGACGTTCTCCTTGGACGCCAGGAGCTGCAGGAGCGGCCGCGGCCGGGTGATCGAGTGGCGTGGAATGATGCCCAGCGCGCCCTCGGCGGACACTGGCGCGCGGAGCAGCGCGCGGCGGGGCCGTACCGGGACTGCACTCAGCACGCGCCTGCGGCACTGGTCATGGCGCAGGCGGGCACCGTACCGGCCGTGAACTCGCGCTTGGGCCGGTTCGTGTTGCGCAGCTTGCTCAGCTCGAGCTCGAGCGCCGCCAGGTCGTCCGCGGCGTCGGACCGCCGCTGGTTGTACATCTGCGGAGTGGAGCCATCATCTTGGACATCCTGCAAGCCGCATGAGACGCGCGCGCGCGGCGTTGGGCGTGCGCCGCATCCGGCCCGGCGCGTACGTGGTAGTAGTAGTCGTCCTGCATGGGGTCGTTGATCTCGAGCTGCGAGAACTGGATGCGCATCATGAGGTTTCGCTCGTACGGCGTCATCAAAAAGTTGTACCGCCTCCGGCGCTCCTCGGCGCGGCGCTCCTGTTCCTGCTCGTACTGCAGCTCCAGCGCCTGGGCGCCCCGACATGCACAAACCGTAGGCTGTTCTCCTGCTTAGCTCGGTCGCCAGCCGCGCCCGCGCGTAGGCCCCCATGCCGCACCTCGGCGGGCGTCAGCGGCTGGCCGTTCGGGCCCAGCACCGGCTGCGGCACGTTCCACGCCGACCGTTGCGGCGGCGTGCCGCCCTTGGCAGCGGCCGCCGCCGAATTCGCCGCATCCAGCAGCTTTTGTTCCCAGGGCGCCAGCGGCGCGTTCCCGCTTCCGGGGCCCGCCGCCGCCGGCGTGGGACCGGTCGGCGGTGCGGCCGCGTGCTGCGGCGCGGGCTGGCCGTACGGGTGGCCGAACGGCGGCAGGCCGGGGGGGCCCATGCCCGGCGGCGGGTAGCTGTACGGCCCAGGCGGCACGCCCGGCGGGCCCATGCCGGGCGGCGGGTAGCCGTGGGCCGGCCACGCGCCGGCGGGCGGCATGCCTGGCGGCAGCGCACCGCCGTAGGGCCCGCCGTACGCGCCGTAGGGCGCACCGGCGCCGGGGGCTTGGCCAAAGAACGGGCCGGGCTGCGAGCCGGCCAGCGGGGGCATCGGGGGCATCGGCACGCGCTGTGCTTGCGGAGGCAGCGGCTGCGGCGGCTGCGGTGCCTGCGGCGGCTGCGGCTGCTGCGGCACACCTGGAGGGGCGCCCCACGCCGATGGCACCGCTGGCGCGGGCGCCTGCCCGGGCTGCGGCGGCACGGCCGCCGGCGGCTGCCGCGCCAGGCCCGGCGGCGCGGGGACCGGCGCCGCCTTGGCGCCCGCGCCGAGCGCGGCCGAGGGGATGCCGGGGATGACCGGCGAGGGCGACCACGCCGTCGACGCGACCGCCGCCAGGTGGTCGGGGGCGCGGTACGGCGCGGCCGCCAGCGCCGCCGCGTCCGGCAGCGGCTACCGGTGCGCGCCGCAGGCGGTTTGCAGGGAGAAACGACAGGTCTTAGCAGAGCTGTCCCCTCCTGACACTATAAAGCTGTGCACGCGGGCGTACCGGCCGCTCGCGCGGTTGGGGCGGCGTGGCGGTGGCCGCCGCGGCGCGCCGGGCTTCCTTGCGCGCGATCACGGGGTCGGACTCGGCGAGGGCGCGGGTGCTCGCCGCGTAGTCGAACTCGCCGGCTGTGCCAAGGCAGAGCCCGCCCACCACGCCGCCAGTGCTATGGTCAGCACACGGCCGTGCGCTCCGCCCGCGTCAACGAACCGCCGGGGTGGCGCCGCACCGCCGCCGAGGTCGCCGCCAAAGGTCTCGTCGTTGTCCAGGTCGGCGTCGGCGTCGGCCTCGCGGGGCCGGTCAGCGAGGCCGCCGTCGTCGCCAAAGGTGATGCTCTCCTCGGGCGGCAGCGACGTGTCAAAGCCGAAGAAGGAGTCGGAGGCGCCCTGCACGCCGGCGCCGGGCACCGGGCGGCCGCCGCCGCCGCCGCCGGCGCCGCCGCCGTTTCGCCGCGCCGCCATCGTCGTCACTGTCGGCCGCAGCAGCAGAGAAACGAACTGATGACGTCACCCATGCCGCGGCGGCCACGGCCCGACACGCAGCACGCTGCACGCGAGCATCGCACGAGCCTCTCTAGCGTGAACGGCGCCACGGAACCATCGGACGCACAGTGCATACAGGGTCGGCATGCCAGCTGGTCGACGGAATGCATGACATTGCATCGGCCAGCTGGTCGATGGAATACATGACGTTGTATCGTGTCCTGTGCGCATGGGCCGCACGCAATCGGAGTCGCGCCGGCCACCGCCGCCACAGACTAACGTGGGCCTGCCTATTGATTCCTTGGGAAACGCGATCGACCATCAATGTACCCAAGGCTTAAGGCGGCTACGCTGTACAGTGAAACCAGAGTCCTATACGAATCCACGCCATCAACGGCGCCGGAGGATGGCGATGATGCGCGCGATCGTGCGCACCACCGCGGCAAAGGTGCCCGCTACGACTTTGGCGGTCAGCCAGAATGCCGCGACGCGCGCCCACAGGGACGACGCGGCGGCCATAAGGTTGCTGCCATATAGTCAGCCGGACGTGGCTGCTTTCGGTTCGCTGTCGCTCTCGTCGGCCGCAGTGCGGGCGCTGCTGCGCGCGCTGCCGGCGCCACTGCTGCTGGAGGAGGAGCTGCTGCTGGAGCTGGAGCTGCCTTCGATCGAGTCACAAAACTTTTCAAACAGCTCCTGCTGCTTCGGCGTCAGTTTCCTGCCGCCCGCCACACACTGCCCCCAAACGGACCCCGCTGGGTCAGCACAGCGCCCCCCGCCAGAGCTGTCAACCAGCCGCCAGCGCGACCACGTACTTGGGCAGCGACACCTTGAACGTGACGATCTGGTGGCCGACGCTGCCGCTGTTGACATCGCGGATGCCCTTGCCGCGCATGCGCGCGCCGTCGCCGGGCTGCGTGCCCGGCTTGACCTACACGCGCCGCGGGGGATCGGTTTCCCGCGAATGTGCCTACGGCGTTCGGCGTTAGCGGGGATCCGTGCCGCCCGGGGCGCCAGCCCCGCTCGCACGCACAATGAGCTCGGCGATGCCGTCCAGCGTGGGCACTTGGACGGTGCCGCCAAGGACGGCCTGGCGCAGCGAGAGCGGCACGTCGACCAGGATGTTCACGCCATCACGCTTGAAAACCTCGCTCGGCAGCACCTGCAGGCGCGCACCGGCGCAGCCGCGGGCGCGCAGCCTTAGCGCACGCGAGAGGCGCAGGCCCGGCGGCGACGCGCGGCCGCACCTTGACGCGCACGATCAGGTTGCCTGGCGGCCCCAGCTCGGCGGCGTTGCCCTCGCCGGCCACGCGCAGCGACATGCTGTCGTCGATGCCGGCGGGGATGTCGACGTGGACGCTCTTGCGCTGCCGCACGACGCCGCGGCCGGAGCACGAGCTGCAGTGCTCCGTCACGACGCTGCCGGCGCCGCCGCAGCGCCGGCAGGTCTGCTGCACCACAAAGAAGCCCGTGTGCTGCGTCTCCTGCACGGGGGCGGGACGACACGGACACCTCCACGGCGTCACGATGAACGCGTGTTAGCGTCGCGTTGCCCGGGTCGCGTCGCCGCACTTGGCCGGCAGCCCGGCGCACCTGGCCAGTGCCCCCGCACTGCGGGCACTTCTTGCGGGTGGTGCCCGGCTTGGCGCCGGTGCCATTGCACGGCTTGCACTTGACGTTGGCGTAGTAGCTGACCTCCTTGCGCGTGCCCTTGGCGGCCTCGAGGAACGTCAGCGTGATGTCGACCACGACGTTGCTGCCGCCGCGCGCCGCCGACGCCCCGCGGCCAAAGAACGCCTCGAACGGATCGAACCCGGCGTCGGCGCCGCCACCAAAGCCCGGGAAGCCAAAGCCGCCAAAGCCGCCAAAGCCGCCCGACGGGCCGCCTGGAGCGACGAGCGAACGTGCGGCAAGGCCGGCACACCGAGTCAGCACATGGACGCAGACAGCTTGGGGGAATCAGCGGCCCGCGTCGTACCGGGACCGGACCCGCCGCCGGGCTGGTTCTCAATGTGGCCAAACTGATCGTACCGCGCACGCGCGGCCTCGTCCGAGAGCAGCTGCGATCGCGCCGGCCATATCCACGCCGGTGCGTGCGTGAGCGACGGCGCCGCCGAAGGGCCGTGGCGGGCCCGTGCCCTTGGTCCATACCTCGTACGCATGCTGGACATCGTGGAACTGCTCGGCCGACTTGGCGTCGCCGGCGTTGGCGTCCGGGTGCAGCTTCTTGGCCAGCTGGGGCCGCCAGCGGCCGTCCCCGCCGCATAGACCACCGCTGAGTGAGCCTCACGCCTGTCTCCAGCACGTCGCACCCCAGCGCGTGTACGCACCCGGTAGTAGGCCTTCTTGATGTCAGCCTGGCTGGCGTCGCGCGGCACGCCCAGCACCTCGTAGGGGTCCTTGGCCTTCAACGAGGGCGCGGACGTCCGGAAGGCGCGGCGCGGGCTGTCCGCCGCCAGCAGCAGCGGCGCCGTCGCCAGGGGCGACCACGCCGCGTGGGCCGCCGCGGTCCATGCGCTGCTGGCCCCCGCCACCCGGGCGGCGACGCTCGTGCGCGCGCCGCCAAACGCCGCGGCGGTCCAGAGGAGCCGCGCGGCCGAGTGGCGCGCCGCCGCGGGCTGCACCGCCGACCGCAGCACCGCCAGGCCTGCTGGCGCGGCTGGAAGTGCCGCCATCCTCCTCCGGGCCTCTGTACAGTCTCGCGTCCGTCCCAGGCGCCCGGGCTGACGCCGCCTATGGTGCCCTTGTCCTAGTCGCTGGCCGCCCTATCGTTCACTGTCTTGTCCTCTGCGTCCTTGCTCTCCCGTGTCCTAGCCTCCACTTGGTTTGCGTACGCCTCTACTTTGTCCGCGGCTGCTGCGCCTTCGCCCACTTTGTCCTTGGCTACCGTGTTTTCCTCCGCTGTTTCGTCGTCCTCGTCGTCCTCTTCGTCGTCCTCGTCCTCCTCGTCCTCGTCGTCCTCGTCGTCCTCGTCGTCCTCGCCGGCCTCGTCGTCCTCGTCTTCGTCTGCGTCCTCGTCGTCCGCGTCCTCGTCCTCCTCGTCGTCGTCCTCGTCTGCGTCCCCGTCCTCCTCGTCCTCGTCGTCCGCGTCCTCGTCGTCGTCGTCCTCGTCCTCGTCCTCGTCGTCCGCGTCGTCCGCGTCCTCGTCGTCGTCCTCGTCGTCCTCGCCGTCCTCCTCGTCCTCGTCCTCCTCGTCCGCGTCCTCGTCTGCCTCCTCGTCTGCCTCCTCGTCTGCCTGCTCGTCCTCGTCCTCCTCGTCCGCGTCCTGCGCCGCTCCATGTGCTGTTCTGCCGCTGATTCTGCCGCATTTCTGCCGCACTTCTTCCACGTTCAACCCAACGCCCACGGTATGACGTCACCTATGGCGGCGGTGGAGGGCGGCGGCGCGCGCAGGGCGATGGCGGGGCGAAGGCGGCGCGGTTAAGCAGGAGAACGGCCAGGAACGCGGTCGCACGACGCGCGTGGGCGCAGCAGAGGCGATGGAGGAGCCGTTTCGCTAAAAGGATCCAGCGGTTGTCGGCCTGTCGACTGCTGAGGCGACGCCGCCATGTGCATGGGACCGACACGGCGCCGAGCACGCGCCGGGCCCCACCCGTGCACCGCTAGCGAACCAAGCCGCCGTGCGAACAAGCCGGCATGGCCATGGTAGAGGCTTGGAAAGTGACCTTTGTTCGTGCTTTGAAGCGAGGAGCGTGGGCGGCCATGGGCATCCCAGCCATGGCTGACGTGGCCAGCGTCACGGGCGGGGTGCAAACAATCCCTACAGACATTGCATTGGGCACCGGCGCTAACCAGCCGCCGGCCACAACGGCGCAAACTACGGTCTTTGGTTGTGTGCTCATATAGGACCCCGTCTCTTGCGGCTGCAGTCACCATGGCGGCCGATCGCGTCCGCGTCCTCGCCCAACAGCTGGCGCCCCTGCCGGCCGCCGGTGCGGCCCCGCGCCGGCGCCGGAGCGCTCGTGCGCAGTTCCGTTAACCCCCAACCACGCCTGGGGCCGCGTGGTTGCTGCGTAATGGTGCAGCGGCCGCGGCGCCGGCCAAGGCTCCCAAGGCCGACGATGACGTCGTCATTGTCGCGTGCGTGCCCGCCGCAAGGCCGGTCCGCCACCGGCGTCGCCCTAACGCACCGCACGCCCCTGTTCCGCGTGGCCCTCTGCCTCTAGCGCCGTGCGCACAGCCATCACGCGCGCCCGCCGTGGCGCCTTCAAGGACACCCTGCCCGAGGAGCTGCTCAAGGCCGTCCTGGAGGTGCGGCGTCGGGTATACCTTGTCGTTCCCTCGGAAACTTTGCTTACTCTAGCGACCCATTTCTGCCCTCGCTTGGTGTTGGATGCAGGCCGTGGTCAAGAAGGCCGGCGTGCCGGCGGGCATCGTCCAGGACATCCAGGTCGGCTGCGTCCTCCCGCCGGGCGGCGGCGCGGCCATCAGCCGCATGGCCATGTTGGCCGCCGGGTAAGGGGTGCAACCGGCCGTCGACACCGACGGCCGTGCACCGATTCACTGAGCCTTGCGCCCTGCCCGCGTCCTTCTTAACCGTGCCCAGCTTCCCCGAGCAAGTGACCATCGGCACGCTCAACCGCCAGTGCTCCAGCGGCCTCCAGGCTGTGGCCAACGTGGCCGCGGCGATCAAGGCCGGCTACATCGACATCGGCATCGGCGCCGGCTTCGAGTCGATGACCAAGGTGGGGCCTCGCGGGCCGCGCATGGGGGTGGCACCGAGGCACGGCCGGGGCTCATCGACCACGGGCACGCGGCTCTGCGGCGCGGCGCTGGTGTGCAGAACTCGAACTCGCGCTCGCGGCCCTCGGAGCTGTCGGCGGACATCCTCGCCACGCCGGCCGCCGCCGACTGCCTGCTGCCGATGGGCATCACCTCGGAGAACGTCGCCGAGCGCTTCGGCGGTACGCGGCGCCTCGCGGAACAAAAAAGGCACGTGGCCTCGCTGACATCGGCGTGAGCCCGGGTCCCCGTGCCCGCGGGGCGGCGGCGGCGGCAGTCGATCGCACCACGCAGGACAAGCTGGCGGTGCTCTCCAACGAGCGCGCCCTCCGCGGTACGCCGTGGCACGTCCAGACGACCGGCATGACAGCCGATCTCGCTGACCGTGCCCCGCCCAGCTCCGCGCTGGATCTTGGGGTCCTACTCGTTCGTTGCAGCGCAAAAGAACAACCTCTTCACCGAGATCATTCCCGTCACGACCAAGGTGCTGGACGCGGACGGCAAGGAGAAGACCGTCACCGTCACCAAGGGTGCGGTGCCCGACGTCGCGTCTGTCTGAGCAACGTGGGCATCGCGCTGAGGCGTCGTTCGCGCACCTGCCTGGCGACGTGGCGCCCGTGGCAGATGAGGGCCCGCGCCCCAACACGACCCTTGAGGCGCTCGCGCGCCTGCCGTCCTCGTTCAAGGAAGGCGGCGCCAGCACCGCGGGCAACTCGAGCCAGGTGCGCCCCGCCGCGGCCGCGACTGCCGACGGCCTCGGTCACAGCGGTTGACACCCCGGCGTCGCCCACAGCCGCGGCTGCTGCGCCCCAGGTCAGCGACGGCGCGGCCGCCGTGCTGCTCATGCGCCGCTCCAAGGCCAAGGAGCTGGGCCTCAAACCGCTCGCCCGCTTCGTGACGATGGCCGTCGTCGGCGTCGAGCCCGCGGTCATGGGCATCGGTACGAGAAAGTGGCGGCAATACGGAATAGGGGAAGGGGGCACCGCAGCTCACCCTGGCTTGCCCCACCCTCGCCGCCAAGCGCGCCTCGGCAGGCCCCGCCGTGGCCATCCCGAAGGCCCTGCAGCAGGCCGGCCTGACCAAGGACGAGATCGACGTCTTCGAGCTGAACGAGGCCTTTGCGTCGCAGGCGGCCTACTGCGTCCGCGAGCTCAAGCTGGACCCCGAGCGCGTCAACCCGCTCGGCGGTGCGTGCCCTCCGGATGCGCCGTGGCACTGCGTACACGCAGCCGCCTCACCGTGCATGGTGTCGCTCGTGGCCACGCTGGCACCCCCAGGCGCCATCGCGCTCGGCCACCCGCTGGGCTGCACGGGCGCGCGCCAGATCGCCACGCTGCTGCCGGAGCTGGAGCGCCGCAACGGCAAGTACGGCGTCATCTCCATGTGCATCGGTACGGGCGCCTCCACGGAGGGTCGGGCTGGGGGCCACTGTGCTCACGACAACGTCGCGGCGGTGTCTGCGTGCTCTGTCAAACTTAGGCACCGGCATGGGCGCCGCCGCGGTGATCCAGCGCGAGTAGCCAGGCCGGGCGTGCCCTGCTTGCGCCGCGTTTCCTTTTGGCTTCTGCTGCGTGCAACGAGCTTGTGAACTTTTTTTCAGAGTTTATAATAGCAGCAATATACATGTGTCACTCGGCGGCGATGTGTGGCGTAATCTGCGGACCGCAGGCCGTACGATAGAGCCGCGCGCCGCTTGTGAGCACCATGCCTGGGGACACGACCAGGGCCCACTCGACCACCACGCCGCCACACAATGAAAAAAAATGTCCTCACGCCGCCCTTTGGGTCGGCATAACATGGTGTCTGCATGGTGCACCAGAGTGCACCATCAGTATTAGCATGGTAAATTTCTTCATCATCGGAAGGGACCACACAGCCACCCGTCCACCCCTCGCGCAGCCAAGCAGAGACGCTTACCGTATGCACCTTGCCGGCCGGCGTTGCAGCCATACATGCAAGCGGTCGTGGCAAGAGCGTCGCGTCCATTTCAGCTTGCCCCGTCGGACTCTGTGCAACCCGGCCTCCAGCCACCCGCGAGGCGCACACAACCGGCTGTCAGTCTCACAGCTCAGGGCGACAGGGTGGTCGGCCAAAAAGTGAAAGAGAGAGAGAGCGGGTGGTCAGTTAGCGATACTGAAAAGTCGTCAGAGGCCGTGCCTCAGGCGAAAGATGGTGTTTGTTTTTGGATCCTCATCCCACGCACAAAACGCAGCAGCAAGGGGGCAATACGCACGCTTGCTTACCATTCATAGATGTGCGCGAGGTCTACATTGCACTGCAAGCCAGCACGTGCGGACCAAAGCTCGAAATGCTGGGCCGCTTGCCCCCCCGACCGGGCAACGACCTGCCGATCGCGACCGTGCCGCCGCGGCCGCCGCTCCACAAACGTACAAATGGCCACACGCTTGGAGCTGAGCGGCCGCCGACCTGCAACAAGGCGCAAGAAATCAACGGCACAGACAGCGCCCGGTTAGCAAACCCAGCAGTTTTCGAGCGCAAGCCCACTGACAACGAGCACAGCACTAGGCGGGGGCTCGGTTGGGGGCGGAAGTCGTCACAAACAATCGGACGGCACGTTCCTATCAAGAATTTATACCAATCTCGTCATCACCACCCGCCCTATCTAGAACCGTCCGTCTCCGAGCATTACCTTGCAGATGGCCGCCGCCGCAACGGCGCTGCTGGGTGCCGAAACGCACGACATCTTGCTGGTAGCGCCCTGACAGAGCGGCAAGCACGTGAGGAATCCGCGGGCGTGGTGTTAGCACAATGCGACGATGAAAGCAGGGGGGACACAGATTCCGACGGAGGGGAGGTCGTTCAGGTACGCACGAGGCGCAAATCCTTTTGTCCGCATGGAGTTCTAGCGATCTCGGACAGCCAAGGGATAGTAATTCCTCATTACGAGCTAAAGGAGAAGCGGGGGGTGTAGGGAGGAACATGTGCAAGCATACCTTGGTGTGGCGGTTTATTGGCACGTTGCAAGTACACCGGTGGTTGATTGAGGGCCCGCCTGCATACAAGACCGCCGCCACGCGTGCGCAGGAACGTGGAATCGATGAGAAACCGTCTCCCCGCGACAACCGCGCAAGCGTAGAGAGGGCGAGATGGGGAGATCATGCACAAGGTGGTCAGCAGAGAGTAGTCTCAGGATTTGATAGTACATAGAATAGCAATAATCGTATCTCCCGCAAAGAGGGCGGCACGGCGGAGGGGCCAAGTACCTTGCGGCGGGAACGTTGGGGTGGTCGCATGGGCGAGCGTGGTGTCGTTGGCGCGACCTGACCGACGGCAGGCCCAGCAGGAAGAGCGCGCGGCGAAAGAGTTAGCGGTCGGCATAGGCAATGGCGAGCAGCCACTATCCACACCACCCCGCGCGGCAAAAGGGAACGCTCAGGCATCTAAGGAAGGACGTTTCGCTAGCACCAGTAGGCTAACTGCCTCCTGATTATAGTGGAAACTGCGAATACGGGAATACATCATCAAAGCGCTCCCGCCCCACTTCACCCCGTCCCCAAAAGTAGACCCCAGCGTGTACCTTGGATGGTCGGCGCGGAACGCCGCGTTATGCCGCATGCGATGGTTGGCTGGCGCATGGCTTGCAAGGTCGAAATACCTGCCAGGATAGACAACGCAGACACAGCGGGCGTGGGCACAGGGTTAGTATGGTGACCAGGCGTCGTCCACAGCCTACAGACGAGTCGCGGTGTGGGGGAAGGGAGCGGTGTCAGAGAAAGTGTTTGGCTATGGTCGTGTTGTCCGCAGGCGGCCCGAGGGCCACTACAGACTGGGGCGACATTCTGTCGTCCTTCACCCCACGAAATACCCCACATATGGAAATAGGAGGGGGAGGGAAAGGGGACTCACCTTGTTGGCAGGAAGTGCTGAAATGGCGCGGGCGCTGGCCGCCCGGCCTCGGTGGAGCGGTCTACGCCATGGTTGACGGCCTGCACAGAGCGGACGCCGAGTCGGAGGCAGCGGTGGAAAAAACGGTTAGCGCACGTGGCCCATCGAAGGGAAAGGGATGGAGGGAAAAGCGAAAAACAGGGGAGTGGGGGGTGGTTGATCAGGTCCCTGAATTGGCTTGCGCCACCGCGGGTGCGGCAGCGAGGTACGGCTTCTCAGCATGGTCGGTAAGCCGGGGTAAGAAATCGCGCGAGCCTCGAAAGAGGCAAGGCGCATCATTTCAACCACCACCCAAAAGAAGAAAAGCGAGAACGCGAGATAGCGGTAGAGGGTGCGCATGGTGTAGCAGCGGCAGGAGGCGCGAGGGAGCAGCGCGGTCGGGAGGAGGAGGAGGAGGAAGAGAAGGAGGAGGAGGATGGGACCGGGGACCGCAGGAAAAAAGGGAGAAAAGCGAGCAGCGCAACGTTGCACGCTACAGGCACAGTGCGCAAGGGTGGTGGTGCATGGGAGGGCGGGGGCGTGGGAGGGTCAAACAGGCGTACCGCGTTTGAAGAAAGAAGAAGAAAACGTGTGGCGCGGCGGCCGCACGTTTTTTCTTTTCTTTTCGTGGCGACGACGAAAAAAAAGAAAAAGTGAGCGAAAAAGTTTCTCGAAGATTCCGCGCCACGTGGCGCTTTCTGACCCGTCTCTGTCAGCACCATAGGCCAGACCCTAGCCAGCGTCCTGCGGCTTCCCAACCCCCGCTGGGCCCTACCCCTAGCCCTAGGCGGCGCTGCCGTGGGATGCCACTCGCACTTGGGGCGCGGCTGACGGCGGCGTCCGGGCGCACGGGATGACCCAGGAACGAGAACGCTTTACAACTACGCGACTGTTTATTCGCTCTTTCGGTGACTACAATGCGCCAGAGGAAAACAAGGGCGCGGGCTCCACCGGCCCGCGAGACTCCTTGGCTCCCCTTGTCTAATGTACATGCACACAACAACCGCCAGGCAATCCGGGCACGACTACAACGTCAGGAGCGCCTCGAGCGCCGCGGCCACATCGCCCTTGTAGTCGTTGAGCACCTTGCGGGCCTTGTCCTTTTCAAAGCCCATCTCCAGCAGCTGCGACAGCTTCGGGTCCTCCGGCTCCGGTGCGGCGGTCTGCGCGCGCGGCGCCCCGCGACGCCGGACGACTCGGGTCGTCAGCATCGACCGGCGGAGCCTGCCAGAGGCGCCGGCGCCGTACCTTGGGCATGGCGTAGGTCTCGGTCCAGAACTTGGCCGTCTTGACGAACTCGGCGTGGTTGCTCTTGTACAGGCCGGCAACGACGGCGTCCTGGGGGTCGTCGGGCTCCGGCGTGGACAGTAATGCCTGCAGCGACAGGAGCGCCGTCTTGAGCGACAGCGCGGGGCTCCACTCGTTCTTGAGAATGTCCAGGCAGATGGCTGGCGGAGCGGGGGGCCAGGGCACAGCTGGGCAACTAGCTATCGTGTGAGCGCGCGCCCGTCGCCTCGCCGACCGCCGCGCACGGGCAGGCGCCGCGCGGACCTCCGGTCTGACTGCTGACGTTGGGGTGGTACACCTTGGTGATAAACTTCATTTTGGGCGGCGCGAAGGGGTACTGCAGCGGCACTTCAATGTCCACCTCGAAGAAGCCGCCCTCGTACGGCGTCCCGACGGGCCCGCGGATGGTGCCGATGAGGTGGTCTGCGGCGTCGCGCACCACGAGGCACGGGCGACGGCGCGTTCGTCAGGGCCACTGGGGAAGGCGCATCCGTGCTGCCGCGGGTGAGGTGACTGACGTACCGAGCCGGTCGCTTACGGGCTCGATCCGGATGCCCGGCGACGGGTCCGATGCGAGGGCCCCGAGCTCCTTCTGCACGCGCTTCTCCATTCTCTGCCGAGGCGGAGGCAGGCGGCGGCGTCATGCACACGTCGAGCCGCGTTAGCGGGGCGCTGTTGGCGGCCCGCCGCCCGCCGCCTCGGCGCCGCACCGTTTGTGTTTGTTTAGCGGCCGCTGCCCGGCGCCGGCGCGTGTGTGTGTGTGTCCTTCCGCCTCCGTTCAATCCCACCAGTGCAGCAGGCTTACTACGAGGCGCATGCCACGGTGCCACGCACGTACGTCCTTGGGTGCGGCAGCAAGGTAAAAAATGGGGCACACCGGAGCCACGCTCCGCCGCCGCCGCCGCCGCGCGTGCTCGCTGCTAAGCGTCGCTGCACGTGACTTGTGAATCCCGTGCTGTTCAGGCACGTGATGCATTGCGAGGGTTTGGGGTGGATTTGGGGTGGATTTGTAGGAGATTTGGAGGCGATTTTATGTTGTGTTCACCCAATTCTGCCGGTGAACCTGGGTTGAACAAGGGCGCTAACCATAAGGTGGCGATGAAAGGATGGCGCCTCCTACACTTTCATCCCGTCGGCATAGGCACAGCGCAGTGGAAGACGAGGTGGAGGACGAGGTGAAGGACGAGGTGAAGGACGAGGTGGAGGACGAGGTGGAGGACGAGGTGGAGGACGAGGTGGAGGACGAGGTGGAGGTGGAGGACGAGGTGGAGGACGAGGTGGAGGACGAGGTGGAGGTGGAGGACGAGGTGGAGGACGAGGTGGAGGA
>Ga0180216_1001655_pt1 | contig 19498 bp, 11 predicted proteins | sample eDN3rd37CBELigMG_FD_128879 | JGI IMG/M metagenome (GOLD analysis project Ga0180216, IMG submission 128879) | Enriched Miracle-Growth compost microbial communities from Emeryville, California, USA - eDNA 3rd pass 37_C BE-Lig MG (version 2)... ...
GACAGATCTTCATCAGGTTGCATCTGAGATCAGACCAAACACGAAGGTCATCTATATGGAAACACCTTCAAATCCATTGCTAAAGGTAACAGATATTCAAGGCATCGTGAATTTAGCAAAAGCCAATAATTGTTTAACTTTTTTAGATAATACGTTTTTGACACCAGAACTTCAAAGACCACTAGAGCTTGGTGTAGATGTTGTCCTTCACAGTGCAACGAAATTTTTAGCTGGCCATAGTGATGTGCTTGCAGGACTTGCGGTTGTAAAAGACCCTGAGCTTGGGGATAGGTTATATAAACTACAAAATGCATTTGGCGCAGTGCTTGGTGTACAGGATGCCTGGTTAGTACTTAGAGGGTTAAAAACATTACATGTACGATTACAGCAATCACAGGCTTCGGCATTAAAGATCGCTGAGTTTTTAGCTGATCATCCAAAGGTGGTTGAAGTATACTACCCTGGCTTAAGCTTTCATCCGGGACATGATACACAGAGATATCAAGCAGATGGACCAGGAGCGGTTTTATCATTTAAACTAGAGGATGGAGATGCGGTAAGAACGTTGGTGGAGAATGTTGAGCTTCCTGTTTTCGCTGTAAGCTTAGGGGCGGTTGAATCGATTCTTTCCTATCCGGCAAAAATGTCACACGCAGCAATGCCGCCAGCTGAACGTGAAAAACGTGGAATTTCTGATGGATTGCTTCGACTAAGTGTAGGGTTAGAGAAGGTGGAAGACTTGATTAAGGATTTTGATGCAGCATTGGAGAAGCTTCCTGTTGTAAAGAAAAGTGAAAATGTGAAGGCATAAAGTAATAAAGCTGACTCTTTTGGGTCAGTTTTTTTTACTTTTATATTCACATATTGTTTGAAAATACTGTATTGTTTCTTTCGTTTTAAAGTAATATAATCAATACATCTTTAGATAGGTAAAAAATCCTAGTTAAATTGGAGAGGGTTTTTACCAAACTAAGTAGTATCTATTTATAGTAGAGGAGCTTATGAGATGAAAAAACACCTGATTTTGCTTCTTTGTATGACTAGTTTAATGATTCCTGTCATTGCAAGCGCACATGTTAAATGGTTTGCAACAGTCGAACCTGAAAAAGTCAGCATTGAACAAATCCTATCGCCATTTTTTATTACGATTTCTTTATTATGTGCAATTATTTTAGCCGTCTTATCTCAAGTAATGGGGAGATTAATGGATATTCCTCTTGCAGCAAAAATTGATATGAAACTGGACAGCTTTCGAAAGTATTCGAGGTATTTACTAAAATATGGAACAGCATTATCCTTTATTCTTCAGGTTGTGAATGGGACGATGTTTGCACCTGAGTTTGCAATTCATCAAACATGGCAAACCCTCATCCTGTGGATTATCATCATCTTCTTGCTTATTCCGCATCACTATGCGACGAAGATTGCAGCTCTTTTTATGTTAGGGTTATTTATCTTTGTTTGGAGTGAAGCGGGTTGGTTCCATATGTTAGATTATGGGTTCTATATAGCGATTATCGGTGTTTTATTAATTGGGAAAACAAAGCTGGAAAATGTGGGATTCCCTTTTTTATACCTGGGGACCGGTTTAAGTTTATGTTGGGTAGCAGTTGAAAAATGGGTTTACCCAATGATGACGACAGAGATTATCCATCATCACAATGTTCCGACATTTGGCTTTGAACCTGGAATATTTGTTGTTCTTTCAGCTTTTATCGAGTTTGTAGTAGGGTATTTACTAGTGGTTGGTATCCTGAATAGAGTTTTAGCTGTTGTGGTGACCATTTTATTTATCTTAACAACAACAATCTTTGGCTACACTGAGGTTGTTGGACATGCAATGATTCACATTGTATTACTTATCTTTATTATTGAAGGGATTTCGTTTTACCACCCTCCAATTAAAATGCATAAATCAAAGGTAGATCAAATGATTTTTGTGTCACTAAACTTCCTGTTTGTTTTAAGTACATTTTTATTAATTTATTATCGATTTGCATAAGAAAAAGAGCTAACTGATTTTTAAAGTTAGCTCTTTATGCTTTATTTGCACTTAAAAATTTCAGTATTTTTTGTGCAGGAAGAGGTCGACTAAAGTAATATCCTTGAAAATCTGTACAACCCTTAGATAATAGGAAGTCCAGCTGTTCCTTTGTTTCAACACCTTCTGCAATCATTTGAATATTTAACTCACGAGCAAGAGTAATAAGAGCTGAAATAATGGCTGCATCTTCCTGGTTATTTGGAAGAGTTGAAATAAATGAGCGATCAAATTTAATTGTATCAATTCGTATTTGTCTTAGATAAGTAATAGAAGCATAACCCGTACCGAAATCATCAATTGAAATTTTTACACCAAAATCCTGCAGTCGTTTCACAGATTGTTGGATAAGCTGATTATGTTGGTTTAGAACACTTTCAGTGATTTCAATTTCTAAATAATTAGGTGTAAGGTTAAATTCAGTTAACGTTTTTTCTACAAATGCTGGAATGTCAGTAAGAATAAACTGATTGACTGAGACATTTACGGCTATTGGGACAATTGGATACTGTTGATTCTTCCATTCATGGAGTTGCCTGCATGCTTCCCAAATGACCCATTTCCCTAATTCTTCAATAAAGCCACTTTCTTCTGCTGAAGGGATAAAATGAGATGGAGCGATTAATCCTTTTTCTGGGTGATTCCAACGGATTAGGGCCTCAAATCCAATTACTTTCCCTATCTCTGCATTCATTTTAGGTTGATAATATAGTTCGAATTGATTCTTACTTAATGCATGGCGAAGCTCCTCGTTAAGCATGAACAACTCAATTCCACGCTCTGTCATTGACTCGTCATATAAAGCGACGGATTTACCTCCAGCTCCTTTTCTTTGATACATAGCAATATCGGCATTCTTAATGAGCAGATCTAAGGAGTTTCCATGGTCCGGAAATATACTAATCCCAATGCTCGCTGTGACATGAAATTCGCGATTTTCTATTATGATAGGTTTTCTGATTTCATGAATAATTCTTTCTGCAATAGTAAAAAGAAGAGTTTTATCAGTAACATCACGTAAAAGAAGAACAAATTCATCCCCGCCCATTCGAGAAACAATATCTCCATCTCGCACATGATCGGTAATTCTTTTGGCAACTTGTTGAAGAAGCTTGTCTCCGAATGCATGACCAAATGAATCATTAATCGGTTTGAAGCGATCTAAGTCCATGACTAAAATAGCAAATTTTGTTTTATTCTCCTTCGTTTCTTGAATAATGTCTTTGGAAATATCCTGAAGGAAACGAATGTTATAAAGATCTGTTAATATGTCATGTGATGCTAAATAATGGATCTCCTGTTCTTTTATATTTCGTTCCAATGCGAGACCGGAAAGATAGCTAAAAACATTAAGCAACTCAATTTCATAGCGCTCAGGTGCACGAACTTGAGGGTGGTAAATAGCGAATGTTCCTAATAGAACCCCTTTAGTCGACAGAATCGGCATTGACCAACACGAATGAATTCCATGATCTAATGCAATTCTCCTCCATTCTTCCCAACTAGGATCGGTTTCTATATTTGAAGTTATTGCTAACTTTTTTGTGTAGGCTGCATGCCCACAACAAGCATTGTTATACATGACTGGGAACTGATCTACCTGTTCCAGAAATGATGATGGAAGTTTGGAGGCATATGCCACACGAAGCCAATTATGTTCTTTTTCATAAAGCATAATCGAACAATAACTTTCATTTGATAGTTTCTCAACAGTTTCAACAATCCCTTGAAGAATCTTTTGAATAGGTTCTCCAGACGCAATTCTTTCTAAATATCTGTACTGAAAAACCTTTACATTTTCACTTAATTTTTGATCTGTTATATCTCTGGCAACTCCATGTATTCCTATTAATTTCCCATTTAAAGTAGAGGGGATTGTTGTAATTTGTAAGTCAACAAGTATACCATCTTTTCTCACAATCTTTGCTTCATGTGTTTGAGTTTGTCCGTATTTAACCTGATTAAACTTCTCCATTATAAACGGAAGGTTATCCTTTGCAATAACAGATTCAAAGTGATGACCAATAAGCTCATCTTTATGGTATCCAGTGATTTTTTGAAGCTCTTGATTAATATCTAAAAATGCCCCATCTATATCAAGTGAAAAGACACCATAGGGATGGTGTTCAAATATAGATTTATATGTTTGATTACTGCTTAATAAATCAGTTATATCACGACCAATGACTACAATTGTATCGGGATTTCCGAGTGAGTCATAAATAGGGGTTTTTATAACTTCAAATATATGATCCTTTCCGTTAATTGTAATAATTTCCTCTATTTTGATCTGTCTTCCTTCATCCCATGCTTTCTGGTCAGAAGATTCAAAGTCGGATGCGAAGGGAGCAATTCTAGCACTTAGGTGTCCTAGTTCTTCATCATTTTTACCTTCATAAGAGTGTTCATTTATCCCGAAAATATCAAGTGTTCGATGATTTGTTTTGATCCAACGACCCATGTGATCCTTCAATACGATAATATCAGGACTTGTATCAATTATTTTTGTTAAGATTTCTTTCTGATCAAGTGCCATTTGTTATCCTTCTTCTTTCGTTTTTATGAATATACGTATAGATATTATACTATACAGAATTATCTGGGAACTAGTCCTCTATGTTTGTAGATATAGGAAACTTGTCAAGATTCATATGCATGTACAGAGAGGTTTCATCATATATAAAAAAGAGCTAGCGCTTAAACAAATTCTTAAAGGGGGAACCAAAGATGAAAAAAATGCGTCATAGCTTGTTGTTTATCCTACTTCTTGCCTTCATGTTGGTCATGGCTGCCTGTAATAGTGGTGCTGATTCCGGGAATGGGAATAAAGAAGAAGGGGCAAATGAAACTGAAAACAGTTCAGGTGATAAGCAAGATTTAAGCTTATTAACAGGTGGTACAGGTGGAACTTATTATCCACTCGGCGGCCAGATTGGAAAAATTATTACCGATAACACAAATGCAAATATAACACCACAAACATCAGGTGCTTCAGCTGAAAACATGGAAACCTTAAGAGCAGGAGAAGCGGAAATAGCATTTTCACAAACAGACATTGCCGCATACGCTATTGATGGATTAGAAATGTTTGAAGGAAACGCAATTGATAATATTCAAGCAATAGGATCATTATATCCGGAAACAGTACAACTTGTCACAACGAAAGATAGCGGTATTACGTCAGTAGAAGACTTAAAGGGGAAAGCCGTATCAGTAGGTGCGCCGGGTTCTGGTGCATATATCAATGCCATGCAAGTGTTAGAGGCTCATGGATTAACAGATAAAGATATTAAACCTCAAAACCTATCATTTGATGAATCAACTGATGGCATTCAGGCTGGAACCATCGATGCAGCATTCATAACAGCAGGGACCCCAACAGGTGCGGTAGAAGCACTATCAGCCCAAAACGATATCGTAATCGTTCCATTTGCAGAAGATAAAATTCAAGCGTTAATTGATCAGTATCCATATTATGCACAAGATACAGTTGCTGCAGGAACATATAAGATAGAAGAAGACGTAACAACAGTCGCTGTAAAGGCAATGCTTGTTGTAACAAAAGACTTAGATAAAGAGCTAGTCTACGAGATGACAAAGTCACTATTTGAGAACACAGATAAAATTACGCATGCTAAAGGTGAATTGATTACCCCTGAAACTGCACTTGAAGGATTGGGAAATCTGGAATTACATCCAGGTGCAGCAAAATATTTTGAAGAAAAAGGGATACAGTAGAAATAGAAGTCCAGAGTATTGAAGAATAATGATGAGAATCGTGTCAAAATGGGAGGGCTTTGTCATATGATAAAACCATTTTGACATGATTCAAATATTTTCTGGGAAATAAGTCGAACAGTGATAGAGAAGAAGTGTTGACTTGAGGTGGGTAACTGAATATAATAGAATATGTAGCTTAAAACGTTACATAAATTAATATATTGATCCGATAGTTCAGTGGGAGAACACTACCTTGACAGGGTAGGGGTCGGGGGTTCGAATCCCTCTCGGATCATCAAATTAAGAAGCTTCAATTCCTTGGTACTTTATGGAATGGAAGCTTTTTTTGTGATTTTCTAAAGTTCTTTGATAAAAAATCATACATTTCATTTGTGGTTCTATTTTACATTTGGAGTAGGTTTTTAATGTAATAAACATCTTTACTAGATGCCCCTAACTAATTAGTGTGTCGATGTACGAACATCTATTTACTGTTCAACCTATCAAAATTCCCATTTTTAAATTGCTTTGGTGTTATTCCTTCAATTTTTTTGAATACCTTTATAAAATGACTTTGGTCATGAAAATTTAATAGGCTAGAGATCTCCTTCATTGTATAGTTAGTGTAATTCAATAAGTTTTTCGCTTCATCTACTTTAGAATTATGAATATATTGACGAATCGAGATTCCAACTTCTTTTTTAAAAAGAGCGGAAAGGTAATTAGGGTTTAACGATGTTAACTCTGCTAGAGTATCAAGAGTAATATCTTCGTAAAGATTAGTGAATATATAATTTAGACATAGGTTAATCGGTTTTGAAAATTTATATTTTATGCTATTTGCAACCCGTTCTGCAAAATCAACTAGAACATGTTCCATTAATTGTATAACAGGTTTTATTTCGGTTAATTCCTCTAATTTCTGAATATACAAATCGCTTAGATTATAAGCTACCTCTTGAAAAAGCCCGCCTTCAACTGCTGCTCTTGTTGCAAGGGAGATCGCTACGATACCTAAGTTTTTTTGACTTCGTAGATAACTCGTCTTTGATAATATTCCTAATTTGCCTTGTTTAAAATTAGAATGGAAAGCTTCTCTTACTGCGTTACTTTGTCCAAGTTTTATATAATCAAACATTTTCTTCTCAACGGATATATCAGTATGAATTTGATTGTTCTGGCGCTGTTCGGTTATATGACTAGCAACATTCTCCAATTCAATTCTTTTCTTTTCTAACTGTTCATTTTTTTCCAAGATATCCACCATGTTTATTTTTTTGTGGTAAATCATGAAATGAAGAACCATGCACATATTAATATAGTCAAAATTATTTAAAACCGTCAGTTGATTGTAGTATTGAACCATATCTTCCTTACTCACATTTATATCAAGGTCTCTAAAAATACCATCGATCGTTTCCGTTGTCATTTTAAAGTTTAAAATAGGTCCTACAATAATATTTCCATTGAATTGATTGTTTGCAAATAAATTTATAGAGAAAAATTTTTCAAGGTAAACGGTTTCCTTAAGTATTGGGAATTGATAATGTTTTGTTTCAGAGAATAGTTGATTTAATAAGGCTTTATTTGGTGGATACACAGGATTAAAAGGAGTACCCAAAGATTCTTCATAAATTAATTTTTCTTTCTGATCAAAAAGGTAAACGGGGATTTTATACAAATTAAATACCAACTTACAAATATATTCTAATTCCTCGATAGAGTCCTGCATGTAAAAATCACCTTATCTCTCAATGAAGTAATTAAATGTGTAATTCTTACTATTTATCTAAAAAACATACCATATTTATCGATGAATAGAAACTATAATTCAATATAGTAATCGTTTTCAAATTTATAACTAGTGAAGGGGAGGTGGATAGAGGAGAAAGTAACTCTTTTATGTAAACGTTAAGAATCGTACTATCAAATTACAATATATTGATAGCATCTACAAAATATATTACAAAAGGAAAGAGGAGATTTGGATGAGGGGAGCATCGGATACTTTGACAAACACAACACTAACCTCAGAACAGAACTTTGTTAATCGTTCGAAACTATGGCAAATTGGATTTTTTGCTTTAAACAATACAGCAACTAACCTTTACGCATTTGCAATGGCTTTTGTTTCATATTATGCAACTGGAATAGCGGGATTGTTAGTTGTTGTAATAAGTACTCTATTAACTGCAACACGTATTTTTGATGGCATTACAGATCCAATTATTGGCTATGTAATTGATAAAACGGAATCAAAATTTGGGAAATTCAGACCTTTTATGATTTTGGGTAACATCATTTTAGCCATTACTGTGTTATTAATGTTTAATGTTACACATCTACTTTCACCAGAATGGCGTCTTCCATTCTTTATCGCAATAAATGCTATTTATATTATCGGTTATACATTTCAAACAGCTTGTACAAAGGCAGCACAAACAGTGCTAACAAATGACCCGAAGCAAAGGCCGGTATTTGTAGCTTTTGATGCTTCGTATAATACAATTTTATTCGTAGGTGGGCAATATTTTATTGCAAATATTCTAGTTCCTAAGCACGGCGGCTTTAACAGTGGATTTTTTACAGAATTAAATACTATTGTCATCATCACATCTGCAATATTTACTATTCTAGCAGTTATTGGGATTTGGAAAAAGGATCGCTTAGAATTCTTTGGGTTTGCAGAAAAAAATGTAAAGGTTGCCATTAAAGACTACTGGCCAGTTATTAGAAGAAATCGTCCGTTACAAATGCTTATTATAGCTGCTTCAACAGATAAATTGGCCGCAGCAGTTATACGACAACCAGTTGTACCAGTCATGTTTTTTGGCTTGATAATTGGGGATTATGCATTAAGTGGCACGATTTCCCTCGTTACTGTAGTCCCAACGCTTCTATTAACATTTATCGGTATAGGACTGGCTCGAAAAAGTGGCCTGAAAATGTCATTTGTATCAGCTACATGGGGTGCAGTGATCACTTACGCCTTGTTATTAGCGATTATTATTGTTGGAACTCCACAAGAAATATCACTATCAAATCTAGGCTTTATGACAATATCATTCCTTGTCCTATATACTCTTGGAAACGCATTTATGGGTGTGACAGGAAACATGGTTATACCAATGATTGCAGATGCAACAGACTATGAACTTCATATAACTGGAAGATATATTCCGGGTATGCTTGGAACTATTTTTTCTTTTGTTGATAAGGTCATTTCGTCTTTTGGAGCAACGATAGTAGGGGTATTACTTGCAATGATAGGTTTTAAAAATGCTTTTCCAGAAGTCGATACACCACTAACAACCGGATTGTTTTGGATGGGACTATTCTTTATGTTTGGTATACCAATGCTTGGTTGGATTGCATCTATTATTGCTATGAAGTTCTATGAACTTGACGATAATAAAATGGCGGAAATTCAAGAAGAAATTGCAGGTGTAAAGAAAATTCTCGTAGAAAAAAATGAGATTTCCATACCCAACAACACTAAGTAAAGAGTTTGATAGTGGACGTTTATTAAACAAATCAATCTATGTTAAATAAAAAAGTTATGAGGTGTCTTATGTTATATCCAATTATTACAGATACACGAACAATTATCGATTTAAACGGCATTTGGTCATTTAAGCTAGATAAAGGGCTTGGCTTTGAAGAAGAATGGTATGCAAATGGATTGCAAGATACAATAAGCATGTCTGTGCCTTCTTCCTACAATGATATTGGTGTTTTCACCGAAATAAGAAACCACGTTGGCTGGGTGTGGTACGAACGAGAATTTACAATTCCAGGGATGTTATCTGATGAACGGATTATGTTACGTTTTGGATCTGCAACACATCAAGCGAAGGTTTACGTAAACGGTATCCTGGTCACAGAGCACACTGAAGGATTTACTCCTTTTGAAGCTGAACTCAATGAGTTTTTGAAAAAAGGAAAGAACCGTGTCACAGTAGCTGTAAATAATATTGTAAATGAGTCAACGCTGCCTGTTGGAAACTATTCTGTTGAAAACATAGAAGGTATCGGAGAAGTAGAAAAAAATAGTCCAAACTTTGATTTCTTTAATTATGCAGGTATTCATCGCCCTGTTAAGATCTATACAACACCAAAACAATTTATTAAAGATGTAACAATCGTTCCGGATATCACTGGAAATGTGAACTATCGTGTAGAAACTTCTAATCCTGCTGATGTAAGCATCAAGGTGTTGGATGAAGAAGGACAAGTTGTAACTGAAGGATCAGGGAGTGAAGGAACAGTCTTTATACCTTCTGTTACTTTGTGGGAGCCATTAAATGCTTATTTATATACATTAAGAATACAACTTAACCAGAATAATAAAATACTAGATGTTTATGAACAACCTTTTGGAGTTCGTACAGTTGAAGTGAAGAACAGTCAATTTTTAATTAACAATAAACCATTTTATTTTAAGGGATTTGGCAAGCACGAAGATACGTATATACATGGTCGCGGTTTTAATGAAGCAGCAAATGTCCTTGATTTTAATCTATTAAAATGGATTGGAGCTAATTCTTTCCGGACTGCTCATTATCCATATTCTGAAGAAATTATGCGTCTGGCAGACAGAGAAGGGATCGTTGTAATTGATGAAACACCAGCTGTTGGTATTCATTTGAATTTCGCTGCTACGATGTTTGGTGGACCATTACGTGATACATGGAAAGAAACGAACACGTATGCAGCACATGAGCAAGTCATAAGAGAGCTTATTGCTCGTGATAAAAACTATGCATGTGTCGTGATGTGGTCAGTGGCTAACGAACCGGCTTCAGAAGAAGAAGGAGCACTTGAATATTTTGAGCCTCTAGTTAAACTAACAAGAGATCTTGATCCGCAAAAACGTCCAGTAACGATTGTAACGCATGGAGGAGCTAATCCAGATACAGATAAAATAGCTGAAATGATAGACGTCCTTGCACTTAACCGCTACTATGGTTGGTACACAGAGGGTGGAGAATGGGATAAGATTCGATTGAAGTTACGCGAGGAATTCGATAAATGGAAAAAACGATGCCCAGGAAAACCCATCATGTTCACTGAATATGGTGCTGACACTATCGCAGGGTTTCATGATGTCGAACCTATAATGTTTACAGAGGAATATCAAGTTGAATATTACCGTGTAAATCATGAAATTTTTGATGAGTACGAGGAATTTGTAGGTGAGCAAGTTTGGAATTTTGCTGACTTTGCCACAAGTCAGGGCATAGTCCGTGTTCAGGGAAATAAAAAAGGAATCTTTACACGGGAACGTAAGCCAAAAGCTGCAGCTCATGAATTACGTAAACGCTGGAGTGAAATACCAAACTTTGGATATAAGCAGAAGAAAAGTCTTACAGGTATAACAAAGGATTAATTTCAAAATAGAAAAACTATATTCTTTTGCTAGGTACTATTTTAGTAGATTTAAAGGTCCTGTAGAGTTGACAACAAACTCTATGGGGTCTTTTTGTAAGATTAAAAAGTATAAATCTAGTTTTGTTGTCTACCCCCAGGTGCCAGCGGATTAAAGTGAAATCTTTAAGATAGGAGTTAGAGCTTCTTAAAACCAATCCTTATAAGCTATTTAAAAATTCATGTTGAAATTATCAAAATATCGGTAACTCATCTAATTAGAATTTGGCAAATTCACCAGGAGGACAAAGAATGAGATTAACCAAGCCGGTTTTTCACTCATTATTATTTAAGCTTTTTCTATGTGTTTTTTTAATAATTGGCCCAATGGTTGTTGTTCATATTGTTAACAACTATTATGCAGTTGAAGTAATCAGAAAACAGGTAGCTCAATCAAATGAAAATATGCTCAATATTTATATGACGCAGATTGATCAAAGTTTGGATGGAGTTGGAAACTATATCTATCAAATGGCACATAACAATTCAGATTTATATTTTCTACAATCTAAAGAAAGCTTTGATATCAATGAGTATGAAAAAGCTAAAATACGTTTATTTAATACTATTACTGAGCAAGCAAATTTTTACACGTCCATTGATTCCATTTTTATTTACTCAAACACTTACAAAGACTTCATGAACACTCAGAACTTTGCAGACACTTTTTTAGAACGCGATTTTGCGAAAGATGAAGTTAACAAATTACTAGAGAATAACCCAAAACAACTAGCAGAGGGGAGATGGAATATCTGGAAGGGAAAAAATAGTTATTATTTAATCAAATATTTTCAAGAAAACGGAATATATGTTGGTGCATGGGTCAATATGGATAAGCTTATTCAGCCTTTTAAATTTATTGACTTCGGGGAAACTGGGAAAGCGTTATTGACAACTTCTGAATTAGAGCCAATTACGGATAAAAAATTTATTGAAGAGAATCAAATTAATTTAACCTTAGAAGTGAAAAAGCATATCGTTTCTGGGGAGAACGATCAATTTGTATTAATGAGAGAAAAATCTAGCATGGGTGATTTTTATCTGGTTGCTTTAATTCCAGAAAGTGAAATTCTAGAAAAACTACCATATTTACAGCGGATATCAAATATTGTTACTATTCTAGCCATTTCCTTTCTAATTTTATTCTTTTTAATCATGAGAAAGATATTTATTAATCCAATCAATCGTATCGTTTCAGCTATGAAGAAACTGCGAAAAGGGGACTTAGAAATCCGTCTTCCAATTGCGAAAAGTTCCTCTGAGTTTGAGGTGATGAATGAAACCTTTAATCATATGATTTCAGAGATAAAGGATTTAAAAATTAATGTATATGAAGAAAAGTTAAATCTTCAACGGGCTGAATTAAAACATTTACAGTTGCAAATTAATCCTCATTTTTTTCTTAATTCATTAAATATTATTTATAATTTAGCAAAGGTTAAGGAATTTGGGATTATACAAGAGATGGCAAAGTGTTTGGCAAACTACTTTCGGTTTATGTTCCAAAGTAATTCCTATTTTGTAAGTTTAGAAGAAGAAATAAAACATACAAAAAATTATTTAAAAATTCAACAACTCCGCTTTCCGGATACTTTTAGCTATTGTGTTGAATTACCGCCGGAGCTAAAGAATTGTAAAATTCCTCCGCTTCTTATTCAAACCCTTGCTGAAAACTCAATAAAGCATGCATTTTTTTTAGATGAACAATTTCATATTTTTATCAATATAAAGCAAAGTGAAGATCCAAGATATTTAGATATAAAAATTCAAGATACAGGTGAAGGGTTTCCAGAAGATGTGTTGATTGCTTTAGACAAAGATGAACCACTTGTCACAAGTGAAGGTGAAAGAATAGGTATATGGAATGTAAAGCAAAGATTAACCCTGTTATATAAGGAAAACTCAACAATCAATTTTTCAAATGAATTAGGAAAAGGGGCAACGGTACAAATTACCATTCCTAAAGAATTTTAAAGGTATAGAGGGGGATAATAGTGAAACAATTTCATGTTCTTATTGTTGATGATGAAATTCATTCTATAAGAGGGATTCAGGCTAGTGTAAATTGGAGGAATTTAACTATATCATCTGTTTATACAGCTAATAATTTAACTCAAGCACAAGAAGTTTTCTTAAAGAATAAGGTTGATTTGTTACTATGTGACATTGAAATGCCAAAAGGTTCTGGACTTGACTTATTAAAATGGGTGAGAGAACACTATCCCAAGACGGAAGTAATTTTTTTAACCTGTCATTCTATCTTCTCTTATGCCAAACAAGCAATGGAATTAAAAAGTTTTGGGTATTTACTTAAACCGGTTGATTATAAAGAGCTTGAAGAGGTCATTAGTGAAGCGCTTGAAAAAATAAAAAAAGATCATTCCTTACAGTTGTTAGAACGTTCTTACCTGCAATTGAAAGAAACTCATCATTCAGTACTTAAGGAAAGGTTTTGGTTAGACCTGATCAAACAGGCGGTTGTGTCAACAAAAGAGAAAATAGACGACCATATGAAAAATCATCATATATACTATACAGACTCAACGACCTTTCTACCACTTTTATTTCATGTTCAACGCTGGAAAAAAGAATTATCTGTTCATGAAGAAAAGGTCAAGGAAAATGCACTGCAAATAGCTTTAGTTGAACTAATTTCTAAAAACAATATGGAAGCGGATGTAGTAACAATTGAGAATGGATCTGTTTCAGTTATTTTGCCTTTAACAAGTTCAGTAAACCTTGACGTGCTTATAGAAAAAATAAATCCATTCCTCATTCAATTTTCTCAATATTTTTTATGTGATTTATGTTGCTATATTGGTAAGCAGGTCTATATTCAAGAGGTAACAAGCATGGTCAAAAGCTTACAGGAACTTGACCGTAATAATGTAACGGTCACTAACCAGACGATACTTTATAGAAATAAAAAAAGTAGTATTTGCTCTTCACTATATTTTCCATCAGATGAATGGACTATGTTAATGAAGAACGGGCCAAAGGAAAAATTGTTAGATGAAATCACAACTTATTTTTTGAATTGGCAAAAACAAGATTATATAACCGCTCAATCATTACACATATTTTATCAAGATTTTCTACAACTTATTTTTTATGTTCTTCAAGTAAATGGAATTCAAGCAAATCAAGTTTATTCACAAAACCTGTTAACGGAAAAACCCAAAACCGTATTAAAGTCACTGAGTTCTCTTCAGGAATGGGTCCTATATATTACAGATGTAGCGATGACCCAACTTCATGTACCTCAAGAAAAGGGAAATGTAGTAGACATTGTTAAACAGTATATACAGAAGCATCTTGGTGAATTTCGATTAACAAGAGAAGAAATCGCAAATCATGTTTATTTAAATCCTGACTATTTAACAAGAGTATTCAAAAAACAAACTGGTCTATCTATATCTGACTATCTTAAGCTGCAACGAATCGAATATGCTAAAAAGCTTCTAGTGGAAACCACTTTACCTGTTAGTGAAATTGCCTTATCAGCTGGATATTCAAACTTTTCCTATTTTTCTACGATTTTCAAAAAAGAAACAAAGTTAAATCCCATGGAATACCGAAAAAATATACTTCCTTCTAAAAAGTCGTAATATCAAAAATAACATGTCGTATTTTTAGTAAGTGCATTTTCATTTATCCTTTTATACTTAAAGAAGATTATTGATAGCGCTTTCAGTTGTTGTTAATCTATTAATTATAGAACAAGGGGGAAGGAAAAAGATGAAGAGTTTTAAGTCATTTACAAGGTTTTTATTGATCATTATATCAGCTATTATTGTATTGGCTGGCTGCAGTTCAAAAGACAGCAGTAGTACTAGCTCAAAGGATCAGCCATATGAAATTAAGATGGCCTATCTATATTTTACGAAAATAGATGATCTTCCATTAGTCCAAGAAGAAATTAATAAAATTGTTAAGAAGAAGATTAATGCTAAGGTAGAATTAGTACCAATTAGTGGTTCTGCATGGGAACAACAACAAAATTTAATGTTAACAAGTAACGAAAAACTGGATTTAATCCTATCTTCATCATTCTACGGTTACAATACACAAGCAATAAAAGGGCAATACATCGCTTTAGATGACTTACTTCAGTCACATGGGAAGGGTATTTTAGAGGTTGTACCTGAGCATCTTTTAGAAGGTAATAAAGTGAACGGTAATATATACGGTATCCCTAGTATGAGAGATTGGGGATCATATTATGGGTTTATTATGAGGAAAGATATAGTAGATAAATATAACATTGATCTTTCAAAAGTGAAAACGTTTGTTGATTTAGAAGAAGTATTTCAAACCATTCAAGAAAATGAACCAACTTTAATGCCAGTCGTTAACACATCCGCGGGGACATCGGTTGCCACTGCAATTGCAGCAGGTAAATTTGATGTGTTAGGGGACAACCTTGGTGTAATGCCAATGAAAGGCGAAAAGATCGTCAATATGTTTGAAGAACCTGACTACATTGAAGCAGTTAAATTAGCAAGAAAGTGGTTCCAAGAAGGTTATATTATTAAGGATTCCGCAACATCCAAGGAAGCTGCCGCTAATATTGTTAAAGCAAATAAAGGTTTTGGTTACTTCGCAAAAATGAAGCCTGGCTTTGAAGTTCAAGAAAAGGGAATAACAGGGCATGAAATGGTCTCAGTGAAATTAACAGACGTCTACTCGTATACTGATGCTGCAACTGGCTTTAACATGTCGATTGCAAGAAACAGTGAAAACCCTGAAAAGGCGATGGAATTTATTAATTTACTTTATACGGATAAAGATATTATGAATCTTTTAGCAAATGGAATTGAGGGTAAGCATTATACAGTCAAACCAGAGGGTGTTATTACATTACCTGAAGGTGTAATAGAATCTAATTATGTATTTGGGCAATGGCAAATTGGAAATAACTTTTTAACGTATCCTTGGGAAGGAAACGATCCCGACTATTGGGCGATTATGAAAAAACATAATGAATCTGCCATTTTTTCTCCGGCATTTGGCTTTACATTTAATCCAGATCCAGTAAAAACAGAAATAGCGTCATCTATGAATGTTTTAAATCAGTATAAATTAGGTCTTGAATCAGGTACCTTAGAAATAGATAAGAGTTTAGCTGAATTTAATAAAAAACTGAAGGAATCAGGTTTAGAAAAGATTATGGTAGAAAAACAAAAACAATATGATGAGTGGCAAGCGAAGTAATTGGTAACAAATCGGAGAGAGCTAGTATTATTTCCTAGTTCTCTTTTTTATACCTACTTTATTTAAGTAGATAGAATATCACGATACTCTGGAAAGTCGGATAATCAAAAATAAGAAGTCGGAATGTGGATAGTTAGTAAATACAAAGTCTATTAAAATATCAGTATAAGTAAGCGTTATCAAAATGATAACAGAAGGGGGAAAGAGAATGTCAGATGTTACAGTGAAGAAAGTGAAATCCAATTCCCATATTGTACCCGTAGCAAAGTCAAATACTAAAATGCTTAAATTTAAAAGGTTTTTACCGCTTTTTATTATGATGACACCTGGATTAGTTTATTTATTGATCAACAATTATTTACCGATGTTTGGTCTTATCATTGCTTTTAAAGATATCAACTATGCAAAAGGAATTTTTGCGAGTGATTGGATAGGCCTTAAAAACTTTGAATACTTATTTAGTACAAGAGATGCCTTTGTCATTACACGAAATACCATCCTTTATAATGGAGGATTTATTCTTATAAATACCGTATTAGCAATCGGTGTTGCGATTATGTTAAATGAGATAAAAAATAAATTTGCGAAAAGCTTTTATCAAAGTGTCATTTTATTACCATTCTTAATTTCTATGGTAATAGTAAGTTATTTGGGATTTGCATTTTTGAGTGAAGACGTAGGTTATCTAAATAATACAATATTACCATTCCTAGGTCTTGATGGGGTTTCATGGTATAACGAAGCCGAATACTGGCCATATATTTTAACTTTTATAAGTACTTGGAAAGGTGTAGGGTTCTTATGTGTGATCTATTTGGCAGCTATTATTGGGATTGATCAGGAGTATTATGAAGCGGCTACTCTTGATGGAGCAAATAAATGGCAGCAAATTATTCATATTACAATCCCAACCATAATGCCTGTCATTATCATGATGACATTATTGGCAATAGGCCGTATTTTCTATTCTGATTTCGGTTTATTTTTCCAAGTACCAATGAATTCAGGTGCTTTATATGATACGACCAATGTAATTGATACTTACGTCTACCGTGGTTTAATGCAGCTTGGAGATATTGGAATGTCTGCCGCAGCTGGTTTATACCAATCAATTGTAGGTTTTGTACTCGTTTTATTATCAAATTATATCGTCCGTAAAAAAAGTAAAGATAATGCATTATTTTAAGCTGGGGGTGGATAGAGTTGTATAAATCTGATCGTGTAATTCAGTGGGTTTCTCATATCTTTTTATTTGTACTATCAATCGGAAGTATCATTCCCTTTATTATTCTTTTATCTTCTTCTCTTACTGGTGAGGAAGCCATTTTAAAAGATGGATATTCTTTCTTTCCTAAGGAGTTTAGTTTCACAGCTTATGAATATTTGTTGAATAATTCAGGAAGTATTATAAGGGCTTATGGAATAACCATTTTTGTAACTGTTTTTGGAACGTTTGTAAGTTTAGTGATGACTTCGTTATTAGCTTATGGACTTTCTCGTAGAGATTTACCGTATAGAAATGCGCTAGCTTTCTTCGTTTTCTTTACTTTATTATTCAACGGTGGACTTGTTCCAACGTATCTTGTCTATACGCAAATTCTCGATTTGAAAAATACAATTTGGGCTTTAATTGTTCCTGGCCTACTTATGAACGGTTTTAACGTTTTATTAATGCGAACCTTCTTTATAACTTCTATACCGGAGCCAGTTATTGAATCAGCACGTATGGATGGTGCAGGTGAATTTAGAACATTCTTCTCTATTGTTTTACCATTATCATTGCCTATTATGGCAACAATCGGGCTACTTCAAACCATTCATTATTGGAATGATTGGTTTAACGGTCTTATTTATGTAACTGACCCATCATTGTTTAGCATTCAAAACATTTTAAATAGGATGCTTTCCGACATTCAGTTTTTAGCAAGCAGTGATTTGGGCACAAATGCCAGTCAAGCAGCATCACAAATTCCTTCAACAGGAGTAAGAATGGCAATTGCAGTAATTGGAGTATTACCGATTTTGATTGCATATCCATTTTTTCAGAAATACTTAGTAAAGGGAATTGCAATTGGTTCTGTTAAAGGTTAAATGCTAACATGTATCTAAGATAGTCCTTTCATAATTGAAAGGACTATTTTCTTTAAAATATATAGTGGTGGCAGCTGTAAAAAGAAGGATCTTGTACTAAAGGATCTTTTTATGGAAAAAATTTAACGTATTACTGATTGGAGTATGAGTTTCAAGTATGTGGAATATACTTTGTAATCTTCTGCACGGTTGCTTTTGGCATTTCATCTGCTACAACTGTTTTGTTTTGTTTCTTTAACCACATACTCTAAGTTGCACAAAAATTGCACGACTTAATTTATTTTACAATCAAAAATTAAAAATATTGATTTATCAATACTTATTTAGCACAGTTTTATTGATTAACCATATTATTTCCTCACCCAATTTTGACAGGGTAGGGGTCGGGGGTTCGAATCCCTCTCGGATCATCGAATTGAAAAGCTCCAAACCCTTGTTAGATAAGGGTTTGGAGCTTGTTTTATTTTTTACTATAATGTCCGTTTGCGGATACTTTTCGGCACGTAGCCATTAAGGTATTTATCAATCGTCCTCTTATCAACTCCATGTCACGAGCCAATTTACTCTAATTAATTTCCATTTTCAAGCTCTCCATTAACATTTTTAATATAGCATTTGTACACTTTTTAAAGTGTCTAAAAAAGTGAAAACTGCCTCTATTTGTCGGAGGAGCTGTTGTGCGTTTTTTGTAAACACGTTAAATAGAATATTCTCGAATTTTTGGAGATTTCCACTTTTTGTGTAGAATATTGAAAATATTCAAAATACTCATTGGAATATTTGGGAAATCATTATATAATTCTTGGTGTACTAGTATCTTAACTATACTAGTGTGGTTCAAGAGTGATTTTTTCACGAGTATTTGTAAGCGTTATCAATTACTTAAGAGTAATAAAGGGCGCATTACTAGCTATCAGCTGGTGTGGTAGTATACATACGCGCAAGTTATATGAATAGGTGGTCTATTGGAGGTGAAGCATGAATTTATTATCGGAAACAAAAATA
>Ga0180216_1001660_pt1 | contig 19468 bp, 24 predicted proteins | sample eDN3rd37CBELigMG_FD_128879 | JGI IMG/M metagenome (GOLD analysis project Ga0180216, IMG submission 128879) | Enriched Miracle-Growth compost microbial communities from Emeryville, California, USA - eDNA 3rd pass 37_C BE-Lig MG (version 2)... ...
CCATCGGACGCCTGGCGCGCTGGTGGGGCGCCTGGGGCGCCTGTAGGCCGTTGGGGGGAGAAGGCAGGGAAGCCGTGGACAAGCCGCGGGAGGGTGGGTGTGGCGTGAGATGCGGCGCAGGCGCGTCGCTGGTGGTGGCTAGGGCGAGCACCACGGTGGCGACGCGCTAGGGGAGATGCCGACGGCGGCGACGCACCCGGCCGGCACCCGCGGGGCGACGAGCCGTGGACGCGGAGCAGAAGATCGTGAAGACGGCGTGGTGTGCGTTGCGCAACGTGTGCGCAGGCGCGCCTGGCGATTCGTTAGATCCGCGGCGCGCACGGCCGGGTCCCGATCGCCGACGTGGACGCCCCGTGGCGTGGTCGGGCGCGGCGCGCCAGAGGCGAGGTCTGCCGCGAGCACGAAGACGGCATCGAGCCAGACGTGCACGCGCGGCCAGTACGCTGTCGCGTCGCCCGGCAGGGTCTATGCGAGACGAGCCGATTCGGCCAAGAGCGATTGGTGTTTTTGTTGTTCTAGTGGTCGTAGCAGCACGTGCGCGCGCTGGAGCGTGGTTGGCGTGCCCGTACGGGCCGTGCAGAGCCGGAAGCGAGTACGGCCAAAGGGAAGAAGAGGCCTGTGCAGAAAAGGAACAAGCCGCCGCCGCAGCTTTCGGTTATACGTTTGCTGACGTCGTCCAGTGCATACCACGTCGTCCGTTTCCTACAGCATCCAGTGGCCGTTCCGAGCGTCGGACGGACGCCCTGCGAAACGGAGTGCAACCATGGGGATCTTTAACGTGTGCGGCCCCGACGAGGCCATCGTCAAGTCGGGTACGGCGCCCGCGCGGCCTCGCCCCTCGCGATGGCGCGCGGCCCGCATTGACGCCGGCGTTCCCTGGGTTCCCCGCAGGCGCGTGCGCCGGCGCAGGCGTCTTTGTCAAGGAGCCCGTCATTCAGGCCGGTGGCTACGTCTTCAAGCTGCCGTGCGTGCAGATGGTTCAGCGGTACGGGCGACGGCGCGCTTGTGCGCCATCCTTCCCACGCGGCATGGGTCGTGGGCTTACCGGACACCGACACTGTCTACCTCATTTCTTCGACCAGCCTCGACCTCACGGTCATGACGCTGGACATTGTGAGCCCGCTGGTGTACACCAAGGTGGGCGTGTCCGTCACCGTGTCGAGCGTGGCGCAAGTGCGCATCTCGCGGTACGGTTCCTGTGCCGACCGTGCCCCCATCGTGCCCCACTGGTTGGTAACGGAACGCGCGCGGCCGTCTGCGGCTCTGCCCCGGGCCCCTTCAGGTTCCCGGAGGCGCTCCGGCTGGCGGCCAGCCAGTTCCTGGACATGACGCGCCAGGAGGTCGAGGCTGTCGCCAAGCAGACGCTGGTCCGTGGGAGGAGCGCGCGCGCCCGCTCGGCCGCTGGCGCGGTGCACGCTGAGCACGCCTCGGTTTCCAGGCTCTTTGTGCTCCAACCAACGCACAGGAGGGCCACCAGCGCGCCATCATGGGCACCCTCACGGTCGAGGAGATCTACATGGACCGCAAAAAGTTTGCGATCGCCGTCCGCGAGGTGGCCGTCACCGACCTGGGCAACATGGGCCTCGAGATCGTCTCGTACACGATCAAGGACATCAAGGTGCGGCTGGCCCGGGTCCAGCACCGCCCGCCCGCCGTGCCCACAGAGACAAGATGCTCACGCCATTGCGCCGCGTGCCCCACTTTGCCCCGCGCACGGCGCGCCAGGACGACGAGGGCTACCTCGACGCGCTGGGCAAGAAGCGCACGGCCGAGGTCAAGCGCGACGCGCGCATCGGCCAGGCCGACGCCGACCGAGATGCAGGCATCCGGGTGCGCTTGTGCCCGCGGTGCCGACGCGCCGGTGGCCCTTTCACGACGCTCACCGCCCCGCTGCGGCTGTGCCTCGCCACTCTGCGTCGCGGCCGAGAACAGGAGGCGGAGGCGCGCAAGCAGCAGATGGCGAGCAAGTATGCCGCGGACACGCAGATCGCCGACGCCGACCGCAAGTACCAGCTGCAGAAGGCCTCGTACGACCGCGAGGTCAACACCGAGCGCGCCAAGGCCGCGCTGGCCGGCGAGCTGCAGCAGGTGCGGGCCTCGCGCCGCGCACGTGCAGGCGGTCGCGCGCCCTGGCGCTGAAAACAACACTCTCTTGCTCGCTGCGTGGGCGTCCCGCGCTTCCCACTTACAGTCCAAGGTGCAGCAGGACATTAAGCGCGAAGAGATGGAGATTCTGGTCGTCGAGCGCAAGAAGCAGATCGAGATCGAGGACCAGGAAATCGTCCGCCGCGAGAAGGAGCTCGCGGCCAGCGTCAAGCTCCCGGCCGAGGCCGCGCGCTACAAGGTGGAGACCCTCGCGGAAGGTGAACGGTACGGAAGCGATGCTCCGACACTCTGCACGCACAGTGCCAGCTTGCGCGCGCGGGCTAACGGAACGGCCCGCGGCGCCAAATTACCTTACTCCATGTGGCCAGCATCCAACTGATCAAGGCCGCCGAAGCTGAGGCGGAGGCCATCCGCAAGGCCGGCGAGGCCGAGGCGGCGGTGATCCGCGCCAAGGGCCTAGCCGAGGCCGAGCGCATGCGGAAGAAGGCCGAGGCCTGGAAGCACTACAGCGACGCGGCGTACCTCGAGATGCTCATCAACTCGCTGCCCGAGGTGCGTCGGGGCGTCCTCGCGGTCACGGCGGCCCCGACGCGTGCTAAGGTGCTATCGCCTCCCCGCCGCTCTTGCGGTGTGCGCACGGCAGCTTACGGCCGAGATCGCCCGCCCGCTGCGCAACACGGGCAAGATCGTCGTGGTCGGCAACTCGGACGCGGTCGCCACCACCGGTGAGAACAAGCTCACGGACGACACCACGCGCGCGCTCGCGCAGCTCCCGACCGTGGTGCAGACCCTCACCGGCATCAACATGGCCGAGGCGCTCCGCCGCATCGCCGGTGCGCCGCCGCAGCCGCCGACGACCGCCTAATCGCACCGCTGCCTGCTCCTGGCCCGCTGTATCGTGTCTGTGCGCTGCTGTACCATACGTTCAAGCTGTGGCAATTTATGATGGAATATATAGTACAAGCGGGCACTTCATCGTCACCGTCGGCATCGTCGTACACTCTGTCAGTCGCTCACTTGTAGGCCGCGTTCTCGCCGGCCTGTGGTCTTGAAGATAGAAGAGGCGCATCGTGTTCACGTGAGTTCACGCGTCCCTTCGGAGGCATGTGTGGGCCGGCTTGGCTGCGCACCTGCGTCTCGGCCAGCGGTCGTGGTGCGGTGCCAAACTCGCCGTCGTACGGCACGTACGAGGCCTCGGCTGCAGGCCGTGCCGCGAGGGATCCGGCCGTGCTAGCGTCAGCCGCTGGCGCCGGCGCCGGCGATATGGCGGCCGCCCGCTTGCCCAACGTACCATCGGCGGTGGGCGGCTTGAACACACCGGCGGGCTTGGCCTGCCGGCCCATGGCGCGCTCGAGAATGTCAAAGATCTCGTCGTTGACGGCGTGGTAGTAGTGGGCGTTGTCCACGAACCGCGTGAGGTCCTGCGAGCGCGCCTCCTCGCGCGGAGATAGGGACGGTCGCCATAAGCACAGCGCCTGGACGCAGTGAACACCACGCTGAGTGCCGCCGTACGATGCCGCCGATCGTCGGGATGCCGCGGCTGTCGACGCGCGCCACGTTGACCATGTGGTACGCAAAGTCGAACGCGTTGAAGCGGTGCCGCTGGCCCAGCAGCGTCATCAGCACGCAGCCGGCCCACTGCAGGCCCTCACCAAAGACCTCGCTGGAGTTCAGACCACAGCGCAGTCGGGCGCCAGCGCCGGCGGTCCCGTGAGCGAGCGGCACGGCTGCGGCGCCGCGGCATTGCCGCGCGCGCCGTACCGCGTGTTGGGCGCCAGGTCGTTCAGGTCCGGCATGCAGTAGGCAAACTGAATGGCGGACCAGACGCGGTAAAACTCGAGGCACCACTCGATGTCGAGCACGCCGTTCTTGGGCGTGCTGCCGCGCCACTCGCCCTCGATGAAGCCGATGTGCTCCTTGGCCTTACTGAGCAGGCCGGTGAGCAGGGAGAACTGGCTCTTGCCGCTGCGGTACATCCCCTCCGCGCGCGCGGCCAGCGTGCCGTAGCCCGGCGCGCCCGCGTTGGCGAGCGCGCTCTCCATCGCCTGCAGCGTCTGCGTCAGCTTGGGCCGCTCCGCCGCCGGCGGCGCGTCGGCTGCGGGGCGGGGGGCGGGCGGCGGCGTCACGCGCGTCGCAATCGGCGGCGCTGTTGGTAATGGTTTCGTTCCTCCAACTGGCCACGCCGATCGGTCGCGCGGCCGTACCCGACAGGTGGGACCGCTGGCCCGTGAGCGGGGCCGTATGGGCCATCAGCATCACGTCCTCGTGGCGCTGCGCGTTGCTCGGGCGCGGCAGCCAGACGCACCAGCGCGCGCGTGAGCGCGCCACCTACAGCAAATTTCCGCACGGGCAAGTGCGCCCTGAGCCGCCACGTACGAGCACTTTGTCGATGACAAAGGCGACGGTGAAGCAGTTGCCAAGCTCGCGGAACGCTTGGAACGCCTCCGTCTTGAGGTACGGGTACTGCAGCACCGGCTGCAGGAGCAGGGTGAACTTGCGGAACGTGGCTGTGCGCAGGGACGCCGTGCCGCGCACAACACGCCATCGGCCACGTGAGCCCCCGTCGCGTGCGCCTGCCGGCAGCGTCGCACAGGGCCCGCACCTTCAAAGCCGTACGACATGAGCGGCAGGTCCGTCTTGACCGGCATGCCGCGCATGACCGCCGCGATGTACATGGACGTGCCCGTTTTGAGCTGGCCCGCCCCGGCATGCCGTTGACAGCCCGACGTCTCACCGTCAGCGCTCCCCAAGACCTTGTGCTGCCGCGGAGGCCACACAGACGCACCAGCTGGTAAAAGTTGTTGGCCAGCTCGCCCTGGAGCACGGGCAGGTACTGCCGGCCCTGGATGCGCAGCATCGTCTGGAAGTGGACCTCGCCAATGTAGCGGTAGTGCACGTCGCAGATGGCGTTGTACGCCTGGTTGAGCGCCTGGGTTGGGTCCGCAGGCGCAACGGCGATCGGGCGCTAGCCAAGGTTTCGTCAGCCAGCGAATCGCCCTGGCCCGCGTGTTGGCACTGCACGCACCTTGCTGCCAAACATGTAGGCGGCCACCGGCTTGGGGACGTGGCTGCGCTGCACCGGGTCGATCAGCGGCACGCGCGTGGGCACAAACCTGCGGATGCACCGCCGCCTCCGCCTCCGCCTCCTCCTCGATGCGTCGAGCCGGTGTAAGCGCGGCAAGGTCCGCATCGCGTGCAGCCGCAGATCGTACCGCTCGGTGGTGGAGTTGTAGCAGTAGTTCGGGATGACGTCGTTGATCAGCTCCGCAATGATGTGCGAGATGATGCGGCCGTTGTACCGGTGGATCGCCGTCTCCTCGTTCACCTGTGGCGCACCAGCAGACGCCCCCGCGCGGCGGTTGCAATGGCTCGTCAGCCACGCGCTGCAGGCGGGCCGTGCAGGCGCGCTGGACGGCGGTGCCCACCTCCTTGAGCAGGTTCTCGAACGGATCCAGCGCCATGTGCTCGGCGAGCAGCGAGTGCGTCATGCGCGTCACCTCCAGCAGCATGTGCAGTTCCTACCGTGCGCACCGCGGGCCGGCGCATGGGCAAGCCCTGCGCTGCCGTGCGTTAGCCCCAGCAGTGGCGGCCGCCACAGGTGCCATCACCGCCCGGTGCGGTGCCGTACGATGATGTGCGTAAACTCGCTGCCTTCGAAGCGCGCGATGGCGATCTCGATGGCCTTCTTGGTGTGGTCCGTCATGCGCTGCGCCAGCAGGCGGTTCAGGTCCAGCGAGCGGCCCAGCAGCTGGTGGATAAACACAGTGCGCGGTGCGAGCCCACCCCCACCCACTCACTTATGGCGTCACTGCGGATGGCCCTGCGTCACCGCGAGGCCGGCCACGAGGGCGCACCTGGAAGTGCCGCTGGCGCAGCAGGCTCTCGTAGTGCGCGCGGCTCGCGTCGAAGCGGCCGTCGCCCGCGGCCACGAGGTCCTCCAGCTGGCTCTTGTACTCCTTGTTCAGGTACGTGGCCGCGGCGCGCGTGCGGAAGTGGACGTAGATGTTTTGCGAGAGCTTGAAGAGGAACTGGTCAAAGACCAGGTTCACCTCGGCCTCGATCTCGTCGTAGAGGAAGCGCGCCTTGAGCTTGTGCAGCGCGCGGTTCGCCGCATCGTTGTAGAGGTCCAGCGGGTACAGCAGCGACTCGGCGAACTCGGCGTTGTCGTTGTCCAGCACGTGCTCCGTGAGGATCCACGGCAGCGACATCTCGATCGGGAACTGGATCTCCTTGCTCAGCTCCAGGTAGAACTCCTTGTACCAGAGCTCCGACAGGTCCGAGCAGGCCATGATCGTCTCGCCGTAGTTGAGCATGTACGGGTAGTAGTACGACTCGGTCAGGAACGCGAGCGCCGCGTCGGCCTGCGCCTCCGTAAAGTCGCGGTCCTTGAACAGGCCGCTCTGCATGCCGGGCGCCTTGTCGTTGAACGCCAGGTCCAGCATCACGCGCATGTACGACCACTGCGCCCCGGCGTAAGCGCAAAAGGAGCGGGAAGCGGCCGCAGTGTGAGCGGCGGCGGCGGCGGCGGCGGCGGTGCCTGGCCAGGGCCTCAGCTGACGCCGGCGCCGCGCGCACCTGCGTGCGCGACGGGCCGACGCCGCGGACGAGCGTGGTCGCCGGCATGGACAGGTTGGTCGGCGTCTGCGGCGCGTTCTTGCTCGTCTTGATCTTGTCCGCCATCAGCAGCGGCAGCGGGAGGACCTCCGCGGCCAGGAACTCGCGCAACAGCTGCGCGACGCTGCGCAGGGTGGGGAACCCAGAGCGCGCGCGGAAGGAGGCACCCAGGACGGTCCCCGTCAGTACCGACCGGCGCATGTCCAGCCGCCTGCGCGCCCCCACTCGTACGCCAGGCTGCTGGTGGGCTTCTTCTTGCGGCCGGCGTTGCCGATCGCCTCGGTCAGCGGGCCCGCAACAAAGGTCATGATCTGCTGGTACACGTGCTGGCCGATGTTGTCGGCGTTGATGGTCGCCACGCGGTTGAGCAACTCGGCGAGCGACTTGATCATCGTCAGGAACTGCGGCATCGGCCGGCGAACAGCAGGCGAGCCGGCCACGTGTCAGCCGCGCGGCCGGCACGCACCCCGGCGGGCCTCGCGCACACGTCGACGCGCACCTCGACCAGCGCGGTCTTGTCGATCAGCTTGTAGTTGTACCGCACGACCTTTTCGTAGTCCTTGGCGTCCTTGGGGCATTCGGACGTGGCCGGGTCCGCCGGGTTGGCAAACTTCCACGCGCTCTGCTCCAGCACCCGGGCGGTCCACTCCGAGACGAGGCGCATGCCGCGAAGCAGCAGGTCGTACAGCGCGGCGTTGCGCGCCGGGAAGACCGCCGGCGGCATGCCGCTCGTGCCCTGCGTCGACGCGCGCTTCTGCTCGCGGAACTGCCGCGGCGGGGGATCGCCGCTCGGGAGCGGGGGCGTGCGCGGCGGCCGTCAGCCATTGCGACGTGCGCGCGGGGGCAGACCTTCGCGGGTGGGGCGCCCGTACGTCGGCCTCGAACAGCGCGAGCTCGGTGGTGAAGTCGCGGTACGTGTGGCGCGTTTCCTCGAGCACGTACGAGATGTGGTAGCTCCGCCGGAGGTTCTCGTCGTTCGGGTCGTACGCCCACCGCACGTCGTCGATGTGCGCGGCGCGCTTGAGGATCGACACGATGTTGGTGGTCAGGTCGCCGAACAGCGGGACGACCGGCGTGGCCTGAGCGGCGCGGTGCGGCGGCGTCGGCGGGGCCCGCGCGGGTCAGCCGCCGGGCGGTTCAGCAGAGTGCGTGCGGCCTCGTTCGCGCGCGCGCGCGCGGGGCGCACCTTGAAGATCTTGCCAAAGCGCTCCAGCTTGATGCGCTTGTTGCGCGTGATGTTGTTGCGGTCCGTCGCGTTGTCCGAGTCCAGCAGGAAGAGGCCGAACGCCATGGCCTGTGCGACCGCCGGATCGGCGGCGTGTGGAGACTGGGCGCACGCCCATCGTCAGTCGTTGGCACGGGCGTGCGCATTGGCAGCGGCGCCGCCGCCAGACCTTGAGCAGGATGTGCTTGCTCTCGGGCGTGACGTAGCGCTTGCTCTCGTACAGTTCCGCGCACAGGTTCACCAGGCTCGTCAGCGCGTCCTCGCACGGGATCGTGTTGAGCTCCTTCTTGAGCGCGACGGAGAACGTGTCGTGGCTCGCAACAAACATGTAGAGCTGGGGGCGGCAGCGCGCCGACGCCGCCGACGCAATGGCGTGACGCACGCGTCAGAGCCCAAACCGTAGGCGCGGCGCCACGCCCTGCCGGTGCGGGCCGCCCACCTTTTGGTTCTCGACCGTCTCGGCGTCCTGCGCGGCGGCCGAGAAGCGGCTCGAGATGTACGGCAGCGTGCTGGGCGCGCCGCGGACACGCCCAACACCAGCGCGCGCCAACGGTGAGCACACCGGCGGGCGGGCGCGTCCGGCGCCCATGGCAAGTGCGCCTACCGCTTGTAGATGGCAAAGTCGTTGGTCATGGAGGTCTTCATGTTCTTGAGTGCGTCGATGACCAAGAAGAGGTTCAGGATCCGTGCGAGCGTGAGCAGGTACTCTTCGGACGGCTCCGTCTTGAGCAGCTTGCGCTGGTCCGAGTGCAGCGCCTCCAGCACGCGCCGGCACAGCTGGACCGACTGGTCGCAGAACGCCATGAGGTCCTTCATCTTCTTGACCTCGGGCCGCAGCACCTCGTAGGTCTTTTCGTAGATTTCGTTCCGGTTCGCCTGGTCCGACTGCTGCACCTGCGAGCGCAACGGGCACGGCGCGGGGCGGCGTTGCAGCGGCGCAAGCGCAGCGGGGCGAGCGGTCAGGGCGCCCCGTCCGCGCGCGCGCTGCCTCTGCTCGGCCGACGGCGTACCAGGGGGATGGCGCGCGACAGGCTGCGGTAGCTGTACAGGATGGAGAGGAACGTCTCGCCCTGCTGCAGGTGCTGGTTCTGCGCCGCCGTCGGCCAACCCACGCGGTGGCAGGCCGGCCGACGCCGTGAGTTGGGGGAGCCACGCGCAGCGGGCAGCGCACGCACGCGGCCACGCACCATGGCGGCCAGCAGCTGAATCTCCTCGTTGAAGCACACGGTCAGCTGGTTCGCGTACGCGTTCGCGTCGACAAAGTTGGTGTCGGCGATGGTCTCCACGAGGAGCTGGCCCGCGGGCGCCTCGATGTACGGCTGGTCGTCCGTGGTCGGGATGGCCTCCAGCCGCGCGATGGACTCGAGGATGCGCGCCGACGACGCCGTCTGCGCCGCGACATTGTTGTTGGCCCCGGCGCCGCCGCCGCCGAGCGTGCCGCCGCCCAGCGTCGCCATGGTGGGAGACGCGCGGTGCGCAAGGGCTGGGCGTGTCCGCTTCGATCCCAGCAGCAGCAGCAGCAGCCCACCAGCAGCCCACCGCCGTTGCGCGCAGTTCGCAGGCGGGCTCGCACGGTTGCACGCCCACGCGCGCGGGTGCCTGCTGCGCTACGAAGAGGCAATCAATCACCACGCCCGACAAACACGACGAGCGGCACGCGCCACACAAAACGCCACCAAAAGCGCAGCAGGCCGACGCCGCCCACGCCGCTGCCGACGCGTCTGCGGGGCCCGTTCGGCGCGTGTGAGCAGGGGGGGTGGGGGAAGGCGCGCCGGGCGGGAAGCGCGGCCGTTGAGGCGATCAGCAGCGGCCGCCCGCAAGCGCGCCGTCGCTCCGACGCGCGTGTTGTGTGTGACTGAGGCTGCTGAAATGGGTGTCTCCCCACCAATGACGTCACCATGCCTTTGCTATGACATCACGCTCGTCCCCACGGCGCGCCCCACAGGATATGGCGCGGGGATGCGTGGTCTCCCCATGGATGCCCCGCGAGTCCCCACAAGGCATTCCTGGCACTGCATGGGGAGCGGCCCGGCCGCGGATGGCTGCCCGGCGGCGATGGCGGCCGGCGCGGACGACGGCGCGGTGCCGCCGCAGGTGGCGGCCGCGGGCGGCGACCCGGACCACCGGCCGCCGCCACTGCGCGTCTGCGACGTCGACGCCTGCTGCGTCGCCCGCTGGGCCGAGCAGTTCCGCGACCACACGCTGCCCTTCGCCATCCGCAAGCTCACCGACGCCGAAGTCGCCTACCTCCACAGCGACGGCGTCTTCCTGCCGGCCGGCGGCGGCGCCCCGCCGGGCACGTACGTCGTCGAGGAGGGCGACTCGGACACCGAGGCCCTCGACAGCGACAGCGACGACGGCGGCGCCGCCACCGCCGGCGCGCCGAAGGCCGCCGCGGCCGCCGACCGGCCCGAGGTCTCGCTGCCCGAGCTGGTCGCCTGGATCGAGCGCACCATCGACGATTTTGGCGGCGACGTCCTGCCCAAGCTCAACTGGAGCACGCCCAAGGCACGCGGTCCACCCAGCGGGGCACGTCGCGACGGCGGGTGGTACGGGGTGCTAACCCGGCCCGCTCCAGCGCTCGGGCCGGCGCGAGCGCCTGCAGGATGCCGTGTGGATCAGCCCGGCCAACTCGCTGCTGTGCCGGACGCCCAACGACGTGCTCATGCTGCTCAAGAGCTCGGACCACATCACGCACGACCTCGCCCATGCGTACGACGACTGCGTGGACGGCACGCCGGGCCAGCGGCCGTCGGAGGTGTACCTGATGCTGCGGCAGTGGTACAACGTCGCGCCGGCGCTCGAGTTTCGGTGCTTCGTCAAGGGCGGCGCCCTCATCGGTGAGCTTGGGGCCGGCTGTGGGATGCGGTTGGTGCAGCGCCCTCCTGACCGTGCGGCGCTGCGCCTCCCGCCCCGGTCGGGCGCGCCGCCTCAGGCATCTCGCAGCGGGCGTCGTCCAACTACTTCCCGTTCCTGCTGGATGCGCAGGCGACGATCACGCGGGCCATCCTCAAGTTTTTCTACACCGTCGTGCACCGCCGCTTCCCGCTGGATGCCTGTACGGCGCGCGCTGGACCCGATGAACGCTGCTGGCGCATTCGCTCAGGGCCACGGCGGTGGGCGTCGCGTGGCGTGGGCGCGCCGCGCCAGACGTGATGGACGTGCTGCTGAGCCAGTCGATGCGGCGGGTGTACCTCGTCGACTTTGGGCCGTTCGGGCCGAGCACTGAGCCCCTGCTGTTTGACTGGAGCGAGCTGGCCGCCGGTATAGCCTCGCTGCCGACGAGGAGCTGCGGAGGCCGCGGCCGCGCCTAACGCTCTGGGCCATTCGCTGTCCGGCCGCTGCTTCGCGTAGCGCCGGTGCCGCACGTGGACGACGACATGGCGCAGGCCGCGCTGGACGACCAAGCACTGGACGAGGTAGGCAGGACGGCGACCGTGCTGGCGCTGAATCGTTCGCGCGGCATTTGCTTACCGGCGTTCTGGTGGTTCATCTGTTGGGCCGCCTCCACAGCTGGCGTGCGATGTGGACGTCCGCCTGGTGCTGAGCGAGGCGGGCATCCAGCCGCTGTCGTCGCAGCTGAACCGCGCGCCCAAGGAGATGGTGGAGCTCTCTCTGGGCCACCTCAGCTTTGACGACGTCGTGGAGCAGCTCCGGGCCGAGCAAGCGCGGCAAGCCCGCGAGGCGTCGCACTGACTGCATTGCATCCACCATGTACAGACCACCCGCACCACCCCCCTACGTACCTGTACAGCCAAGCGTTGCATGCGTTGCAATGGGTGGGCTCGAGCCGGTGTGCGGGCCGCGCTGCCGGCGGAGCGCATCGGTGGCGGCCATGCTGCCAACCCAGGCGATTACCGGTCTGTCAGAAGCTCTGTCAGAAGGATTGTCAGAACGGCCTTTTCCTCGGCTTTCGTCGTCGCGCCGCTCGTGTGGCGCCTCCTCGGTGCCGCCCCTCCACCATGGCCGAGCCGCTCTTCCTCGCGGGCGTTGGCGCCGGCAGCTACCCCATCAAGGCACGCGGCCCGCAGCGGTTGCCGTCCACGCAGGGCGTTGTGCGGCGCGCTGACGATGACGGCGGCTCGGCCGTCGCCCGCCATGACACGCATGGCGCTCGCGCAGGTGAGCCCGACCGTCGTGCTCGCCATCCTGGACCACTACGTCCGCCGCAACGAGGACCAGGACCGCGTCATCGGCACGCTCTTGGGCGTCCTGAACGAGGCCGGCGAGATCGAGGTCCGGAACAGCTTCCCCGTGCCGCACAACGAGAAGGACGGCACCGTACGTCTCGCGCGCCGGGCGCAGCGCCGCCGCGCGCTTTTTCCGTGCGCCGCGGCTGACAGCGTGCGGCGGGGCTAGGGCACGGCGGCGGGGCGGTCCCGGCGGCGCAGGTGCTGGTGAACATGGACTTTCACCGCAACATGTTTGAGCTGCACCGGAAGGTCAACCCGAAGGAAGTCATCATTGGCTGGTGCGCCCTCGGCGCCACGCGGGCGGGCGAACGCCAATTGGGCATGGCGCTAAGGCCGCGTGGCCTCGCTTGCGTGCACGCGCTGCCGCCGCCGCCGCCGCCGGCAGGTACGCCACGGGCAACGAGCTCACCTACACGGACCTGCTCATCAACGACTTTTACGCGCAGCAAGTGCGCGGCGGGTCGGCCGCCAAGGAGATCGTGTACCCGGTGCACCTGACCGTGGACACCTCCCTGGCCAACGACCGGCTCAACATCCGCGGCTACACGAGCGCGTCGGTGGGCCAGGCCACGCCGGAGGGCCCGCAGGGCCTCATGTTCGTGCCGGTGCCGTGCGACCTCAAGGTCACCGAGGGCGAGCGGATAGGCCTGGAGCTGCTGGCGCGCGCCAAGGACAAGCCGACCGCCGTGTCGACCGAGCTGGAGAACCTGGAGCGCTCGGTGGAGCGCCTGCAGGGCATGCTCCAGACCGTGCACGCGCACGTCGCCGACGTCGTGGCTGGGAGGAAAGCGGCGACCGTGTCGATGGGCCGCTTCCTCCTGGACACCGTCGCGGCGGTGCCCAAGATCGACCAGGCCAAGTTTGAGCAGATCTTCAACGCCAACCTGCAGGACCTGCTCATGGTCGTGTACCTGTCGACCCTCACGCGCGCGCAGCTGGCGCTGGCCGAGCGGCTGCAGATCATGGCCTAGTGTACTAAAAGAACCTTGCACGAAGAGAATGAAAGAAAATGCACGAACCCCCGTTTGCCGCGCTTGTAGAGCATAAAATACATGCTAGAAAAAAAAATATCTGAGCTCGCCAAAGCGGCCCGGCGCTGTGCTTCCGGCGCCCGCCACGGCCAGCAAGACCTCGCTGTAACGAATATGCCCGTGCATGGCGGTGTGCGCTCTGTACAATAGAAACAATGCGCGCCGCCGAGGCGGCGGCGGGAGGGGAAAGCGCGGGCGCGCCATCTACTTGTTCAGGCTCTTGCGCAGCGCGCGCGTCATCTTGAGCCGCTTCTTGTACTTGTGCTTGTTCATCTTCTTCTTGCGCTTCTTGAGCACCGAGCTCAGGTCCATCGTGATCATCGTGCCCGTCGGCCGCGGCTCGGCGTCGCGCAGCGCGAGCTCGTCCAGCAGCCGCTCAATGCGCTCCGGCGTCGCGTCAATGTCCGTCGGGTGGAAGAGGTGCGGGTTCGCGGGCCGCGCCGGGCGGACCTGCCACGTGCTGCCGCTGCCGGGCGCGGCCGGCGGGTTCTCCGGCTTGCTCGGCCGCCGGCGCACCGCGGGCGTGATCACGCCCGTCGCGGGCGTCTCCGCCGCGGGCGCGAGCGCGGGCGTCGGCCGCGTGTCCACGGCGCGCGCGACCGCGTCCAGGTGGCGCAGCACGCGCTCCGATCCGGCCTGCACCTGCTCCTCGGTCGGCGGCGTGTCTGCAACGGGTTACGGGCAAGGCGCGGCAGGGCGCGATGAGTTTCTGGCACGCTGGCACGCCGGGGCGCTAACCCCCCCTCCTGCGACGACGCGGCGCCGTACCAAAGCCGACGGCGAAGGGCTCCTTCACGTGCCGGAAGAGCGACGGGAGCGCGCGGTGGGCGTGCCAGCGCGCCGGCGAGCTGTTCCACCGCACCGCCCCCGCCAGCCGCATCGCGGTTGCCGCGTCTGCTCCTGCTGCCGCTGCCGCTGCTGCTGCTGCCAGCGAGGGGGCGCGGGTGGCCGTAGTAGCCCGGAGGACGGCGAGGGCCGCCATGGTGCTCGCTGCCTCGGGCGTGCGCAGCGGCCCGCGAGCGCGTGTGCGGAAGCGCGACCGGCGACGAGCGCACGAGGAGAGTGCCCCGCCAGCAAGTGCCCCACCAGCAAATGCCCCGCCAGCAAATGCCCCGCCAGCAAATGCCCCGCCAGCACGCGGCGCTTCCCCCCGGTTTCCTCTCGTGCGCTGGAGCATCCCCCAGCATTGCTATTGCTGATCCCCCCCGATCCCTCGTGGGGATGATGTGGTCCCCCAGCATTGCTAGTGGGCGACGGCGCCGGCGGGCGACGGCGCAGGGCGGCGGCGGGCGACGAACAGGCCTTGCAGCGTGGGACAGACCCGCTGGGAGGGACGGAGAGCGGGTCGGGACCCACGGGTGCTGGGTGGGGCATCGTCCGTGGACCGACGTGCCGCACACGGGATCGCGAGGCGGGTCGAGGCGCCACGACGGTGACGCCGCCCGGACGGACGGACGGCGGCGGGGACGGACGCAGGACGGCAGAGCAGGACGACGCGGACGACTCGGCAGAGGCTGGGCAGGGTGGACCGCCACCCCGGTCGCTCGGCAAGGGAGGAGATCTGCACGGTCCATGGTCAAACGGTGACGTCGCGGACCCGCCGTGCTGAACCGCGACATCCAACGCCGACGCCGACGCCGACGCCGACGCTGTTCGCCGCGGGTGCCGTGTGCCACGGCCACCGGACCGCGGCACCATGGCGGCGGTAACCAGCATCGCCGCCGGATCGCCGCGCCAGCGCCGCGTGCTTCGCCCCCGCTGACGCCACGTTGCGCGCGATCTACCTACCGGATGGACCTGACGTGGCTGAGGATCCGCGACGCACCTGCCACGCACGAGCGCAGACGGCGCTCATACAGGTCAACGTGGCGTGCGGTTCCTGGGCACGCGGCGGCCGCCACCGCAACCGGGGCCAACCCACGACGTCAGTGCCTGCGCTGACCTCCACGTTGCCGGCTTCTGCAAGGCGCCTTCCGACCGCGGCGATGGCGATGCGCGCGGCATCGTCCTGGACGGACCTGGCGGCGTGCCTCGACGAGCCCGCCACCAACGAGCCGTCACGCAGCCCGTCCGTCACGAGCAGCGAGGGCTCGCTGCTGCGCGTCGACACGAGCGCCGCGGCCGCGACGCCCGGTGCCGACGCCGCGAGCGCGGCGCCCCCGCTCGCCAAGCCCGCCGCGGCCGCCGCGGCGGACGACCACGGCGACGGCGACGGCGACGGCGACGAGGACGAGGACGACGAGGACGCTAGCGCGCTCGCCAGCCCCACCGACGAGGACGACGACGATGGCGGCGACCAAGGTGGCGGCGGCCCCGTCCTGACGGGCCGCGTCGTGCGGCGGACGGACCCCGGCTACCCCGACGCGCGGATCGAGTACAACTCGGCGTTCTCCATCTTCCCCAAGGTGGTCGTCTTTTGCGAGTCGACGCGCGACGTCTCGAACGCGGTGCGGTGGGCCGTGGCCAACCGCGTGCCGCTGCGCGCGCGCTGCGGCCGGCACAGCTACGAGGCGTACTCGTCGGTCGACCATGGCGTCGTCATCGACGTCAGCGAACTCGACAAGATCCGCGTGAGCCCCGACCGCACGACGGCGGTCATCGGCGCCGGCGCCGACCTGCAGGACGTCTACGCCAAGCTGTTCCAGGTCGGCGTGACCATCCCCGGCGGCTCCTGCCCGAGCGTCGGCATCGCGGGCCTCACGCTCGGCGGCGGCTTTGGCCTGCTGGGCCGCTACGCCGGCCTGACCTGCGACCGGCTGCGCAGCGTGCGCATGGTCACCGCGACGGGCGCCGTCGTCGACGCGTCGGCCACCGAGCACCCGGACCTGTTCTGGGCGCTGCGCGGCGGCGGCGGCGGCAACTTTGGCATCGTCACGTCGTTCACGTTCGCGGTCGTGCCGATCGGCAACGTCGCCGTGTACCAGGTGAACTGGGCGTGGGAGCACCTGCCGGCGGTCGTGCGCGCGTGGCAGGCGTGGGCGCCCGCGACGGACAGCCGCCTCACCTCGGTGCTCGGCCTGCCGGCGCGCGCGCAGGGCGTGATCCGGTCGGCGGGCCAGTTCGTGGGCTCGCTGCCGGAGCTGCAGCGGCTCGTGCAGCCGCTGCTGGCCGCCGCGCCGGTCACCAACGTGCAGTTCCAGGCGATGTCGTACATCGACGCGGTGAACCTCTTTGCCGGCACCGAGCCCGGCATGGAGACGTGGGCGGTGCACTGGCACTCGGACCACACGTCGTTCAAGAACACGTCGGCGTACGCGTACCGCCCCTTTGGCGACGCCGCCATCGCCACGATCGTCGCCGCGCTCGAGCAGGCGCCGTCGGCCGACAACCTCGTGCAGTTCGACGCGTACGGCGGCGCCGTCGCCGCGGTGCCGCCGCGCGCGACCGCCTTCTTCCACCGCCGCCCGCTGTTCAACCTGCAGTACCAGGCGTACTGGACGTCGCCGTCGGACGCGGAGCGCAACGAGCGCTGGGTCGAGGCGTTCCGCCGCTCGATGCTGCCGTACACGCGCGGCGGCTACATCAACTACATCGACCGCAACGTCGTGCGGTGGGAGCGCTACTACTACGGCGGCAACGTCGCGCGCCTCCGCCGCGTGAAGCGCGCGTGGGACCCGAACAACGTGTTCAGCTTTCCGCAGAGCATCCCGCCGGCGCGCCTCGCCGCGGAGGCGGACGTTGACGCCGAGGCGGACGCCGACGAGGACGCCGAGGAGGAAGAGGAGGTCAGCGTGGATGGCGACGACGAGGCGAGTGTGTCGGCCGACGGCGACCACGGCGCCTGAGCGAGCGCGGCGCAGAGGCTGGCAGGCTGCCAGGAGGGATGGCAGGAGTGCCTGTATAGCGTGGCGTGGTGCGTGTGGCGGGTTGGTGACTGAAACGAAATGTGCAGTGCGCGTGATGTACAGCGTCGTGGTAACTATATACAGAATCGGTGAAAACAATCTTTGAAACCAAACATTGCAGCTATGCACAATGTAGACATGCAAACGCTCACAGCAGCACCAGGTTCTGGCGGTGCACGACGCAGTCGTCCTCCATGTAGCCGAGGCGCGCCTCGATCTCGGAGGACTTGCAGCCGCGGATCCGCTCGATCTCGGTGCTGCTGTAGTTGACCAGGCCGCGCGCGACGGGCGCGCCGTCGCGGGCGGACACAATGAGCACCGCGTTCTGCGCGACAAAGTGGCCCTCCACGCGCGTGATGCCGGCGGCGAAGAGGCTGCTGCGCTTCTGGATGCCCGCAAGCGCGCCGTCGTCGATGTAGATCTTGCCGCTCGTCACGAGGCCGTGCTTGATCCACCACTTGCGGTCGCCCAGCGGCTTCGCCTTGGGCCGGAACACGGTGCCGAGCGGCTCGCCCGCCATGATCCGCTCAATGTAGTCGAGGTGGTCGCTCTAAGGATGCGCAACGGCACGGCCCTGCGCTGGGGTCGTTAGGAGCGCGCGCGCGCCCTGCCGGCGTGCCGCGGGGCTGTTGTCGTGCCTTGATGACGACGGTGGTCACGCCCGCGGCCGTGGCAAGGTCGGCGGCCACGAGCTTGGTCTCCATGCCGCCCGTGCCCAGCGACGTGCCGCTGCCCGAGACGTCCACTGTGCCGCGGCGGTGCAGCGCCGCCGCGGGCGCGCGAGGGACGGTCGCCGTGCGCGTCAGGTGCATGGAAGAGTGACACGCGTCGCCGGGATCCCGGCCGTACCGATGCCCCTGAGCTCGTTCAGGTCCTCGACGACCCGGATGGGCCGCGCGTCCGGGTTGGTCCGCGGGTTGGCCGTGTACAGCGCGTCCACGTCCGTCAGCAGGAAGAGCCACTGCGCGTCGACCATGCCGGCCACCAGCGCCGACAGGGTGTCGTTGTCGCCAAAGCGAATTTCCTGTGGTTGCCGGCCGTAGCATCAGGGGATGGCGCAGCGTGAACCAGGGCGGATCCCGTGCGACAGGTCCGCCTAAGTGCACGGCGGGCGTACGGCGGCGCTGACGGTATCGTTCTCGTTGACGATGGGCACCACGTCCATCGCGAGCAGCTCGCGGAGCGTCTGCCGGCCGTTGAGGTAGTGGCCCCGCTGGCGGGCCCACGCGGGCGAAACAGACCACGCGGCTCGCGCCACGTGAGCGGCGGCTGCCTTGCATGCAGCGGCAGGCCTGGCGGGCCGGCACGTACGTCGCTCAGGTCGTTGCGCGTCAGGAGCACCTGCGCAATGGTGATGTTGAGCTGCGAGAACAGGTCGTCGTAGATCCGCATGAGCCGGCCCTGGCCCACCGCGGCGGCCGCCTGTTCAAAGGCAGCACGGGACGACGGCGTGCATCATGAGCCTGGCGTCCCCGTGCCCCGCGGTCCAGGCGAGGCACGCCCGCGCACCTGCTTCTGTGCCATGACCTTGGGCTTGCTGGCCATGCCGAGGCGGCGCATGCCCACGCCGACGGCGCCGCTCGTCACCAGGATGACGCGGTGGCCGGCGCGCTTCAGCGCAGCGATCCGCTCGACCAGAAGCGAGAGCCGGCTGAGCGCCAGGAAGCCCGTTCGCTCTTCCACAATGCTCGACGAGCCCAGCTTGAGCACCACAATCGGCAGGCGCGGCGGCGGCGACGGCGACGGCGACGGCGACGGCGCGCCGACCGCTGGCAGCGCCTTGATCGGCAGCTGCGGCGACGCCGACGCGGCCTGCGACGCCTTCCGGCCGTCGCCGTGGCCCGGCGCCGCGGCCGGCGCCGGCGGGACGTCGGCCATCGTCCTGCCGCCGCTACCCGCAGCCGCCGCAAGGCGGATGACGTCACCGGATTGTGCGGCGGGTGGCAGGGTGGTCGATCGGCGGCGGCGGCGACACGGCCGGGCGACACACCGCAGGGCAGGACCAGCGTGCACCAAGCGTGGCGAGCTGGCCCGCACGCCGGGGGAAGGCGGCGCGCGTACATGGGGCCAGCGCTATGGTCGGCGTCAGCTCTCGGGGTCTACACACCGCAGGACTGCTGCGGATGTCTCACGCATGCAAGCGCGTCACACGAACCAAGTTGTGTGCCGGTAGCACTGGCGCAGACCTGAACAGGGTGCATCTAGCACCGCCCGACCCCGGCCCTACGCGTGAAGTGGTTTTTGTGGTGGTTTTTTAGTTTTTTGCATAATAATTACAAGGTGTCGAAACAATCACACCGAACGCCTTAGACCGCCCGACGGGGCGGGGCGCGGCCGCGCAGCGAGGCGCTTAGAAGCACTTGCGGTGGACGATGCTGGGGCCCGACTCGTCGTACTCCTGCTTCGAGATCCACATCTGCTGGAAGGTCGAGAGCGACGCCAGGATGGAGCCAC
>Ga0180216_1001662_pt1 | contig 19459 bp, 19 predicted proteins | sample eDN3rd37CBELigMG_FD_128879 | JGI IMG/M metagenome (GOLD analysis project Ga0180216, IMG submission 128879) | Enriched Miracle-Growth compost microbial communities from Emeryville, California, USA - eDNA 3rd pass 37_C BE-Lig MG (version 2)... ...
ACCTCGGCTTTGCCGGCAAGGGCAATGCGTCGCGCCCCGCCGCGCTCGAGGAGATGATCAAGGGCGGCGCCTGCGCCATGAAGCTGCACGAGGACTGGGGCACGACGCCGGCGGCGATCGACAACTGTCTTTCGGTCGCGGACGACTACGACGTGCAGGTGATGATCCACACCGACACTCTCAACGAGTCCGGCTTCGTCGAGGATACGATCAAGGCCTTCAAGGGCCGCACCATCCATGCCTTCCACACCGAGGGCGCGGGCGGCGGCCACGCGCCCGACATCATCAAGGTGGCGGGCCTCAAGAACGTGCTGCCGTCATCGACCAACCCGACGCGGCCGTTCACGCGCAACACCATCGACGAGCATCTCGACATGCTCATGGTGTGCCACCATCTCGATCCGTCGATCGCCGAGGATCTGGCGTTCGCCGAGAGCCGCATCCGCAAGGAGACCATCGCGGCGGAAGATATCCTGCACGACATCGGCGCGCTGTCGATGATGTCGTCCGACAGCCAGGCCATGGGCCGCGTCGGCGAGGTCATCATCCGCACCTGGCAGACCGCCGACAAGATGAAGAAGCAGCGCGGCCGCCTCAAGGAAGAGAAGGGCGAGAACGACAACTTCCGCGCCAAGCGCTACGTCGCCAAATACACGATCAATCCGGCCATCGCGCACGGCGTCTCCAAGCACATCGGCTCGATCGAGAAGGGCAAGCTCGCCGATCTCGTTCTGTGGTCGCCGGCTTTCTTCGGCGTGAAGCCCGAATGCATCATCAAGGGCGGCTCGATCGTCGCGGCGCAGATGGGCGATCCGAACGCCTCGATCCCGACGCCGCAGCCGGTGCATTACCGGCCGATGTTCGGCGCCTTCGGCAAGGCGCTGACGGCCTCGTCGCTGGTGTTCGTGTCGAAGGCGGCGGTGCGCGCCAAGCTCGGCGACAAGCTCGGCGTCGCGAAGCAACTCGTCGCGGTCGAAGGCACGCGCAAGGCGACCAAGAAGAGCATGATCCACAACGACGCGACGCCGGACATCGAGGTCGATCCGGAGACCTACGAGGTGCGCGCCGACGGCGAGCTCCTGACCTGCGCGCCGGCCGAAACGCTGCCGATGGCGCAGCGCTACTTCCTGTTCTGAGCCCGTGAGAGCGACCGTTCGGCGGCCGCGCTCAGCGGCCCACCACGTTCCAGATCTCCGAGCCGCAGATCACGCCGAGGCAGCCCTGCACTTCGAGTTGCGTGGCGCTGCGCCGGATCACCTTGCCGCGATAGCTCTGGCCGTCGTCGGCATTGTAGATGGTGCCGACATAGCTGCCGTCGTTGTCGGGCTGCACGGCGAAGATCGTCAGCCCGAGGATCTTGCGGCTGCGCTTGGCGGGGTCGGGATTGTTGCTGTCGATTTGCGGCTGACCCGTGGCGCGATCGATCGGCTCGCGCAGCCAGGCGATCGTGCCGCACATCGCCGCACCGCATTTGGCGACGCGGATATGCGCGTCGCCGTTCTTCGTCACCCAGGTTCCGGTCGGCTCGGCCGCCGAAGCGGCCGCGACGCTCGCGAAAGTGAAGCCAAGCGCGACAGCCGCCGCACGGACAAACGTTATGCTCATGAAGTTCCAACCACCGGCGAATCTGCCGCGCGCCATTCCTACTGCCTGAGGCGCACAGGTCAAACATCGATTCGGCGGCGGCGCGATAATCCGTGTTCGCTTTTGCGTGGGGGCGACATCGCGCGCGTGCGCGGCCGCTTGGCCGGTGCGCGAATGCGTGATTATGTTCCTGCGATGATGTTCAAGGATCGACAATGAAACGCGGCGTTGCCATCCGTTCCGCGGGATCGTGGGAGGCGGGCGCCGCCGTCGATACGGTGGTGCTCGATGCCGACGATCGCCATCGCCGGCGCATCGCGCTGACCGGCGAAGGCGGAACGGCCTTCCTGCTCGATTTGCCGCAGCCCGTCGCGCTGCGCGACGGCGATGGCATCGTACTCGACGACGGTTCGGTTGTGCGGGTCGCAGGGCAGGCCGAGCACTTGGTCGAGATCGCCGCGCGCACGCCGCTCGATTACGTGCGCCTCGCCTGGCATCTCGGCAACCGGCATACCGATGTGCAGATCGTCGGCGACAGGCTCCGCATTCGCCGCGATCACGTTCTGGAAGACATGTTGCGCGGTCTCGGCGCGCAGGTGACGGCGCTCGAAGCGCCGTTCGATCCGGAGCAAGGCGCGCCGCACGGAAGTCATCATGGACATGCGCATGACTGAGGCGCCGCAAGCTCCGGCCCTCTATCGCCTGATGGCCTGGCTGTCGCCGGCCTATCCGGTCGGCGCGTTCTCTTATTCGAGCGGCATCGAATGGGCGGTGGAGCAAGGCGACATCGCCGATGCCGAGACGCTGAAGGCGTGGCTCTCCGCGATGCTCGCACAGGGCGGCGGCTACTGCGACGCCGTGCTGTTCGCGCACGCGCATCGCGCGGTCGCGGCGGCGGACGACGCGCTGTTGCGCGACGTCGCCGAGCTGGCGGCTGCCTTCGCGCCGACCAAGGAACGTCATCTCGAGACCACCGCGCAAGGCAATGCCTTCATCGCGGCGACGCGCGCGGCATGGCCCTGCGCCGCCATCGACACGTTGAAGGCGTGCTGGGACGGTCCGGTGGCCTATCCTGTCGCGGTCGCCGTCGCGGCCGCCGGCCATGGCGTGGCGCTCGCACCCGCGCTCGCCGCCTATTTACAGGCCGTCATCGCCAACTGGGTCTCGGCCGGCGTGCGGCTGGTGCCGCTCGGCCAAACCGACGGCCAGCGCGTCCTCGCCGCGCTCGAGCCGGTGGTGGCCGCGACGGCGACGCGCGCGCTGGCCGCATCGTTGGACGATCTCGGCTCGGCGGCCTTCCGCGCCGATCTCGGCAGCGCCCGGCACGAGACGCAATATACCCGCCTGTTCCGCTCTTGAATTTTCAGCTAAGGACGACCCGTCATGAAGAACCCCAATGGCCCTTTGCGCGTCGGCGTCGGCGGCCCGGTCGGATCCGGCAAGACAGCGCTGATGGACGCGCTGTGCAAGACGCTGCGTGAGAAGTACGAGATCGCCGCGATCACCAACGACATCTACACGAAGTGGGACGCGGAATATCTCGTGCGCTCCGGCGCGCTCGCGGCCGATCGCATCGCCGGCGTCGAGACCGGCGGCTGTCCGCACACGGCCATCCGTGAAGACGCCTCGATCAATCTCGCCGCCGTCGCCGAGATGCGGCAGAAGTTTCCCGAGCTCGATCTCGTGCTGATCGAATCCGGCGGCGACAATCTCGCCGCGACCTTCTCGCCCGAACTCGCCGATCTCACGATCTACGTCATCGATGTCGCCGCCGGCGACAAGATCCCGTCGAAGGGCGGCCCGGGCATCACGCGCTCGGACCTGCTCGTCATCAACAAGACCGATCTTGCGCCTTATGTCGGCGCTTCGCTCGAGGTGATGGACCGCGACGCCAAGAAGATGCGCGGCCAGCGTCCCTTCGTCTTCACCAATATGCGCGAGGGCAAGGGCGTCGAGGAGATCGCACGCTTCATCGAGAAGAAAGGCGGCTTGGCGGCATGAGCGGTTCTTCCCGCGCGCGGCTCGAGGCCGCGCTGGCGCGTATCGACGATCCGAACGGCGAGGGCGCGCGCGCCTGTCTCACGGTGTATCGCGAAGCCGCGACGATTGCCGCCGACGCGGCCGATGCGCGCGCCAAGGCCGGGATCACGCTCGGGCCGCTCGACGGCGCCATCGTCTCGATCAAGGATCTGCTCGACGTCAAAGGCGAGGTCACCCGCAGCGCGTCCAAGCTGGTCGCGGAAGAGGGCAAGCCCGCTAGCGCGGATGCGTCGACCGTGCAGCGCCTGCGCCGCGCCGGCGCGGTGATCGTCGCCAAGACCAATATGAGCGAGTTCGCCTTCACCGGCGTCGGGAGCAATCCGCATTACGGCACGCCCGCCAATCCGGCCGACCGCACGCGCGTGCCGGGCGGTTCGAGCTCCGGCGGAGCCGTCGCGGCTGCCGACGGCATGTGCGAGATCGCCATCGGCTCCGACACCGGCGGCTCGCTGCGCATTCCCGCCGCGCTTTGCGGCATCGTCGGTTTCAAGCCGAGCCGTCAGCGCGTGCCGACGGCCGGCGCATTTCCGCTGTCGTTCTCGCTCGACTCGATCGGTCCGATGGCGAACACCGTCGCCGACTGCGCCAAGGCGGATGCGGTTCTCGCCGGCGAGGACTATGCCGGCATCGATGCCGCGCCGCTCGCCGGCCTGCGTGTCGGCATCGCGCAAGGCTTGCCGCTCGAAGGCCTCGACGACACTGTGACGCAGACCTTCGCGGCCGCGCTCAAGCGGCTGGAAGCTGCGGGCGTGCGGCTGTCCGAAGAGAAGCTGCCGTTGATCGACGACATGATGGCGGTGAACGCCAAAGGCGGGCTGGTGCCGGCCGAAGCCTTTATGATCCATCGCGACCGTCTCGCGCGGCGCGCCGACGCCATCGATCCGAACGTCGCCGCGCGTATCGCGCGCGCCGAGAAGATCAGCGCCGCCGATTACATCGAGATGCAGCAGGCGCGCGCGGCGCTCGTGCCGGCGATGGATGTGCGGCTCGCCGATATCGACGTGCTGGTGTCGCCGACAACGCCGATCATCGCGCCGACCATGGCCGAGCTGGACGACCACGCGACCTTCGGCCGCAAGAACGCGCTGCTGCTGCGCAACACCTCGATCTGGAACTTCTTCGACTGCTGCGGCATTTCGTTGCCCTTGCCGCGGCTGCATGGACAGAACACCGGCCTGATGCTGATCGCGCGCAACGGCCACGACAAGCGCCTGCTCAGGATCGCGGCGGCGGTGGAAAAGCTTCTGGCTGGTTGAGGCCTGCGGCTTGGCTGCGTCACCCGCTCGCGGTTGGCGCTCTACCCGTCAAACCCGCGCGCGAGGTCGAGCAACTGGCGATGCCGGTCGGCGCCGAGCTTTGCCCGCATCGCCTCCTCGTGTTCGGCGGCCAGCGCCTTGGCGCGGGCCAGCAGCTTCTCGCCCTCGCGGGTCAGTTCGAGCGCATGACGCCGGCCGTCCGCGGAGGAGGGCAGCCGCACGGTGAGCTTGCGCAGTTCGAGGCGGTGCAACATGCGCACCAGCCGCGCGCGTTCGATGCCGAGAGCCTTGGCGAGTTCGGACTGCGACAGGCCGGGATTGGCCGCGATCACCACCAGCACCGAGAACTGCGCCGGGCTGACATCGATGCGGGCGAGGCGCCGGATGAAATCCTGGAAGATCGCGACCTGGAGGCGGCGCACGAAATAGCCGAGACGGTCGTTGAGATCGGCGAGTTCGACGACCGGCGCGCTTGCGCGCTGCGCGGCTTTTTTGCGCAGCGGCATGGTGGCGTCCTTCGGCCTGTCGGGCACGCGCTTGCTGGCAGCCACCATCGACCTCTAAATGCACCGCAGCGTCGTCCAATCGTGGGGCGCCGTTAACAACGCTGTTGACGAAAATTGTTGTCCCCGTCAACAATGTGTTACAGAACGGGCGACCGGTCAAAGGGGAACGGCCGGGGCCCGCAAATTCTCGCCGGCGCCGCCAGCCCGCCTTCCACGCTTGAGCGTGCTGGCTTGAATCCGGCATCATCAGAAAAACGGCCCTCGTGCCGCCCAAGGGAGGACATCAGATGAAGCGCAATTCGCATTCGAGCGGAATCGATCGCCGCACCTTCGCCGCAGGCCTCGGCGCCGCGGGCCTCATCGCCGGCACCGCGCCGTTCAACATCGTGCGCGCGCAGGGCGGCCCGCTGAAAGTCGGCGTGCTGCTGCCGCGTTCGGGCTATCAGGCCGGCATCGGCCAGGACTGCCAGCGCGGCGTCGACATCGCGGCGCCGATCCTGAAGGATCTCGGCCTGCCCGATCTGCAGATCATCAATGCGGACACCGAGACCAACGTCGACGTCGCGCGCTCGCGCGCCGAGAAGCTGATCGGCGAGGGCGCGCAGATCCTGGTCGGCGCCTTCGACTCCGGCCAGTCCAGCGCCATCGCGCAGGTCGCCGAGCAGAAGGGTGTGCCCTTCATCATCAACATCGCCGCGGCGCCGCCGATCACCGAGCAGGGCTACAAGTTCGTCTTCCGCAACTTCCCGACCGCGCCGATGATCCTGCGCGACGCCTTCGTCGACCAGAAGGAAATCTTCGCGATCGTCGGCGCGTCGCCGAAGACTGCGGTCTTCATGCACTGCAACGACACGTTCGGCACGGCGATGGCCGGCGGCATCAATGCCGTGATGGCCAAGGCCGACATGCCCTACAAGATCGTGCAGACCATCGCCTACGATCCGGCGGCGCGCGACCTGTCGGTCGAGGTGTCGAAGGCGAAGGCGACCGGCGCGGAAATCGTGCTGATGGTGAGCCGCCTGAACGACGCGATCCTACTCACGCGCGAGATGGTCAAGCAGCGCTGGTCGCCGACGGCGATCATGAGCATGGGCCCCGGCTGGTACGAGGACCAGTATCTCAAGACCCTCGGCAAGCTGTCGGACGGTCCGCTGAGCTTTGCGCCCTGGTACGACCCGAACAAGAAGCTCTCCAAGCAGCTCGAGGCCGCGCTCGGCAAGTCGTTCGCGGGGGTGAACCTCAACACCAACCACGTCTATACGTTCGAGGCGCTGCTGATCGCCGCCGACGCCTACAAGCGGGCCGGCTCGACCGATCCGAAGGCGCTGGCCGAGGCGGTGCGCACCACGAACATCACCGACAATGCGAGCATCGGCCCCGGCATCAGCTTCGACGAGAAGGGGCAGAACTCCAAGATCATCGGCGGCGGCATCCAGAACCGCGGCGGCAAGCTGCTCACCGTGGCGCCGAAGGAAGCCTCCAACGGCAAGGTCGAATGGCCGCTCAAGCCCTACGACAAGCGCGCGTAAGGCAGGAGCAACCACGGCTCAGCGTCAAGCCGTCACCCTGAGGTGGCCGCGCCCAGTGCGGCCATCGAGGGGCGGCGGCCGCCGATGTCGGGCTTGCCCGACATCCACTGCCTTAACCAGCGCAAGGGGGCTAAAGCCGACTTGCGGTGGCCGATCATCCTTCGAGGCGTGCTGCGCTCTCACCTCAGGATGACGGAGATAGGTCAGGGCGCGCTCTAAGAATAACGTACTTATCGTCCAGGACTGTTGCGTGCCTTTAGACATCTACCTCAACGTCGCCGTTGCCGGCGTTCTGACAGGCCTCGTCTACGGCCTCATGGCGCTCGGCCTGTCGGTCATCTTCGGCGTGGTACGCGTGGTCAACTTCGCGCACGGCGAGATGATGACCATCGCCATGTACATCGCGGTGGTGCTGTTCTCGGCCTTCCACCTCGATCCGCTGGTGATGATGGTGCCGATCGCGATGGCGCTGTTCGCCTTCGGCTACGTGTTGCAGAAGGGCCTGATCAATCCCTTCATCACGCGGCCGGAGCACAGCCAGTTCCTGCTGCTGGTCGCGGTCGCGATCATCATGGTCAACGTGCTGCTGATCCTGTTCGGGCCGGACGCGCGCAACGTTCAGACCTCCTATGCCTATGACAGCTTCCAGGTCGGCCCGCTGATCGTCGATGCGACCAAGCTCTATGCCGGCATCGCCGCCGTCGTGGTGACGGCGCTGCTGTTCTGTTTCTTCCGCTACACGCGCATGGGCACGGCGATCCGCGCCTGCGCCGACAACTACACCGGCGCGCTTGTCGTCGGCCTCGACGTCAAACACCTCTATGCGCTCACCTTCGGCCTCGGCGCCGCCTGCGTCGGCGCCGCCGGCTCCATGCTGGTGCTGATCGTCGACGTGACGCCGCCGCTCGGGCCGGCCTATACGCTGCTTGCCTTCGTGATCGTCATCACCGGCGGCCTCGGCTCCCTGCCGGGCGCGCTGATCGGCGGCGTGCTCATCGGCTTCACCGAGGCGATGGCGGGCCTTCTGTTCACGCCGTCGGCCAAGAGCATGTTCGCCTTCGCGATCCTGGTCCTGGTGTTGCTGTTCCGCCCGCAGGGCATCATGGGCAAGAGGGCGGCATGATCGGGCGACTTTTCGACGGCGTGCCGGCGCGCGCGCTCATCCTCGGCGCGGCGCTCTTGGCGCTGGCGATCGCGGCGCCGCTGTTCGCCAGCGACTACATGCTCACCGTGCTCATCCTGATCTTCTACTTCGCCTATGTCGGGCAGGCGTGGAACATCATGATGGGCTTTGCCGGCCAGCTCTCGCTCGGCCACGCGCTCTATGTCGGCCTTGGCGCCTACACGGCCGCGGCGCTGTTCGTGCATTTCGGCATCGGACCGTGGATCGGCCTGCTCGTCGGCGTGCCGATCGCGGTGGCCGCCGGGGCCTTCATCGGCTTTCTCGCCTTCCGCTTCCGCGTCGGCGGCGTCTACTTCGCCATCCTGACCATCGCGGTGGCGGAGTTCGCGCGCGTCGGCTTCGACCATTTGAGCTGGACGGCCGGATCGTCCGGCCTGTTCCTGCCGGTGAAGCAGTATTCGGGCAACGATCTGTGGACGCTGCGCGGCCTGCCGGTGATGTTCTATTACCTGCTGCTCGCGGCCACGGTGGCGGCGTTCATCGCCTGCCGCGCGCTGCTCAAGAGCCGCATCGGCTATTTCTGGCTGGCCATCCGCGAGGACGAGGAGGCGGCCCGCGCCGCCGGCATCGACACCTTCCGCTACAAGATGATCGCGGTGGTGATCTCGTCCGGCATGACCGCCTTCGCCGGCGTGGTCTACGCGTTCTATTACAACAACCTGTTCCCCGAGCAGGTCTTCCACATCTCCCGCTCGATCGAGATCATCCTGGCGCCGATCGTCGGCGGCGTCGGCACGTTGTTCGGCCCCGTGCTGGGGGCGTTCATCCTGACCGGCCTTGCCGAGACGCTGACCGGCGCGCTCGCCGCCATCGGCGTCGACATTCCGGGCGCCAAGCAGGTCTTCTACGGCATCTGCCTTCTGTTCGTGATCCTCGCCCTGCCGGATGGCGTGTGGCCCTGGGTCGCGCGCCATCTGAAGCTGACGGAGCGTCGCGAATGAGCTCCCTTCTCACGGTCGACGGCATCAGCAAGCGCTTCCGCGGCCTGCTCGCGGTGGACAAGCTGTCTTTCGCGGTGCCCGAGGGCCAGATCTACGCGGTGATCGGCCCGAACGGCGCCGGCAAGACCACCTTGTTCAACATGATCGCCGGCGTCTACGCGCCCGACAACGGCAGCATCACCTTCAACGGCGAACGCATCGACGGGCTCTCGCCGGACAAGGTGTGCCGGCGCGGCGTCGGCCGCACCTTCCAGATCGTGCGGCCGTTCCCGGCGCTCACCGTCGAGGACAATGTCATCGTCGGCGCGCTGCAGCACCGGCACGATGTGCGGGACGCGCAGGCGCATGCGCGCGACGTGCTGCGCCGGCTCGATCTCTTCGACAAGCGCGGCCAGCGCGCCTCGGCGCTGACCTTGCCCGACCGCAAGCGGCTCGAGGTGGCGCGCGCGCTCGCGACCGACCCCAAGCTCCTGCTGCTCGACGAGGTGATGGCCGGCCTGCGGCCGACCGAGACCGACCGCATGGTGTCGATCCTCAAAGAGCTCAACCGCGAGACCGGGATCACCATTCTCCTGATCGAGCATGTCATGCGCGCCGTCATGGCGCTCGCCGCGCGTATTCTGGTGATGCACCACGGCGCGCCGATCGCCGAAGGCCTGCCGGCGGAGGTGGTGCGCGATCCGGCCGTGATCCACTCCTATCTCGGCGCGGAGGATTTGTGATGCTGCGCATCGAAAACCTCGACGTCTTCCATGGCGATGCGCAGGCGCTCGACGACGTCTCGCTGGAGATTCCCGAGCGCGCCATCGTCGCCATCGTCGGCGCCAATGGCGCGGGCAAGACCTCGCTGATCCGCACCATCGCCGGCATGTACAAGCCGGCGCGCGGCAAGATCCTCTATCGCGGCGAGGACATCGCCGGCTGGCCGAGCCACAAGGTCTGCGACCTCGGCGTCGGCCAGGTGGCCGAGGGCCGTCAGGTGTTTCCGACCCTGTCGGTGGCCGAGAACCTGGCGATGGGCGCCATGCTGCCGCGCGCCCACGCGCAGCGCGATCGCAACCTCGAGAAGGTCTATGCGATGTTTCCGGTGCTCACCGAGCGGCGCAACCAGGCCGCCGGCACCTTGTCGGGCGGCGAGCAGCAGATGCTCGCCATCGGTCGCTGCCTCATGGGCGCGCCGGATCTGATCATGTTCGACGAGCCGTCATTGGGGCTGGCGCCGGCGATCGTGCACAACGTGCTCAAGATCGTGCAGACGCTGAACGCCGAGGGCCTGACCTGCGTGCTGGTCGAACAGAACGTCGCCGTCTCGCTCAAGCTGGCGAGCCACGCTTACGTGCTGGAGAACGGCCGCATCACCTTGTCCGGCACGGGCGAGGCCCTGCTCGGCGACGACCGGGTGCGGCAGGCCTACTTGGGGCTCTGACCGCCGAAGCCGCGCGGCCGGCGGCGCATCAGGTAATCGAGTGCGGCGACCCGCGCGCTGAGCGGACAGTCCGGGAAGCTGGCGCGCAGAAGGCGCAGCGCCTCGGCGTCGCTCGCGGGCGAGTACTGCATGACCAGTGCCGCCATGTGCTCGGGACTTGATGCGAAAGACGCTGAATACCGGTCTGACGTGAAGGCGGCGCCCATATTTGAATTCCCTCGCGCTGCAGCCACCGCAGTCTGAAGAGTCCCGGCACCTTCAGTGTGCTGCGTACGCGTTAGCAAACCGTTAATCAAACCTGGAGGCCATGATCGGCCTCAACCCCTCCTCAATACGCAAAACGGCCGGTGGTTCCTTGCCACCGGCCGTCTTTTTACGTGATTCGCGAGGACTTTACTTGAGCGGCTGGCCGATCGTGACCGTCAGCTTGCCGACCTTCTCGATCTCGCATTCCAGGGTGTCGCCGGCGACAGCCGCCGCGACGCCGGCCGGGGTGCCGGTCATGATGATGTCGCCGGCGGCGAGCTCGACGATCTCCGACAGGTTGGAGATGATTTCCGGCACGTTCCAGATGAGCTGGTTCAGGTCGCCGTCCTGACGGATCTGGCCGTTGCACTTCAGCGTGATCTTGCCGCTGGTCAGGTAACCGGTCTCGCTGACCGGCTTGATCGGGCCGCAGGGCGCGGAGGCGTCGAACGCCTTGCCGATTTCCCACGGACGCTTGAGGTCGCGGGAGGCGATCTGCAGGTCGCGGCGGGTCAGGTCGATGCCGACGCAGTAGCCGTAGATCGTGTCGTTGGCCTTATCGACCGGGATGTTGCGGCCGCCGCTCTTGAGGCAGACCACCAGTTCGACCTCGTGGTGCATGTCCTTGGTCAGCGACGGATAGGGCACCGTGGCGCCGTCCGGCACCACCGCGTCGGCGGGCTTGGCGAAGTAGAACGGCGGCAGGCGCTCGTCCTGGCCCATCTCGCGGATGTGCTCGACATAGTTGCGGCCGACGCACCAGATGCGGCGGACGGGAAACAGCTTGTCCGTTCCGGCGACGGCGATGGCGGCTTGCGGCGGCGGCGTAATGACGTAGCGGCTGGCGTCGGTCATGTGAAATAGACCATTGTTTTCGTTGAGGAAAAGCCCAATTCGGTACAATCAGGGCTGGCAGGCGGGGCAGTGGGTAACAGCAGGATGCGGGGCCGTCAACGGTGCCCTGGCCGGATCGTACCGCTATGCGGTGGAATCTACTCGGGCGCCCAGCGATTGCTATTCCAGCTGCCAAACCGCGACGGATGCAGGCCGGCTCTGAATGCGTTCCGGCAATGCTCGATGGCTTTGCGGCGCCGCAAGTGCCGGCGCTCTACGCGCTGATCGGTTCGAACGAAGGCGCGCGGACGCTCAGCCCGCCGACGACATGGCGATGACCTGCTCGGCCACTTCCTGGTTCTTGAACTGCAGGCGGTAGAACGAGGTGTAGCGGCCGCCGCTGCGGAGCAACTCGTCGTGCTCGCCCGATTCCACCACGGCGCCGTTCTCGATCACATAGATGCAGTCGGCGTGCGTCACGGTGTGCAGACGGTGCGCGATGACGATCGAGGTGCGTCCTTGCGTCAGATGATTGATGGCTTCCTGCACCTGCTGCTCGGATTCGGAGTCGAGCGCGGCGGTCGCTTCGTCGAGCAGGATGATCGGCGCGTTGCGGATCAAAGCGCGTGCGATGGCGATGCGCTGACGCTGGCCGCCGGACAGTTGCAGGCCGTGCTCGCCCACCGGCGTGTCGTAGCCCTTCGGGAAGGACAGGATGAAGTCGTGCGCATAGGCGGCCTTCGCCGCCGCGACGATCTCTTCGTCGGTGGCGTTCTCTTTGCCGAAGGCGATGTTGTCGCGGATCGTGCCGCGGAACAGGAACACGTTCTGTCCGACATAGGCGATGGCGTTGCGGAGCGACCGGCGCGAATAGTCCGCGATGTTCTGGCCGTCGATGGTGATGGTGCCGGCGCCGACCTCGTAGAAGCGCAGCAGGAGATTGAGCGTCGTCGACTTGCCGCCGCCGGAGGGACCGACCAGTGCGGTGACCTTGCCGGCTTGCGCAGTCAGTGTGAGGCCGTTCAGCACCGGCTCGTCGGGCCGGTAGGAGAAGGACACGTCGGAGAATTCGATATTGGCGCGGCCGACCTTGATCGCGGGCTTCTCGTCTTCGCGCGGCTCGGTTTCCGGCGAGTCGAGCACGTCGAACAGCATACGCACGTTCACCAGCGCGCTGTTGAGCTCGATGTTGAGGCGCGCGAGGCGCTTGGCCGGCTGGGTGGCGAGCAGGAACGCGGTGATGAAGGAGATGAGTTCGCCCGGCGTCGCGCCGAGCACGATGACCCGGTAGCCGCCATAGACGAGGCCGAACGAAATGGCGATGCCGCCGAGCGCTTCCATCACCGGGCTGGTGCGGTTGGCGACGCGGGCGAACTTGTTCGCCTCGTGCTCGACGTCCCGGACGTTGCGGTCGAAGCGCTGGTGCATCCGGTCTTCGAGGGTGAACGCCTTCACCACCGGAATACCCTGGATGGTCTCCTGCATCGTCTCGAGGATGCGCGTGCCGCCGGTGAACTGCGCCTTCGCGATGGTGCGGATGCGCCGGATCATCTTGCGCAGCATGATCATCGCCGGCGGGAAGACGAGGAAGGTGACCAGGGTCATCTTCAGGTCCTGAACCGCCATCACCGTCACGAGGCCGACCACCGTGAAGAAGTCGCGGCCGAGCGCGGTGACGAGCTGGTTGAGCACCTGATTGGCGGCGGCCGCGCCCGCGGTCAGGCGCGCGGCGAATTCGGACGAGTGCCGGTCGGCGTAAAAGCTGATGCGTTCGCTGAGCAGCTTCTCGAACAGACGGCGCTGATTGTCGGCGACGATGCTGTTGCCGATGCGCGCGAGCATGACGCCGTGGCCGTAGTCGGCCAGGCCCTTGACCACGAAGATGAGCATGGTGACGCAGCCGAGCCAGACGATGGTCTGGAACCGCTTGTCGACATAGGCCTCGTTGACGAAATCGCTGATCAGATAAGCGGGCAGGGCCGTGCAGCCCGCGGCGATCGCCATGAGGGAGAAAGCGAACGCGTATTGCGGCCACCGCGCGAGCCCCTGCTCGCGGAGCAGGCGGCGGATCATGGCGTAAGTGCTGTAGCGCTCGTCAGCGGCAGCTGAAGGCATCGGGTCGTTCATCCACCCTCGCTTGGCGGGCTAGTTGGGCCATAGTTGGACCACATTTGGACCAATGCCCAAGCCATAGGCATGCTGCGGCGCGGCAAGCGCGCAGGTCTCCTTGCCCCTCCGCCGAGGAATTTTCAAGCCCAAAGCCACAGCCGGCGAAACGGCCGAAAATAACGGTGGACGGCGGATTCGTCCGTCAGATCGCAACGCTTTCGCGTTTGCCGGGCAGACGCTTTTCCCAGGCGAGCGCGTGCGAGACGATGGTCCCGAGGTCCTGATACTGCGGGTGCCAGTCGAGCGTCCTGCGGATGCGGTCGACATTGGCGATGAGAATCGCCGGATCGCCCGCGCGCCGCGGCCCGATCTCGACCGGAAAATCGTGCCCGCAGGCGCGGCGCACCGCGTCGATGACTTCCAGCACCGACGAGCCGCGGCCATAGCCGCAATTGAAGGTCGCGCTGCTGCCGCCGCGGCGCAGATAGCCGAGCGCGGCGGAGTGCGCCTTCGCGAGGTCGGTGACATGGATGTAGTCGCGAATGCAGGTGCCGTCCGGCGTCGCATAGTCGGTGCCGAAAATGTCCATCTTCGCGCGCTTGCCGAGCGCGGTCTCGCACGCGACCTTGATCACGTGTGTCGCGGCCGGCGTCGATTGCCCGGTGCGCCCCTTCGGGTCAGCGCCGGCGACGTTGAAATAGCGCAGCACGATGAACCGCAGGTCGTGCGCCTTGGCGGTGTCGTGCAGCATGATCTCGGACATCAGCTTCGACGTGCCGTAAGGCGAGATCGGCACGGTCGGCGAATCCTCGCGCGCCGGCGCGTCGGATCCATTGCCGTAGACCGCGGCCGTGGACGAGAAGATGAACTTGCCGATGCCGTGTTCGACAGCGTTCTGCAGCAGGCTGCAGGTGTTCATCGTGTTGTTGCGATAATAGCCGAGCGGGTCGCGCACCGAGTCCGGCACCACGATCGAGGCTGCGAAATGGATGATCGCTTCGATCTTGTGTTCGCGCATGATCTTGGCGACGAGATCGCGATCGCCGGTTGAGCCGGCCACGAAGGGCACGCTCGTCGGCAACAGGAAGCGGAACCCCGTCGACAGATTGTCGAGCACGACGACCTGCTCGCCGGAATCGACGAGTTCATGCACCATGTGGCTGCCGATGTAACCGGCTCCGCCAGTGACCAGGATCGTCATGTTAACGTCCCCTTGCTAATGTCCGAACACTCTTAGCTGGTTCGCGAGAAAGAGTGGTTAGACTCCACGGTTAATGCGCGCTGTCTGCCCGGCATCGTTAATAATCCGTTATGGCGGAGTTCGGGCGGTAAGGATATATGTCGCCCTCCGGTACTCATGTCAGACATTCTCTTCATCAAGACATCTTCCCTGGGCGATGTGATTCATCACATGCCGGCACTGACGGATGCGCGGCGCGCGCTGCCGGCCGCGCGCTTCACGTGGCTTGTGGAAGAAGCTTATGCGCCGCTCGTGAAGCTCCACCCGGCGGTCGACGCCGTTGTGCCGGTGGCCTGGCGGCGGTGGCGAAAGTCGTGGTTTTCACCGGCCACGCTGGCGGAGATCGGCGCGAATATTCGCGCGATGCGTGCGCATCGCTATGACGAGATTGTCGATACCCAGGGATTGGCGCGCACCGGCATGATCGCGCGCCTCGCGCGCGGCCGGCGTCACGGCTACGACAGCCAGAGCATTCGCGAGCCGCTCGCGTCGATGTTCTACGACGTGCGCCATCGCGTCAGCCGCGAGCTGCACGCGGTCGACCGCAACCGCATCCTTTCGGGCCTCGCGCTCGGCTACACGCCGCAAGGCGCCCCGGACTATGGGCTCGATCGCGCGCGCTTCCGCGGCGCGGGCGCGCGCTATGCCGTATTCCTGCACGCGACGGCGCGGCCGGAGAAGCAGTGGCCGGTGGAAAACTGGATCGCGCTCGGCAAGGCGCTCGGCGGACGCGGCCTCGACTTCGTGCTGCCTTGGGGCACCGAGGACGAGCGCCTGCGCAGCGAACAGATTGCGGCAAGCCTCGATCGTGCGCGGGTGCCGGCGCGCGCGCCGCTCGACGATGTCGCCAAGCTGATTGCGGGCGCCGATATCGTCGTCGGTGTCGACACCGGGCTTTTGCACCTGGCCGCCGCATTCGGCGTGCCGCTGGTGGCGATCTTCCGTGGCAGCGAGCCGAAGCTGACGGCGCCGGTCGGCAGCGGGCCGCTCGCCGTGCTCGGCGCCTATGGCGCGCCGCCGTCGGTCGAGGCGGTCGAAGAAGCCGCCGCGGCCTTCATCTCCAAAGCGTAGGTAGTGGTGCGAAGGGCGGCGCTTACGCCGCGCCGGCGCGCAGCAGGTCGTGCACGTGGATGATGCCGACGGGGCAGCCGTCTTCCACCGCGAACAAGGCCGTCACCTTGGTGGAATTGAGCACCTCGAGCGTCTCGCTGATGAGCTGATCGGGCCGCACGCTCTTCGGCTTATGCGTCATCACGTCGTCGACCTTGGCGTCGAGCAGGTCGTTGCGCATGTGCCGGCGCAGATCGCCGTCGGTGATGATGCCGACGAGCTTGCCGTCGGCGTCGGTGATGCCGACGCAGCCGAGGCCCTTGGTCGTCATCACGATGATCGCGCTCGACATCGGCGTGCCGAGCGGGGTGAGCGGCACCGCGTCGCCCGCGTGCATGAAGTCGCGCACGGTCTTGAGCAAGGTGCCGAGCTTGCCGCCCGGATGCAGCATGCCGAAGTCGACGGCGGTGAAGCCGTGGCTCTCGAGCAGCGCGATGGCGAGCGCGTCGCCGAGCGCGAGCTGCATCAGCGCCGAGGTGGTGGGCGCGAGATTGTGCGGACAGGCTTCGCGCGCCTGCGGCAGCGACAGCACGACATCGGCGTTCTTGGCCAAGGTGCTTTCGGCGCTCGCCGTCACGGCGATCAGCCCGATGTTATGGCGGCGCGAATAGTCGGTGATGTTTTTGAGCTCGGCGGTCTCGCCCGACCACGACAGAGCGATGATGACGTCGTTGTTGCCGACCATGCCGAGGTCGCCATGCGCGGCTTCCGCCGGGTGCACGAAGAAGGCCGGCGTGCCGGTCGAAGCGAATGTCGAGGCGATTTTGCGCCCGACATGTCCCGATTTGCCCATGCCGGTGACGATCACGCGCCCTTGCGCGGAGCGGATCAGATCCACCGCCGCGGCGAACGGCGCGCCGAGGCCGTCGCGCAGCGCGGCGTTCAGCGCTTCGATGCCGCTGCCTTCCGCTTCCAGCGTGCGCAACGCGGAGTCGATCGAGGCTTGTGCACGTTCGCGGCTGGTGTCGGCGGGCTTCAGCTTTCCCATACCCATCAAAGTTCCAATCGGATTGAGACGCTTGATAGCACGCTTGGCGCGCTGCGTCAGGTTTGCCTCAAGGGCCTGTTAACACTTGCGGTTGCCGCCTTGCGCCAGCGTCTTGCGGACGGCGGCCAGTACCGTGTCGACGGCGACGTCGGCGGTGCGGCGATGGCTCACGGCGTCGTTGCCTTCGAGCCGGGCGCGCTGGCGCGCGAGCTCGTCGCCCGGCGGCTCGATGATGGCCGATACGGGGTTGAGCGGCTTCCAGTGCCACGGGCTGGTGGGCCCGAAGATCGCCACGGTCGGCGTGCCGATGGCGGCCGATACGTGCATCAGGCCGGAATCGTTGGTCACCGAGACGTCCGCCGCCGCGAGCGCGAGGATCGCATTGCGCAGGTCGTTGCTGGTGAGATCGCGCACGCGCGCGCCGCCCGCGGCCGCGATCTGCTGGGCGATGGCGGTCTCGCCGGGCCCGCCCAGCACCCAGACCGAAGCGCCGTCCTGCGCCAGCGCCTTGGCGAGCGCGGCGTAGTGTTCCGGCGGCCAGGCCTTGCCGGCGCCGACCGCGCCGGGGGAAAGGGTGACGATCGGCCGGGCTTCGCGGGCGAGGCCGCGGCTGGCGAGCCAGGCTTGGAGTTCCTGCGCCGGCACCTTCAGCTCGGGCAGGGGCCAGTCCGGCGGTAATAAGGCACCCTTGGGCAGCGCCAGCGCACCCATCTGGTCGATCATGCGCGGCAGCGTCTTCTCGCCGGGCCGCAGGTCGTTGAGGAGGCCGATCCGCGCCTCGCCCCAGAAGCCGGTGCGGCGGCGGATGCCGGCCAGAAAGGGGGCGAGCGCCGCCTTCCACTTGCGCGACATCACCAGGGCCTGGCCGTAGCGGCCCTGGCGCAAGCGCCGGGCGAGATCGAGCTGCAGCGCAAGGCCGAGCCGGCGGCGCGGCAGGTCGGCGACGATCGCCCGCCGCACGCCGGGCATGTAGTCGGCCAGCGGCGCGCAGAGACTGCTCGAGACGATGTCCACCGGCCGGGCGGGGTTCTCGGCCTTCAAGAGGCGGACCACCGAGTGGCAGCGGACGAAGTCCCCGATCCACACGAACGGGACGATCAGGACCGGCTGCTCGGTCGTGGCTGAAGGATGGTTCATTACTTGAAAGGGCTCGTCCGGGGGCGCTTTTGCGGGGCCCCGCCAAGCGGTTAGCCCGCGCCGGGCCGGACTGTCCAGCCGCAATTTTTGACCATATCCACGGCAAATGCGGCCGGACGGCCCCTATCATTTGCGCGGGCGGGCGGACTGGGGCAAAGGAGGGCGGTCCTCTCAAGCGTCGGGCGCAGGCTTTAGATGTATTTGGTCACCGGCGGGGCCGGGTTCATCGGTTCGAACGTGGTCGCCAGCCTCAACGACGGCGGCGTGAGCGACGTCGTCGTCAACGACGTGCTCGGCAACAACGACATCAAGTGGCGCAACCTCGCCAAGCGCCGGATTGTGGATTTCGTGCCGCCGGCGGAGCTGATGCATTGGCTGGAAGGCCGCAAGCTCGAGGCCGTCATTCATCTCGGCGCGATCTCCGACACCACCGCCACCGATGGCGATCTGGTGATGGAGAACAATTTCAGGCTGTCGCTGCGCCTGCTCGACTGGTGCACCACGACGCGCACGCCCTTCATCTATGCCTCGTCGGCCGCGACCTATGGCGACGGCGATCAAGGCTTCGAGGACGACTGGTCCCCCGAAGCGCTGCAGAAGCTGCGGCCGATGAATCTCTACGGCTGGAGCAAGCACCTCTTCGACAAGGTCGTCGTCGACCGCTACGTCAACAACGAGAATCTGCCGCCGCACTGGGCCGGCTTGAAGTTCTTCAACGTCTACGGCCCGAACGAGTATCACAAAGGCGGCATGGCGAGCGTGCTCGCCAAGGTGTTCGACGGCGCCAAGGCCGGCCAGCCGGTCAAGCTGTTCAAGTCGCATCGCGAAGGCATCGCCGACGGCGATCAGCGCCGCGATTTCATCTATGTCGAGGACGCGGTGGCGGTGCTGCGCTGGCTCACCGACACGACGTCGGTCAACGGCATCTTCAACGTCGGCACCGGCCGGGCGGAAAGCTTCCGCGACATGATCACCGCGATGTTCAAGGCGCTCGGCCGCGCGCCGAATATCGACTATGTCGACATGCCCGAATCCATCCGCGGCCAGTATCAGTATTTCACGCAAAGCTCGGTCGAGAACCTGCGCCGCGCCGGTTACAACGCGTCCTTCACGCCGCTCGAGACCGCGGTCGCGCGCTACGTCACCGGCTATCTCGATCAGAAAGACCGTTTCCGCTGAGGATGTCCTGTCAATCGCGCGTAACCTGACTTCGCAGGGACGCCTTATGCAGACGCGAGCAATTATGGCTCTGTCCCGCCGGCGCGGGCATGAGCGGTGGATGGGCTGATGTACGACTTCGACAAGCATCTCTCCGAACTGGCCGACCAGA
>Ga0180216_1001664_pt1 | contig 19445 bp, 9 predicted proteins | sample eDN3rd37CBELigMG_FD_128879 | JGI IMG/M metagenome (GOLD analysis project Ga0180216, IMG submission 128879) | Enriched Miracle-Growth compost microbial communities from Emeryville, California, USA - eDNA 3rd pass 37_C BE-Lig MG (version 2)... ...
CCCGACCCGGCCAATGATGCCGCGGCCGACGCAAGACCTTTTGGGCTGACGAAACGCATCCCCTGGACCACGTCGCGGATCACCGGTTCGCCTGAGCCGCCCTCGCCGTATCTGTTGGAACGCGTCTTTCCTCATCTGACGTTTGCCGAGCCGGTGAGCCTGGTCACGTGCCCCGGTTCGCCGCGGCTGTTCTTGATGGAACTGCGGGGCAAGATCTACTCGTTCGATCCCAAGGACCCGCAGCCGCAACCGGAGTTGTTCTTCGACCTGGCAAGTATCGAGGGTTTTCGCCGCGCGTATGGCATTGCCTTTCATCCCGATTTCGCCACCAACCGCGAAATCTACTTGTGCTACGTGCTGAATGACGGCAACCCCGACGGCACGCGCGTTTCGCGGTTCAAGGTATTGCCGGCTTCGCCGGACAAGCCGCCGCAAATCGATCCGGCCAGCGAACAGATCGTGCTGACCTGGTATTGCGGAGGGCATAACGGCGGCTGCCTGAAGTTCGGCCCCGACGGCTACTTGTACATTTCCACCGGCGATGGTTCTTCGCCGTTTCCGCCCGATGCCAAGAGTACCGGCCAGCGGATCGACGACCTGTTGGCTTCGATCCTCCGCATCGATGTGAACCGGGCCGAGAACGGTTTGCCGTACGCCATTCCGGACGATAACCCGTTTGTCGGCCGGCAAGACGCCCGGGGTGAGGTCTGGGCCTACGGCTTCCGCAATCCGTGGAGGATGAGTTTTGATCCGGCGACGGGCGATTTGTGGGTGGGGGACGTCGGTTGGGAAATGTGGGAGATGATCTACCGCGTTGAACGCGGCGGCAACTACGGTTGGAGCCTGGTCGAGGCCGAGCAGGTGGTCCACCGCGAACGCGAGCGCGGTCCCACGCCGATTCTGCCACCCACGGCGGCCCACGATCACACGGAAGCCCGGTCCATCACCGGCGGCATGGTCTACCACGGCGAGCGGCTCAAAGAGCTGCGTGGCGTGTACGTCTACGGCGATTACGTCACCGGCAAGATCTGGGGCCTCAAGCACGATGGTCAGAAGGTGACCTGGCTCCAAGAACTGGTCGACTCCACGCAAGACATTATCTGTTTTGGGACCGATCCGGCCGGCGAGCTGTACGTGGTGGCTTATAACGGTTCGATTCACCGCCTGGTGGAAAACCCACGCCGCGGCGCGAATACCGACTTCCCCACGCGGCTCTCGCAAACAGGCCTGTTCAGCGACGTGGCCAAACATGAGCTGGCCCAGGGCGTGATTCCCTACGACGTGAACGTGCCGCTATGGGCCGATGGCACCCAGGCCACGCGGTTCATCGGCGTGCCAGGCACCGCCACGCTGGGCGTACACGAAATCAATAACCTGCAAGTGGGCGATCTTAAGGGAGCCTGGAAGTATCCCAGCGATACGGTCCTGGGCCGCACGGTGTGGATGGCCCTTTCTGACGATCCGGCCGACCGATACCGCATCGAGACGCAGATCTTGCATCGCGATGGCGATACCTGGAAAGCCTACAACTACATCTGGAACAAGGAACAAACCGACGCGATCCTCGCTGGACCCGATGCGAGTGAGCAGACGCTAATCATTGCCGATCCGGCCGCGCCTGGCGGCAAGCGGCAGCAGACCTGGCGGCACGCCAGCCGCAGCGAATGCATCCTCTGCCATACCACGCGGGCTGGCACCATCCACGGCTTTGTGCCGGAGCAGCTCGACCGCGACTTCGCGTATTCGGGACCTGGCAAGACGGTTGTCGATAACCAATTGCGGGCACTAGTGCACATTGGCCTGTTTGAACAGCCGGTGCCGGAAGATCACCCGGTGCTGGTTGATCCGCACGATACGACCGCTCCATTGGAAGTGCGGGTGCGTTCTTATTTGCATGTCAACTGCGGCCATTGCCATCGCCGGGGCGGTGGCGGCACGGCTGCGTTCGATGTGCAGTTCACCATGCCGCTGGCGAAGACGAACCTGATCGGCGGCCGGCCCACACAAGGCACATTTGAAATCCATTCCGCCGCGTTGGTTGCCCCGGGCGATCCGTACCGTTCGCTGCTGCTGTACCGCATGGCCAAGCTTGGCCGAGGGCGGATGCCGCACTTCGGCTCCAGCGTTGTCGATACGGCCGGCGTGCAACTGATTCACGATTGGATCGCCTCGCTCGATGCGTCGGTTCTTCCCAAGAACGCGCCGCAAGAACCGGCCTCGGTGGCGGTTCGCCAGCAGCAGGAACAAACGCTGCTTGAAGCGGCGCTAAAATCCGGACCGGGGCAAGCAGCCGCGATCCAAGAACTGCTGGCCACGCCCAGCGGCGCGCTACGGGCATTGATGTCGCTCGATCGTTTCGAGAATCCTGCCGTGGTGATTGCCGCCGGTGCGGCGCATGAAGACGTGCGCACGCGCGACCTGTTCGAGCGGTTTGTGCCTGAGCCTGACCGAGTGGCCCGGCTGGGAACCGACATTCGGCCGAATGAGATTTTGCGTCTTACCGGCGACGCCCAGCGCGGCCGGCAACTGTTTCTTACCGCGGCAGGGCTGCAATGCCGCAACTGTCACCGCGCGCAAGGGCAGGGTGTGGCCTTAGGCCCCGACTTCGACGGCTTGGGGGCCAAACGCAGTCGCGAGGAACTGCTGGAAAGCTTGATCGAACCGTCCAAGAAGGTCGACCCACAGTACATCTCGTACGTGGTCGAGACGGGCGACGGCCATGTGCATCAAGGCTTGCTGGTCGAACGCAGCGACCAGGCGATCGTGCTGCGAACGCCAGAGAACAAGCAGGTCCGCGTGGCGGCGGATAATGTGGAGTTCTTCGCCCCGCAGCAGAAGTCGATCATGCCGGAGATGCTGCTGCGCGACATGACCGCTCAGCAAGTGGCCGATCTGCTTGCGTATCTGCAAAGCTTGAAGCAGCCGGCCGGCGATACGTCGGCCGGGCAGCTTGGCACGCGGTAGCGGAACGCACGCCTGCGGTTACTTCTCGCCGCGGCTACTTCTCTACCATGAACTTCACTTCGGCGGTGCCGACCTTGTTGCCCACCATATCGTGCACGGTGAGCTGCATCTTGTGTTCGCCGGGGTTCATCCGGGTGGGCAGTTCCACCTGGTAGCTGATGAAGAAGTCGTGCCGGAGGTTTTGGCAGGTTTCCGTGATCACCGGCAGTTCATGCGGTTCGGTTTCCACCGGCCGGCCCAAGCGATCGTAGATCAGGTAGCTGGCCCGGAACTCGGTGCGGAAACCTTCCGCCTGACGTTGGGCGACAAAGTTGTCGAGCTCGGCATACAGCAGGACCACATCGCCGGGCTTGAACGTGTTGTTCGGGAACGGTTCCACCACGCCGAAGCTCCGCACGGCCGTGCAGAACGTGAGGCCACGGACTTCGAGGGTGGCTAGTTCGCCCAGCCGCACCGCGGCATCGCGGAAGTATTGCTTGGCTTCGGCCGCTCGCTGTTGGCGATTGGGGATACGGTTCTCGTCCAGGTAGCTGGTCAGGCCATAGATGAACTTGTTCCAGAACTCCTGTTCGGCCAGCGACAGGCCGGCGATTGGTTCCAGGGCATCCTCGCGGCGGCCCGCCATCACGTACAGCAACCGCAGATAAACCTGTTGCCGCAGTTGGTCGGCCGTTTCCGCAGGACCGCGGCTCGAGGTTTCCAACCGCTGGATGAACGCCGTGAGCAGTTCTTGCCAAGAGGCGTCATTCAAACCACCGGCACTCGCCTTGTCGGGCGTGCTGGATACTTTGGCGGTCGGTTCGACTTCGCGCACAAAGCTGGCCAGCATGGCTTCTTCGCCGCGCGAGCGACCGTTGGCTTCGTCATCGGCCGATTCTTCCGCATAGGCTTGCTTGACGGGCCCGGCCGAAGGCTGCGGCAACGGCTTGGCAGCCGCGATGGCGGCCAACAGCTCGGGGGCTCCCGTGTCGGGATACTTGGCAGCCAGCAGCGTTTCGTACGCGGCGAACACTTCTTCCGGCGCCGGCGGCAAACGCCGGGTGCTCCCGTTGGCCGGGGCGTACTTGGGACGCGATTCGGGGAACGGAGCCGGCTCACCTGGCTGACGGTTGGCCGCGACCTCGCTTTGTGCCGAGGCAAGCTGAACCGGGTTGGCGGCTGTCTGCTCGGCCGCGCCGCCGGGCGTGACTTCGGCATACGGATTGGTCACCGAGCCTGCATTGTTCATGTAGCGGCGACGACTGGAGCCTTCGATTCCGGCAGGTTGTTCCGCGTTGTTGCCCGTGGTACCGCTAGCCGCAGTGCTGCTCGCCACGGCGCCGGTGGAAGCGGTGCCCGCTGCCGGGCTGGTGCTGTTTACATCAACCGAGCCCTGCAACATCTTCAGCAGGCTTGGCAGCAGGCTCGGATCGCACTGGGCCAGGTCGTTCTGCAGACGCTGGCGCGACTCCGGCGAGAGCTTGCCTGCCGCCTGAAGCTGATCGAGCGTGCTGGTGATTTCGTCAGTCGCCGCGGGCGTCGATTGCTGCGTGGCAGCCTGCGCGCCGGCCAGATCGGTCGCCGTGGCGGTGGCTACCATCGGCGTGGAGGCCGCCATATCGACAGCGGCTGGAGCCGACGGCGCGGCCGCGGGGGCGGCATTAGCCGTGGGGCTACTCGCCGGGCTGCTCTTGGCGGCACCGGCCAGGTGGCTCTTCTCAAAATCGCGGCTGGCGACCAGGGATTGGCACCCGCTAGCCATCGTGGCCAGGGATACGATCAGCGCAAGGCGAATGAATCCGTCCATGGATCGTGGCAGCGCTTTTAGAGGAATCGTTGCTTTGACGGGGCGATGGGTTGCTTTCCACGGTCAACGGTCATCCGAGCGATTGAGGCCACGGCGTGGCCCCCCATCCTCGGCTTGCGCGTGCGGGACATCCGCCACGCTGCGACCTGAAGCGGCAAAGACAACCAGACATGCATTCAACAGGTGAAGAAGCAGGGCGGAGAATAGCCACGGTAGGCCAAGGCCGCAAGACGAACTACACCCGCCCGGCGGCGGCGGACAATTACCGCGCAAATTGGCGGTATTGCCGGGACGTTTGACCGTGGCGGCGCGGCCAGTCACAATGGCCGGCAGGCAAACGGGGCGGCAGTGATACACGCTTTTACGAGAGTACTTCACCATGCTATCGATGCTGCGTTTCGCGCTGGTGGTTCTGCCTTGTCTGCTGCCGTTTGCCTGCGGTGCTACCACCGCTGCCGCCGAAGGCCAGAAGCCCAACTTCGTACTGGTGATGGCCGATGACCAGGGCTGGGGCGATGTCGGCTACAACAGCGATTCGCCGCTGCAAACGCCGGTGATGGACGAGATGGCGGCCACCGCCCTGCGGTTCGACCGCTTCTATGCCGCGGCGCCCGTCTGCTCGCCTACCCGCGGCAGCGTGCTGACCGGCCGGCATCCTAACCGCTTTGCCTGCTTCAGTTGGGGGCATCCCATCCGGCCGCAGGAAGTGACCGTGGCCGAGGCGCTTAAGCAAGCCGGCTATACGACCGGCCACTTCGGCAAGTGGCACCTGGGCTCCACGCGCAAGGCCAGCCCGGTTTCGCCCGGCAATTCCGGCTTCGACCGCTGGGTCTCCAGCCCCAACTTCTACGACAACAACCCGCTGCTATCTGACCAGGGGCAAGTGATTGAAACCCAGGGCGAAAGCTCGATGGTGACGGTCGAAAAGGCCCTGGAGTTCATCACCGATGCCGCGAAGAACAAGCAGCCGTTTTTGGCCGTGGTGTGGTTCGGCAACCCGCACACGCCGCACCAGGCCTGGCCGGAGCTGAAAGCCCTGTATGCCGATCAGCCCCAACGGCTGGCCGCTTATTGGGCTGAGATCACCGGCATGGATCGGGCGCTGGGGCGGCTGCGGGAGGAACTGCGCCGCCTGGGCGTCGCCGAGAATACCGTGCTCTGGTACACCAGCGACAACGGGGCCAATGAACCCGGCTCGGTGGCGGGACTATCGGGTAAGAAGGGTTCGTTGTGGGAAGGCGGTATCCGCGTCCCGGCGATCATCGAGTGGCCTGCCCGCATCCGTTCGCACCGCGTGGTGAACGTGCCCTGCGGCACGGTGGATATCTACCCCACGTTGCTGGAATTGGCCGGCGTGAAGGTCGACGGGCAGCCGCCACTGGATGGCACCAGCCTGGTGCCACTATTCGACGGCCAACCGCTGCGGCGCGAGCAGCCGCTGGGCTTTTGGGTGTATCCGGCGCCGGGCCGCGGGATGCGGAGCGCCGACTTCCTCCGTACCCAGCGTGACGAACCGGCCGATGCCCCGCTGCCGCCCAATGAAGCCCCGGCCGCATTCGAGAATCTCCAGCAATACCCATTAGACGCACGGCCAGGGCATGCCGCGTTGATCGATGGCGACTACAAACTGCACCGTATTCCGGAGAACACCGGGCGGGGGCGCAACCGCAACCAAGACCCGATGCCTGGGCCCGTCACGTACAAGCTCTTTAACCTGGCCGACGATCCGCAGGAGCAGCACGACCTGGCAGACCAGCAGCCCGAGCGGCTGGCAGCGATGAAAGCAGCGCTGGACGCCTGGCAGCAGTCGGTGATTCGCAGTCTGAACGGCGAAGATTACCGGTAGCTGCGGGCTGCGGTAGCCGTCACGCCCCTTTGCGCGGCAATTTCTTGGCAAACCGGTCTTTACCCAGCGGCGCGATTCTGGCATGGTTCCGCCGCTTCTTTTCTACCTGTGGATGCATGCGCTGCTGACGCCTATCCACCGCGAAGCGGCCACCGAGCGTTTTGTGCTGTTGCACACGCTCGCTTGGCGCTACGTGGTTGCCGGTGTTGCCGCGCAGCGTCCGACACATCCACGTTTGGAAAGACTCTATCGGCAACGTGCCGCTGGGGACTGTGTGCATGAATGCATGCGACAGCCGCAGGTTTCGGCGCGCGATGCCTGAATGGTTGGAGCTTTCATGGTTACTCGAGTTGCGATGATCGCCATCGGACTGACGGCCTGGCTGTTGTGCCCGGCCGACTCGGTGGCGGAGCACTGGTCGCAAGGCGTCGCCACGCACTCCAAGGGGCCGATGGATTTTCCTAAGCCCAGCATGTGGGGACGGGTGGCCAATGGTACAGGCCGCGTGGTTCGGGCCAGTTGGGGCGTGGTGTATACCGGCGCGACGTTGCCGTTCAAACTCACGGCTGGAGCCGTGCGCGCATTCAGCAGCGATGAGCCCCGGGCCACGGCCGGCCGCAGCAAGGCGGAATCGTCGGCCGGGTTTGCTTCGGTGCTGTCGCGGGAGTCGTCGCCCAAGCCCGCCACCGTTACCGAGTGGATGCGTCAGCCTCGGCCCGAGTAGCCACTTCAGGAGCGCCGCGATGCATCGGCAAGCCAATTCGAACCATTCCCTTCGCCGCCGTCCGGCGCTGGTCGGCCTGATCGCCGCCGCGCTGGTCATGGTGGTCACGGCGGGCGGTTGTCAGACGATGGGCGAACCAGAGCCCAAGCAGCCGCGAACCGTCACCGAGTTCATGAAACAACCGCGGCCCGGCGATGGCGTGTTGGGGCCATAAGACACCGCCGCCGGCCAATTCATCCACACCGTTTGCAGCCATTTTGCCTGGCGGTTCGCACCGGCCGCTGGCCCGATACCAAGTTGCCATGACCAAATCGCCCGAGAACCAAGAGTCGATGCCCCTCGCCCCGAGCCGCTTCTGCCTGGCGATGCTGCCGTGTCGCGACGCCGTTGCCTGGGCGTGGCCGCTTTTCGCGGGCGTGGCTCTGGCGCTGGGGGGCGGCTGCTCGATGGGCGAGAGCGCCAACATCGGGGGTGTCAAACCGGCAACGCTGTTCAAAGACGATTTCACCAAGGACGAAGCTTGGCGGGCCAAGGTGAAGCGGGACAGCTTCCCGGATGCCAAGCCCAGCGGGCTGTAACATGCCGTTTTCGGGCGGCTGCGCCCCATTCTGACGGGCGTTTCTTACTTGCCCTGCATGGCCGCTGTGCGTGCGAAAGCCGCTAATTAGCGGTCCATGGTTCCCCGCTCGGGGATGGTTCTTGCCGACTTTTCTTTCAACGGGCGGAGCTATAATGACCTGGACGGTATGTCGCGCGTGCGCACCCCCCTCGTGCTGCTAGGTTGCCCGGCAGGCCCGCTGGTCGCGAAGCCCCGTTTTTGTGCGCATTCGTTTCAGGCCGACCGACCGCGAGCATTCGCACCACAGCGCACGCAGCCGATTCCGACCGGTGTTGCGGCTCGGGTTGGCCAGGCTCCCTGCCGAGAGTACTTCAGGAGAGGTCCATGAGAAAGCATCGCTGGATTCCTAGTTGGGCGGTGGCCGTTGCGCTGATCGGGGCGTTGGGCTGGGCAACCGTGGCCCAGGCGGCACCGACGCGTGAGGAAGTGGTCGCCAAGGCGATCAACTATCTGCGGGCGCGGCAAAGCGAGGACGGCGCCTTCGCCAAGGAAACGGGGCCGGCGGTGACGGCGCTGGTGGTTACGTCGCTGCTGCGGCAAGGCCGCACCCTTAACGATCCGATGGTGGCCAAGGCCCTGGCGTACGTCGAAAAGTTCGTCCAGGACGATGGCGGCATCTACCAGGTCGGCAGCTACCACCGCAATTACGAAACGTGCGTGGCCGTGATGGCATTCTCCGAAGCCAATCGCGACGGCCGCTACGACAAGATCCTCAAGAAGGCCGACGCCTTCCTGAAGGGCATCCAGTGGGATGAGGACGAGGAAAAGGATAAGAACGATCCGGCCTACGGGGGCGCCGGCTACGGCAGCCACAAGCGGCCCGACCTCTCCAACACCAGCTTCCTGATCGAAGCCCTTAAGGCCACCGGCAACGACGCCAATAGCGAGGCGCTCCAGAAGGCCCTGATCTTCGTCAGCCGCAGCCAGAACCTGGAGTCGGAATACAACACCACCCCGTTTGCCGGCAAGGTCAACGACGGCGGCTTCTACTACACGCCGGCGGCTGGCGGCAGCAGCCAGGCGGGCACCCTGCCCAACGGTGGTCTGCGCAGCTATGCTTCAATGACTTACGCGGGTCTCAAGAGCATGATCTACTGCGGCGTGTCGGAAGATGATCCGCGCGTCGAGGCCGCCATCAGTTGGATCAAGCAGCACTACGACCTGAGCTCCAACCCGGGCTTGGGCGACGCCGGCCTGTATTACTACTACCACACCTTCGCCAAGGCTTTGCACGCCCTGGGCGTGGATGCCTTTGTCGATGCCAACGGCAACAAGCATGACTGGCGCGACGAACTGGTGGCCGCGTTGGCTGCCCGGCAGAAGGCCGATGGAAGCTGGGCCAACGAGAATCCTCGCTGGATGGAAAGCAATCCCGACCTGGTCACGGCTTACTCGCTGCTGGCTCTGAGCTACTGCGGCAAGTAACCGCGGGGGGCGAATCAGAGCTTTCTAGCTTTAACGCAATGACAAAAGCCAACGGGCATGGATCAACCGAACCCATGCCCGTTGGCTTATTTTGTTGAACGACCTACTTACGCCAGTCTGGCGTTAACCCGGCCGCGGCTTACAGCCGGTTGCAGATGGCTTCGGCCATTTCGCGGGTGCCCACGGCGGTGGGATCGTCGCGATGCGGTTTGAGGTCGTAGGTCACGTACTTGCCTTCGGCGATCACTTCGGCCACGGCCTTTTCCAACCGCTGGGCAGCTTCCTTCTCGCCCAGGTGTTGGAGCATCAGCATGCCCGAGAGGATCAGGGCGGTGGGGTTCACCTTGTTTTGGCCGGCGTACTTGGGAGCGCTGCCGTGGGTGGCTTCGAAGACCGCGCCGCCATCGCCGATGTTGGCGCCCGGAGCCACGCCCAGGCCGCCGACGAGGCCCGCCCCCAGGTCGCTCAGGATGTCGCCGTACAGGTTCTGGAGCACCAGCACGTCGTACAGCTCGGGCTTCTGCACGAGCTGCATGCACATGTTGTCGACGATGCGGTCCTCGAACTCGATATCCGGGTATTCCTGGGCCACCTTCTGGGCGGTGGCCAGCCACAGGCCGTCGGAGTACTTCATGATGTTGGCCTTGTGGACGCAAGTCACCTTCTTGCGGCCATTGGCCCGGGCGTACTCGAAGGCACAGCGGACGATCCGCTCGGTGCCCGGCACGCTGATCGGCTTGATCGACACGCCGGTGACGTCGCCGGGCGTCTTGATCTTGCGATCGGAAATGCCGTTGATGAAGTCGATCAGCTTGGCGGTTTCCGGCTTGCCGGCTTCGAACTCCACGCCCGCGTACAAGTCTTCGGTGTTCTCGCGGACGATCACGATGTCGACCGGCACGTCGCTGAAGTAGCTACGCACGCCGGCGTACTGCTTGCAGGGGCGGATGCAGGCGTACAGGCCCAGTTCCTGCCGCAGATACACGTTGATGCTGCGGAAGCCGGTGCCCACCGGGGTGGTGATGGGAGCCTTCAGCGCACAGCGGGTGTTGCGGATGCTTTCGATGGTGGCCTCGGGCAGCGGGTTGCCGGTGCGGGCCATCACGTCGACGCCGGCCTCCTGCACGTCCCAGTTGATCTTCACGCCGGTGGCGTCCACACAGCGGCGCGCGGCCTCAGCGAGTTCCGGTCCGGTCCCGTCCCCAGTAATCAACGTCACATCGTAAGCCATGCGTCACCTGCTGCTGTGCGTGCCGGCGCGAAGGGCCCTCCAGGGGCCGATTGCCGAACATTTCTGCGAAGTTTCAGCCAAAATGGCGAAGCTATCAGATCGCACTGCGACGGTCAACGAGCCCAGACGGGCTGCACGCCCCCAAGTAGCGCTGGCCGGCGGCGCGGCTCCGCTCGTCCCGGCCGGCCGTGCGGAAAATTCGGCCCGCTCGCCCCCTACGCCCGGGTGGGGGCCTCGCCTTTGACGCGGCGGGGGCTGAAGTTGCGGCGGATCACCGACATCAACTGCTCCCAGTCGAACGGCTTGGAGAGGTAATCGTCGCAGCCGGCGGCGAGGCATTTTTCGCGGTCGCCCTTCATGGCCCCGGCCGTCAGGGCGATCACCGGCGTGCGATTGCCGTCCTCGCGGAGCCGCCGCGTGGCGTCAAAGCCGTTGAGGACCGGCATCTGCATGTCCATCAGCACCAGGTCGTAAGGCTCGCCGGCCGCCTCGGCGCGCTGCATCTCGTCCAAAGCTTCCTGGCCGTTGCTGACCACGGTGACGTAGCCCACCATCCCCTCCAGCATCCGTTGGAGCAGGAACTGGATGCCGCGGGTGTCTTCGGCCACCAGCATCCGGCAATCGCTCAGGTCGAGCCCCACCGACGTTTCCGCCGTGTGCAACTGCTGTTTGGAGATTTCCTCGGCCGGGGCAAACCGCAGCTCATCGGCATTGCCCACCGGCAAGGTCACCGTGAACGTGCTGCCCACGCCGCGGCGGCTCTCAACCGTGATGTGGCCGCCCAGCAGGTAACACAACCGTTGGCAGATGGTGAGGCCCAACCCGGTTCCGCCGACCTTACGGGTAAGCACCTCGTGGTGCTGCGAAAACGCTTCGAAGATGGCTTCGACCTTATCCGGAGCGATGCCGATGCCCGTATCTCGCACGCTGAGGCTGAGCTGTGCTTGGCCTGACTCATCGGCACGGCAACTCACGCCGATGTGCACGCTGCCTTCTTCGGTGAACTTGATGGCGTTGCTTACCAGGTTGAGCAGAATCTGCCTGATCCGTAGGGCGTCGCTGTGGATGGTCACGGGGATGGTGGAATCGAAAGAGCTGGTGAGCGTCAGCCCTCGCTCTTGCGCCAGTGGTTCCATCAGCGAGCGAACTTCGTTCACCACGAACGCCACCGAGCATGGTTCGTGATGGATTTCCAGCCGCCCGGCTTCGATCTTGGAGAGGTCCAGCACGTCGTTGAGGATGCCCAGCAGCAACCGGCCCTGGCTGCGAATCATGTGAACCAGGTCCAGGGCGTTTTCTTCTTCGAGCTGATCGAACAGCGTGTCGGCACAGCCCAGAATGGCCGTCAGCGGCGTGCGGATCTCGTGGCTCATATTGGCCAGGAACTCGCTCTTGGCCCGGTTGGCCAGTTCCGCGTGCTGCTCGGCCTCGCGCAGCTCTTGTTCGTGCCGGACGCGGTTGGTCACATCGCTTTGGATGCCTACGAAGTGGCTGATGCGGTGGTCGCCGTCTTCCACCGGCGCCAGGTGCAGTTCGCTCCAGAATGAGGAACCATCCTTGCGGTAGTTGAGCAGCACCACTTCGCAGCCTTCGCCGTCCACCAGGGCCCGTTCCAGCGTTTGAATCGCGTTGGGATCGGTGTCGGCGCCGTAGAGGATATCGCAACTGCGATTCAGAATGTCGGCGGCTTGATAGCCGGTCAGTTCTTCGAACGCCGGGTTGACATAGATAATGGGCCGCTGCGGCAGCCGGGCATCGATGATGAAGATGCCGTTGGTAGCCGACTCGATGGCTCGTGTGCGCAGCCGCAGGTTTTCTTCCGCCTGGCGGCGTTCGGTGACGTCGTAATTCACGCCCACGATGCGCACGGCCTGGTCGTTCTCGTCGCGGATCACGCGGCCGTGCCCCAGCAGCCAGCGGCAGCGGCCGTCGGGCAGAATGATCCGGAACTCGCGGTTGTAGTCCTCCACGCCATCGAAGGCCCGCTGTAACGCTTCCCGCACGCCTGCTACATCGTCGGGATGGATGCGCGAGAGGAACTCTTCAGCCGGGGCGAAACCGTCGGGCGCATCGATCCCACACAAGGCGATTTCGGTTTCGTCGTAGTGGGTGATGCCGGTGATCAGGTTCCAGTCCCAAGTGCCCATGCCGCCCGCTTGAAGCGCCAGCCGTAACCGTTCTTCGCTTTCGCGGAGCCAGGCAGCGATGCGGTCGCGCTCGTCGCTCTCACGCTGCTGTTGCTTGGCGAGCAGCTTCAGTTCGCGGGTGCGGGCTCGCACCTCATCTTCAAGCTGCGCCGGGCTGCGGAAGGCCAGCGCCTTGGGCACCACGTGGATGAGTGCGAACAGGGCCACCCAGGCCATCGTCGCGGTGAGCAGTTTGGCCACGGCCGCGAAGCGAACGAGCGGCCACCAGAACGTCAAAACGTCGAGCAGTTGTAGCAGGCTACAGGCAAGCGTCAGCCAGATAAACAGCCGCAGCACGCGGGGGAAGGGAACATCGCGCCGCCGCCGGGCAAAGTACATCAGCGCCGCCGCGATGGCGGTGAACGCGGCGAAGGCCAGAACATCGGCCGCGATATGCAGCCAACCCCAGGCGGGCGTCTCTTGCCAGCCAGGGCCACTCCAACGATCGGCGTAGCCTGCCGTGTCGAACAGATCCATCGTCCAAGGACCTCGAAGACAGCGCGCACGCGCCGGCGGAGCGGCATCACAGGCAGGCCGCTGGTAGCCGGCAGGGATGGCGGCTTGTCAATAGAACACGCGATCTCGCGCGGAGTGTTGGACCGATGGGCGGTGACGTGTATCGACCGGACGTCGATTCAACCCTCCGCGGCACCCGACAGATTCCGGCCACAACTCATAGGCTACCTTAGACGGCCTTCGTCGAAAAGGCGCGGCCGGACTTTCAGGGGGCGAGCGGCAGAGGGGCCGCTAGCAATAGCATGCTACGTAACGCCAGGGCGCAAAGACACCTGCGCGCTCAACAAGCCGGGGTGGAAAGACGCCCGTTAAGGCAAGAGGCCGTGCCGGAGCTTAACGCCACGGCAGCTAGGTCAATCGGCTCACTGCGAGGAAGCCTGAGCCGATGCGGCGGCTTCGATCTTCTTGAGCAATTCGGTCTGGACGGCAGCCAGCTTGGCAGCCCACTCCAAGTTTTGCTTCTCCAGCGTCTCGATCTGCTGCTGCACCGCGTTGACCTGCTCGGTCAACTGGTTGAGGTGTTCGGTCACTTCCTGGGCTTCTTTGGCCAGCAAGTCGTGCTCGGCTTGGAGAGCCTGCTGGTATTGGGCCAGCTTGACGTTTTGAGCCTCGGCCAATGCAGCCGCCGCCAACGTGGCATCGCGATCGGCCAGCGTTGCCCGGATACGATCGTCGAGCAGCGGCGATTCGCGATAGAACTCGCTGAACATCAGCGCGTAATCGCGGAGCGGGCGGTGGAACTTGCGTTCCAATTCGTCGACCAGGCCCATCGCCTTGAGCTGATCGGCCACTGCGGCCGTCACCCAGGCTTCGCGGTCTTTAGCCACCAGCCGCGTCACGTCGGCCGGGATGTGCGTATCTTGCTGGTTCGTATAGTCGACAATGTGCAGCTTGGCCAGTTCTTCCTTATTGACGCTGGGATCGCCGAAGTCCTTGGTGAACCGCACGCGGACCAGGATCGAGCTCGTATCGTCCTCGTCGCTCGGTTCGTCGCCGTGCCGCACGTACTGGTCGATCAGCCGCCGACGGATTTCTTCGACCCGCTGCTGATCGGCGTCGGTCATCACGGCCGGATTGGCCGGCGGGAACATCGCCTCGATGTCTTCATCCGTCAACTCGGCAAACCGCACGTGGGTGTCGTCGGGCATGACTTCGTAGAGTACCCAGCTTTCCAGGTTGCGAGAAATCCGTTGCATCTCGCGAACCATGAAGGCCAACTGGCCCAGCTCGAAATCGAGCGTGCTCTTGGCCTCGGGCGTAAGTTGAGCGTTGTTGGCCAGGGCATCGCGGAGCGACTGCACTTCGGTGCCGATGGCGTTCAGGTCGCCGCGGCCGATCGCGCCTTGCAGCGCGTTCGTGTCCAGACCTTGCAACCGCTGAGCCTGGTTGCGGAGATCGTTGAGGGTGAACTTGTGCGTCCACTCCAGGTCGACGTTGGCCGTTTGGGCGTTCGCATCGGGCGGGGCCGAAGCCACCACCTTGAACTCGCCAATGTAGATCCGGTTGCCCAGCGGCAGGCTGTCGGCACTTTCGAACGCTTGCACCACGGTGCCGACGGCTAGTTCCGGCGGGTCGGGCAGGCCGGTGCGCAGTTTGACGATGCCCGTGTTGGGATCATAGCTGAGGGCGCGGCAGCCGGTCCAAACGCGGCCGCGGCGGTAATAGATCACGGATTGTGCGGCCTTGAGCTCGGCGATGCTCATTTGGTTGGCATCGCCGTTGCGTACGCGCTCGATGTTCTGTTCAACCTGCTCGACCCTGGCCACATGCGCGTTGTAGGCGCTGCGGTAGGCATCCCAGGTCATGACCGCGCGCGAGGCTGCCCACAGGAAGCCTAGCGAGGCCAGAAAGACCAGGCCCAACAGAACCTTGCTCAACGTGCTCATCCCGCCTCCTTAGGCGCATGCGGCTGAGTGCCGTTCGAGAGTGCATGCAGCGCGGCCAGGTTCCAAGAACAGGGCAGGGACCGGGCACCGGCAGCAGTCGAGGCATCAACAGTTAGAGCCCGCGCAGCGCCTCCCCCCTGTTCCATGTGGTGGCGGCACGGCACAAGGCCCACCGAGGACTCCAACAATAACTCTATTCGACAATTAGCTCGCCACAGCGGCCATCCGTTGGCGATTCGCCCAGGGAGCGGCAAATGGGATTGGTATTTCAAGCCGGCCTGGCTGCGGCACCGTCACTACCCGCACAGCACGCAGCGGACCGATCTCGGCGAACGCTTGACGGGCAGTAGTCGGGCAAGCCGCGCCTGCCATGCGCACCACCTGCGGGTAGCGGTTTGATGGGCAGTCCACAGGCGCAACACCGACATCGGCCAGGCTGTTTGAGCGGAATCCGTACGGACGAATGTCCTCTCTAACCGCTTATATAGTTCGATCATAGGCAGGGCGCAGAGGGGTGTCAAGAAATTACGATTAGGCGGTCGGCGCTCTCCAAATCTTCGCTGGCATTAGACTTCCGCACATTCCTGCCCCTTCAGCCGGTACGCTCTGCCCAATCGGCAAAACCGTTAAAGATTGCCTACTCAACCAGCCGAACTAAGCAGCACACCTGCCTTCATGGCCGAGTGGCGATGGCCCTTTGCGCGGCCAGCCAGCCCTCGGCAGCGGCGGGGCATGACCGGCAGACTCGTCCACCGGCAAGTGGGGATGACAACCGAATACCAGCGGGGGGCGACGATGCACCAAGAACGCTAAGTTCTGAACGCGAAATAAGTTGTGGTGGTTTCTCCGACCGAGTGCAGCCAGGGGGGCGCAGTCGCGGACGCACGCAACACGTTACGGCCATCTATGCCCTTGCGACCCATGCCCTTGGCCAACCATTCGCCCAGGCCCTTCCGTCGGCCCTTTTGCGCCGGCGGTGCCGCCGCTCGCAGATTCCTGTGGGTGCTGCCGCTGCTGCCGATGCTGGCGGCGGTAGGCTGTTCGCGCAGTCATTACAGCATCCGGGCTGACCGCGATGCTTACGACGTTATCGCGGCGGCCAACAAGGACCCCCGCTGGAGCCTGCCGGACTACAGCGTGTACCCCGACCCTCGCTCGCGTTTCGCCAGCGAATGGCCGGTAGACTGGCCGGCAATGCCCCCGGACGACCCCACCTCCCATAAATACATGGAGGTGGTCGACAACAAGAAGGCGTTTGCCTGGGACAAGAAGTTCGCGCACACGCCGTACGTCGAAAACCCCTACTGGGGGCAGTACTTGCCGCTGGACCAAAACGGCTGCCTGGTGCTCCAGCGTGAGCAGGACGCCGTGCAGGTGGCTCTACTCAACAACCGCGAGTACCAGGAACAGCTCGAAGACCTGTATCTCTCGGCGCTGGACGTGTCGTTCGAGCGGTTCCGGTTCGACACCCAGTTCTTCGGCGGCAACTCCATCTTCTATACGGCCGACGGCCGCGTACGCTCGGGCCGCGAGCCCGGCTCCTCCCGGTTGGACGTCGATTCGTTCCTTCGGGCGGAGAAGATGTTTGCCAGCGGCGGTCAGTTGGTGGTCGGCTTCGCCAACAGCATGTTGTGGGAATATGCCGGTCCTAACCACCACACGCCCAACACCGTGCTCAACTTTGCGTTCGTGCAACCGCTGTTGCGATTTGGCAACCGGGCCCAGGTGCTGGAACGTCTGACCCTCAGCGAACGCTTGCTGCTGAACAACGTCCGCTCGATGGAAATGTTCCGTCGCGGCTTCTATGTGGAGATCGTCACCGGGCGGAACAACACCTTCGGCCCGAACCGCCAAGGTGGTCTGTTCGGTGGTGCCGGTTTGGAAGGCTTCAGCGGCGTCGGCGGTGGCTTCGGCCGCGTGGGCGGCGGCGGAGGCGCGGGCGGTCTGGGCGGGGCTGCCGGCGGTGCCGGTGCGGCTTCGGCCGGTGGTTATCTGGGCCTGTTGCAAACCCAGCGCGAAATCGCCAACCAGCAGGACAACGTCGATCAGCTCTGCGGCAGCCTGCGGCTGATGGAAGAGTTCTTCGCCGCTGGCCGCATCGACCGTCTGCAATTGCAGTTGACGCGGCAATCGCTCTACAACGCCGAAAGCCGGCTCAAGAGTGCCGAGGCCGCGTTTGAAACGACCCTCGACCAGTTCAAGATCAACCTCGGTTTGCCGCCGGAATTGTGCCTGCGGACCGACGACACGCTGCTCAAGAAGTTCGAGCTGATCCGGCCCGAACTGCTCGACCTGCGCAATCGGGCGTTACTACTGCGTGCTCGCATGGCGGTGGGGCCGCCGCGTCCGCTGCCGCCGCTCAATCCCGACCTGGCCGACTCGCCCGAGGATTTCCGGCTGCCTCCGCAACCCGGGGCCGGGCCTCAGCTCGGCCGGCAGGATCAGAATGCGGAAGAGCTGCCGCCGCCGGTGGCCGAACGCGAACAGGAGCAGGCCGATCCGTTCTCGGCTCCGCAGCCCGACCTGGATCGCCGCGCGCTGGAGATTCAGCGCCGGGCCAACCAACTGGCACGGCTGATCGAAGAGGCCGAACTGGCCGTCAAGCTGTTGGATCGTGCTCGCTTCCTGGATATCGCGACCGATTCGCTGAACAACGCCGGCTTTGTGGGCGGTGCGGCCACTGCGACTGGCACCACGGTGTTCATTGCCCAGCGGCCCAGCAGCCTCAAGCAGCTTCAAGACGATTTCCAAACGATTGCCGATGTGCTTGATCCCACCAAGGGCTTGCTCAAGCAGTTGCAGCGGCTGATGAACTTCCCGTACGCGGTGCGGGTGGCTCCCACGCTCCAGCGTGAAAGTTGCGACAAGTTCGGCCAGGTCCGCGAAACCTTCGAAGCCCTTCAGGCTGCCAAGGATGCTCGTATTCGTACCTTGCGGGCACTCAACCAGAGCGACCTGCAAGTGCGGTGCGACGAGCTGGCCCGCGAGGCGTTCGGCGTCGAAGCGTTCCTCAAGCGGGTGGAAGCCCTGCAACTCCAGGTCAACATGGCCGACGAGATGCTTTGCGGCAACATTCCCTGGGAGCGGTTCGAAACCATGCTCGAGCGCGAGTTCCAGCGGCTGCCGCAGTTGGACGATCAGCTCCAGGCGTACTTCAACCGGGTGCGTCCGCTGCTGCGTGAGTTGCAGCAAACCAGCGAAATCGGCTTCCTGCAACTGGGCGCTCCCGATGCGGTGCAGCAAGACGCCCAGCGCCGCTTCCGCGAGGCCATCGAAGAACTGCGGAAACTGCCGCTGATGCCGATTCGCGAGCAGCTTGAGCAGTATGTCGAGCCGCTGACCGCCACGCTGGATGAGGTGCAGAACGAACTGGACGAGCTGGCTCACCAAAGCTCCAACCTGATGCTGATCGATGCCCGCTCCGCCTTGGAGCAGATCGAACTGGAACGGGTGGAGATGGACGAGGAAGTGGCGTTCAAGCTGGCCGAGAACAACCGGCTGGACTGGATGAACGCCCGGGCCAGCCTGGTCGATGCCTGGCGTTTGATCACCTTTAACGCCAAGAACCTGCAAGGCGATCTGAATGTGGTTTTCAACGGCGACATTCAGAACGTAGGCGATAACCCGTTCAAGTTCCGTTCGAGCAATGGCCGCCTCCAGGTGGGGCTGGAGTTCGATGCCCCCCTGACGCGGCTGGCCGAACGCAACGTGTACCGCCAGTCGTTGATCGACTATCAGCAGGCTCGCCGGCAGTACATGCAGTACGTCGACAGCGTCCGGGCTGTGCTGCGGAACGAGCTGCGGACGATGCGGCTGAACGAGTTGAACTTCGAGCTGCGGCGGCAAGCGATCAACGTCGCCTTGGACCAGGTGGACTTGGCCCAGGAAGGCCTGTTCAAGCCGCCCCGCGACGAAACGCAAACGGAACTCGGAGCCACCGCCGCCCGCGACTTGGTGTCGGCGCTCTCCGATCTGCTCTCGGTGCAGAACGACTTCCTGAGCGTGTGGGTCAACTACGAAGTGCAGCGTCGTAACCTGGACCTCGACCTGGGGACCATGCGGCTCGATGCCGAAGGGAACTGGATCGATCCGGGCACCGATGTGGGCCGCGTGATGCTCGATCCGTGGTGCCCGCCTGAGACGCCGCTGCTCCGCCGTGGCGATGACTACGTGCCGCTGATGGAAGAGTTGCCGCCGATGGAAGGCGACGGCCGTCTGCCGGAGCTGCGCGAAGTCAGTTGGCAAACGGCCTCGGCGGACCA
>Ga0180216_1001666_pt1 | contig 19436 bp, 27 predicted proteins | sample eDN3rd37CBELigMG_FD_128879 | JGI IMG/M metagenome (GOLD analysis project Ga0180216, IMG submission 128879) | Enriched Miracle-Growth compost microbial communities from Emeryville, California, USA - eDNA 3rd pass 37_C BE-Lig MG (version 2)... ...
AACGTTATGGTCACTGTCTGATCGAGGCGCAGATATTTCAGGGCCAGAAAGTTCATGGCAGTGACCGCTGCCATCAGAGTCGAGCGCAGCAGTTGCCATTTGAGCCGACGGGTTTTGAACATCGACGGGACGTCCATCAGGCCGAACAGGGGCACAAGGGTCAGCATCAGCAGGAACTGGCCGAGAAAGCGAACCCAGATGATCTGGGGGACCGGCACGCCGAGCGAGCCGCCAAGATACTTGGCTGTCGTGTCCAGACAGGAAAATAGCAGCAAGGCCACCACCAGGAGGGCGATTGCCCTGCCAAAGTCGCGGGTCTGGACCGATAAGGACTGGACAGGCGGCGGCAGATGCGTCATCAAAATTCACGCTCGCGATGATCTGAAGTTTGCTTGGTCCTGTCTCAGTAGCGCGCATAGGGTGTTGTGCGGTATTATCATTTGCCGCAGGGCTGTCGTTCATGTTTCAGGGCCGCGACACCTTGATCCCGGGGCGTTGATCGGATAACAAGCATCCCGGGTCCCGAGGGGCCCCTTTTTCATTGGTCCGGACGGGTAGCTCAGTGGTAGAGCATTCGACTTTTAATCGAATGGTCGAGGGTTCGATCCCCTCCCCGTCTACCATCCATTGATCCGCGACACTCCGCATAGTCCCGTCAGGCCTTGAAATTCCTCGCTTTTTGATGTTCGTTTCTCCGTAGTGGTCCGCCGTTTTCCGGTTCAAGCCGGGAAAAAACCGGGTACTTTACCGGGTATCGGATTGGTTGGACCGGGTATCGGGGAGGGGGACATGCTCACGGACGTTCAAATCCGGAAAGCGAAGCCTCATGGCAAGGCATTCAAGCTAACCGATGGCGGAGGGCTGCATCTCTATGTCAGCGCCGCCGGCAGCAAGCTCTGGCGTTACCGGTATGAGTACGCAGGTAAAGAGCGCCTGCTGTCAATCGGTGCTTACCCGGCGATCAGTCTGGCGGAGGCCCGTCTGGCCAGGGACCGCGCTCGAGAACTGTTGCGCGACGGTCTGGATCCTTCCACCGAAAAGCGTCAGAAGCGGTTCGTCGCCCAGATCGATGCGGAGAATACCTTCGAGGCTGTGGCCCGCGAATGGCACGAGGTTAACGCGGTCGCATGGGATCCCGACCACGCGGAGGAGGTCCTGCGCTCGCTCGAGCGCGATGCATTCCCGAAGATTGGTTCGAAACCGATAACCAAGATCGAGGCGCTGGACGTTCTCAATGTTCTGCGCGCCATAGAGGCCCGAGGGGCAGCAGACACGGCGCGGCGCGTGCGACAGAGAATTTCCGCAGTGTTCGTGTTTGCTATCGCGCAAAGCCGGGCTACGACCGACCCCGCCGCCAGCGTGTTGAAGGCCATGGCCCCTGTCGTCAAGGGGCGCATGCCAGCCATCACGGATCTGAAGCAGGCTCAACAGATCCTGCGCGACGTCGACGACAACCCGGGCTTCCCGGTGACGAAGCTCGCAATCCGCCTGCTGGCGCTCACTGCCGTCCGTCCAGGCGTCATTGCAACGACGCCGTGGAGCGAGTTGCCCGTGGACGCGGACTTATGGGTGATCCCATCGGAACGCATGAAGCTGCGGCGGCAGTACAAGGGGGACGATTCGCGCGACCACCTGGTGCCACTCTCACGGCAGGCCCGAGAAACGATTGAGGCCGTTCGGACGATAACGGGCAGAGGCCAGCTTGTTTTCCCGAACACCCGGCACGCTCACCGTCCGATGAGCGAGAATGCCATGGGGTATATGCTGAACCGGGCAGGCTACCACCAGCGGCACGTACCGCACGGCTGGCGCTCGACGTTCTCTACGGTTCTGAATGAACATTTCCCCCAGGACCGGGAGATCATCGATCTGATGCTGGCCCATGTCCCGCAGAATGACGTGGAGGCCGCGTACAATCGCGCGAGATATCTGCCCAGGCGGCGTGAGCTTGCGCAATTGTGGGCTGACCTGCTGATGGTACGCCAGCGGCCAGCGATGGAACTAACAGGTCTCCTCAAGCGGTGACTGTTCCGCGATCCACCGGTTTACGTCGCTCTGGCGCCAGCGCACGCAGCGAGATGACAGCTTGATAGGCTTGGGGAACTCGCCCTTGTTCATCTTCTCGTAAATCCAGGAATCGCCCATCGAGATAATGCTTTTCACTTCATTGATTTTAAGCAGCCGATCGTTCATGCCGCCACCTCACTGGCTTGTTCGCCGGCGGCGTCCTTGCCTGCTAGGCGCTGGGTGGCGCCATCAGGCAGGATCAGTTCATAGGCTTGGTGGCGCAGCTCGGGTGGCAGCCAGCCGCAGGCCTTTGCGCTGGTAGCGGCCAGTTCAGCCAGCTCGTCCTTTTTGGCGTCGGACAGGTCAGCCGACAGCGAGCGGATCGCGCCGGCCTCCTCCATCTCCTCGAGTGCTGCGATGGAAATGTCCTTCTTTGCCCGCTTGAAATAGTCTGCAGCATTGAACTGCTCGCGTATGGCTGTGCAATAGAGACCCGGCAGCAGGGCATCGCGCAGTGCGACTGTGGCCTCGTCCGGCCCGGTGGCCGCATTGAAGAACCGGCAATCCAGCGACCCGGCTACGGCATGCGCAAACCGTGACATCAGCGGACCGCTGCCAACGTCCGCCAGCTCCTTGAACACCTCCCCGAACGTCCGCGCGCCCTGGCAGCGATGGCCGGGCCAACCTGATGTGTGCATCCTGGCAGGACCGCTGCGTGCCTCAAGAGCAGCGACGGCAACGCGGAGGGCCAGAAACCCATCCTTCGCCAATGTCTCTGCTGCTGCAATCGTCAGCGCTTCCGAGATCGACCCCGCCAGCGCATTGGAGATCTGCGGCGAGGGTTCCTCATCGACGCTGCCTTCATTCTTGCTTTCTTCGATGGGAACCGTTGCACTCGCAGTGCTGATGGCGTCCTCGAGGTCGACTTGGGCGTCGTCGTCAGCCCATTCTGCGAAGTCAGGCCGGCTGATGCCTCGATGATGGAAAATCCTTCCAGTATAATTGACCATGACAACGACACCGGACTGCGCACGTTCCTCTGCTGTAAATTCGGCTTCGTCGTCTTGGGTCCTGTCTTCGTCAATCTCATCCCAAGACCTCCAGCCATCCAAACCCAGATGCCCGCCGCCCCTGGGCAGATCCTCGTGATACTCAGCCCAAGCCCAGCCTTCCGACCGTAGCTTGACGCATTCGGCAGTGATGAGTTCACGGAAAAGCTTGTTCAGGAGGGCGATGTCATCGACATAGCGATCCTCTGCGAACAGGCTCTCACTGATGGTGCCGCCGGCGGCGAGGTACGCCTCCTCCCCGACGAGGGTGAGTTCCGGGCAGTCAGCAGGCTGGCGCTCGCGTGTGAGCTCACGCCGCACCCGGTATGTGCTCAGAGCGTACGGCCCTTCCTTTCTGAGCCGGGCATAGAGTTCTGCCTGCACCTCATGATTGGCGTGTTCTGCGAACGCTTGAGCAGTCTCGGTCTCGATCGTGCCCTTCTTCCAGGCTGTGCGGATCTCCGGAGCCAGTTTTCCGAGCGCCATGTGCTGGCGCACCGTGCGCGTTGCGAGCCCGAATGAGGCTGCGATCTCATCGACGGTGCGGCCCTGGTCAGCCAACCGCGCGAAAACCTCATGCTGGTCGACCGGATGCATGGGCAGGCGCACGGTACTGGCGGCCAGTGAGGATTCCAGAGCGTCGGCGTCATCCTCGTTGCGCACCAGCACCGGGACGTTCTGATCCTTTCGCCAGGTCTTATCCTTCACGAGCCGGGCAATCGCCATGTAGCGGCGCCGGCCGTCGATGATCTCATACTTGCCACCATCGGCAGGGCGCACGGCCAGCGGCTGGATCAGCCCGCGTGAAGCGATCGAGGCGGCCAGTTCCTCAAGGCCCTCTTTCGTGACAGCACGTGCGTTGATCTCGTCGATCGCGCGTAGCCCGCTGAATGGCACGCTTGTGGTTTCGCTCATGGCGCGTCGGTCTCCTCGGGTTCAACAGGTTCTGCCAGTGGGCGGATGTCCGCCACCTCGGCATCTGGGAACGCGGCCTTTGCGGCCTGTACTGTCGGATCATCAGAGAGCTCGGACATCTCGCGGTCGCGTTCTGCCTTTGCTCGTGCTTCGGCGCGACGGCGCTCGGCCTCTGGCTTGATCCAGTCCAAATTCTGCTCCAGCCATGTGAGCGTCGATTTCACCGACTGCATCGCGGCGAGTTTGGTTTCTGCGGTGTCCTTCTTCAGCCGGCCAAGCTTCACCCAGTTGGGGTACAGCCGCTCCCGGTAACGGACTTCGCGGCCGACTTCCTCGATCTGTTCGGTGAGAGGGATGGTGGCCACGACTTCACCGTCCTGCCCTGCTGGCGCGGGCGCTGGGCTTCCTGGCTATGGTGGGGGCTTTGGCTGGCGCCGCGGGCTGCAGACGTTCCAGCGCCGTCTCGATAAGGCTCTGCGCGGTGCTGGCGAGCGCCCGCTGTCTTGGCGTGGCTTTCGCCGGCATCAGCTGCCTGATGGCTGCGTTCGCTTCGTTCAGCGCCGCTCGGATGTCGAGCTGTCCAAGCATCTGGGGTTTGTATTCGTTCAGCGTGCGCCGGGCCTCAGCGGCTGCTGCCAGCCACCCCGCTCGCCAGACCTCGCTGGCGGCTGGATCAAGCGGCTTGCCTGCCCAGTAGGCCTGTTGGCCGCCGAGGCTCTCGCCGGTCATGGTTTCCGCATCGGCATCGCTCTGGCGGCGGCTCATGACACACCCCGCTTCTGCACCTGCTGCATCAGGGCATCAATCCCGAAGGCGGGCTCATCGGTGAGGCCACCTGTCGACGTTGCCTCGGAGGCTTCAGCATTCCGGATGGCGATGCGCGCGCGCTCGATCAAATCGACGAGATGCTGCGAAGGATAGGCGACGCCCTCGCCGTCGATGGCGTCAGCCAGGCCAAGCTCGCCGAACCCGTCGTGCTCGTCGGCGAGAGCGACAAAAACCTTCAGAGCGTCCGCCAACTCCTTCGTGTGGTCCGGCTTGCTCATGCTGCCACCTTGGCCTGGGATGGCGCGAGAGCGTCACGCAGCTGATGGGTCCAGCGCTCGGGTTCCCCCAGCTGCCAGCCAGCCTGCCAGGCTTCCGGCATCGTCCTGTCGAAAGGCGCGCCCGCCCGGGCCGCGATCTGGCCGCGCCGGGCCAGCATCAAGTCATCTGCTGAGAACTTCGTGAAGTCGACTGCTAACGTTGCCAGATCCATAACCTGCATCCCATCGCTGAAAACCAGTCGACGGGGCTACCTGCTGGGGAGAGGTCAGCGTTGATAGGAGATGCAGGTTCCGCCCCGTCGATGCGCCGCAATGTACGAAAATCATTCACATCGGTCAACAGGAAATGTATGATTATCGTAAAGCCAAATTCGTGGCAGCATCGGTGAGATGTTGATTCGGTACGAAGATGCGTCAGAACGGCGAATGCCGGCGAACCGTATCTTTTCGCGGTTAACCCACGTTCGTTCTCGTTTTGTTCATTGACTCTTCGGTTGAACGTGTGGTGCTATGCCGTATGTGGGGGAGTTTGCATGCCAGCGATGCACTTTATTTCGGCTTGGCGGTCGTCTGATCGTCAGGGGAGGGAGAAGGCTCTGGAGATTCTGCGCGCATCTGTCCAAGGCGTAGAGTTACAAGAGCAGCGTGTCGAGCTTCTTCGCTCGCCCGAGGTAAAAGGCGAAGAAATTCAGCCAGATCGTTAGCATCGTCGTCGGGAAGGTCGACGGCAGGCGGCTCAACCCCGAGATAATCAGCAATTCGAGGTATCTCATCGACCTTGAGGCGCCGCCGACCCTGCATCAGCATTGTGATCTGGGTGTGCGCAAGGCCGAGATGGCGGGCTAGACCGATTTGGGTCTTCCCTTTCGAGCGGTCCAGGTTCGCCCTTATCCATTCGATGTATCGCATTGTCTCTTTGTTCATAGCTGTTTGTTAATCGCACAAACCCCCACGCATTGCATGTAGGCTTATCACACATTTGCCCTTGCTAGCCTTGTATGAATATCGTACATACGACGCATGCGATGCGAACCGGCCAATCAGATAATCCAAAAACTCAACGGTCTTAAGGCCGTGGCAGAGATTGTCGGCGTGACCCCGCACACTGTCATGCGGTGGAGAACACCGCGTGCCCGGGGCGGGACCGGGGGCGTGATTCCTCACTGGCATATGCCGAAGCTTCTCATCGCAGCTCGAGACCGAGGCATTGCACTGGAGCCGGGGGATTTCTTCCCGGACATGGGTCAAGGCCAGAGCGACCGAGTAGACGGGTCAATAGCGTGAGTACCCGGCGTTAGCGCTGGGCAGACGCAGGAGTTCCCCAAAGCCCCTGAGCCCGTCTGTCCGCACTGCCACCGGCAGGGTCTTTGTACTGCGTTGGTAATTCCTCCCTGAGCTGGCCCGCCGAGGGGCGGGCCGTCTTTCGGGTGGTGACTAGACAGACGGGGGTCTGCACTTGAGAACGCGCACACATCGACTCCGGCAATGGCTTGGCGATCTGATCGCTCCGGCACCGTCATATCCGTCGATTCCTGAGCCGATAGAACCGACTCCGGCAGCTATTGCCGAAACGCCAGAACCGATGCCGGAACCGGTGCGCGCCATGGCGGTGCCAGCCGAGATGGCGGCAGAGGCCAGTCAGGCCGATCCGGAGCCGCGTGCCTATCAGGCGCGCGCCTGGGCGCAGGTCGGGGGTCTGCCGCAGCCGCTCAAGCAGATGCCACCGCGCCAGCACGCATTGGAATTGCTCGCCTGGATGGCTGAAGCGAGCAGCATGGAGTGCACCTTTGCGGAGGTGCGCGAAGCCTATTCCGAGATGTGCCTCTACGGCTGGATCGAGCCGCAGACGTGGGTCTGCGTGGCACGCCACTTCACACCGCTCACCGGCGGCAAGCGATACCGGTCTGCGATCGATCCCAGAACCGGTCTGCGCGAAGCGCGCGAGCGCGTCTACACGATTCCGGCTGCGGCCGATCTGAACAAACCGGTGCGCCCTGTGGCGCGTCCTGCGGTGCGACTGGTGCAGCCGGTACGGAGGGCCGCGTGATGGATTTCGTCCTGATGATGGGGCTTGGCCTGGTGGTTCTGGTGAGCCTGCCGCTGTGCCTGATCATCGTGCTGGGCAAATGAATAGAGCCCTCGGAGCGGCAACTCCGAAGGCTCTGATGTGTGTGCGTTTGGTCGAGACGTAACAAGTGAACGGGGGCCGGGATTTTCGGTCGACTGGGAAGAGAGGACCGGCGGCATGGGGGACCGTTCGGGTGCTGGCACGTACTCAGGCCAACGCCCGTTTGTCCCACTGTTCGCCGAACTGGTCAAGGTGCGTATGCGCCGCAATTGGGGACGAAGGGGGAAACAGAATTGAGTGTCAAGGTGATGAGCCTTGTGTGGGACGTAGCCTTCCCGAGCCTGCCGGCCAAGATGGTCGCGCTAAAGCTTGCGGACTGCGCCTCCGACACGGGCGACAGCATCTTTCCGTCCGTGCAAACCATCATGCGAACCACTGGCTGTGTGCAGTCGACGGTGCGCAAATGGCTGGTGGCCATGGAGCACTGTGAGCTGCTCGTCGTGACCGAGCGGAGCACGGGCGGCAGCGCGCGCAACACGACGCGGCGCCGGTTCAATCTCGAGCTGCTGAAGGATCTGTCGGAAGGGCGCAAGCGTCTGGTCGAGGACACGATCACGAACATCAATCCGGCCACCAGCAAGGCGGTGTCGGTGACCGTGTTTCGCATCGTCGATCAGGACACAGAGGACGGCGGGACCCCTCCGTCAAACGGAGGGGTCGATTTAGCAGACCCCTCCGCCACACGGACCCCACCCCTCCGCCACACGGAGGGGACCCCTCCGCCACACGGACCCGAACCATCACTTAACCGTCACTTAACCCTCCCCCCTAACCCCCCAGGGGGCGAGGGAGGGGGGGAAGTGAATTTGCTTGTCGATGATGAGCAGATGCAACCCGCAGGCAGTGCAACCCCGTTCGTGGGGTTTGCCAAAGGTTGGACCGACAGGGCGCAGGAGGAGATCTGCCTGCTGCTGGAGAACCCTCTCGCCGGACACGTTGCCAGGGACTTTCTGGCTCAGGTGGTTGGTGTCCTCAACCCGCCAGCCCAGGTCGATGCGGTCGCCTACGTCCGCCAGCTGCGTCACCAGCTGCAATCATTCCCCGCCGACGTGCTCTCGAGGCTGGCAGCCCGGCTGATCGAAACTCAGCACCGGGATCTGCCGTCGACGGCGAAGCTCGTCGATCAGGCTAGGGAACTCCAGAAGCTCATCGAGGCGAAGGCTCGGCATGAGCGCATTGCCGGATGTCACCCGAACCGTGCTCGCTACGTGGTCCGCGACGGTGACCTCCAGTGGCAGCCGTGGATCGAGCATCTGCGCACCACGGGCCAGACCGAAACCGTTGCCAGGGCCTACGCCGCTCGGGCGATCACGGTCACCCACAAGTTCCCGCAGCCATCGGCCCAGCTGGTCGCCATCGGGGAGGGCCACGCATGACAGCTCTCGCCCTGCGCCGCGCCGAACAGCTGGCTGCCCTGCGTCTCGCCGTACTGCGCTCGCTCGCAAAATCCACCTCCAACCCAGCCCGCCAACCGCAATCGGGCCAGCAACCGGAAGGAACGCCATGACCGCACCCCCGACATTCGGCCAGCAGCTCGACCAGATGCGCCGCGGCTCGCACGCCCTGATCCACGCGCTTCATGGGATCGACCGGGCATGCGCCCATTTCGCAGCGGTTGCCAACGCGCCGGTTCCGCCACCTCCGCCGCCAGCCCGCCCGGCAACCGTTACGGAAACCGTCCAGTCGTTCGGCCCGCCGCCGGTTCCGCCAGCCACGCGGACGGAGCAAACCCTGGCCGAAACGCTGACCGCCATTCGCCGCCGCCTTCTGGGCCAGCCCCAGCCGTCGCCAGACCTGCAGCAGTCGGGCCCGCCCGTCGAGGAACGGTTTGTGCGCCCCGGTGGCGGACGCATGGAGGCGCAATCGTGAGCGAGCCAGCGGCAAACCTGCCATCGGGGGCGCGATCCGTGATGGCCTCCCGCGTCGAGCCCTGGGACGGGCTGGACTATTTCCCGACCCCGCCCTGGGCCACGCGGGCGTTGCTCGCACATGTGCTGGGTGGAGAGAGCCGGGCCGTTGCCAGCGTCTGGGAGCCAGCCTGTGGCGCCGGACACATGGCCAGAGTGCTGGCCGATCACTTCGGCCGCGTGCATGCCTCCGACGTCCACGACTACGGTCAAGGTTATCCGGTCGGCTCGTTCGTCGGCGAAGGGCCGGACGTGGCGCAGTGCCCGTTCCGGCCGGACTGGATCATCACCAACCCGCCATTCAACCTGGCAAAGGAATTCGCGCTGAGGGCGCTGAACGAGGCGCGAACCGGGGTGGCACTACTTGTGCGCTCGACCTGGCTGGAAGGCACGAAGCGGTATCTCGAGCTGTTCGAACCGATGCGTCCTGCAGTGGTCGCGATGTTTGCCGAGCGCGTGCCGATTGTTAAGGGGCGCTGGGACCCGGACGCGTCGACGGCAACCGCCTACGCCTGGGTGGTCTGGAACAGCCGGCACGTTGGCGACACCCGCCTCATGTGGATCCCGCCCGGGCAGCGCAAGAGCCTCGAATGGCACGACGATCGCCGGCGCTTTGCAGATCTCGCAAACCTTTCCCTGAAACCCGACCCGGAGGACGTGACGTGACCCTGCAGGAGTCAACGCGCGCGCAGCTGCGCCAGTTCATCGAGCAGATCGAGCGGCTCGAGGAGGAAAAGAAGGCCATCGCCGGGGACATCAAGGACAAGTTCTTGGAGGCGAAGTGCCAAGGCTTCGACGTCAAGGCAATGCGCACGATCATCGCCATGCGCAAGAAGGACAGCAACCAGCGGCAAGAGGAGCAATCCATCCTCGATGTCTACCTGCACGCGCTGGGCATGCTGGCCGACACTCCGCTCGTGGAGTGGGCGCAGGAGCAGGAGGCCGCGGCATGATGGAGATCCGCGTGTCACAGCATGCCAAGCGCCGCTACCTCGAGCGGATCTCCGGATTTGATTTCACGTCGTTCGATCGCAAAGGCCTCGGAGACCGGATCGCGGTCGAAGCGGCCTGCGAGGCAGAGGGGATCAGCCCGGACGATCTCGAGCGATTGATTTGCGGTGAGGTTGAGTGCCGGGTCCCGGCGACCGTCAGGATGAGAGGGTCACGCTGCGTCGTGCGCGGGGAAACCGCGCGGTACGTGGTTCAGGGTGCGGTTGTCACCACCATCGTACCGCTCGATTGGCCTAGCGACTCCCCCAACTGGATCCGCCGGCGCGGCTGCATCACGCCGCGGCGCAGTTTTCGGAGGGCGGTATGAGCGAGCGACATCAATTCCAAGCCGCAATGAAGGACGCCATGTGGCGTCAGATCGGAGCCCTCGAAGCCGAGAACGACGAAATGAGACGGCGCTTGGAAGCAGTGGAGGTCATCGGCATGCGCCATTTGATCGTCGACCTTGGATGGCTGTTGCTAGCTGCCGCCGCCATGGTCGGGATCTGGGTGATGGTTGCGGGGGCGTACGCCCATCGTTCAGCGCCGAAGCTCATTGAAGTCTGCGTATGAGGGGCAGCATGACTGATACAACCCGGCACGTCACTGACCCGAGCGCGGAATACCCGCCGCGCCTGCCTCTCATCACCCGCGTGCCCGTGATCATCGAGGGCGACCGGTTCGTCGAATTTCATCCGGTAACCGGCGACGTGCTGGGAGAAGGGCGCGTCGAGCGCTTCCGGGAACCAATTAACGAGGGGAGGCGGTGAATGTCTGAACCTGAAGCTAAAGTGCCCGAACCAAATGTCATCGGAATTGATCTCGCAGCCTCCCCGAACATGGCGGCGATTTCCTTCGGTGGAGACGTATGGGTCCGCGCGGATCATCCCCACCATGAGGCGATCTACAACCGAGCGCTGAGCGACGCCAAACGGGCAATCCAGCGGCTTATCGAGAGCACCCGCCAGCCCCCTGAACATTCGTTCCACGTCATGGCGGCGGCAATTGAAAAGAGAACGGTCCTGGCTTCCGCGATCGCCGTGATCGACGAGCTGCACAAGCCCGTTGGGGAACGCGAGAAGGATGCTGTCGAGTGAGCACCCTCTGGTACAGCCCTGCCGATGGCCTGCCGCCTCTGAATATCCAGGTGATGGTGCAGTGGCGCGGCCGCGAGTTCGAGGCGGCGCGCGTCAAGCGTCCGGGCGGGACCGGGTACGCGTGGCTGGCCGCCACCTCCTGGGTGCAGGACATGCACGGGCGCTGGGTGCGGCGCCGTTCGCCCGCTCCGGTCTGGCTGCCGGACGATGGTCTGCCGGGGATCCACGAGGATCTCGGGACCGACCCCGATGTATGGCGTCCGCTCAAGCCGGAGCTCTGGCAGCTGCCGTTGCCGGCGCCGGTGGCCAGCATCTCGCCGGGGCGCATGTGGTCCAGCCGGACTGGCTTCGCTGCCGTCGACGAGGCGGAGGCTGCGGAACTGGCGCGCGAGATGGAGGACGACCGGGAAGCCGCGCGGGTGCAATCCGAGCCGTGGCGCGGCGGCGCCCGGGAAACGGGCCTGCCCTGGTGGCGGGATGCAACGCGCGTCACCTATTCGCAGCGGGGTTCCGTTGGCGTTGAGGAGGCCGAGGCCCGCGTGAGCCGGGCCATCCTGACCGATGGCCTGCGCCTCGAGCGCGCCGGTGTGCAGGTGGTGCGGGCCTCTTCTGCCCTTGCGGACATGGTCTCCGAAACTGCATCGAGCGAGCATGACGACCCCGGCCATTGGCGGAACTTCTATGCTCTGCCGCAGGACTATGACGACGAACTGACAGCGATGCGCTGGTTTTCCGCGATCAACCCACCGGACCTGCACCGGGGAGGGCTCCGCCCCGCCAACCACTACACGACCGCACAGCGGCTGCTGGTCTGGCGTGCACAGTCGCGCGGCTGGCGGGAGATCGGCTCCGATCTCGGCTGTTCAGACACGCAGGCCCGCCGTCTGTTTGGCGGGGCGCTGTTCCAGGTGTGGTGCGCGGCCAACGGCTGGCAGGTGTTCGCCCATGTGAGCGTCAAGGATCAGCTGGCTGCGCTGCGTGAACGTAACCGCGCAGCGAACGCACGGGTGAGGGAATCGGCATGATGAACGCGCGGGAGCTGGCGGCATTGTACGGGATCACGACGGCAGACACGCTGATGCCTCGGCGCGCGAACGCGGACGGGTGGGGAAGCGTATTGCCGCCGCTGCAGCTGACCAGTGATCAGCTGAAGATCTTCAAGCGTGAGAGCCCGCACGCCCTATGCCTGGTCGGCACCGACGTTCCAATCTCTGCCGCCCGCTGGGACGCTGCGACGGGTCGGCCGCTCAACCGCGTTGGCGACAACCGCGGCGTCTGGCCGATGCGCCTGGCGAAAACCGGCAGCCACCGCGACACCGTGACCGACAGCTACAACAAGAGCCCGGTATTCGTGATCGGCGTGCAGATGCGGTTCTGGCTGCCAAGCGATGAGCACGTGAAGCGGCTGGCGGCGGAGATCGAGGAGCTGCTGGGGTATCTGTCCGAGGAGGCGATGGGCACGCCGCTGATCAACGGGTTTCTGGATCTCGGCGCCGACCTGCACCTTCCAAACCTCGAGAGCGAGATCCTGTCACGCGCCGAGCGCCACCGCTGGCCGTGCCGCACAGATGCCGAGCTGGTTCGCTGGATCGAGCATATCCGCCGCGAGGACCAGCTGCTGGCTGAACTGGAAGGTGTGCGATGAGCCGCTCTGTCCCTGAATGGATCGGCAAGACGCCGGACGCCAAGGTGCCGCGACGGGTGCGCCTGCGGATCTTCGAGCGCTATGGCGGCCGCTGTCACATCTCGGGCCGGATGATCCGCCCTGGCGATCGCTGGGACGTCGATCACCTCATCGCGCTGATCAACGGCGGCGAGCACCGCGAAAGCAATATGGCTCCAGCGCTGGAGGTCCCGCACCGCGAGAAAACCGCAGAGGATGTCGCTCAGAAGGCGATCACCTATCGCAAGCGGAGCAAACACGTATTGCCGGGGAAGGTTCGCAAGGGCCGCCCCATGCCGGGAAGCCGGGACAGCGGCTGGAAACGCAAGATGAACGGGGAGGTGGTGAGACGATGAACGGAGATTGAGCCTTGCAACTCATGTTATGCGTTCAGTATACGTATCGCTTTCAACTCCAATGTCAGATGGCGGTTTGTCATTGGCCGATATAAAGGGGCGGATATGCTTGCTAAAGACGCTTTGATAGCATGGACTGCGCCAGACGCGGCGGATGTGTATGCGAGCACCCGGGGCCAAGTTAGGGTTGGCCCCCTGATCAGTGACGACGGCTACGACTGGGCCATAAATTACGCCTGCACCGGTGGAGCCGCTTACGTTGAGCAGCGGTCGTACGATGAGATGGAGCAGGTCGCGCAAGTATTTATCGATTTCCAAACTCTGGTGGTCAGCTACGGGCTAGACCCGAAGGTTGTGCATCAGGCGTTTCTCAACATCGATGAATACGCGGAACGAATTGCCCCGGATCAGCCGGGCGCACGGGCACGGTCAAGGGGTTGAAGAACAAAAGCCCCGCTCACCGTTGCTGGTGGCGGGGCTTGGGTTTTCTTGAATCTAATTAACCGCTCTGATGTCAGAACTTGATCTTAACGCCACCGTAGGCTGCAATCGGCATTGAAGGCGAGACCGTACGGGAATCTGTGAAGCCGGGACCTCCGAGCTCTTCATCGACATCTTCACCGACCTCTTCGGCTTCAAAGTACGTGCCGTAGAGGCCGTACTTCTTGTTGAAGAGATTTTTGACCAGTCCATAAACTTGGATGTTGTCGGTGACGTCATAGGACGTGTGCATGTCGACACGCGTGTATCCTGCGAGCTTGTCATTCAGGCCCTCCTCATCCGAAACCTCGTTCTGATAGAAGGACTGATTGCCTGCTGCCACAAGGTCGGCACCAAACTTCCACTGGGGCGTCAGCCAATACTCGAAACCAGCCTTGAAACGATGACGAGGGATACCAGGCAGGTTGTCACCTGCGCTAAGGAACGCACACTCGCCGGTCGGATGATTGCAGGAATCCAAAGTAGCATCGACTAAGGCATACGAAGCGTAGACGTTCCATCGGGTCGTTTCGTACGTACCAGCGAGCTCGACACCTTGGCGGAGAGTGTCGCCTGCATTGATAAAGTAAACCCGGCCAACACTATCGGTGATCGGCAATATGTCGTCCGACGCCATTGTTCGAAAGAGGCCGGCGCTCCAGGTCAAACGGCCGCCATGAGTGTAGCCCTCTCCACGGAGACCGATCTCTGTCGTGCGCCCAACCACCTGATCCAGAGGCGGATCATCAGTCAGGAACCCCTCGATGAGGCAGGGAGCCTCGGGCTCGGCACAACCGAGTTCCGCCGGTGTGGGCGCGCGGTTTGATTCCGAGTAACCTCCATAGAGCGAAATACCCGGGATCAGCTTGAAGTTGGCGCCGGCCATCGGATTGAAGCGCTCATACTTGTTGGTCTTGTTTAGTTCCGGGAAATTGCCGGTGTTGTCCTCCATCTTGATCGTCGCGTGATTGTAACGACCCCCGACGGTGACCGTCAGGCGCTCAGTTACGTCGAGGGCGTTGGAGAAATAAAGGCCCCAGTAGGTGTTTTCGGAGTCCAGGTCGCGCGGCGAGATCTCGTTGTCATCGTCAGCCAGAATGATGCCTGAGCCGCGGACTACATATTTTGGCTGGATCTGCCCGAGTTCACTGGATGTCGTATAGTGTGACCGGCCGTGATCGTATGACACACCTGCGATAAAGAGGTTTGGACGTCCAAACAGAGGCGTCTTTTCCTGCGCCTCCAAGACTCCACCCCAACTTTGGCTGTCGGTGTTCATGCGATCAAGCGTACCTAACGGTTCATCGAAATCATCAGCCTCGAGCAGCATCCCTGTGGCGAAGTTGCGGACGAAATTGCCATCGTTGCCTTCCGGGCAGAGCCTTTCATTGCCGTCGTCGTCGTCGCACTCCTCAAGTTCCGTGACGTTGCCGTCCACCACCTTGTTCTTGTAGCTGCGGTAGTAGCCCACACTCGAAAAGGTAAGTGTGTCCGTCGCCTTTACCGATCCGGAAATCGTCGGCATGACGACTTCCATGTCCGTGGTCTGTGGTGTTGTAAAGGTATTGCTCCAATCTCGATCGAGAAGCTCGACAGGAGCGGCTGCACTGGCGCCGAAATCGTTGTGGGCGGCAGTCAGGCTGAAATGCAGCTCTGTCACGCTGCCTTTGAGACCAATATCGCCATAGAAGCGACGAATTTGGCTCTCCGAGAAGTCACGGAAGCTATCGTCATTGATGCCCTCGGCGGCAACATAGATACCGGCATTTCCACTTGAGCCGCCCGCTTGCAACCCGATCTGGCGGCGGCCGAATGATCCAGCCATGACGTCGATCTCAGCGCCCTGGTAGCTGAAACCGTCTTTCATTTGAACACTGATGGCCCCGCCGAGCGCGTTCAGACCAAACGAGGGATTGTTACTGACGATCGATATGGCTTCAATGGCGTTGCTGGGCAGAACATCCCATTGCACCGTGTCGCCGAAAGCCTCGTTGATGCGAACACCGTTTTGATAGACAGCCAAGCCCTGGGAGCGACCGCTAACCGGAGAGGCATCGAAACCGCGGTAGGAAATTTCCGCACGCATGGGGTTTCCTGCAGCATCTGAAATAATGATGCCAGGCACCTGCTGCTGAAGAGCCTGCTGGATCTGACCGGTGCCTTCGCGCGCGATGTCCGTGCTCGATACCGTCGACACTGCACTCGGCACGGTGACCGGCTCGGTCATTGTGTCAGCGACAGCCGAGGTCTCGACGGCACCCCCCGAAGCCCCGGTCGAGGAGATTGCGGATGACTGGCTGGAAGACGCCGGCGCGGCAGCCGCTGAACTTGCAGTAGCTGATGGAGCATTTGAAAGGGGTGATACTGCAGCAGCCTTCTTTTTCGCACGAGCCGCCTTTTGCGCAGATGTCACTACTTCTACTGGTGGAAGTTCGACTGTTTCTGCAGCCTGTGCTGAGGTTCCGCCGGCGCTGGAGGACTCGGCTGAGGCGGTGTCATTTTGCTGAGCGCGGCCCGCATTAGGCACTAACGCAACTGCGCAGGTCAATACTGCGCAGGCCACTGAGCGCTTCATTGTTGCATCCTCCCCTTGATGTTGTCTTTGCGGTGACTAATGAGCAGGATTCAATCTTCATCAACGACAAATCAAAGAGCTTGCTTCACTTTAACTCAATCTGTGACCGTGAAGTAACTTGGCTCGAGAGGCAGGGAATAAGTCCCCGGGGGAATAGGGAAAAACACCCGATGCGCGAAGTGGATTGATACTGCTATCGATGTCATCGGGAAGCCTTGCGCGAGCTTTCGTTGTTGACAAATCGCCATTTTCAGCCTACGAAGCACTCAACATCGCAGAGATGTGTGCCCGGAACGAGAGATCGCGCCGGGCTTTTTGCATTTCTGGACTTGAGAACAACGGCTTAACAAGCTTCCGGAGCAACGCCATGTAGCCGCTGTCCAGCGTCAGGCGTTTCAGCAATCGACAAAACTTACCGCAATCAGTGACCGGCATGCGCTTGCACATGTATGAGGCGATCGACCGGCTGATGCGGAAGTGTGTTCGAGTTTTTTGAGCTTACTTTTTGCGCAGGGAAAAGCTGATCTCGGCGAGCATGCCTAAAGCGATCGAGCCGAGAAGCAGAATGGCGCCATTCTTCAAAGTTGAGTTGGCAAATCGCAATATTGCCTTCTTATGCTCAGGGTCCAGGTCGATGTATTCTCTGGAATAATCGAGATAGCCAGTCCAAAGCATAAGCATTCCGGAAAGTAGACCCAGGATCGCAACGATCCTGCCGAGATGTGTAAAAATTAACATCGCCAAAATCTCCAAAAAAATACAGCGCATACTGGCAAACGATCCCATAGATGGCCAGCAGCTGAGAAAAAAAGCTTGTGATTAAAAAGGGTCAGCATGGCTCGCCTCACCAACACAGCCCGCATAGCCGCGCTCGAGAAGGAAGTGGATTCGCTCAAGAAGAGCATGGAGATCTTGGCGGCGCAGCTGGCGGCCGAACGCGAGGCGCGGGTCGCAGGTGAGGCAGCGCTCTCAAAGCGGCTGGTCGCGTCGCAGTAAATGGCCAGGCTAAGGACGCTGCGCCCATTGGTGTCGACCATCAAACCATTGGTCGGACGTGCGCCAGCTGATGAGCAGGGTCGCAACAGATACCGGGATGAAACCCAGCACTGGCGCACCTGGTACAAGACAACGCGCTGGCAGAAGCTGCGCATGCGGGTGCTGATCAGGGACAACTACACGTGCCAGCGGACGGGCACTCTCTGCATCGGCAAGCATCCGGCACCGAATAGCCCGGTAGCGGATCACAAGATCCCGCACCGCGGGGATCCCAACCTGTTCTGGGACATCAACAATATCGAGACGGTCTCGAAAGAATACCACGACAGCCTGAAGCAGCGCGCCGAGAAGTCGGGCGAGCTGGCGGCCGTGCGGTCGCGGTAGATGCAAGCCAGGCCCGGGGGGTGGCAAAAGTGCAATAGGCCGCCGCCGCCCAGACCCGCGCCCCCCTCATCTAGAGAATTTTTCCTCTCTGGCGAAAATAACAGGGTGCGTACCAGTCTTTCCCGGCTCCGCGTGAACAACCATAAGTCATGAAAAAACAAGCGATTAACTGGTCCAAGATTGGGCGTGAATACCGCACCAGCTCGGCATCGGTGCGCACCATTGCGCACCGCCACTCAATTTCCGAGTCCGCGATCCGGAAACGCGCCAAAGCTGCAGGCTGGACGCGCCCGGAACGCGCGCCAAAAGCCCCGGCCAAGCGCCGGCGGCTGAGCGTCACATATGAGGTCTCCGAGACGCCGGTGACGCCCGAAGCGGTATCGCCCGAGGCTCTCATTGGCCGAAGCCATGACCTGGCATTGCGGATGCTCGACGAACTGAACGCAGCCACGTCCCATGTGGGCGCGTTGGAAGGCTTCATCATCGAGGCCACCGAAGGCGAGAGCCAGCGCCGGGTTGAAGCGATGATGAAGTCAATCTCCCTTCCGGAGAGGGCCAATACGCTTCGAACGCTGGCGGTCGCTCTCAAGACATTGGCAGAAACAAAGGATACAGGCGCGGGCGGCAAGAAGGAACAGCGAAAGGCGGCCGCTGAAAAGGTTGGGGGCGGCAGCAGGTTCGCGCCCAGGCCGGGCCCTCGATTAGCGGTGATCAATAGCTGATGCCTGAGTGGAGCACGGCTTGCCCCGACTGGGAGCGCAGGATTGTTGCTCGAGAAAGCCTGATCCCGTTCGCGCCGCTGTTTCCGAGCGAAGCCGAGCACGCGCTGGCCGTCTTCAAGTCTCTCAGGGTGGCGGACCTCCCGGGTCAGCCAACCTTCGGCGAGGTCTGCGACCAGTGGGTCTTTGACTTCGTTGCCGCCATCTTCGGTGCGAACGATCCCGAGACCGGAAACCAGCACATCACGGAGTTCTTCCTGCTCATCAGCAAGAAGAACACGAAATCGACGATCGCCGCCGGCATCATGCTGACGGCCTTGATCCTGAACTGGCGCCCCAACGAGGAACTTCTGATCCTCGCGCCCACGATTGAAGTTGCGCAGAACAGTTTCAAGCCAGCGGCGGCGATGGTACGCGCGGACCCCGAGCTTACCGATCTGCTGCACGTCCAGGACCATCTCCGGTCGATCACGCATCGCCTGACAAGTGCGGTGTTGAAGGTGGTGGCGGCCGATACCGATACTGCGGCAGGAAAGAAGGCCGGCCGTATTCTGATCGACGAACTGTGGGTGTTCGGGAAGCGCAAAAACGCGGACGCAATGTTGCGAGAGGCGACCGGCGGGCTGGTGTCGCGCCCCGAGGGTTTTGTCATCTCACTGTCGACGCAGAGCGATGAGCCGCCGGCAGGCGTGTTCAAGGCCAAGCTCGACTATTTTAGGGATGTTCGTGACGGGAAGGTCGTGGATCCGAAGTCGCTGGGTGTCCTCTACGAGTTCCCCGGGGCAATGATCGAGACCCAGGCCTACCTCGATCCGGCGAAGTTCTACATCACCAACCCTAACCTTGGCAGGTCGGTCAGCCAGGAGTGGCTGGCAGACGAATTGCGCAAGGAGATGGCAAAGGACGTCTCCACCCGCGCCACGTTCCTCGCCAAACATCTGAATGTCGAAATCGGCATGAACCTCCGTGCCAATCGGTGGCCTGGTGCAGACTTCTGGCCAAGGCGGGTTCATGCGGGGCTGACACTCGAAACGTTGCTGTCGCTCTCCGAGGTGGTTGTCGTCGGCATCGACGGCGGAGGCCTGGACGACTTGTTCGGACTCTCGGTTGTCGGGCGGCACAAA
>Ga0180216_1001670_pt1 | contig 19392 bp, 17 predicted proteins | sample eDN3rd37CBELigMG_FD_128879 | JGI IMG/M metagenome (GOLD analysis project Ga0180216, IMG submission 128879) | Enriched Miracle-Growth compost microbial communities from Emeryville, California, USA - eDNA 3rd pass 37_C BE-Lig MG (version 2)... ...
ACACTCTTTTTATCTGCAGACCAGGAAACGGGCCGATCGAATAGATCTGTAAAGGCCTCTACAGATACATAGTACTTATCACCCTCCGCATGATTTGCCTTGGACTTGACCCCCACACCATTGACCAGTACTTTCGCTGAATTGCCGATCTTGACGGGGGTGTTGACAGGAGCTTTTTCTGACTTTTGTGGCACCGGTGTACCTTCGTGTGCTGCAACCAACCCAGAACTGAGAAGAAGCGCACCGGAAGTTAATAAAGGAATAACTTTTTTCATATGTATTACCTCCTATATTTTAAGTGAAAATTAGCAGTTTTCTACCATTTGCACCTAAGGTATAGTATATAATACCCAATTTATTAAATAAATAGAATATTTTAATATATAAACACTGATTATGTCGAATAAAAAAGCTACCCACTACAGCAGGCAGCTTCAATCTTTCTTTTTCGTCAAAACCGTCTCAACAATAACCGCAATCAGGGCACCAAACACCAGGCCATTGCTTAGGATCGACACGAGCGTAGGCGACATGTTGGAGAATGCCTCCGGGGGAATAAACATGATGCCAATCCCGGCAAATAGAGAAATACCGACTATTTGATAGAGGGTCTTCTTGTCTTTTACCGCTTCAAACTCATGCAGGGCCATACCAATGAGACTCGCAAAAATTGGGAAAATGGCCGCATAGCCAACCGCTTTTGGGATCGCAGCGACAAAGGATGTAAAGGGCGGAAAAAGACTAATTAGGATGATCAAAAAGGAACCCAAAAGAAAAGGGATCTTGCTTGTTATTTTCGTTGTGGCAATAAACCCAGCGGATCCGGAAATTGGCACAGCTCCGATGGAAGAAAACAGGCCGCCCAATAATTGATTCACACCTGATACCACTCCCGTCTGTTTTAAACGATTCCGCTCAACGCTTACCTGGTGATTTTCCAACACCTGTGAAACGACATGAACAGAAGCTAATAGGTTTGCGAGCAGCAATAAAGTAATAAAGATGACCATAATGATCATGCTAGGCTCGATTCGTGGCGGGCCAAAGGCAAAGACTTTCGGTAGATGAAAGATACGATTCACTTTCGTGATCGGCTCAGCAAGACCGAAAAGGGAAAAAATTACCCAGCCAAAGATAATACTGACTAACACGGCGTAATGTCCCACCCGGGGAATCCTCATAAATACATAGGAGACCAGGATGATCAAAAAGGAAAGGATAAGGACCTTTACATCAACATTGGCGTTTGAGCCGTCTAAACCGAACATTCCTTGTAAGAAAGACTGGCTTAATTGGGCAATCAACAGGATCAAGTAGATTCCCGTAACGGTTGGGGTGAATAAACGTGCCAGCTTTTCCACGAGCCCGAAGATACTTAGAAGAATAAAGATGACGCCGCTTAATAAAAAGGCATATTGCATCACTCGCAGTGTTTCGATATGTGATCCAAATAGTACGGTTCCTATGCCCGCATATAAGGAAAAGACCCCCCACCAAAGGCCAGCAGGTCCTTCTTGAATAGGCATGTGGTGACCAAATAAAGTCTGTAAGACCCCCGCCAATCCAAGCACAAACAGGGTTCTTTGGACAAATTCAAGCGTTTCAATAGAGTCGAGACCATAAGTGGAAGCGATCGCGACCGGAACCACGACACTGCTCATTAAAATGAATAAGGCCCATTGAATAGATGAAAGGATAATTTTCATGATTCGATACACTCCTTCGACGATAATTATAGCATGGACTGGAGGGTGGAAAATCATGAGGGGACGTGGCCAATGGGATAAGGGGAGATTTTATACCTATTTTCAAGAAGGGGCTTCTTTTGAGGGAAATAAGGGTCATTTTTACATCTATCCAATAAAAACAGCCCATTTTCATGGCCGTCTGGATCAATAGGTGTAATTTCTACCCTTAATTGGGCTGTTTATACACCATTTTAGATAATAAGGGGAAATCTCCCCCCTATTTATTTCGGTCCGAGACTTGCTACATACGTATTAATCTAATTATTCGATTGATTATATACTAAATATATATTGTTTGGCATCAATGGATGTCATAAAATAAATTCAACAAATAAGAATACATGGAAAGATGGTAGATGGGAGATGAAATTATGAAAAAGGTGGAGTGCATTATCAGGCCAGAAACATTTCAGGCGCTTCGGCACAGATTAGACGAGATCGGCATTTATGGACTTACGGTTTCTGAAGTGGCTGGGTGTGGCAAACAGAAAGGGAAAACGGGGTTCTTTCGTGGAAATACGTACGAAATTAACCTCAATGCCAAGGTGAAAGTGGAAATGGTCGTGGATGATGAGCAGGTGGAGGACATCGTCGAGGTGATCGTTGAGACCTGTTCAACAGGTGAGATTGGGGATGGGAAGATTTTTATTCTGCCAATTGACAATGTGATTCGGATTCGGACAAAAGAAAGAGGAAGAGAAGCGCTCATATAAAAAAAGATATTTCCTGGGAGGGAAGAAACCATGTTTAATAGGCTGGCTGTGTTACTCTTTGGCGGATTTGCGCTGTCACCCGCTGTGTATGCGGAAGGGAATGTGCCCGCGGTTGAAGAAGTAGTTCGTTCGGTGGATCTCGTATGGATGATGATGGGGGCCTTTCTCGTATTTTTTATGCATGCAGGCTTTGCGATGTTGGAAACAGGGTTTTCGCGTTCAAAAAATGCACTGAATATTTTGACTAAGAACATCCTAACGATGTCGATCGGTTCTGTTTTATATTTCTTTATAGGGTATGCCATCATGTTTGGAGAGTCGTTTCATGGAGTGATTGGTACCAGTGGATTTTTATTACATGGTCATGCGGATCAAATTGGTTTCGCCATTTTCCAAGCCGTGTTTGCTGCTACCTGTGCGACGATTATTTCAGGGGCTGTAGCGGAACGAATGAAATTGAGCTCCTATATTGTGCTTACGATTCTGATGGCAGGGCTCATTTATCCAATCGTTGGTCACTGGGCATGGGGCGGTGGATGGTTGGCTGATCTTGGTTTTACTGACTTTGCCGGATCATCGGTCGTTCATTTAACGGGGGCCGTGGGTGCGGTAGTTACCGTCAGTTTCCTCGGTCCAAGAATTGGAAAATACACGCAGGGGAAAATTAATGTCATTCCAGGTCACAATCTTCCGTTGGGTGCTTTAGGGGTGTTTATCCTTTGGTTTGGTTGGTTTGGATTTAACGGGGGCAGTACATTGGTCGCTGATCCAGAGAAAGTACCGGGTGTCATCGCTGCAACCTTGCTTTCCGGATCAATGGGCGTTCTATCATCATGTTTCTATACCCGGTTCAAATTCAAGCGTATTGATCCTTCTTTAACGATGAACGGAGCATTAGCAGGTTTGGTTGGGATCACCGCCGGTTGTGCAAATGTGACCCCGGGCGGGGCAATGATCATTGGTTTGATTTCCGGAGTTTTATTGGTTGAGGCGGTTCCGTTTTTTGATCGTGTAGCAAAATTAGATGATCCTGTCGGTGCCATTGCTGTTCACGGGGTTTCAGGGGTATGGGGAACGATTGCCGTAGGGCTCTTTTCAACAGACGGTGGGTTATTCTATGGCGGAGGGCTTCACCTTCTTGGGATCCAGACCTTGGGAGTCGTTTCGGTAATCATTTGGACGGTTGCAGCTACTGCCGGTTGTCTTTGGGTGATGACTCAAATCAGCTCAATCCGAGTTTCCAGGGAAGAAGAGATTTCTGGGTTGGATTTCTCAGAACACGGATCCTCTGCTTACGAAACAACGAAAAGCATCTTTAACGAAAACTTTGTGGATCCTAGCGGCGAGGCATTTGGAATGGGTTTGATTCAGCGATTGGACCGCTTAGCACCCACCACTAGCAAAACAAAAGCAGAATTAGGGTAGTGCTATATTCGCCTTTCGGGTACAATAAACCAAAACATCATTGAAAATCACAATAAAATAAACCTAAACACGAACATATTGATGATTAACTATTGACAGATCTGCTCATCTAGAGTACGATTCAAAGGTCGAAAGTTAAGTTAATACACCTATTAAAACGTTCGTATATCCTCAAGTAAATGGTTTGAGGGTTTCTACAAGGAGCCATAAATCCTAACTACGAATGGGGCGGAATCATTTGATCTGCACCCATTTGTCGTTAGGATTTTTTTGTTAGGAGGACAAAGATGAGTAACCGATATGACATGATTGTTGTTGGCGCAGGACCTGCAGGTATTTTTGCCTGTTATGAAATGACGTTGAAATTCCCAAACGCGAAAGTGTTGTTAATAGATAAAGGCCATGATATTTATCGTAGACGCTGTCCGATTTTAGAAGAAAAAATTCAGCTGTGCCCACCGCCGGCAGGAAAAAAGGATTATGCAGGATGTCTGCCTGCCTGTTCGATTACTAGTGGATTTGGGGGTGCTGGGGCCTATAGTGATGGGAAGTTTAATATCACGACGGAATTTGGCGGCTGGATGACCGATTACTTAAGCCCTTCGAAGGTCTTGGAATTAATTAAGTATGTCGATGAAATCAATTTACAGCATGGAGCCACGACACTCATCACCGACCCGACCACGGACACTGTGAAGGAAATTGAACAGCGCGGATTTGCCGCGGGTCTAAAGTTGCTGAGAGCGCAAGTAAGGCACCTTGGAACCGAACAAAACCTGCAAATCCTGCAGTCCATTTACGAATATTTAAAGCCTCGCATTGACATGATGTATAAAACCGAAGTGGAAGACATGATCACCGAAGGGAAAAATGGCAGCTACGAGGTACAGGGGGTTGTCTTGAAGAACGGGGAGACGTACCTGAGTAACCATGTGGTAATTGCACCGGGACGAGATGGGTCCGCCTGGTTAACGGAAATTCTAAAGAAAAGAAAAATCAAAATGTACAACAATCAGGTAGATGTAGGGGTCCGTGTGGAAACTTCAGATGTGGTGATGCGCGAGATCAATGAACACCTGTATGAAGGGAAATTTGTCTATAATACATCCGTAGGTACGCGGGTTCGGACCTTTTGCAGCAACCCATCCGGCCATGTCGTCGTGGAAAATCACAGCGGTGTGATGGCGGCAAATGGCCACTCCTATAATGATCCTGCGCTTGGGTCGCCGAATACGAACTTTGCCCTGCTTGTTTCCCATACATTTACCGAACCGTTTGATAAACCTAATGAGTATGCCCGGGAAATCTGTAAAAGGGCGAATGATTTATCCAACGGAGGGGTCATCGTCCAGAAATACGGTGACATCATGAGAGCCAGACGCTCCACAGCGAGCCGGATCAAGGAAGGGTTTATCGAACCTACCTTGAAAGAAGCGGTACCAGGCGATCTGGGGTTGGTACTGCCGTATAATACGATGAAAAGCTTAATCGAAATGATCGAGGCGCTTGATAAGGTAACCCCGGGGATTGCCTCTGAGCACACCTTATTCTATGGCGTAGAAGCGAAATTCTACTCTGCCCGTCCAAAATTGACGGAGGAATTTGAAACGGAAATCAAAGGCCTCTACTGTGGGGGCGATGGCGCGGGGATTACAAGAGGCTTGGCACAAGCGGGTGCAGCCGGTGTGTGGATTGCAAGAAGCATTATCAATCGAATCGGATAAGAAGAGAGCAAGCCCCTATAATTAGGGGCTTTTTTCTTCCCCTTAGGTTAACAAGTTAAGCACAGTTGAAATATATGTTAGATATTCCATGAAATAATAGTTGTATGATACAATAACTTCTATAAAATAGAATTTGTTTGGGATAATACTAATCAATTCAACGATTCTTATTATTCCAAGGAGGGATTACCATGCAAGCCCATGAAATGATGATTCGCGAAGTTTACAAGGTCAGAGAAACAGACTCGGTTCGCTCAGTCATTCAATTGTTTATTCAACACCGGATTAGCGGGCTGCCAATTGTTAATGAAAAGGAGGAGATTGTAGGGTACATCAGTGATGGGGATATTATGCGGTATATCGGAAAACACAAAGACATCGTGATTGATTCGATCTTTTATGTGAATGTGATTAAAGGCGATGACTTCAATTTTGAGGAAAGGGCAAAGAAAATCCTCGATAAAAATGTCATGCTGCTGGCCAAGAAACCAATTAAAGTAGCTTGGGATGAGGAGATCGAAGTGATCGCCGCAACCTTGGGAAAAAAGCAATTCAAAAAATTGCCCGTAGAAAAGGATGGGGTTTTGGTTGGAATTATCAGTCGAGGAGATGTAATTCGCAATACTTTTAGATCCCTCCTTTAATATCTCATTTTTTAGAAAAGGAGTAACATATGTCATCCATCACACAACATTCTGTGTCTGTTCATGAAGAATCAAGTCTGTTGAAACAGCCGAAGTCCGTATGGGCGGTCTTCTTTGCTTCAATTATTGCCTTTATGGGTCTGGGGTTGGTAGACCCCATTTTGCCGGCGATTGCCGAGAAATTGGAGGCTACACCAAGCCAAGTCACCTTGCTTTTTACGAGTTATAATGCGGTTATGGCTGTTGCAATGCTGATTACTGGTGCGATCTCCTCAAGGCTTGGGATCAAATGGACTCTGCTTACTGGAATTGTTATTATTGCTTTATTTTCTGCTTTAGGGGGATTATCCAACGATATCTGGTCACTCGTTGCTCTGCGCGGTGGTTGGGGACTGGGGAACGCTTTGTTTGTGGCAACCGCTTTGGCGGCGATCGTTTCGTTATCAAATAGTGGGACGGCAAGGGCGATTATTTTATACGAGGCTGCAATTGGTCTTGGTATTTCGGTGGGCCCACTGCTTGGCGGATGGTTAGGCGGTATTTCCTGGAGAGGCCCATTTCTTGGAGTGGCTACACTTATGGTTATTGCTTTTATAAGTCTTTCTTTATTAATGCCAAAGGCTGACTCCAAATCATCGAATAAAGCCAAAACGTCATTAATAGACCCCTTCCGTGCCTTGAAACACCGCTCGCTGTTAGTCTTTGGGATTGCCGCAGCGCTGTACAATTTTGGATTTTTTACTTTGCTCGCTTATGCCCCATTTGTGATGGGACTTGATGAACATGGATTGGGTTATGTTTTCCTTGGCTGGGGGATTTTACTTGCTGTTACCTCTGTTTTCATGGCTCCGAAGCTTCAGGAATGGATGGGAACAGTGAAGGCCATGTGTACGATGTTAACTTTGTTTGCCGTATTATTACTCGTGATGGGGATTTGGACATCGGTTCAATGGGTTGTGATTGTGGCCGTCATTCTTGCCGGTGCCCTTTTGGGAAATAACAACACGCTAATTACAACCGCCGTGATGAACGCAACAGATGTGGAACGATCCACCGCATCCGCAGCATATAGTTTCCTTCGTTTTATCGGGGGAGCGATTGCACCGTTTATGGCAGGGAAATTGGCTGAGGTCTATAATTCACACGTTCCGTTTATTGTTGGGGCTGGATTCGTGCTTGTTTCCGTCATCTTTATCTGGTCGAATCATCACCATGTCAAGCATGTCGATGAGGTGGAATTAGCTCATTGATCAATGGCGGGGGCCCCTTCCCCTCCCTCAATAAAAAAAGCCCGGTTCTTCAACCGGGCTTCTCTCACTATAAAAGTTCCTTGCGCAATTCAGCAGCTGATTTCGGGGACAAATAGCCTGGAGCTACATCAAATACGGTTTTAGCTCCATATTGTCCTTCCTGGTTCATCCGGTAAGCGGCACGGGCATAGGCCACAAGCACACTGGATGTAAACTCTGGATTGCTCTCCAACTTCAAGGAGTACTCAACCACTTGTTTTGTGTTCTCCCCGGTTTTTCCGCTGCGGATGACGAATCCGCCGTGTGGCATGGTAGAGTGCTCTTTCCGAAGCTCTTCTTCTGAAATAAAGTTAACGGTTGTATCATAGTCAGAAAAATAGTTTGGCATGGTCTTGATGGCTTCTTCAATGCGAGCCAAGTCTGCCCCTTCTTCCGCCACAACAAAACATTCGCGGGTGTGCTTTTCTCTTGTAGATAGTTCAGGGTTCTCGGCATTACGTACACGCTGAACAGCTTCTTCAACTGGGATTGTGTATTGTACCCCTGCTTTAACCCCTTCGATTCTGCGGATGGCATCAGAGTGTCCTTGGCTTAAGCCTTTGCCCCAGAATGTATAGGTTGCGCCCTCAGGAAGAACAACCTCGCCCATCAAACGATTTAAAGAGAATAAACCTGGATCCCAACCTACGGCAATGATGCTTGTTTTTTGGTTAGGCTTTGCTGCTTCATCGACGGTCTCAAAATATTCTGGGATTCTTGCATGGGTATCAAAGCTGTCAATGGTGTTGAACAATCTTGCATAGGTAGGTCCCTGTTCAGGTAGATCTGTCGCAGAACCCCCGCATAAAATCAATACATCAATGGCATCCTTATATTGTTCAATCTCAGATATAGGTAATACCTTCACATTTGGATCCTTTACACCCACACTAGCTGGATCCCTTCTCGAGAATACGGCAGACAAAGTCATGTCTTTATTTTGTTTAATCGCCGATTCTACACCTCTTCCTAAGTTCCCGTACCCTACAATTCCAATTCGAATTTGATTTTCCATATTGCTCTCTCCTCCTGTATCCAATTTTATTTACCCTTTGGGAAATGGATGGCTTATCTCCAAAAGTGTATGAAAGGAAGCTTTTTTATAGTATAATACTAAATTCTATTGCATATCTATATCAGTTCGGCATGATAAGGATATTAATTTGGCATAAGTAGGCGAATTTCAAATGTAGCCATCTATAGAAACTTCAACCACAGAATAATCCATAAAGGAATAAAGCATCCGGATAAGAGAATGACGAAGAAACCGGAGAGTTTATTCCCCTCTTTTTGTACCGAACGGGCATAAGAAAATAAAACCTATTTTCCCCAAGATTCTCCGAATTATCCTTGAAGGCAGGTCAACCCTCGATCTTACGAGCTTTGATATTTCATGAAGTTGTAATACCTGGTTCACCATGGTTGAGCTGTAAGAGTTATGATGAAGGTAGATTTCTATCCTTTAAAAAGAGGGATTACATATGGCAGCAATCATTAAGGTGCAGGGGATTTCAAAGGTATATCAAATGGGCGAAGTCCGCGTGGAAGCTTTAAGGGATGTAAGTTTTGAGATTAATCAGGGTGAGTTTATTGTCGTGCTGGGGCCAAGCGGCTCGGGGAAAAGTACGATGATGAACGTAATTGGCGGGATGGATACGGTGAGTTCGGGTGAGGTCTATTACAAGGGTCAGGCCCTCCATCAGGCCACGGAAAAGGTGTTAACGGAATACAGGCGTCATGCAGTGGGCTTTGTTTTCCAATTTTATAATTTAATGCCCAATCTGACTGCCTATGAAAATGTGCAAATGGCTGTCGAAATAGCCAAGAACCCTTTGGATGCAAAGGTGGTTTTGGCGCAGGTGGGCCTAGCCGATCGGGCCGATCACTTTCCAGCCCAGCTGTCTGGCGGGCAACAGCAGAGAGTGGCCGTGGCTCGCGCTATTGCCAAAAATCCGGATCTTCTATTATGTGATGAACCAACGGGTGCCCTTGATTTTACAACTGGGGTGCAAATGTTAAAGCTGCTGAAGGAATTCAGTGTGCAATACAAAAAAACGGTGATGATCATTACCCATAATGCGGGGATTGCCGAGATGGCCGATCGCGTCTTCTACATGAAAGATGGCAGACTGGAAAGCATTACGGTCCATTCGCATCCTGTCCCTCCAGAGGAGGTTGTGTGGTAATGCTGTGGCGTAAAATGTGGCGGGATATGGCCGAGAATAAAATCGCCTACATTGCCTGTACGATTGTCATTGCGATCGGGTTGATGACTTATACCTCGATGTCGATGTCCAAGGACCATCTATTCGCGGCGAAAGATGAATTTTATCGTAACTATCATTTTGCAGACGGATTTGCCAAGGTGAAGGCGATTCCTTTACCTAGAGCCCAATCGATTTTAACGGATGTCGAAGGTGTAGACCAAGTGAATGGCCGACTTGTCAAAGAGGTCGGGGTGCTGACGCCATCTTTAGAGAATGTGTACCTAAGGTTGATATCCTATGATGAAACACAGCGTCATCGATTGAACGATGTCCAGCTTTTGCAGGGATCCTTCCCGAAAATCGACAGTCATCAGATCCTGCTGGCGGACAAATTTTTCAAGGCACATGCATTAAGTATTGGCGACCAGATCCCTGTTGTGATTGATGGACAACAGGTCGAGCTAACCGTCAGCGGCAGCGGGCAAAGTCCAGAATATGTGTATACCTTAAAAGAAGCACAAGCCATCGCCCCTGATCCAAGAACCTTTGAAGTGGGCTATCTGCCTTATGAGGACATGGAAATGCTGTTTGGCCAAAAGCAAATGGTCAATGACCTGGTTTTTACATTGAAACCCGGGGTGAGTTTTGCGGATGTGGAAGGGAAATTGAAGTCTGCACTCAAACCCTATCAGTTAGAGGCGCTGTATGAAGCTAAGGACCAACTGAGCAACGCGATGCTATCGGAGGAATTAAAACAGCTGGAAAAGATGGCGAAGAGCATGCCGATCCTTTTTCTTGCGGTTGCCGCCATCATTCTCTATATCATGCTAAAACGGTTAGTAGAGTCGCAAAGGGGTCAGATCGGAACGCTCAAGGCTTTTGGTTATCGGAATTCAGAAATCATCTCCCATTATCTTTCTTACGGGCTGTTCATCGGGTTGGTCGGCGGGGTATTAGGCGGTGCGATGGGAACAGCACTATCAGGGGTAATGATTGATTTGTATCAAAGCTATTTTAGCCTGCCAAATTTGGTAGCAGGGTTCTCCCTTCAATACTTTTTGTACAGCTTACTGGTCTCCACCCTGTTTTGTCTTTTTGCTTCCTATCAAGGTGTCAAGGGTGCTTTGAAGCTGCAGCCGGCTGAAGCAATGCGCCCACCGGTTCCTATCTTTACAAAGAAAAGCATGTTGGAGAGGCTGCCTGGTTTTTGGCAAATGTTTACGATGCAAGGGCGAATGGCATTGAGAAACACGACGAGAAACAAAGGGAGGAGTTTTTTTACCTTTATTGGGATCGTCTTCACCTTTAGCATGATGGCTTGCTTCTTTTCCATCGGAAATATGGCCAGTGAGATGATTATGGATCAGTTTACACATGTTCAAAAACAAGATGTGAAGCTAAGTTTTCCCGTTCCTCTTCCGCGAATGCAAACGGTGCGTGAACTGCAGCATGTCCGGGGAGTCCACCGGGTCGAGCCGATGGTAGAGGTTCCTGTCAGCTTGCGGTTTTTGAATCATCAGGAGGATGTAGTTGCTTTGGGAATCTCCAACAACGCCAGCCTTTATCAGGTGTTTGACAAGCAGGGAGAACGAGTGCAACTACCGCAAACAGGCCTGATGCTATCCGAGCAAATCGCGGAGAAATTGGGTGTGAAATTGGGAGATGTGTTGGAGATCGATAGTATTTGGGCTAAGGAGAAAGGGAAGGTCATAGTAGAGCGGATTGTTCCACAATACATAGGGTCCAATGTATATATGAAACAGGATACGCTGTTGGGGCTGTTAAGGCAGGGGGACTTCGCGACATCTGCTTTGCTAACGATCGATCCGAAGGAGCTTACCTCTTTCAAGGATCAGTACAGCACCTCGAAGTTTGTGGGGAATCTGGAGATTAGGCAGGAAATGATTGCGAAGTATGAGCAGTTGTTAGCCTCATCCACCTACACATTGTGGATTATGGCGGTGATATCCGTGATCACCGGGTTTGCGATTGTCTACAATTCTAGCATTATTTCGCTAGCTGAGCGGAAAAGGGAGCTTGCCTCTTTACGTGTGATGGGGTTGACATCGCGGGAAGTGATGGAGATTATCTCCGTTGAACAATGGTTTCTAGGTCTTGCCGGTGTCGTGGCTGGGATTCCTATGGCGATTGCGATGAACCAGGCCCTTGCCAAGGGGATGGGCAGTGATCTATATTCCATCCCGGGGACGATCAGTCTGGAGGCGATTTTGCAGGCGGTAGTGGGAACGGTTTTTGCGATCTGGATTTCTCAGCAATGGGTGTCTCGGAAGGTAAGGAAATTGGACTTGGTTGAAGTATTAAAAGAAAGAGAATAGCGGGGGAAGGGCCATGAAAAAACAGATCAAATGGGTAACCGCAATCGTTTTAACCCTGATCATCGGGGGATCATTGATTTATTCATCTGTAAAAGCACTTGATGTTGACCTGCTCGAAGTTCAGCCGCAAACCGTATCGCAAACCTGGAAAGAAGAAGGAATCGTCACCACAGCAGCAGAAAGGCCAATCCATAGTCTGATCCATGGTCAAATCAGCGGATTATTTGTAAAGGAAGGGCAGAGGGTACAGCGTGGGGATTTGCTTGTTGCGATTGATTCGAAGGATTTGGAGTTTCAATTAGATCAATTGAAGGCACAGAAAAAGGGGCTCCTCGGCCAGGAACGAATGACCGATCAGGATATGCAAAAGCAGTTAGGTCAGTTGCAGGGTCAACTGGAAAGCATTGAAGGGCAGGAAAAGCAGGCGGCAAAAAGTCCCTACCAGGCCGAAATCAAACGCCAGCAACTGGTCATAGAAGAGACCGGGCGTCAGCTGGTGAATAGTAAAGAGGAGTACCGGCAAATGAAGGTATTGTACGAGAGTGGAGCTATTTCCAAGAAGGAACTCGACCAGGCCGCACACACGGTGGACCAGCTTGAAAATAGTTTGCTTGTGCAAGAACAGGAGATGAAGCTGATGAATGAACAAGCCATTCCATTGCCAGGAACGGTCCAATATTATCGGGGGCTGAAACAGGCGGTTCAAACACAGATTGATGTTTTGCAGCAGGAATTACATCAACGAGGGAAGGGTGTAACGGGAACAAAGCAGTACTATCAGGGACAGCTGGAAGCGATGGAGGCACAGATTGAGCATCTAACCTATCAAGTGGCGAATCTGAAGGTCTTTTCACCGATTCAGGGAGTCGTCAAGGAGGTTCATGTCAAAGAAGGGGCTGCCATCCCAGCGAATGCCCCTTTGTTAACCCTCTTCTCGGAAGGCGGGCTGCAGGTGGAGGCTTATCTTCTGACTGAGGATGTAATGGATGTGAAGGAAGGGATGAAGGTCCAGCTCATTCAAAAAAGGAAGAATGGGGATTATGCTTTTTCGGGAACGGTCCTAGCGATCGCTCCAAGCGCCGAGGAAAAAATCTCTTCCTTAGGTTTAATTCAGCAGAAGATCAAGGTCACCATGCTCCCTGAAGATCAGGAGGTAGTCCTGCGTCCCGGTTACGCCCTGGATGTTGTTTTTACCACGTTGGAACAACCCAATCAACTGGCCGTCCCGCCTGAGGTGCTTTTTCCCTATGAAAATGGGGATGCGCTATGGGTGGTCCGTGACGGAAAGGCCGTTACCCAACCCGTGCAAAAAGGTATGGAGACCGACGAGTTGGTTGTGATTACAAAGGGGCTAAGCGCTGGGGATCAGGTCATTTTAAATCCCCAACAAGAGGGATTAAAGCAAGGGAAAAGGGTTAAGTAAGTCCCTTTTTCCTCATTGATCCTCTTTAAACTCCTTTTTCACCGATGGGGAGGGATGGTAATTTAGCAAGTCAAACAGCTCTCCCAGCTCCTCCTTGCCGAGATCACGCCACTCTCCTATTTTGAGATTGCCTAGTTTGATATTCATGATGCGTACCCGTTGCAGTCGTTGCACCTTATAGCCAAACACAGCACACATGCGGCGGATTTGTCGATTCAGTCCTTGGGTCAGTAGAATCCGAAAAACGCGGTCTGAGACCTTGGTGACTTTGCAAGGAAGGGTCTTGGTTCCAAGAATGCGTACCCCTTCTGACATGCCTTTTAAAAAAACAGGAGTGATTGGTTTATCGACCGTGACGATATATTCTTTTTCGTGCATGTTTTCCGAGCGTAAGATCCTGTTAACGATATCCCCGTCATTGGTCAAGAGGATGAGACCATCGGAATCTTTGTCCAGCCTGCCGATTGGGAAGATCCGTTTAGGATGGTTAACGAAATCGATAATATTTCCTTTAATATGCCTTTCCGTTGTACAGGTGATACCCACCGGCTTATTTAAAGCAATATAAACCTGCTGCGGCTTTTGGTGGATCGGTTTGCCATCGATTCGCACATCATCATCGGCCGTCGCCTGACTGCCTAATTCAGCCACTACACCGTTGATGGTAATTCTCTTTTCACTAATATACTTGTCTACTTCGCGCCGGGACATGATCCCGGTTTCACTAATCAATTTATTAATTCGCAAGTTGTTTCCCCCTTAGGGCTGTCCATATGAATAGAATAACTCCGATTTTGTAGGGTATACAGGATTGCTGTGTAGGAGGCTTCCAACAAAAAAAGAGCATTTTTAGCTTACCAAAGCTAGATGCTCCTTTTCTAGACTAAATTTTCAATTTTGTACCTGGTCCTAATTTAGTACCTGATCTAATAAATGATCGGCCTGATCCTCGGGGATATCCTTTACAAGGATCATTTCACTGATTAAAATTTGTCTGGCTTGGTTCAGCATCATTTTGTCGCCTGTTCCAAGCGTTCTTTTCTTCCCGATATGGGATAATTCATGTACCACTTCGGCAACTTCGAAAATATCACCGCTCTTAATTTTATTTGAATGGATTCGATACCTTTGCATTTGATTTGTGCTTGGCTCTGGATCATTCTTCAAAAAGATGGAAAGCACATCTTCCATGATGTTCGAATCAACCACTCTGCGAATTCCGAGCTTTTCTGCTCTAGCCTTCGGAATTAAAACTTTCATCGATTTGAGAGGAATATTTATGACATAATACAGCTGCTTTTCCCCGAGGATTTCCTTTTCCTCAATGGCTTCGATAGTCCCTGCACCATGCATTGGGTAAAATATCTTATCGCCTATATGAAACATAAAAATCCACCCCCTGTTTGAAGTAACCTATTCATTATAACACATATCAACGAAATATAAAAATTTTAATTTTAACACCACTAATTATATCATGTCAATATGAAATTAGGGGGATTTTTATGTTTTTTTTAAGCCCAAAAAAAAGAGCATGGAAAAGCTCCACGCTCTTTTGTCTGTCCCGAAATTAAAGTTTAACTACGTTTTCTGCTTGAGGACCACGGTTTCCTTGAACGATGCTGAATTGAACGCGTTGTCCTTCTTCTAAAGATTTGAAACCATCGCCAGTGATTGCGCTGTAGTGAACGAATACGTCACTTCCGCCTTCTACTTCGATGAATCCAAAACCTTTTTCAGAATTGAACCATTTTACTGTTCCGGTTGTTTGCATAATAATTACCTCCACAAAATGTTTATAATATGTTCTTGATATTTACTGCGTAAATAAAAATTCACATATTATAACGGGAATCAATGATATTGAAGTGATAACCCCTTATAATATGTGAATTATTTCCCTCATTTTATTCAACTATGGTTAGTGTACCATTTTTTTAAAGGAAAGTCTAACGCAAAAATTAGGGACGGGGGTATGAAGTTGCCCTTTAATAAGAGTATAGCATGGTGGAGGAGAAAATATACACAAGTATAGAGATGCAGTGCAGACGCTGACTAAAAATAAACAGGCCGCCGACAGTGTCGACAGCCTGTAAGATAATATTATGATCTGAGATGATAAGTTCGATTAGGTCTTTTAGATCTTTTAGATCTTATACCCAACCACGAGCTTTAATTGCTTCTGCAATGCGCTTCATGGAGATCATGTACGCACCAGTACGGAAATCAACATGATGTTCGTTGGCAAGTGAACGAACTGCCCAGTAAGATTGAGTCATCACGTCTTTTAGCTTGGAGTTTACTTCATCTTCACTCCAGTAGTAGTTCATCAAGTTTTGTACCCATTCAAAGTAGGAAACAGTTACTCCACCAGCATTAGCTAGGATATCAGGAATAACGATGATGCCTTTTTCGAACAAGATTCTGTCTGCATCAGGAGTAGTTGGTCCATTAGCAGCTTCAGCTACGATGGAAGCTTTTACTTTATCCGCATTTTTTCTAGTGATTACATTTTCAAGTGCAGCTGGCACTAAAATGTCAACTTCAAGCTCAAGAATTTCTTCTGGATTTTGCAGATGATATTTGGAATCATAATCTAAAATGCTGGAGTTATCTTTTAATTCTTCAACAAGAGCTAAATCAAGTCCTGCAGGGTTGTAAATCGCACCTTTGGAGTCGCTCACAGCTACAACCTTGCAACCTTGCTGGGTTAGAAGATCTGCCGCAATACGGCCTGCGTTACCAAAACCTTGGATCGCAACAGTAGCACCTTTAAGGTCTTTTCCAAGATCCTTCATTGCTTCTGCAATGACGAATGCGCATCCGCGTGCAGTGGCTTCGTTACGTCCTTTTGAACCACCAACGATTAATGGCTTACCAGTAATGACGCCTGGGTTGTTGTAGCCTTTCATGCGGCTGTAAGTGTCCATCATCCAGCTCATGATTTGTGGTGTAGTATATACGTCTGGAGCAGGAATATCTTTATCTGGACCTACGATATCAGCGATTGCTTCCATAAATCCACGGCTTAAACGCTCTAATTCACCTTTGCTAAGTGTATGTGGGTCAACGATGACACCGCCTTTACCTCCACCATAAGGAAGGCTTACAACACCGCACTTGAAGGACATCCACATGGACAATGCTTTTACTTCGTCCATGGTTACGCCTGGATGGAAACGGATTCCACCTTTAGTTGGTCCGATTGCATCGCTGTGTTGGGAGCGGAAACCTTCAAATACACGGGTACTTCCATCATCCATTTTAACTGGGATTGAAACGGAAAGAACGCGCTTAGGTCTTTTCAAAATTTCTACAATGTCACGGTCGAGGCCAAGAATGGCTGCCGCATTCTCGATTTGTTCTTGAACGATTTGATAAGGGTTTAGAACTTCTTCTTCATTTTGCAGTTTTTGTGTAGCTACCATTTTACTCCACCTCTTCATCTTATTTTTTTAGGGTATCTAGGTTGCGGATTTTTATTTGGTTATTATTGCTCTAAACCCTGCAACGGAATGCCTTACTTTGATATATTTATTTTATAGTCGATAATCGATCTGAACAATACGGATTTTAGATAGGAATAATATCGTGGCGCGATGAATAGCAAATCATGGGGGTATAAAAGATGGAATTAAGGCAGATTGAATACTTTATTGAGGTAGCAAAACGGGAACATGTAACAGAAGCTTCGCATGCTTTGCACGTTGCACAGTCGGCGATCAGCAGGCAGATTTTTAATCTCGAAAAGGAATTAGGTGTTGATTTATTCATTCGAGAAGGTCGAAATGTCCGCCTCACATACGTCGGAAAGCTTTTTTTGGAGCATATGGAGCAGGCGATGCACGTCATTGATAAGGCCAAGCGGGAAATCGACGAATTCTTGGACCCGCAGCGCGGGACGATTCGCGTAGGTTTTCCGAGCAGTCTTGCTTCCTATTTACTCCCTACGATAATTTCAGCTTTTCGGGATAACTACCGTCAGGTCAATTTTCAGCTTTTCCACGGGTCTTATCGTCAATTGATCGAAATGGTAATCAAAGGGGATATCGATCTGGCCTTGCTTGGTCCTGTTCCGAAAAACGAAAAGCAGATTACCGGATACACGCTGTTTTCAGAGAATATCGTCGCTTTGTTACCTTCGCACCACCCGTTGGCGAGCAAACCATCGATACAATTAAGTGAGTTGCGTAGTGATTTGTTTGTCTTATTTCCGGAAGGGTTTATCCTGCGTGAGCTGGTTGTCAATGCCTGCCGTAATTTTGGATTTCAACCTAAAGTTTCCTTCGAGGGGGATGATATTGACGCGATTAAAGGGTTAGTCGCAGCAGGGCTCGGGATTACGTTATTGCCTGAGGTCACCTTGGTCGATAATATTCCGCGGACAACAGTCAAGCTGCCGATCGTTGAGCCCAATGTCACGCGAAGTGTAGGGGTCATTATCCCCAATAACCGGGAGCTCCCACCTACGGAAAAGCTATTCTATGATTTTCTGAAACAGTTTTGTGCGGTTTTAATTGGATATAAAGGATAGTACAATTTAGTTCGCAGTAGATTTCCCTTTTTCCTATTTAACTGTGATTTATCTCACAGGAAAACGGGCTTGAGTTTGCCATACTCAGAGTAGGAAAAAATGCTGATATCCAAGCTAGTATTTATATGTTTCTTGGTATCAATGAAGAGGGGTAATGCTGTGGGCTTTCCACAACTACAAATTGCACATATCAAGCCAAAGGTTCCGATTTTTCAAGGTGGAATGGGCGTTGGAATTTCTTTAAGCAGCCTTGCAGCAGCTGTTGCAAATGCCGGTGGAGTTGGAATCATTTCGGGTACAGGCATATCGACAGATGAGATGAGGGAGCATATTCGAAAGGCGAGAGAGCTAACCAAAGGAATTGGATATATTGGGGTCAACGTGTTGTTTGCGATGAAAGATTTTGCTGAAAAGATGAAGGCTGCCATGGAGGAAAAGGTTGATTTCATTATCTCCGGCGCCGGCTTTTCTCGCGACATGTATGCCTGGGGACGAACTTTTGGGATCCCTGTTATTTCAATAGTATCTTCAGCAAAACTAGCGCGACTTGCCGAAAGGTTAGGTGCCGCAGCCGTTGTCGTTGAAGGGTTTGAGGCAGGGGGTCATTTGGGGACGGACAGGCCGTTATTTGATATCCTTCCAGAAGTGATTGAAGCCGTTCAGATCCCCGTCATTGCCGCGGGAGGTATTCTGACCGGAGAAGATCTTGCCAAAGCACTGCAGATGGGGGCAGTCGGGGTTCAAATGGGGACGCGTTTTGTTGCCAGTGAAGAGTGTGATGCCCCGCTCGCATTCAAGCAGAAATACGTAGATGCACAGTCCGAAGACACCATCCTCGTTAAGACAACAGTCGGTTTACAGGGAAGAGCGATTAAAAACCATTTCACGGATTTAATAAGCGGAGATAACAAGCTGAAAATTGATAAATGCCATGATTGTTTAAAGGATTGTTCTTATCGATTTTGTACCCTTGATTCCCTGCTTAAGTCTGTAGATGGAGATGTGGAGAATGGATTGGTATTCGCCGGTTCCCGGGTTTCCGAGATCAAAGAAATACTCCCGGTGCAACAGATTATTGATAATATCATGGGTGAATACAGATTGACATTGGAGACGAAATCGGTTTAAGAGGGTTTTAAGTGAGGTGGGGGGTGCCATATGAGCGGTACCCTTTTTTCTTTTGGTAGAGGATAAGATGGTTGGTGTGTTAGTATATATCTTCGTTTCTTCTGTCCACTATCCCTTTCTCTCAGGAAGAGTCCTGGTTGATGGGTTGTGTAATTTTATCGTAAATGGGGAGTCGGTTGCTGAACTCCTCTTTTTTTTCGTTCTTCCTCTTTCTATGCTGT
>Ga0180216_1001672_pt1 | contig 19389 bp, 21 predicted proteins | sample eDN3rd37CBELigMG_FD_128879 | JGI IMG/M metagenome (GOLD analysis project Ga0180216, IMG submission 128879) | Enriched Miracle-Growth compost microbial communities from Emeryville, California, USA - eDNA 3rd pass 37_C BE-Lig MG (version 2)... ...
AAGATGTGGCGCGAGCTGCGCGGACCCGGACGCGAGGATTGCGAGGCCGCGCTCAGCAACCGCGAGGCCCATGTGCCGAAGAAGACCTTGGGCCAGGCGGCAAGCCAAATCGTGCTCGCCGACCTGTCGATGTCGCTCGACAACGTGCTCGCGGTGGCGGGCGCCGCGCGCGAGCATCCATGGGCGTTGTTCTTCGGCCTCGGCCTGTCGATCCTGCTGATGGGCATCGCCGCCAGCTTCATCGCGCGGCTGCTCAACCGCCATCGCTGGATCGCCTATCTCGGCCTCGCCATCATCTTCTACGTCGCGCTCGACATGATCTGGCGCGGCTTCTGGGAGATCGAGGCGCAGGCGTTATAGAGGGCGAGCCAGCGCTGGATCGCCACTTGCGCGGCAATGAGCGGGAGGGCGCAGCGAACAGGTCTAAAATCCGAGCTTGGCGAGGCCCGCCATGAAGGGCGGCATCTTTCCCGACGTAAGGACGATGCGCGCGGGCCGCGCGGCTTCGCTCGCCGGCGGGCGCTCGCGCAACAGGTCCGACACCCGGCGCGCGATGGCGGGCGCGGGATCGAGCCAGTCGACCGGCCATGGCGCGACCGCGCGGAAACGCGCGGTGAGCAGCGGATAGTGCGTGCAGGCGAGCACGACCGTGTCGGTGCGCGCGCCGTCTCTGTCGACGAAGCAGGGGGCGATTTCGGCGGCAATCTCCGCGTCGCCGACGGGCATGCCGGCCAGCTCCGCTTCGGCCATGCCCGCGAGCTTGGCCGAGCCCACCAGCACGACCTCGCAGCCATTGGCGAATTCGCGGATCAGCGCGCGGGTGTATTCGCGGTTCACGGTCGCCTGCGTGCCGAGCACGGCGATGCGCTTGGTTTTGGATTGCGCGCAGGCGGGCTTGATCGCCGGCACCGTGCCGACGAAAGGCACGCCGAAGCGCGCGCGCAGCGCCGGCAGCGCGATGGTCGAGGCCGTGTTGCAAGCGATGACGACGAGATCGGGCGCGTGCTCGTCGATGGCCTTGCCGATCACATCGACGATGCGCGCCAGGAGGGCCTCTTCCGGCTGGCCGCCGTAGGGAAAGAACGCGTCGTCCGCGATGTAGACGTAGCGCGCGTCGGGCCGCGCGGCCTTCACTTCGCGGAACACGGTGAAGCCGCCGACGCCTGAATCGAAGACCACGATCGTGACCGGGGCGGGAGCGGCGAGGGGAGCGGGATTCGACATCGCACCCGGAGCTAAGACACGGCTTTTCGGCGCTGGCAATGGCTGCCCGGCGGCAGAATCGGGTACAGGTGCGGTACCTGGGAGCCACGCGATGATCTACGCCGCCTTCATGCTCGCGATCCTCGTGGTCCTCGGGACGATGTGGCTGGGCTATCGCGTCTCGGTTCCGCTGTTCCTTCTGACGCTCGCGGCGGTGGCCGCCTTTCTCGTCAGCGACATGACCACGCCGCTGCGGCTGAGCTTCTGATGGCGCGCCTCTATCTCCTGGCCGCGACGGCCAATGTCTGGGTGCTGGTCCTCGTCCTCGCGCTTGCCTTCGCTATGCAATTCGCGACCGGCGAGCCGCCGTGCCCGCTCTGCCTGCTGCAACGCATCGGCTTGATGCTGTGCGCGCTGGGACCGCTTTATCTGCTGATCGGCCAGCGCGACGGCGAGGTCGCGGTGCGCGACATCGCGACCGGCGCCGGCATCAGCATCCTCGCCGGCCTGTTGGGCGCGGCGGCCTCGGCGCGTCAGGTGCTCCTGCACATCGCGCCGACCGATCCGGGCTTCGGCGCGCCGGTGTTCGGGCTGCATCTCTACACGTGGTGCCTGATCGCTTTCCTCGCCCATATCGCGGCGAGCGCGCTGATGCTGGCCGGTACCGCCTGGCTGGAAGACCGCCGCGTCGAGCCTTGGCGTTTCACCAAGGTGATGGCGCTGGCGCTGGCGCTGATCGTCGTCGCCGATATCGGCGCGGTGATCGCGGAAGCGGGCATCAACTGGCAGCTACCGGAGAACCCGACCGGCTATCTGCTGTTCAAGCGGTAGGACCAACGCGCGCCAGCAACTGGCCGAGCATCAGCAGCCCTTGTGGCCACAGGCCCAGGCGTGAGGCCGAGTTGATGTGGCCGAGCTCGCCCACATTGCAGAAGTCGGCGCGCCAGGCTTGCGCGAAATGCGCGGCGCGCGCGACGGTCACGAACGGATCGTCGGTGCTCGCCACCACCAGCGACGGCACCGGGAAGGGCGCGAGCGGCATCGGCGCGAAGTCGCGCGTCGACGGCGGTGTGTGGGCGTCGGACTCGATGTCGGAAGGCGCGACGAGGAACGCCGCGACCACACGGTCCTTGGCGCCGCGCGCGGCCCAGTGCGCCGCGAGCGAGCACGACAGGCTATGGCAGATCAGCACGGCCGGGCGCGAGCCATGGGCGATCGCGGCGTCCAGACGCGGCAGCCAGTCGGCGAGCTTGGGATTGTCCCATTCGTCCTGCAGCACGCGAGACGCGTTGCGGAACGCCATGCACCAATAGGACTGCCAGTGATCGACGCCGGAATTCGACAGCCCCGGCAGCACCAGGAAGTCGTAGGCGTCGGTGGCGTCGTGCATCCTATACCAACTCCAGCGGCCGGTGCGGGCCTTGCGGCGGCTCGACACGGATGATGTCGCCGGCTCGCACATCGCCGCCGGCAAGCACGATGCTCATGATGCCGGTCTTGCGCACCAGCTTCGGGCCGCTCTTGTCCAAGGTGGCGTGCAGCAGGCCCTTCTGGAAGTTGTCGATCTGGTAGCAGGGATTGCGCAGGCCGGTGACTTCGATCACCGCTTCGTCGCCGAGATACAATTTGGTGCCGGTCGAAAGGCCGAGCAGATCGATGCCCTCGGTGGTGATGTTCTCGCCGAGGTCGCCCGGCTTGACGTCAAATCCCTTGGCGCGGACTTCCTCGAACAGCTCGGCGTGCATCAAATGCACCTGCCGCAGGTTCGGCGCGTCGGGATTCTTCCGGGCGAGATAAAGGTGCTTCACCTTCTCGCCCATATGCGCGTCGCCTTCGACGCCGAGCCCCTTGAGCAGACGGATGCTCAAGCAGGGCGGCTTGCTGAACTTATGGCCCTTCGCCGCACAGACGGCGATGACGCGTCCGTCGGGAATCCCAGTCATTGATGTTCAGCTTTCTCCGAACACGCGTTTGAAGATCGTGTCCACGTGCTTGTAATGATGGTCGAGGTCGAAATTGGCCTCGAGTTCCTTGTCGCTCAGCTTCGCCTTGACGTCCGGGTCGGCCTTCAACAGCGCCAGGAAGTCCTTCTCCTCGCCGCTCCAGACCTTCATGGCGTTGCGCTGCACGAGGCGATAGGCATCCTCGCGCGAGACCCCGGCCTTGGTCAACGCGATCAGCACGCGCTGCGAGTGGATCAGGCCGCCGAGGCGGTCCATGTTCTTCTGCATGTTCGCCGGATAGACGATCAGCTTGTCGATCACGCCGGCGAGCCGCGCCAGCGCGAAGTCGAGCGTGACGGTCGCGTCGGGGCCGATCATGCGCTCGACCGAGGAGTGCGAGATGTCGCGCTCGTGCCAGAGCGCGACGTTCTCCATCGCCGGCAGGGCGTAGGAGCGCACCATGCGGGCGAGGCCCGTCACGTTTTCCGTCAGCACCGGATTGCGCTTATGCGGCATCGCCGAGGAGCCCTTCTGCTTCTCGGAGAAGAACTCTTCGGCTTCCAGCACTTCGGTGCGCTGCAGGTGACGGATTTCGATGGCGAGGCGTTCGATCGAGGAGGCGATGACACCGAGCGTGGCGAAATACATCGCATGGCGGTCGCGCGGGATGACCTGCGTCGACACCGTCTCGACTTCGAGCCCCATCGCCTTGGCGACGTGCGCTTCGACGCGCGGATCGACCTGGGCGAAGGTGCCGACGGCGCCGGAGATGGCGCAGGTGGCGACTTCCTTGCGCGCCGCGACAAGGCGTTCACGGTTGCGCGCGAACTCGGCATAGGCCTGCGCCAGCTTGAGGCCGAAGGTGGTCGGCTCGGCGTGGATGCCGTGCGAGCGGCCGACGGTCGGCGTGAGCTTGTGCTCGAGGGCGCGGCGCTTGAGCGCCGCGAGCAGCGTGTCGAGGTCCGCGAGCAAGAGGTCGGCGGCGCGCACGAGCTGCACGTTGAGGCAGGTGTCGAGCACGTCCGACGAGGTCATGCCGGAGTGCATGTAGCGCGCTTCGGGGCCGACGATCTCGGACACATGGGTGAGGAAGGCGATGACGTCGTGCTTCACTTCCGCTTCGATGGCGTCGATGCGCTCGACGTCGAACTTGGCGTCCTTACCCTTGGCCCAGATCGTCTTGGCCGCTTCCTTCGGAATGACGCCGAGTTCGGCCATCGCGTCGGCCGCGTGCGCCTCGATCTCGAACCAGATGCGGAACTTGGTCTCCGGCGACCAGATGGCGGTCATCGCGGGGCGGGAATAGCGCGGGATCATTCGTCTACCTTTTCGTCATTCCGGGACGCTCGCGGGAGCGAGCGGACCCGGAATCCAGATGCTCGCACCGTATTTCGTTCTGGATTCCGGGGTCGCGCGAGCGCGCGCCCCGGAATGACATCTAATCGTTCACGCCGCTTCGCCGCGCGCCAGCATGGCGGCGTTGCGAATGGCATCGATATTGGCCTTGTAGGCGCCGCCCTTGAACACGGCGGAGCCGGCGACCAGCACATTGGCGCCGGCGCGCACCACGTCCGCGGCGTTCTGCGGCGTCACGCCGCCGTCGACCTCGATGTCGATCGGCCGGGCGCCGACGAGGGCGCGCACGGCGGCGATCTTCTCGAGCGCGCCGGGGATGAAGCTCTGGCCGCCGAAGCCCGGATTGACCGACATCACGAGAATGAGATCGACCATGTCGATCAGGTTCTCCAGCGTCGACACCGGCGTGCCGGGATTGAGCGTGACGCCCACCTTCTTGCCGAGCGCTTTGATCGCCTGCAGCGAGCGGTGGACGTGCGGTCCGGCTTCCACGTGCACGGTGACGATATCGGAGCCGGCCTTGGCGAAAGCTTCGAGGTAAGGATCGCAGGGCGCGATCATCAGATGGACGTCGAATATCTTCTTCGTGTGCGGGCGCAGCGCCTGCACCACCGCCGGGCCGATCGAGATGTTGGGCACGAAGTGGCCGTCCATCACGTCGACATGGATCCAGTCGGCGCCGGCCGCATCGATGGCGCGCACGTCCTCGCCGAGCTTGGCGAAGTCCGCGGACAGGATCGACGGCGAGATGATGAGCGGGCGGGACATGTCGGGGGCTCCTGAAGGCGTTCGGGTAACATGCTGGGCGGGTGGGAGCAACGCGCCCCGGTCCGCGCTCAGCCTCCGGCGCGGGCGGACAATGGCCCGCTCAGGCGGCCAATATTGGGCGGTTTGACGCGCCTGCGCCGGTGACCGTGCCGGCCGGAGCTGTGGAAAAGTAGCAAGGCAGAAGAGCGGCGCTGGCGGGGCGGGCCGTATCTGGTTCCGGCCGGCCGTCCTCAGGGCGCGGACGCGCGCTGGCTTCGCTTGGCCAGCGCCTTCACCACGGCCGGCATGACGTAGATCGGCATCTGCACCAGCGCGAAATAGAACCAGGCGGCGTCCGACATGGCCGGGCCGAGTGCGGCGACGACCACGCCGAGGTTGCGGAACGAGGCGCAGAAGCCGATGGCGAGGCTGCGCTCGCTGCCCCATCGCGCGAATACCGGCACGGTCAGCGCGAGCGGCACGCAGGTCACGAGGACGACGAAGCCGAACAGGCCGATCGCGAACAGCGGATCGGCGATCACTTGCCGCGGCACGTTCTCCATGGCGATGATGGCGAAGGCGAACAGCCCGATCATGTTGAGGCCGTCGATCGGCTCGCGCTGCTTCTCGATCCAGCTCTGGCCGGCGGCGCGCCGGATCGCAAAGGCGATCGCGCCGGAGGCGGCGTAGAAGAACAACAGCTTGGCGCCGAGTTCGAGCGGCGAGAGCACCGCGGTGCCGAGGAAGAGATAGCTGAACACGACGCTGGTGATCGGCGCCAGCACGTTCGACATGATCAGCACCATCAGCGACAGCGCCACGTCCAGTCCCATCAGCGCGGCGAAGGCGGCCGATGACGTGATCGGCGCGACGACCACATGCAGGATCAGGATCGGATAGAGATCGGGAAACATCGTGCGCGCGCCAGACAGCGCATAGGCCGAGCCGAGTAAAAGGGGCGTCGCCACCATGACCCAGAGCGCCGCCGCGATCGGCAGGGCCGGCGCGCGCACATAGTCGCGGAAGGCGTTGGGATCGGTGCGCAGATAGGAGAACAGCAGCAAGATGAAGACGATCTCGGCGAGATACGGCTTGAGATAGGCCGAGAGCTGCGGCACGGCGAGGCCGAGAAAGATCGAGACGGCGAGCCCGCGCGTGCCGGTGCGGCCGATCCATGACAGCGCAGCCACGAGCGTGTTCAGGATCGGCATGCGGTGCGGCTCTCCGTCGCGGGTGTGACTATCGGGTCATAGCGCCTGCGCGCGATCCATTCCATATTTAAGGGCCTGCGAATTCGCATGGCGAGTGGAGGCTTTTCAGCATGGCGCGAACCGATGCCATCGTTCTCGGCGCCGGTATTGTCGGCACATCGGTTGCGCTGCAACTGGCAAAGCGCGGCCTGTCCGTCGCGCTGATCGATCGCGGCGGCGTCGGCGAGCAGACCTCCTACGGCAATTCGGGCGTCATCGAGGGCTCGACGATTCTGCCCCCGGCTTTTCCGTCCTCGTTGAGCTCGCTCATGCGCGTCGCGCTCAAACGCGCCAGCGAGGCGAATTATCACTTCTCGTTCCTGCCGCAGGCCGCGCCTTGGCTGCTCGCCTTCCGGGCCGCCTCGTCGCCGTCCCGCATCGTGGAAACGGCGCGCCTCAACCGGCCGCTGTTCGCGGGCGCGGTCGCCGAGCACGAAGCGCTGATGGAGGAGGCGAACGCGACCGACCTCCTGCGCAAGACGGGCTGGATGAAGCTCTACCCGGACAGAGCGGCGGTCGCGGCGCTGCAGCCGGAATTCGACCTCGCGGCCGAATTCGGCCTGCCGGCGGCCAAGCTCGACACGGCCGGCGCGCTCGAACTCGAGCCATGGCTGCGGCCTGTGTTCGAACAGGCCGTGTTCTGGCCCGCCGCCGCGAGCATCAGCGATCCGCTCGCGCTCACGCGCGCTTATGCCAAGCGCTTCGCCGCGCTCGGCGGCGTCAAGGTGAAAGGCGACGCGCGCTCGCTGCATCGGATGGGCAGCCGCTGGCGGGTCGAAACCGACGAAGGCGGCGTCGACTCCGCGCAGGTGGTCGTCGCGCTCGGCCCCTGGGCGCCCGATCTTCTGGAGCCGATGGGCCTCAAGCTCCCGATGGGCTTCAAGCGCGGCTATCACCGCCATTTCCGCGGCGAAGGCGGCGCGACGCTCAAGCGCCCGGTGGTCGACACGGCCTCGGGCTATCTCATCACGCCGATGGAGCAGGGCATCAGGCTCACGACCGGCGCCGAGTTCGCCGCACGCGACGCAAGGCCGACGCCAGTGCAGTTCGACCGGCTGATGCCGCGGGCGCGCAGCCTGTTTCCGCTCGGCGAGCGCGCCGACGACAAGACGTGGATGGGCAGCCGGCCCTGCTTCCCGGATTCGCGCCCGGTGATCGGCCGCGCGCCGGGACAGCCCGGCATCTGGCTCGCGATCGGTCACGCGCATTGGGGCCTCACGCTCGGGCCGACGACGGGCAAGCTGCTCGCGCAGATGATGGCGGGCGAGACGCCGTTCTGCGATCCGGCGCCGTACCGCGCCGAACGCTTTCTCGCTTGAGCGTCAACGCTGCGCGATGCCGGCCTGTTTGCCGACCTCGCGCCATTCCTTCATCTCGGATTTGATCATCTGATCGAACGTCTCCGGCGTCGAAGCGGTTGCCGTGACGCCTTGCAGTTCGAATTTGGCCATCACCTCCGGATTGGTCAGCGTCTCGCGTAAGACAGTGTTGAGGCGCGCGACGATCTCCGGCGGCGTTTTCGCCGGCGCCAGCATGCCCACCCATTGCAGCGCCTTCACCCGCGCGTAGCCCGCTTCCTTCAGTGTCGGCACGTCGGGGAAATGCGGGCTGCGCGTATCGCCGCCCCAGGCGAGCGGCCGCAACTTGCCGGCCTTGATCTGCGGCGCGGAAAGCTGCGTCGACAGCACGGCGAATTGCGTCTCGCCGGCAATCAGCGACAGCACCGACGGCGCGCCGCCGCGATAGGGCACTTCCAGCATCTTGATGCCGGCTTCGAGGCTGAACAGTTCGGTGACGAAATGCGACTGGCTGTCGGTGCCGGGCGTCGCATAAGTGAGCTTGTTCGGCTGGGCGCGCGCCAGCGTGACGAAGTCCTGCAAGGTTCCGGCCTTGACGTCGTTGTTGACGACGAACAGCATCGGATCGCGCGCCAGCAGTCCGACGGCGATGAGATCGCTGTCGGGGTCATAAGGCAGTTTCGAGTTCGTTGCCGGGATGACCGTGTGCGACGACGCGACGATCAACAGCGTATGGCCGTCGGGCGCCGCCTTCGCGACATATTCGCTGCCGACGATGCCGCTCGCGCCGGCGCGGTTCTCGACGATGACCGGCTGGCCGAGCTTCTCCTGCAGAGAGGACTGCATGATGCGCGCGACGTTGTCGTTCAGTCCGCCGGGTGGGAAAGGCACGATGAGCCGGATAGGACGCGTCGGAAACGATTGCGCATCGGCGGCGCCAGGCACGGCCGCTGCGATCAAGAACGCGACGGTCATGGCCAGCAACTTTCGTAATGCTGAAATGATGGTCACGTTTCCACTCTCCCGCATGCATCGTTGTTGATTTTTCTTAATGATGCATTTGAGACTAACACCACAGCGGCGCAAGCGAGTCGTGCCGCGAAGTGGGAAAGCAGTTGTGGACAAACACTTTCAAGTGATCATCGTTGGCGGCGGTCCGGTGGGATTGGCGCTGGCGATCAGTCTCGGGTCGCGCGGCATCGCGTGTGCGCTGATCGAAAGCCGCACCGAAATGCATAAGATTCCGAAGGGGCAGAATCTCACGCAGCGCACACTCGAGCACTTTTATTTCTGGAACATCGTCGAGGAGCTTCGCGCCGCGCGCTTGATGCCGCGCGGCCATGCGATCGGCGAGATCACCGCTTACGGCAATCTGATGAGCGACTACTGGAACGCGCCGGCAGGACGCGAACTGGTGCGGCCTTATTACTTCCAAGACAACGACCGTATGCCGCAATACCAGATGGAGAATGTGCTGCGCGGCAAGGTGGCCCATGTGCCGGCCGTGCAGACGTTCTGGGGCTGGACCGCCGTCGATGTCGCGCAGGACGCAAGCGGCGTGCGTGTGACGATCGCCAAGGATGGCGAGCAAAGCCAGGTGCTGACGGCGGATTACGTCGCCGGCTGCGACGGCGCGCGCTCGCTGGTGCGCAAGGCGGCGGGCATCGAGCGCAGCGGCACGGACTTCGACAAGCTCATGGTGCTGGTCGTGTTCCGCTCACGCGAGTTGCACAGATTGTTCGAGCGCTTTCCCGACCGCTCGACCTATCGCGTCATGCATCCCGATTTCGAAGGCTATTGGCAGTTCTTCGGCCGCATCGATGTCGGCGAGAGCTTCTTCTTTCACGCGCCGGTGCCGCGCGACAGCGACCGAGACGCGTTCGACTTCCGCCAGCCGCTCTACAAGGCCGTCGGCGCGGAGTTCGCGGTCGAGTTCGACTACACGGGCTTTTGGGAACTGCGCAACGCGGTGGCCGACAGGTATCGGGCCGGACGCATGATCATCGCGGGCGATGCCGCGCACACGCATCCGCCTTACGGGGGCTTCGGGCTCAACAACGGCCTCGAGGATGCGGTCAATCTCGGCTGGAAGCTCGCCGCGCGGCTGCAAGGATGGGGCGGCGAGGCGCTGCTCGATTCTTATTCGCTGGAGCGCCAGCCCGTGTTCCGCGACGTCGCGGAGGATTTCATCGCCGACCGCATCCGCAAGGAAGCGGACTTCCTTGCCCGCTATAATCCTGAGAAGGACAAGGCTTCGTTCGACCAAGCCTGGGCGGCGCACGAGGGCGATCTCGGCATGCGCGTGCGCTCTTACGAGCCGAACTACGAGGGCTCGCCGGCCGTGGTCGGTCCCGCAAATGGTAGATCGAGCGCGCATGGCAATCACGCCTTCGAGGCGCGCGCCGGGCATCATCTTGCGCCGCAGCTGCTGAGCAGCAGCCGCAATACGTTCGAAGAGTTGGGTGAAGGCTTCACGCTGTTCGCGTTCGATGGGGCGGACGTATCAGGAATTGAGAAGGCTGCGGTGGATTTGTCCGTGCCGCTGAAGGTCGTCGAGGATAAGGGTGGCGAGGCGCGCAAGGCGTATGGCTGTCAGCTGGTCCTCGTACGGCCGGACCAGTTCGTCGCCTGGACCGGCGATGCGCCGCCCGCGGATGCGGCGGCGCTCATGCGCCAGGTGAGTGGCCGTTAGAACAATTGCAGCGAAGCCGATCACCGCTCATTGCCGCGCAAGCGGGAATCCAATGGGGCCTGGCACGTGTAAACCGCCGCGCTGCGTTCGCGCGGACGGGCGGATGCTTTGGGAAATTGAGGTCTACGCCGACTTGGCCCTGATCTCGCGGTAGGGATAGCGGTCGCGGATGCGCGTGTTGAAGTACGTGCCTTTGGAGAAGGCGTTGCGGAAATCCGCCGCGACCTGCGCCGGCACTGCGTAATATTCGTAGACGCGGCCGGTGGTGAACACGATCGTCAGTTTGGCCTGCGCCGGGTCGTAATCGAAGCTGCCAATGACGCTCGATGGCATAGGCGCCTCCCCATCATCGCGAGGGATAACGCCGCGCCGCGCCTTTCGTTCGTCAGCCGAACTTGTCCTTCCAGCTCGGCAGCGCGCCTTTGAAGGGCAGGGCGGTGGCTTCGTAGATGCCGCGGGCGATGGCGCGGGCCATGACATTGCCGGCCACCATGCCGAGCTCGGCGAGTCCGTAATGCGGGTCGGCGAGGGTCTTCTTGCCGGTCGCGGCCGAGAAGATGACGTCGCCGTCGAGCGGCGTATGCACGGGATAGATCGCGCGGGCGAAGCCGTCCTGCGCCATGACGGCGAGGCGGTGGCACTGCGCCTTGCTGAGTTTGGCGTCGGTGGCGATCAGCGCGATGGTCGTGTTCTCGCCGGGACCGCCTTTGGCGCGGATCGCGAGATCGGATGCGGAGAGTGTCTTCGGGAAGCCGCGGCCGCCGAATTCCTTGTCCTGCTCGAACGGCGCGGCCCAGAAATGCGGGCCGTCGCCGACCGTCGTGGTGCCGACAGCGTTGACGACGACGACGGCGCCGACGGTGACGCCGCTCTTGGTCTTGGCCGAGGCCGAGCCGACGCCGCCCTTGAGCGTCGCGGTGGTGGCGCCGAGGCCGGCGCCGACGCTGCCGAGCCCGAAGCTGACGCCCGCGCTCTTGATCGCCGCGTAGCCGAGGTCGCGATAGGGCGGAAACCGGCCCCAATCCTTGTCGCCGCCGTTGAGCATGTCGAACATGATGGCGGCCGGCACGATCGGTACGTGGATGTCCCGGATCTGGAAGCCGCGGCCCTTCTCGCGCAGCCAGGCCTGCGCGCCGGAGGCGGCGTCGAGGCCGAAGGCGGAGCCGCCCGAGAGCACGATGGCGTCGATGCCCTCCACGGTCTGGCCGGGATCGAGCAGCGCGGTCTCGCGCGTGCCGGGGCCGCCGCCGCGCACGTCGACGCTGGCGACCGCGGGGGAGTCGAAGAGGATGACGGTGGTGCCGGAGCCGAGCTTCTCGTCTTCGGCGTGGCCGACCTTGATGCCGGCGATATCGGTGATGAGATTGCGTACTGTCATGACATCAACCGCTTATCACAACTGCGCAAGCCTGGCACCGGCCACCTTGCCATCGCCACAGTTGGCGAGGCATGTAGCGCCACATGAACGGTGACGTGACTTTCCTGGCGGCTCTCGTCGCGGGCCTCGTTAGCTTCCTGTCCCCCTGTGTTCTACCGCTGGTGCCGCCTTATTTGATTTTCCTGGCGGGCACCTCGCTGGAACGCTTTGCCGACAAGGAGCCGGAGCCGCGCGTCAAGCGGGAGACCGTGCTCGCGGCCGCCTTGTTCGTGCTCGGCTTCTCGACGGTGTTCGTGGCGCTGGGCGCGAGCGCGAGCATGATCGGCTCGTTGATCCGCGCTTATTCGGGGCCGCTGGCGATGGTGGCCGGCGTCGTCATCATCGTGATGGGGCTGCACTTCCTCGGTCTCACGCCGATTTCGCTGTTGCACCGGCAGAAGAAGCTGCACGTCGCCAAGCCCGTCGGCCTCTGGGGCGCCTACGTGATCGGGCTCGCCTTCGCCTTCGGCTGGACGCCGTGCATCGGGCCGATCCTCGCCGCCATCCTGGCGGTCGCCGCCTCCGAGAATACGGTCGCCAAGGGCGCGGGGCTGCTCGCGGTCTATTCGATGGGGCTCGGCATTCCTTTCATCGTCGCCGCCTTCGCCGTTGAGCCCTTCGCCGCGTTTCTCGCGCGCTTCAAGAAGCATCTGCGCCGCGTCGAGCAGGTGATGGGCGGCCTCCTGGTGCTCACCGGCATCGCCTTTCTCACCGGCAGCCTGACGGATGTGAGCGTGTGGCTGCTGGAGGCTTTCCCCGCGCTCGGGCGGATCGGGTAAACGTGACGGCGCTTGACCCGTCACCCTGAGGTGCTCGCCGAAAGCGAGCCTCGAAGGGCGACGGGGCCGTTCATCCTTCGAGGCTCGCGCGCAAACGCGCGCTCACACCTCAGGATGACGGGGTGAGGTAATACAGCATTGTATCTCACGAAAAAAAAGCCCGCCGAGACGGCGGGCTTTTCGTATCCAATGAAGCCGAAGCCTACTTCACATTCGTGCAGTCGGAGCCGGGGCATTCGACGTAGCTGATCTTGCCGCTCGGATCCTTCTTCCAGACATACATCACGTAGTCGATCTTGGTGATGTCGCCCTTCTTGTCGAAGGCGAGGTCGCCCAGCACGGTCTTGAACACCATGCCCGAGTGCATCTTCTCGGCGACCTTCTTGGGGTCGAGCGAGTTGGCCGCTTCCGCCGCCTGCTTGATCACCTGGACGCCCGCGTAGGAGTAGAGCGTGTAGGCTTCCGGCTCGAACTTCTTGGCGCGGAACGCCTCGACCGCCTGTTTGGCTTCGGGTTTGCTGCGCGGATCGGGCCCGTAGGTCATCAGCGTGCCCTCGACGCCCGGGCCGCCGACCGCGGCGAATTCGTCGGCGGTGATGCCGTCGCCGCCCATCAGCGGCGCCTTGACGCCCTGGTCGCGCATCTGGCGGACGATAAGGCCGCCTTCGGTGTAGAGGCCGCCCCAATAGACGAGGTCGGCGCCCGACTGCTTGATCTTCGACACCAGCGCCGAGAAGTCCTTCTCGCCGGTGTTCACGCCCTCATACAGCACTTCCTTCATGCCGCCTTTGTTGATCGTCTTCTTGGTCTCGTCGGCGAGGCCCTTGCCGTAGGTCGTCTTGTCGTGGACGACCGCGATCTTCTTGCCCTTGAAGTGCTTGAGGATGTACTCGCCGGCGACCGTGCCCTGCTGGTCGTCGCGGCCGCAGACGCGGAAGATGTTCCACATCTTGCGCTCGGTCAGCGTCGGGTTGGTCGAGGCCGGCGAAATCTGCAGGATGCCGTTCTCCTGATAGACCTCGGACGAGGGGATCGAGACGCCCGAGTTGTAGTGGCCGATCACGAACTTGACGCCGTCGGCGGAGAACTTGTTGGCGACGGAGACGCCCTGCTTGGGGTCCGACGCATCGTCGCCGTAGGTCACGGAAATTTTCTGCCCGAGGATGCCGCCGGCCGCGTTGATGTCGGCCACGGCCTGATCGACGCCGTTCTTCATCTGCGCGCCGGTGGCGGCGCTCGGTCCGGTGATCGGACCGCCCATGCCGAACTTGACTTGCGCGGTGGCCGATCCGGCCGCCGCCAGCGCAAACCCCAACGCAACGCCGAGCGTGCTGATCCTCATCATCGCTGTTCCCCTCTCAGTGAAACCGGCAGGCAAATCCCTCGGTCAATCCTACGTCACGTCGGCCGGCGGTGCCAGCGCAGCAGGCCGTCCCGCGCGTTGATCCAGCCGTATTGGCTCGTCATCTGGGCGACACGGGCGGTGCGGAAGCCAAGGAAGGCAAATCCCATGCAGAGGATTGTATCGACTGCATAATAATGCAGCGACAGCAGCGTGCCGCCGAACACGCTGAAATGGATGAAGCGGATGCCGAGGCCGAGCAGCAAGGTGTAAAGGACAATTTGCCACGGCCGGCGCCATGTCAGCGCGATGGCGCGCCCGGTCAGCCATCCGGCGGCGCCGCCGAGGATGAGCGTCACCAGCACGAAGACGGCGAACGAATGCTCTTCATAGAGGAGTTCGGGGATCGAGAAGGCGGTGGCGACGTCGTTCATGATCGTCCGCCCTCCAGATAGGCCGACTTGATCTCCGGCCGGTCGAGCAGCTCGTCGCCGGTGCCGGACAAGGTGATCTGGCCGTTGACCATCACGTAGCCGCGATGCGCCAGCTTGAGCGCGTGATAGGCGTTCTGTTCGACCAGGAACACGGTGAGCCCGCTTTCGCGGTTGAGCATCTTGATGGCGTCGAAGATCTGCCGAACGACCAGCGGCGCGAGGCCGAGCGAGGGTTCGTCGAGCAGCAAAAGCCGCGGCCGCGCCATCAAGGCGCGCGCGATCGCCAGCATCTGCTGCTCGCCGCCCGACAGCGTGCCGCCGCGCTGGCCGATGCGTTGCTTGAGGCGTGGAAACAAAGTGAGCACGCGTTCGAGATCGTGCTCGAACTCGCCGGCTTGCGCGACGGTGGCGCCCATCTGCAGATTCTCGAGCACCGTCATGCGCGAGAAGATGCGGCGTCCTTCCGGCGACTGCGCCAGCTTGAGGCGCGCAATCTCGTGCGTCGGCAGATGCGTGATGTCGCGGCCGTCGAACACGATCGCGCCTTCGCGCGCGCGCGGATTGCCGCAGATGGTCATCATCAAGGTCGACTTGCCGGCGCCGTTGGCGCCGATCAGCGTGACGATTTCGCCGTCATTGACCTCCATGTCGACGCCCTTGAGCGCCTGCACGCGGCCGTAGAATGTCTTCACCCCGCGCACGGACAGGAGCGGCGACGTCATGGCGCTACCTCTGTACTCCCTCCCCCTGAAAGGGGGAGGGTCGGGGAGGGGGTCACGTTCCGCATGGATCGCTCCGACGCAATACGTAGGATATCCGTCAGAACGCCTTCGAGGTTGGTAAGGACATCGCCGTTCCAGTAGCGAACGACCGAGATTCCCTGCGCGGCGAGATAGACGGCGCGCCGTTGATCGCTTTGTTGCTTGCTACCTTCAGCATGCTGGCCGCCATCGAGTTCGACGCAAAGCTGGATGGAAGGACAGTAGAAGTCGAGCGTGTAAGGGCCGATAGGATGCTGCCGTCGGAAGTGCAATCCGTTGATCTGATCCCCCCGCAACGCGCGCCAAAGTTTCTTCTCGGCATCCGTCGGATCGGCGCGAAGTCGTCGCGCGCGCTTGGTCATCGCCGGCGTGTGGGAGAAACGCGAAGTGGACCCCCTCCCGGCCGCTTCGCGGCCGACCTCCCCCTTGCAGGGGGAGGTGTGTCCCGGCCTGGCCATCATAGCCCCACCTCCGCCTCGACTTTGGCGACGTCCTTGTCGGGCACGCCGAGATAGGCGGCGATCACCTTCGGATCGTTGCGCACGTCGTCCGGCGCGCCGTCCGCGATCTTCATGCCGTAATCGAGCACGATGACGTGGTCGGAAATCTCCATCACCACGGACATGTCGTGCTCGATCAGCAGGATCGAGAGGCCGTGTTCGGCGCGGATGGACAAGAGCAACTCATTGAGTTCGGCGCTCTCGCGCGGATTGAGCCCGGCCGCGGGCTCGTCGAGGCACAGCAGCACCGGATCGGTGCACATGGCGCGCGCGATCTCCAGACGGCGCTGCGCGCCATAAGGCAGATCGCCGGCCGGATCGTCGGCGCGCGACAAGAGCCCGACGCGGTCGAGCCAGGTCTTTGCCTTGTCGATCGCGGCGCGCTCGGCCGCCGCGAAGGAAGGGAAGCCGAGCACGCCGAGCAGCGTGTAGCCGGAGGCGAGCATCAGCCGGTTGTGCTGCGCCACCATCAGGTTCTCGAGCACGGTCATGCCCGCGAACAGGCGGATGTTCTGGAAGGTGCGCGCGACGCGCGCCTCCTGCGTGACGAGATAATCCGGCATGCGCTCGAGCAGGAACAGCGCGCCGTCCTCGCGCGTCAGGCTGCGCTTGCCGCTGTCGGTCAGCGCTTCGAGACCGTCCCATACGGCCGGCGCGCCGTGGCGCAGCGCGAGCCGGCCTTCGCTCGGTTTGTAGAAGCCGGTGATGCAGTTGAATACGGTGGTCTTGCCGGCGCCGTTCGGACCGATGAGCGCGGTGATCTCGCCCGCGCGCGCTTCGAAAGAGAGATCGTCGACCGCGACCAAGCCGCCGAAGCGCATGCGCAGATGCTCGATCCTGAGCAGGATGTCGCGCCCATCCGCCATCAGCCGCGCCCCTCGCCAACGAGATCGGAGGAGATGGTCTTGCGCTCCTTGAGGAACACCGACGGATCGCGCGTCGAGATGAGGCCGCGCGGCTTCCAGATCATGATCAGCACCATGGCGAAGCCGAACAGCAGCATGCGGTACTGCGTCGGATCGAAGGTCGCGCCGAAGATCACCTTGAGGAAATCCAATTCGCGCATGATCTCGGTGCCGCCGATCATGGCGATGGCGGCGATGGCGACGCCGATCTGGCTGCCCATGCCGCCGAGGACGACGATGGCGACGATGCTCGCGGACTCCATGAAGGTGAAGGAGTCGGGCGAGATGAAGCCCTGGCGCGCCGCGAAGAACGAGCCGGCAAATCCGGCGAACATCGCGCCGATGGCGAAGGCGGTGAGCTTGGTGTTGGTGGTGTTGATGCCGAGCGAGCGGCACGCGATCTCGTCCTCGCGCAGCGCCTCCCAGGCGCGGCCGACCGGCAGCCGGCGCAGACGCACGGTGACGAAGGCGGTGAGCAGCGCCAGCGCGAGAATGAGATAGTACAGGAAGATGGTGCGATAGACCGGCGAGAACTCCAGCCCGAACACGGCGGCGAAGCCGTCCTCATTGGCGGTGAACGGAATGCCGAAGAATGTCGGACGCGGAATGCCGGAAATGCCGGCATAGCCGTTGGTCAGGTCGACGAAGTTGATCAGCACGATGCGGATGATCTCGCCGAACGCGAGCGTCACGATGGCGAGATAATCGCCGCGCAGCCGCAGCACCGGGAAGCCGAGCAGGATGCCCCAGAACGAGGCGAGCACGCCGGCGATCGGCAGCAGGATCCAGAACGAGAGGCCGAACTCCTTTGCGAACAGCGCGTAGGAGTAGGCGCCGACGGCGTAGAACGCGACGTAGCCGAGATCGAGCAGGCCGGCGAGGCCGACGACGATGTTCAGGCCCCAGCCGAGCATGACGTAGATCAGAATCTGGATGCCGAAGTTGTCGAGCCACTTCACCGCGCCGCCCCAGCCTGCGGTGTAGATGACGAGCGGCGGATAGACGACGACGAAGCCGATGGCGAAGGGCACGAACCAGCGGCCGGCGACGGCGCGCCACGCGGCGGGCGGCGCCGCGGGCCTGTGCGCGCGCGCGGCAAGCCAGGGCGCGAGGAACAGGGCATAGGCCAGACGTCCGATGCCGATCACCGCGACGATCGAGAACAGAAGCGGCCAGCGCGTCGTCAGCACCAAGGTGTTGCTGAAGTCCTGCACCGTCAGGAAGCCGATCAGCGGCAGGAAAAGCGCGAAGGACAGCAGCGCGGTGAGGCCCGCGTCCTTCAGGGCGCGGCCGATATCGACGCGCTTGTCAGCCGCGTGCGGCGCCATGTCAGACTTTTTCGACATCCGGACGGCCGAACAGACCTTGCGGCAGGAAGATCAGGGTGATGGCCAGCACCGAAAAGGCGGCGACGTCCTTGTAGTCGATCGACACGTAGTTCGACCACATGGTCTCGATCAATCCGATCAGGAGGCCGCCGATCACCGCGCCGGGCAGCGAGCCGATGCCGCCGAGCACCGCGGCGGTGAAGGCCTTCACGCCGGGCGTGAAACCGTCGGCGAAGCTGACGACGCCGTAATTCATCAGGTAGAGCGTGCCGGCGATGGCGGCGAGCGCGGCGGCGATCACGAAGGTCATCGAGATGGTGCGGTCGACATCGACGCCCACCAGCGCCGCCATGCGCTGGTCCTGTTCGCAGGCGCGCTGCGCGCGGCCGAGCGGCGTCTTGGCGACGATGTACCAGAAGCAGCCGAGCAGGACGGCCGTGACCACCCAGATGATCAGATACTTGTACGGCAGCGTGACGTTGAAATCGTTGTGCCTGAGCAGCACGAACTCGCCCTGGACCAGCGGCGAGACCGATTTGTTGCGCGGCCCCTGCGTCACCTGCACGAAGTTCGACAGGAAGATCGACATGCCGATGGCGGAGATCAGCGGCGCGAGGCGGAACGAGCCGCGCAGCGGCCGGTAGGCGACGCGCTCGATCACCCAGTTGACCAGCGCGGTGAACAGCATCGCCACGATGAGGACGACGAGCAGGATGAGCGCGATCGAGGTGATGCCGAGCCAGGTCGTGAGCAGCAGAAGCGCAATGAGCGCGATGAATGCCGACACCATGAAAACATCGCCATGGGCGAAATTCACCATGCCGATGATGCCGAACACCATCGTGTAGCCGAGGGCGATCAGGCCGTAGATCGAGCCAAGCGTGATGCCGTTGATGAGCTGCTGGAGGAAGACTTCCATCCGTCCCCTAAGTCCTTCCCAGGTCGCCCGGCTGACAACGATTTATGTCATAGGCTTAACAGGGCCGTGGGGGAGCGGCAATCGTTCGATGAAAGGGGCTTGTTATTAAGTCGCAGCCCGCGGCGCGCGCGGGCTGCGACGATGATCGGTGCGCTGCGTGCACCGGCGGCGCGATCAGCGCTAGTGCAAGCCGCCGAAGACCCAGATCAGAAGCAGAATCGGCAGCGGCACTCCCAGCAGCCAGAGCAGCAGATAGCGTCCCATGTCGTTAGCCCCATATGCGTTCGATGAGCATTTCCATGGCAAAGGAACACGGGCGGCCTGCGTCGGTTCCCGAGTATTGGTGCGAACAAAGCGGGGGAACGGGCGGGCGCGCCCGGCGTTAACTTGGGTTACGGCCGGGGAGCGCAACGGACGGAAGGAAGTGCCATGCAGAATAAACCCCAGCAGTCGGGCCAGCAGCAGCAAGGCGGCCAGCAGGGTGGTCAGCACGGCGGCCAGCAGGGTGGCGGCCA
>Ga0180216_1001673_pt1 | contig 19383 bp, 17 predicted proteins | sample eDN3rd37CBELigMG_FD_128879 | JGI IMG/M metagenome (GOLD analysis project Ga0180216, IMG submission 128879) | Enriched Miracle-Growth compost microbial communities from Emeryville, California, USA - eDNA 3rd pass 37_C BE-Lig MG (version 2)... ...
ATGGCAGTTCTTACTCGTTGTTCAGTTTTCAAAGATCAATATTCAATCACTAATGTGACCGAGTTGTTTTCTTTCGTGTGTCTCACGCAATCTCTCGCGGCGACAAGAAATAATATACCATAGCCTACAAACATAATGCAACCCCTTTTTAAAACTTTTTTTGTTTTTTTTCCTTTCACCTACGTTTCGCCAACCTATAACCCCAATTATATCCCAGCTACATCTATGCTTTACACGGGTTATATAAGCTACCACGGCTCGTTTGACTTAGCACATAAAACTTATCTAATCGCACAATAAAAACCACAGCTCCTCGGTACTCAAACATTTCATTAAGCAAAATGTTTGTTTCGACCATGATCTGTGGCTTATTTCAAACCAATTAATCTTGCAAGTACATTACTTATTTCATAAATCCATTTATATAATAAAGTGCTGTATCCCCATTAAGAGCGCTATTCCCGGTAATCCTAGTACTGCCGTCGTACCAATCGTCAACGGATTGATTGGCAATGCATAAGCCTGAGTGTATTCGAACTGGTGCAATAAGAACAATGCGGTTGCCGCAAAAACCCAGTGAACAATCACCTTCATCAAGCTAATTCGTGAAAGTGGACGTCTCAACAACATAACTAATAAAGAAAGGGATGAAAGAACAAATACAACGATCCAGACAACCTTCAAATCAACTCACCTCTAATTCTCGACCAATCCACATCCATCGATCTTGCCTTATTCAGTAACATTCGATATCTTTGCTCTGCTGCCAGCTGCCTAAGTATCGCCCATTCCACCTCATCGTTACCTTTAGCATATTGGAACATTTGCTCCGTGGCGCGCTTATCCGACAATGCTTGTTTAATTTCTAGCCGAAGCTTGTCCATCTCGTATTTTTTCATATAAGAATGAACCGCTTCTCCAGAAGCTATTCTTCGCTCTTCCCACCATCGTTTAATATAAGCCAGCATTGGTTCACCTCCATTTGCATACACCTGATACATATGTATGTCCAAATAGACAGAATAGAACAAAAAAAGGCTTATCGCGTCGTCACGCAATAAACCTCTTCTCTAAATTAGCCAGCCTACATCAATTCACGTCTACCTTCTAGTGCTTTAGACAACGTAACCTCGTCTGCATACTCCAGATCGCCACCTACAGGCAAACCATGTGCTATTCGCGTCACCTTCAACCCAAATGGCTTCACAAGTCTAGAAATATACATCGCTGTCGCTTCGCCTTCAATATTCGGATTCGTCGCCAAAATTAGCTCCTGCACAGTTTCATCGCCTAACCGTTTTAGCAGCTCGGCGATACGAATCTGATCAGGACCAATCCCCTCCATTGGAGAAATCGCTCCCTGCAGCACATGATAATAGCCGTCAAATTCCTTTGTTCGTTCCATTGCAATTAAATCCTTCGATTCTTGAACAATGCAAATAACAGAAGCATCTCGAGCCTTATCCTGGCAAATTCGGCAAGGATCCGTATCAGTGATGTTACAGCATATGGAGCAGTAAAATAAATTACGCTTTACGCTCACTAATGCTTTAGCGAAATCTATAACCTCATCTTCCTTCATCCGCAATACATGGAAAGCAAGGCGAGCAGCCGTCTTCGGTCCAATACCTGGCAAACGAGTAAACGAATCAATCAGTTTGGCAATAGGCTCTGGATAATGCACAGTGTAGGTACAGCCCCTTTCGAATAGCTAGAGCTATCCTATCTTTGCTAGTATAAAATTTAGAACAAGCCTGGAATTTTCATTCCGCCAGTGTATTTGCCCATATCTGCGTTAGCAAGCTCTTCTGCTTTCGTTAACGCATCATTTACAGCTGTTAATACAAGGTCTTGTAGCATTTCAATATCTTCTGGATCTACTACCTCCGGCTTAATATCGATGCTAAGAACTTTTTTGTGGCCATTAACAGTTACAGTAACGACACCGCCACCTGCGCTGCCTTCAACTGTTTTATGTTCAAGCTCTTCTTGTGCCTTTAGCATTTGTGCTTGCATTTTTTTAACTTGCTTCATCATTTGATTCATATTGTTCATTAGTATTCACCTCATAATAGTTTTAATTATTCTTTGACGACAACGAGCTCTTCTCCAAACATTTTGATTGCTTCATCAACCCATTCAGGCTGCTTGTTGTCATTATGCTGTACAGTGATATGTTCAGGCTCTAGCTGGAGTGATTCTGCAGCAGTTTCTACATTGCCATCTAGCGCCGACTGCCAATCTTTCAGCATCACTGTTACTAATTGATATGGACGATTCATTACTTCTCCTGCAACTTGCTCGATAAGCTCACGGTGTGCAGGTCTTTCCGTCATTTCGCGGTGCATATCATTTCTGAATGTAAGCAAAAACTGCCCATCAGCGGCTGCGACTAACTCACTGTCCTTTAACCATGCCTGTACCGTTACTTTACGGTCCTTGACCTTCGCCATAATTTCAGCCCACTTCATGCGAGCCTCTTGCGTTTCTTGTCCTTGCAGAGCTGCTAGATAACGATCAAGCTTAACCTTAGGTCGGTTAACCCCGCCACTAGAGGCAAAGTTACGACGCGGTGCTGCTTGTCGTTCAGTCGATTGCGACCCTTGAGCTGCAGATACGGTTACCCCTTGCTTCATCAGTTGAGTTAGCTGACTCTCCAGCTGTCCAACCTTTTGACGTAATTGGGCAATTTCCTGTGCGCTAGCATCAGAAGTCTGCCCACTCCCCCCGCTGCTTGCTGTACATAGCTTTAGCAAAGCTACCTCTAGCAAGGTTTGCGGCTGAGCTGCATGCTTTAATTCCTGCTGATAATGATTAAGGACTTCAATCATTCCAAATAATTGTTCAGCGGAATAGGCATTGGCCATACTTTGAAAGCGTTCAACATCGACAATACGCTCTGTTGCGCCACGAACAGCAGCAAGCTTTAATACCAGTAGATCGCGGAAATAGTACATTAGGTTTTCTAGGCATTTGTCAGGACTTTTACCAGCCTGCATTAAGCTCTCTACAAGCGACAGCATCGCTGCAGCATTTTGCCCCTGAACAGCTTCGGCCAGCTGATAAAATTGCTCAGCTGCGATCCCGCCTGTAACCTCTACCGCTGCATCTAATGTAATGTTGCGGTTCGAAAATGCCGAGGTTTGCTCTAACAGACTTATCGCATCACGCATACCACCTTCAGAAAGACGTGCAATATACGATAGTGCTTCATCCGTTGCCTGGATTTCTTCTTCCTGACAAATTTGACGCAGACGAGCGACCTGCTCCTCTGTCGATACCTGTCTGAAATCAAAACGTTGGCAACGCGAGATAATCGTTGCAGGAAGCTTATGTGGTTCCGTAGTCGCCAATATAAAAATCACATGCGCTGGCGGCTCCTCCAATGTTTTTAGCAGCGCATTAAATGCCTCCGCCGTCAACATATGAACCTCGTCTATAATATAGACCTTGTAGCGCACTTCCGTTGGCGCATAGCGTACCTTATCGCGAATATCTCTAATTTCATCAATACCACGGTTAGATGCAGCATCAATTTCAACTACATCCATAATATGTCCTTCTGTAATCCCAACGCAAGTTGCACATGCATTACATGGCTCAATCGCAGGGCCATGCTCACAATTCACTGCTTTAGCTAACACTTTGGCGGTTGTTGTTTTGCCTGTGCCGCGCGGACCATTGAACAGATAGGCATGTGAAACACGCTGTTCTCGTATCGCATTTTGTAGCGTCTGTATAATATGCTGTTGTCCGACCATATCCTTGAACATCTGCGGACGCCAAGAACGATATAGAGCTATATGTGACACAATACTGTCTCCCTTACTTCTAGTTCAATAGCCGTTGCTATTGCGCCATTATATTATACTACATAGAGCTACATAAATTGAATCATTAACTTATGCACATTGTAAACATTAGAAAAAATAGCAAAATACCTGCCTTGGCAAGATGGCTTGCGCTTGGGCAGGTACTATATGCTTACACTATTCATAATATATGTAGGTACCGTGCACCTACCGTCGATAGAAGCGAACCGAGTGACCCTCTTGCTACATAGCTCGAGCAAGGCACCCCTTCGGCACATGAGCTAACTTACTTATGGCTGCTTCCTTCCGGACCTGACCAGGTTCATAAGCGCCCATTGCGAAGGACCCCACCGTCAACACTACTTGCAAGCGTCAAACCTCACATCGACAACACCTAAGATAGGAATTCAACCTCGCTACAGCGGATTGCGAGTTACAGGGCACCGCTACCTCCCCATCTAGCACGGCAAGACTTAGTATATTACAATACGACCAAAAGCGCAACCTTATCTCCTATGAAAAGATAGGAAATCTATTGGTCACAATTAGGAATGCTCGTCAGGCGGTGCTAGAAGGATCTTACCATCAAGAAGCTCAAGCTTTACTTTATTGCTATTTTTAATGCCGATGCTTTCAAGATAGCTCGCTGGAATTTGCAGTCGCCCCGCACGGTCTAAGATCGCATATTCAACATGCGACTGAGCCTGTTCCTGTTCTTGCTCGCTGCTATTCAGCAATTCCTCAAACTCCTCCCTATAAGACTTCCGACGCAGCATTTCAGACGATATTTTTCCATCTCGTATCGCCACAACCCGATCTACCTTGCGAGCCAAAAGCGGATCATGCGTCACGATTACGATCGTAATTCCAATTGTACGATTTAATTTGCGAAACAAATCTAGAATTTGATCAGCCATTTTGGAATCAACGGAGCCTGTAGGTTCATCCGCTAGCAATAGCTTAGGATGATTAGCAAGTGCAATAGCGATCGCTACACGCTGCTGCTCCCCACCCGAAAGCTCATGCAGCTTATTATGCTTTCGATGCAGCAGGTCAACTGCCTCAAGCAATTCAAGCGCTCGTGCTCGCTTTCGCCTTCCCTTCAGCAGAATCGGCAGCTCAACATTTTCTAATGCCGTCAAATAAGGAATGAGATTACGGGCGTTGTTTTGCCAGACAAAACCAACACTTTCTCGCTTATACTTCACGAGATCACGCTCGGACATTTTTAGCATATTTTTCCCGTCAATCATAAGCTGCCCAGCACTCGGTCGATCAAGTCCGCCAAGCATATTCAATAACGTCGATTTGCCGCTTCCGCTATTGCCGATAATCGCCATCAGCTCACCGCTTTCAACGGTTAAGTCTAATCCTTGCAGGGCGAAAACCTCAAGATCGGCAGCTTTATATATTTTGACTAACCCTTCACAATGAATCATCATTAGTCCTCCCCTAGCTTCAAGGCCTGATGAACTCTTAACCGCGATAACATGTAAGACAATATAAGCAGTCCGATCGCTAACATCACGAACACAATACTATACAATTTGGCAAAATCAGCTTGTTCAAAGGTAACCTTAAACGGCAGGATCAGATTGCTTGGGCTGAAGGCGATTTGAAAGTTTTGCACATAGAGCAAGCTGGTCAATTGACCAACGAATATTCCGATCACAATCGCAATGCCAGAGGTCAGCAGCTGTTCAAGTGCAAGCATACTAATTAACTGGCGTAATGATAAGCCAATTGCCCGCATAATCCCGTTCTGCAACGTTCTTCCCTTCAACGACAGAATCCAATATAAAAGGAAGCCGATAAAGCTGACAACGATTGAAATAATAAACCCTAACGTTAATATTCCGTTTAGTGCCAGTGTAAACGGATCATTCTTCGCTTTAATTAACTGCTCTCTTGTATTCGTAACGCTGGTCATATTAATTCCTTCGTCGGTAATCCCTTGATAGAACTGGCTTGTCGTTATGTCTGGACTTACCTTTAGCCATACATCATATGGCAGCAGCTGTAAATGAAGCTGAATTTGCGACAAATGACCAACAATTAACATCGGAGCTGTCGGTTTCGCATTGTCTCTAACAGCCGCAGCAGTTAAGGTTGGATTAGGATTAAAGCTTGGGAAATAATCGATAATGCCATAGACAATAAATGGAGCAGCCTGCACCCCTTGCCAGCCTACGTGGATCGCATCTCCTACCTCAACCTCTCGCTGATCCGCTAATGTTCTGGAAATGAGCACGGCACGTGGGTCCTCTGCAATTAAATTTAGATAATCATTAATATGGTAGTCTAATAAATAATGCGGAAACCAAATCGTATTACCAAAATCATCAGTGTCTATGCCGAATAACGTAGCTGTGCCACTCTCGCTATCAACGTTAAACGTAGCATCCTTCTTCATAAACACTTTAGCAGCACTTTCTACTCCAGGCAGCCTAGTGAACGGATCGAATGCAGGCTCGCTGTAATTGATAACATCAGGCACTTCAGCTGGAGTATCATCATAAATAAAGCCGCTCGCACTATTCGAAGGAGGTGCATCACTAGGCCAATCTGTTCTTAGGATGAAGTCAGCTCCGTTCACATAACGAATTCGATCCTCAATATTGGTATTAATCGTTCGTGCCGCACTAGCGCTAAAGACACCAATCGCAATCGTCATTATTAAAAACATCATTAGAAATTGGTACTGGCTATTGGAGCGTCCGACCTGAATCAGCGTTGCATAGAACGACGGTGACCACCATTTACGACCTATCCAATAAATTAGCCGCAGTAGATACGGATAAATGCGTAGCAGCAGCAAGCCAGCACCGATGACAAACAATGCAGGAAACACAAACTGCAACGGATCCACATTCAAATCCTCTGAGCTTAGGCCCAGCTTCTGCAGATCATTCATTCTTGAACGGAACATATATAGGCCATAGATCGACAAGCCCAACATCAGCACATCAAGAAAAGCCTTATGCCATAGCGGGGTTTTCAGCGAGCGAGCCAGCTCTTGCTTGCGCCCAACAATAGACACACGTGTCGCTAACATCACAGGAATTAACATCATCACAAAGCAAACCGCTGCTGTTATCGCTCCATACAAATACGCAGTTCTATTAATATGCACTGACATAGGAGCACGCTGCACGAATTCAAGGAAGCCGTTGGATGCACCAAGAATTTTCGTTAACCCTAGTCCAATCAACGGACCTATTGCTAATGCTAAACCGCATAGTACTAACCCTTCCACCGCAAATGATGCGAGAATTTGCCATCTCGCAGCACCACGACTACGCAGCACGGCAATCTCATTTTTCTGACGATCAATAATGAGATTGGACACCATAAACATATAGAAGCCAAGCATAATGAGTACAGGCACATTAAGTGACCACATAAACTTATTTAATACTTTGGCCCGTTCAAAATACTTCTCTATCGTGGTTATAGCAGGCACTGAAAATGAAGTTTGAAAAGCTGCTACGCGGTCGCGAATAAAGCTTTGAATCCCTTGGTTTGTTTCCATAAACTGCGTAATATTACGCTGCTCTAGCTTGGTATAATCCAATATAAAAAACCAACCACTGTAATAAAGTGGAACCTTATCTCCATAAGTGATTTCCTGTTCAAATAACTCCATGTCCATAATAAAGGCACCGCTCCAGTCCTTTAGATCTGGACTGCGAAAATAGAGATCATCGTCCTCTTTCTTCTCGAGAATACCGACAATCTTTAACGTAATACCTTCCTTGACCTTGCTATCATTGATGACAAATTCGCTATCCAGCACCGCATTAAAGCTATTCAGTGTGCTTTCCGTGACTAGTACCTCATACACACCGTTAACAGGCTCCTTCGCAGGCAGTCTTCCGTCCTGAAGCGTAATATGATCATACAGATCGGTATATGCGGCTATTTTGCCAATCGGCTTGGCTTTTTTAAGATCCTCCACACCGGCAGCAGGAACATAGGAAAATGGCTGGGTACGCCGCTCCTTAACATACTCTAGTACCGGAATTCCGAAATTAGCTGCTACCTCATCTTCCATATAGTGATCGATCTCTTCAAGCTTCTGCAATCGCTTTTCCAATGCTTCAATGGGAAAATCCATTCTAGAATAATAGTTCCCTGGATAAATCCCCTTTTCCACTTGGAACGCCTCTAAATCTTTAACGAGCATCCGCGATAAAATACCTTCTGCATAGATCGGCATCATCGAGACGAGTGCGATCGACATGACGATACCGAGAAACATACTGAAAACAAGCCATTTATTTTTAATCATTTTGCGAAAAATCATGACCAATAATGCCACTAGGAAGCCTCCTACCGTTCGGAATAAACTGAACCAGAAAATTGAGCTGCTTATCTATTACTGCATCACAATTTCCTGACCTTCGTCCACTCCCTGGATAATCTCAACCTCTGTGCTTGTTGCCAAGCCTGGCTGGACATCAACCTCTCTCAGCTTGTCGCCATCTTCCATCACTCTAACGAAATTTCGACCTAAATAAGAACGAAGACCGCTTTTTGGAATTTTAATGACACCCTTGCGTTCTTGCGTAATGATTTTGACGTTAGCGAGCTTGCCGATTTCAACATCCTCCGGCAACTGCTTAAGCTCAATATAAACTGTTTTGGAATAACGCTCCGACAGTTGCTTATTTTCGGTATACGGGGCCGAAGATGGTGTCTGAACCACCTCCCCCTCATACGTATTTTTGTTATAAGTGACTTCAACAGGAACACCAACTAATATTTCGTTACGATCTATAGAATTTTCGAGTGACAGTGAAATTCGCAAGCGAGTTGGATCGGAGACGATCACGAGTGTTTGATACGGCTCTACGTAATCCCCTTCCTTCATGCTTTCAGCATACGTCACTTCTCCATCCATCGGCGCTAGCAGCTGCTTGCTCTGTAGCTGTTTAGCCAGTCTATCGTATTTGAGTTGCTCGATATCAAGCTGAAGACGAGCAATTTTCAGCTGCTGCTCATCTCCGCCACGCGCTTGCTGAAAGGCTAATTTTGCACGCTCAAGCGCAAGCTCTGCTTCCTTAACTCGCAGGTCGAGATCCTCCAAATTCAGCTGGACAAGCACATCTCCTTTTTTAACGGTGTCGCCTGCCTTTACGTTAATGCTTTGAATCCGACCTCCTTGACCAGTGAACTGAGCAACCTCTGAAGCATAGGATTCGAATGTACCACTTCCACTGATTGATTTCACTAGATCCCCTAATTCTGCCTTAACTGTCGTATAGTTTTCCTTGGACGGTTTAACAAGCGGTGGCTTTAACACTTCTTCCTCCTTAGGAAGTAAGGTACAGCCTGCTAATTGCATACTCAGACATAGTGCTATACACATTGCAACAGTTTGCTTAAGTTTGCGAGACAATTTCTCCATCCTCCAATTCATAGACGTGATCGACGATCTCCATTACCGCAGGATCATGCGTCGTAAGAGCAATCGTCATCCCACTGCTTTCCACGAGATTACGAAATACTTTAATAATATGAAGACCAGTAACACTATCCAGCTCTGCTGTAGGCTCATCTGCAAGAATAAGCTGAGGGCGATGGGCAATTGCTCTGGCGATCGCTGTACGCTGCTGCTCCCCACCAGACATTTCAAACGGCCGATGGTGCATCCGTGCTTTCAAACCAACCTGCTCCAATGCATGGATTGCAGCCGATTTTCGCTCTGCCGCAGGCACACCTGCGATCCGAAGCACAAATTCCACATTTTCATAAGCCGACATTAATGGAATGAGCGCAAAGGATTGAAAAATAAGGCCCATTTCTGTGCGGCGAACGTGGTCACGCTGCTTCTTAGACATCGCCGTTAACACTTGATCGTTAAATGTAATCTTACCTTCTGTTGGAGTATCTAACGCACTGAGGAGATTAATCAGCGTGGTTTTACCGGATCCTGAGCGCCCTTTAAAGACAATGAGCTTCCCTCTCGGCAGTTTAATGTTTACATCTTTAAGCACTGTGACCGCTCCTGTACCACGCCCAAACACTCGCTTTATCCCCTGTGCTTGGACAATGTACGAAGAAGCTGCCCTATCTTCTGACATATAACCTCACCCCTATCTCTTTACTAAAACATATAAATATGTAAGCGATTACAATGGTGGTGTTTTAATGTTCATTGCAGCAATTGATGCAGTCATTTCTTAACTTATTCTACCATTCTATATGGTTCTTCCCAATTATAATAATGTTAAATTTCTTATAATACCACTAATTTTCCGTGCAAAACTATCAATTTTCCGTGTAATTTTATTCGAAATTTTCAGTAAACGACAAAGTCAAAGTGAAGAAGAGCGAAAGGAGGATGGGGGAAAGGAAAAATAGCAGCAATAACAAAATGAGCAGAAACAACGAATTACTTCGCCATTCCTGCTCATTGGGTATCTTATACCTTGTAAGTAAACACGACGGATTAGATGCCGTATTTCTTTTTGAAACGATCTACACGTCCGCCAGCATCTAGGAACTTTTGCTTACCAGTGAAAAACGGGTGACATGCGGAACAAACCTCTACTTTAATGCTCTGTTTAACAGAACCTGTTTCGAAAGTGTTACCACAAGCGCAAGTAGCTGTAACGGCGTTGTATGTCGGATGAATACCTTGTTTCATCTCGTTCACCTCTTTCTGCCCTGGATCTCATACGGACCAGAGTTATATGCACACAAAAATTATATTAACAGAACGGCTAGGCAATTGCAATGATAAACTTACTGGAAAACTGTATCAAATGACAGGCATCTTTAACCTAAAATATAAACAGTCAGCAATAAAAATTGCACTGATCCAACAATCTCCAGAATACCAGCTTTCATCGGGCGCAAAGCACGTCCGCCAAAGATAAAGGTACGAACTAGTGGGAATAAAAACGGCAATATAAGCAACGGATAGCCTAATAACCATGGGATTGGTAGTAGCAGTACATGGTAGCTCCATGCATACCAAAGCCATCGTTTATTGGTTCGTTCACGAAAGATTGACTTAACGAAAATAGCCGTGCCCATGAAATACAATACGTTAAGAACAACAATGATCACCATCGTACGATCAAACTGTCCTCCACCCATGCAAAAAGCAGCCGCACCACTTATAGAGAAGCTTATAATGGCACTTAAATCATTCATTAGCGCTCTTTCCCGCTTATGCTTGGCATGCCATATATTGATCAGTAGTAAACCTGCAATAGGTAGAGCAAAGTATAACAGCTGCGGCAAGTATAGAATAGAGGGCAGCAAAAAAACTAGCGCAACCGCTCCGTATCCCACACTCCACTTTATCATCGTCTCTCGCTTAGACTTTTTCTTGAAAGCTTGCAGCATCGGATACGACGATAAATAAAGAAAGAACCACGCAATAAACAAAACGATATGCATCCAGTTCGGACTAGCAATCAACATCCCGATTAGATAAGGGACACTAACCATTGCCCATCCGCCATGCTCATGAGGTATTACGATGCTTCGTTTACTCAAAAGCTTCTCATCCCTTTGTCGTTATTAACAATAATAACTCTAAACAGATTATTTTCTCCTAAACTGCTCAGGAGGAACATGAGAATAGGAGCCGATCACCACATCAGGAAGCTCCTCACGGAAAATTTGCAGCATTTGCTTCATGCCGTAGATGTCGCCCTTCGCTTTTGGAATAAGACCTAGGTAGCTTTCTGGGTCAATATTTAAATTCCGCATCTGAATAAGCTTCAGCTTCGTACGTTTACAGAAGTCGATCATCGCTTCCATCTCTTCTTCACGATCAGTTACTCCTGGGAAGATGAGGTAGTTAATCGACGTGTAAACACCCTGCTCAGCAGCATAGATTAAAGACTTCTCTACATTTTTCAGCGTATAACCGCGCGGGCGATAGTACGCATTGTAATGCTCATCAATCGCACTAATTGTGCTGACGCGCATAAGATCAAGCCCTGCATCAACGATCGCACGAATAAAGTCTGTTAAGCCTGCATTCGTATTTATATTAATATAGCCTTGCTTTGTTTGGCTGCGAACCTGCTTAATCGCTTCAACAATAATTTTCACCTGCGTGCTCGGCTCACCTTCACAGCCTTGTCCAAAGCTAATGATGGAGTCAGGATACTTCAGATGCTCCATCATCACTTGCACCACTTCTTCCACATTTGGACGGAAATTCATCCGTGTTTGCGGTGCAGGGAATCCACTATCATCGGGCTGCTCAGAAATACAACCAAAGCAACCAGCATTACATGAGTACGATACTGGCACTCCACCTTCCCAGCGATTCAGGAATGTATTAGAAGACGTTAAGCACTCGTATTCAAGAGCACAGTGGGACAAATGCTGATAAAGACGATTTTCAGGATACTTCGTTAGTAATCGACTTACCTCCAGCTTAAGCTCATTGCGATCACAGTTTTCAGGATCCCATTTTTCAGGCTCATCACATTGCTCAGCCGTTACATAAAACTGATTATCTTTCCAAACTACCGCCGTATAACCGAAGAGCGGAAGCTTTTCATTAGGGTCAGACTTGACATAAGCAGGGACATTTAGACGCGTGTAGCCTTGCGGCAATAATGCGCCAACTGCCTGTACATCATCATCAACAACTTGCATCTCACCGGTATCTGGATCAAGCGCGATCGGTTTACTGAATGGAAGGCTAACTAATGTTGCACCCTCTGGCAACGGAATAAGCTCATCTTCCATAATTTCAACAATCATATCACCACTTCGAGCCAAACTGATATAGTGAGGATGATCATATACATTTCCTTGCATGTCTGCATATACGAGATTCATGTTGCCCTCCTAAACATCTTCACTACTTTGTAGTCTGAGTAGATGATGGATTTACTCGAGTTGTTGTTTTACGTGGGGCAGCTGTCGTTGCTGCAGCTCGTTTAACAGGAGTTTGCTCACCTTTTTTCAAGCTTTCCACTCTAGCTCCATCAGTAGATACATCTAGTGACATTAAAAACTGCTCATTGTTCTCTGTATCTCTCATCTTTTTCAGGAATTGATCTACAAATTCAAACGAATCGTTCATATTTTTACGAATTGCCCATACTTTATCCAGCTCTTCCTGTGTAAGTAGCATTTCTTCACGACGTGTACCTGAACGACGAATATCGATTGCAGGGAACAGACGGCGCTCAGCAAGCTTACGATCCAGGTGTAGCTCCATATTACCAGTACCCTTAAATTCCTCGTAAATAATATCATCCATACGAGAACCCGTTTCAATCAAAGCTGTAGCAAGAATCGTCAAGCTACCGCCTTCCTCAACATTACGCGCTGAACCGAAGAAACGTTTAGGACGATGAAAAGCTGCAGGGTCAATACCACCGCTTAATGTACGACCAGACGGCGGTACATGTAGGTTGAACGCTCTAGCTAATCTCGTAATACTATCAAGCAAGATGACTACGTCTTTTTTATGCTCAACAAGACGAAGCGCACGCTCTAGCACAAGCTCTGCCACTTTAATATGATTTTCCGGCAGCTCATCAAATGTAGACGCAACAACCTCACCCTTAACTGAACGCTGCATATCGGTAACTTCTTCTGGGCGCTCATCAATTAGCAATATAAATAGCTCAATGTCAGGATGATTTGTTGAAATACTATTGGCAATTTCTTTTAAGAGTAGAGTTTTACCTGCTTTTGGAGGAGCAACAATAAGTCCGCGCTGTCCGAGGCCGACAGGGGCTAGTAAATCCATAATGCGAGTGGAAAGATTACTTCTTTTCGTTTCAAGCACAAGCTTTTTCTCAGGATAGAGAGGCGTTAGCGCTGGAAAGTGTAATCGTTCTGCCGCAGTTTCTGGACTTTCGCCATTTACTGCATTGACTTGAAGCAATCCATAGTAACGTTCTGATTCTTTAGGTAAGCGACACTTACCAGAGACGAGATCACCATTACGTAAATCAAACTTTTTAATTTGTGAAGCTGAGATATAAATATCTTCTTTACTCGGCAAATAGTTAATCGGTCGCAGAAATCCATAGCCGTCCGGCAAAACCTCAAGAATACCTTCCATAAATAAAAATCCGCTTTTTTCTGCCTGCGCTCGAAGAATAGCAAAAATAAGTTCTTTTTTCTTCAGTTGACCATAATAAGGGATCTGATATTGCTTTGCGAGCTTATATAGCTCCGTCAATTTCATGTTCTCCAAATCAACAATTTGAAGATCTGACATGCTCTCACCACTTTTGTTATAAAATATAAAACCTTTGTTTTCTAACAGCATTGCCCGAATCTATGAAAACTATTCGGGCAATACGCTAGACTAGCTGTCTTCAGAGTTCTCAAATACGTCCTAGCTAATTTCGCGCCATACATCAGCGCCTAAATTCCTTAAATTTTCTACAAGTCTGTCATAACCACGATCAATATACTCGACATTCGTAATTTCAGTAACTTCATTCTGTACCGTTAGCGCAGCTACAACTAGTGCAGCACCAGCTCGCAAATCAGCAGCCTTCACCTTAGCAGCAGAAAACTTACCGCCTTCAATAATAGCAGTTCTTCCTTCCACGCGAATGTTAGCTCCCATAAGCGTTAATTCAGGCACATGCTTGAAACGCGTTCCATACACATAATCCGTCAGTAGGCTTGTCCCTTCTGCACAAGCGAGTAGCGAGGTCATCGGAGATTGCAAATCCGTTGGAAAACCAGGATATACAAGCGCCTTTACATCTACAGCTGAATACGTTGGCTTTCCAATAATACGTATTGCTTCATCATATTCCTGAACTTCAACACCCATTTCTTCAAGCTTAGCTGTTAACGCCTCAAGATGCTTAGGAATAACATTGTCGACTAACACATTGCCGCGAGTTGCAGCGGCCATAATCATATACGTACCTGCTTGAATGCGGTCGGAGATAATGGAATGACGACAGCCCTTCATTTGCTTAACGCCCTCAATTCGAATCGTCTCAGTACCTGCACCCTTTATTTTAGCGCCCATCGCTGTCAACAATGTTGCTACATCGACAATTTCAGGCTCTTTAGCAGCATTTTCAATAAGTGTTACACCTTCAGCACGAGAAGCAGCGAGCATAATATTAATCGTCGCTCCTACACTAACGACATCCAAATATATTTTCGCACCGCGCAGTTTTTCTGCCTTAATATGCAAGGAGCCTTGCTCATTCGTAACTACTGCTCCAAGTGCTTCAAAACCTTTTATATGTTGATCGATTGGACGTGGTTCAAAATTACAGCCACCAGGCATTCCAATCGTCGCTTCGCCAAATCGGCCAAGTAATGCACCCATCAAATAATAAGAAGCACGCAGCTTTTTCACACGACCATTCGGCATCGGTTTAGAAACCAGCTGTGATGGGTCAATACGGATTTCATCGTCACGTCTTGTTACCTTGGCGCCTAGCTCTTCTAATAACTCACTATAAATCGCAACATCACTAATATTCGGCAAATTATCTAGAATTACCTCTGTATCAGCAAGCACTGCGGCAGGCAGTAAAGCAATTGCACTATTTTTGGCCCCACTAATCGTCACCATTCCATTTAGTGGCTTACCGCCGCGTATCATTAATTTCTCCATTAATTTATTGGTCCTCCCGTTAGCCTGGAAGTCAACATAGTAAAAACCGCCGTAAAGCGTTGCTCCACAATCAGCTAGTGTTATGATTCAGCGCTCTGACAATAGGCGGTTTACATGTATCCCTTGTCCTTTGTTTCTGTGTACAAATATCTATCGAAAAGAATCTATTCCGTTATATTAGGTGTGTATAAAAATGCGATATATAACTAGGTCATAGCTCTCACAACTACCAAGCTATTTTTAATTCAACGATATTATAGCATAGAGTGTAGCGATTTCCTACCGCCTGTAATCCTAAAATAACAAAGCATCGCTACTATGGATGTAGCGACGCTTTGTCCTCATGAGCCTTTATTCGTACTTCTGCTTACTTCTACCACGTAATTGATAATTAACTTCCATACGAAGCTCGTCAATGTCAAACGGTTTAGTGAAATGTTTCACTGCACCTAGTTCTGTAGCACGATTAATCATGTCCAGTTCTCCATATGCCGTCATCATAATGACGGTAATGGAAGGATCAATTGACTTTATGTGCTTCAAAATTTCCAAGCCATCCATACCAGGAATTTTCATATCCAATAGTACAAGATCAGGGCGCTCATTACGTACAATTTCCAATGCAAGTTTTCCATTAGAAGCTTGCGAGGTCAGATAGCCTTCACTATTAAATACTTCCAACAAAAGTAGCCTTATTCCATTCTGATCATCAACGATGAGTACTCTTTGCTTTTCCAAACAAATTCTACCCCCTACAGCCCTTATACCTAACAAATCAAAAAACAGATATCTTGTATAGTATTCGCTGTATATTGGTAGAATCCTTCTATTTTGGAAATCTCATCATGAAAAGTTTATTGTTCGTTTTTAAGCGAAGCCTCAACAAAGCTATAGAACAGGCGCTGCGGACGGTTCGGTCTTGATGTAAACTCCGGATGGAATTGTACAGCTAGATACCAAGGGTGATCCTTCACTTCAACCATTTCAACAAGACGTCCATCAGGTGAAGTTCCGGAAATAACAAGACCAGCTGCTTCAAGTGCTTCACGGTATTCATTATTAAATTCATAACGATGACGATGACGCTCATATACTAATTCATCATTATAGGACTCGTATGCATTGGTGCCTTCTACCACTTTACATGGGTATAGACCTAAACGCATTGTACCGCCCATATCTGCAATATCCTTTTGATCTGGCAATAGATCGATAACAGGATATGGAGTTGACGCATTGATTTCAGAGCTGTTCGCGTTAGCTAGTCCAAGTACATTACGCGCGTATTCGATAACAGCCACTTGCATACCTAAGCAAATTCCGAAGAATGGGACTTTTTGCTCACGTGCATGACGAATCGCTGTAATTTTACCTTCAATACCACGATCACCGAAGCCACCTGGTACTAAAATCCCTTGTACGCCTTGCAATACATCAGCAACATTGCTTTCCGTAATCTCTTCAGCGTCTACCCAGCGTAGCTTAACCTCTGCATCAAGCGCAATACCTGCATGGCGCAATGCTTCAGCAATACTCAAATAAGCATCATGCAACGCAACATATTTACCTACAATCGCGATCTCTACATTGTTTTTCAATGATTTCACGCGTTCTACCATTGCAGTCCATTCTGTCATATCAGCAGCAGGTGCTTCAATCTTCAAATGATCAAGTACGATTTGATCTAAGCCTTGAGCTTGAAGCATTAAAGGCACTTCATATAGTGTAGAAGCATCTAAGCATTCTACAACGGCATTTGCATCGATGTCGCAGAACAAACCAATTTTACGTTTCAAATCATTCGCTAGCGGATATTCAGAACGGCAAACGATCACGTTTGGTTGAATACCGATTGAACGCAACTCTTTTACACTGTGCTGAGTTGGTTTCGTCTTCACTTCGCCAGCCGCTTTAATATATGGAATTAACGTAACATGTACATACATCACATTGTCACGACCAATATCACTTCTAATTTGACGAATTGCTTCTAGGAAAGGCAAGCTTTCAATGTCACCTACCGTACCACCGATCTCGGTAATGACAACGTCAGCTCCAGTTTCTTTGCCTGCACGGAAGACACGCTCTTTGATTTCATTCGTAATGTGAGGAATAACTTGAACTGTTCCTCCTAAATAATCACCACGACGTTCCTTCGTAATAACGTTAGAGTAAATTTTACCAGTTGTTACGTTACTGTTTTTCGAAAGATTGATGTCAATAAAGCGCTCATAGTGACCAAGGTCAAGATCTGTTTCCGCTCCATCATCTGTTACGAAAACCTCGCCATGCTGATACGGACTCATTGTACCTGGATCCACGTTAATATAAGGATCGAATTTTTGAATCGTAACCTTTAGTCCTCTGTTTTTAAGCAGTCTGCCAAGAGAAGCTGCAGTAATCCCTTTACCTAAAGACGAAACAACGCCACCCGTTACAAAAATATATTTGGTCACTGTGATAATACCCTCCATGCTTTTTATTATGTTTTAGCTTTCCCAAATGCAAGAAATCAAACAAATACAAATAAAAAAAGTGACACCCGTAGCACGGGGGCACTTTTCTCATTTGGTATATAAATGAACGATTCATATGTTCAGCTGTTTCTTTAGCCCATAGGATAGTTTACTCTGCCCCATAGCTTGTGTCAAGAGCATCTGGACATAAGTCACATATTCGAGAAGTTTTGTTTCAGAAGCTGTCAAATTTGACGGAACAAACTATTGTTCTTCCTCTTCAAAATCTTCATATTCTTCTTCTTCAACCTCTTCAAGCGACAGATCTTCTTCCTCTAGATCTTCGTCGATTTCTTCTTCGTCGATTTCTACTTCATCCTCAACATCCGCTTCGTCTTCTTCACCGAACGCCTCGTCTTCATCATAGCTATCGAAGCCATCATCTTCGCCGCCGTCGTATGCATCATCTTCATCTACAAACAGATCATCATCTTCGTCAAGATCATCATCGTCGTTAATAATGCGAGTACGCTTAGAGTTACCTACTGGATCCTCAGCACGCTCAACTGGATACCAGCGTTTCAACCCCCATACATTGTTGCCAACGCAAGCAAAACGACCATCAATATTAATTTCTGTGTAGACCTGTGCAATAAATTGGTTAAGATCATCCGCCTCAACGCCGCGAATTTTCGCAACCTCCATAATTAGATCACGGTAGTAATATGGAGTATTCGCTGATTTTAATACCTCGAAAGCTAGATCAACCAAAGGCATCTCACGAATACGTTCTGGATCTAGTTTTAAAGTGATTCCGCTCATCCTGACACATCCTCTCTTGCTAACTGAATAAGTTGTCATCGTATTAACATTAGTCAAAGTATAGTAAACATTATTTCCTATAAAAATGCAAGTTGTATCATCAAGATGAAAATATTTTTTTGTTGAAACTTTTCTCACGCACAAAAGCGACAGGAAGTTCCTGTCGCTTTGACTGTATCCTTTTGCCAGTGCAAAGTCAATCTGGCAAAGTTTAGGAGCAAACTGCTCTCCTAATATGTTATGTACGTATCGTTAAAATGACACGGTTATAGGCCTAGTCATCCAAAGAAAACTTCTCGCACTCTAATGATTTATTGCACTAAAGGGGGCGAGTGCATATACCGCCCGCAATCCTCCCACATACACTAATGAACGTAGACCGCTATAAAGCGACCCGTGTAGGAATAGATAGGCTGAAAAGTGATGGAGCTGAGCTTATGGACCAATTGAAGCGAAAGAACTGCCGACTCGGAGCTAAGCTAAAGCGATAGCGGAGCATCGCTACAAAAAGCTCTGCTACGCAGAGCTAAGAGTAGTTATAACCAGCGCAGAACAGATAGCTTAGTCTCCTTGGAAGAGTTAAAAGATCAACAGCGGAGGAGAGCTCATCATCTTTGCCAGCGAAGGAAAGCTAGCTCAAAGTCGACAGCGGAGGAATAAATAGCTCTCGATAACGGTAGTGGGTCGCCTTTAAAGCTGATGC
>Ga0180216_1001674_pt1 | contig 19369 bp, 24 predicted proteins | sample eDN3rd37CBELigMG_FD_128879 | JGI IMG/M metagenome (GOLD analysis project Ga0180216, IMG submission 128879) | Enriched Miracle-Growth compost microbial communities from Emeryville, California, USA - eDNA 3rd pass 37_C BE-Lig MG (version 2)... ...
ACGGGTTGGGCTTGCAGAGATAAGCGGCACACACGCACCAGAGACAAGTGGGGGGTTGACGCAGTGCCGCACTCGTCGAAGCGAGCGCACTGGTGCCAGAGCGCGCGTCCCCCACACCTTCCCACTGCTGAATTGCCCACCACCAAAAATACGCTTGGCCAACCGCAGTGCTGTCGACGCGTGTCAGCCAGCCGCCACGTCCGCGCCGGCGGCCGGCTCCCGATGGGGCACACATACGATGGTTTGCTGTACCCAGTCCTCCGTCCCTCCTTTGCACCGACCGCACAGCGCTCACCCCGCCGTGCTCCTCGTCAGGGGCTCGGTCCACAGTGCGCACTCGGCCGTTCCAGCGTTCGTGCTGTCGTACCGGGGCGTGGCCGACGATGACAGCGCGCCGTCGCGTTCTTCAGAGGCCACGATGTGAACGTAGGAACCAGCAGCAGCCGCGGCTCCAAGCCGTTCGCGCGTGTGGCGGCGTGTGGCAGAGCCGTAGGTGGGTGCGTATTGGCGTGTGGCGGCGTCGGTCACTCGTCGGCAGCGGCGGCGGCGGCGGCGGCGGCGGCGGCGGCGGCGGCGGCGGCGGCTGAAAAACTGGCACGTTTGCGATTTTTTTGTGTTCGCGCCAAAAAAATTTGCGCGCCAAAATTTGAAAGTGGAGCCACGTGGCCAAGCACAGTACCGTCCCCGTTTCTGGGTGCATCCCTCGCTAGTTCAGAATGCATGAAGGCGTGCAGAATACTGTACACAATTCGTGCTTGCGTTGCATAAGACGCGGCGCCACAACGCGCTCGACTGTTCAGTTATCTGGTGGTGCCGCATAGAGCGCTGGCGAAACATTCCCGGCGCACCGTGAGTACCTGGCATCCGCACTTCCAAGGCGCGCGCGGCGCGGCACGTACGACTTGATTGTGAGCGAGATCACGCACATGGACGCGACCGGCCCGTCGGGGCCTTCCTTCTTCTCCGAGCTGGCCAGGAGCAGGCGGCCGGCTTTGGAGCCCCGAAGCGCTGGCCGCCCCGGCACAACAACGCCGTGTGCTTCGCCCCAGTCAGCACGGTCGGGGCCATCGCCTGTCATGGCCCCGTGCGTCGCGCCCCGCGTACGCTTCCATGGGGACGCGCACGGCATGCTCTGCATCTGCGCGCCGGTGCGCGGGTTCCAAAAGTACAGGCCGTTGTCCTGGTGAATCGTGACGATGGCCTCGGGCCGAAGGACCACTGGCCCCGCCACGCCGCTCAACCAGACCGAGGGAAACCCCGACGGTGAGCGCTCGCGGTCGCTGTCCACACGTCCCGCGTGCGCATGCCTTCACGCACGGGCTTCTAGCAGCGGCGCGGGCCAGTGGATAGTGATGCCGACGGGCTTGCCAAAGCCGTTGACCATGATACCAACCGCTGCGCCGCCGCCGGCGCAGGCGATTGCAAGGTTGCCGATTATCAGCACGCGTCTTGGTCGTTCGTGCGGCCCGATGCCGCCGTTTGCGGGATGCTGGGCCACGTACTGCTATAACACAGGAGGAAGCGGTCCTGGCTGACCGAGAGGACGTTGAGGCACACGCGGCCAATGACGGGCGCGGGGCTGTCCTTAATCTCGGTCGCCACGCCCGACTCGACCTGGCCGGTGGCCGGCCACCCGATGCTACGCGGCGCGCCCCCCAGTCAGCGCTCCACCATGATCGACGACAGGCAAGCCGCATTGCCGCGCCACGCACGTCGATCATTAAAAAGTGGTCGCCATTGCCGACAAAGAGGGTCAGGTCGCCGGTCACCGTCTCGTAGAGCGCCATGCCGGCGGCCGGGCGCACCAGCGGCACGTCCTGCGCGCAGCCATGCCAACCAGAGCGTGCGTGGTGAGCGATCCGGGTCAGCAACGTGACCAGACCCACACGCCGCGTGATGGCGGATCGCGCGGCCGCCCCACCTTCACTTTCATGAAGCGCAGGTACGGGTGGGCCGCCCAGCGGGTAATGGACACCGACCGGCCCATCATCGCCAGCAGGTAGATCGTGTCGTTGACGCGCTCTGGCGAGCCGCGGCACAGCCCCTGAGCGCATCGACGAGACCGGTTACATGCTGGCGCCCTCTAGTGGTTCGCACAGGACACCGCGGCCGCACCGATGCGGAAGTACTCGCAGCCGCGCGTCTCGGACATCTTGGTGTACCGCGTGCGGGTCTCGAAGCTGCCGCCGTTGCGGTCAAACTTGCGGCCGCCGCTCTCCAGGCCGAGGATGGCATCTAGGCGGGACAGGTCGTGGATGCCCACAGTGCGCTGCTGGCCTGTGAGGCGGGCGGCGACCCCGGCGGCAGTGCGGGACGCGCGAGCGCGCGTCAGCGGCATGCAGCCATCCCGCACCCTTTTGGCGCGGCCACGCACCGGAGAGCGACACGAGGAAGCCAATGTCTTCGAGGATGACCACCTGGTGGTAGGTGCGGTTGCTCAGCAGCGAGAACGTCATGTGCGACGGGTCGGTCACGTCCACCCAGACGAGCGAGTCGTTCATGCCGACAAAGAGGATCTCCTCGCCATCTGCATAGGAGCGATGCAGAGGGGGAGCAACGCGTCGGATCACAGTGTCAGCCGCTTGGTGTGCGGACGCGAAAGCCCCCCTATGAAACTTGGTGCAGGCACCCCAGTAGTCAGCGCAGTTGATGGTGCGACGGAACCGCGTGAGCTTGGCAAGCTTGAACAGCGTCGGAGACTGCAAGGAACACGGCGCGATGCATCGCCAAAGCGAATTAGCGTCCGGTACCCAGGCTACTTCCCCGCCTCATGATGCCGTACGGTGACGTTGCTGTCGCCACCGGCCCTGCCGGCGACCACGCTGGACGCCTCAGCCATGGCCATGGACCGCGCCAGGGCCTCATCGGCCTCCAGCTGTCGGAGCTGCTCGGGGTTCAAGTTCTGTGTCCGGCACCGGACAGCACGCAGTCGAGACGGACCCCAACACATGAGCACTGAAGCAACCCGGGCCGACGGCGACGGGGCCGAGGCATCCCGCAGCGGCGAAAGCGCACCAGCTGCGCGATGCGCTTGGCCAGGTTGGCGTCGCGCTCCACCTGCGACGCCTGCACCGGCTGCTCGGAGAAGACCGTGGCTGCGCCCGCGCGGCAGTCGCCCGTGCCAGGACCAACGCGACGCGTGAGAACGGCGCACGCGGCACCATCCCCGCACAGTGCGCGGGCGCCAACGCTACCGTTGGTCTTAATGGCAGCTTTAGTGAGCAGCCAGTCCAGAGCTTGATCGACCGTGGTCTTGCGGCCGCTCTTCCACCGCCGCATCCGGGTCGCGCACGTTAGCGTTGGCGTCACACTTGCCAGTTTTGTAGCAGCCGCCGGGGCGTACGGAGTGGGTCATGGCCTCGATGGCGTCGGCGCGCGTGAATCCCATCAGCACCATCTCGTCGATCACCGCCTCGGTCGGCGTGCCACGCAGCAGCTGCAGCGCGCGCCGGCCCACCGAGCACGCGATCATGCCATTCGCAAGTGAGCTCCACTGTGCGGGTGGGCGCCCAGCGGCGTCCGCAGGCGCGGGCCTACGTTGGGGTCCGCCACCATCTTAACGGTCGACGGCCACACCAGCGTGGACGAGCCGTTCGCGGCCGGCGGCTGCGCTGGCGTCGGCGTCGGCGGCAGCGGCACGTTGGGCGGCCGGCTCGGCGGGTTCCCCACACCGGCCGAGACCACGCGCACGCGCGGCGTGCTGCTCGCCGGCGCCGCAGCGCCATCCGCGGGCGGCGGGACGGCCGCGTACGGGCTGGCGGGGGCGCCGTTGCCCGGACGCACGGCCACGGACGGGCTGACGGCGGCGGCCGCCGCCGCGGGCGCCATGGCCGGCCCGTCCTGGATCTGCTGCGGCACCGCCGCGCGGGCGGCGACCACGCGCCGCGTGACCGACTTGGGCGGCTCGGCGGTGGGCACCGCCTCCGCCGCCGTGCGCCGCGGGAAGGCCTCCTGGCGGCGGCGGTGCTCCTCGGCCGCCTCGTTGTCCTCGTCGCCGCTGGCCTCGTCGTCGTCGTCCGCCGTCAGCGTGGCCACCGCCAGCTGGTATCGGTCGACCAGGTTGCGCACGATCTGGATGCCGTTCGTCGCCGCCGCGGCTAGGAACGGGTGCTGGGGGGCCGGCACACGCAAGGATCAGGGAACCGCCACGGCTGTTAGAGCGTGTGGGCCGGATGGTTGCCGTGCAGCATGCAGGCAGTCCGCCCCACCTGGAGCAAGCTCTTGGCGTCCGGCCGCTTGTTGGGCTTCTTGTTGAGGCAGTCGGACAGGAAGCTGTGAAACTTGTCGCTCCTGCACGGTCGCGCCCGAGGGAGTCGCGCACGTCTACACGCCGCCGTGGCGGTCAGCCCGATCGGGGCTCGCACGGCTGATGCGGTTCCTGCTGAGCGGCGGCGGCCGCACCAGAGGTTCTTCTTCTTGACGGTTGGGGGCTTGTTCTTGGGGATCATGAATAGTGCCCGCATCGGGTGCATGTCGAACAGGGGCGGCTCCAGGTCGGCCATCTCAATGCCCGTGATGCCGAGCGACCAGATGTCGGCCTGAGGCCCGCCTCCGCCGCAGCAGGCACCGTGTGCCAGCGCGTCAGTCATCGCGATGCCGTGCCGAGATCGCGGCCAGGTGCCCACCTTTTCATTGTACGCCATGTCCGTGTCCTCGGCCGAAATCACCTCGGGTGCCATCCTGCCGCACGGCCAAGGCGGCCGGCGAGCCAAAGACGCCCGTCTTTGTCAGCGCACGCGCCCACCGTGCCGCCTGCCACGCCGTGACCGGCGGCCGCACCAGTAGGGGCTGCCGATGACCGTCTTGCGCTTGTTCATAGTCTTGGACATGTGGCCCGACACGCCAAAGTCCGCTGAGGAGCGCGCCAACGCCCGCCTCACGGCGCCGCGGCCCGGCGTGGCGCGTCAGCCTCAGCCGCGCGCCACGCTGACAGCGTCCTACGGCCGAGAGCGCTGCCGCCAACGCACCCAGCTTGACGCGGCCGTCGTAGCTGATGAGCAGGTTGCCGCCCTTGACGTCGCGGTGAATGACGTTGATCGAGTGCAGGTATTGCAGACCCTGCAACGACGCCAGCGACGGCGCCGAAGTCCAGCTACGCCACGGCATGTGAGCTGACCCCTTGCGCACAACCGATTGCCCGCCGCAGCTGCGGCGCCGCACCGTGAGCGCGTCGCGGAGCACGGCGGCAATCTCCTCTTCCCGAAACGGCTTTTGCAGAACTGGCATGGCAAGCTCCCCAGGCACGGGCACACAGGCGGCATGAGCACGCTGCTCGGTGCCGGCACACGACATGAGCCGTACGCGGGCGTACTCTTGTAGATGCCCTCGATGGAGCCGCCGCTGCAGTACTCCATGCCGATCTGGGCGTCGTGCCGCCACCGCTGCGAAGGCAACGTCCCTCGTCAGCGGCGCCATCCCCCGGCGCCCCCCGCGGGTGGAGCGCGGCGGGCGTACCCAGATCTGCTTCTGGCCCGGCTGCTTGCCCGCGCGCTCAAAGTAGCCAAAGTAGCGCACCACGTTGATATGGTTGCACTTTTTGAGGATCTGGATCTCGTTGCTGACCTCGTCCAGCTGCTCGGTCTGCTCGAGAATGATGACCTTCACGGCCGCCAGCTCGCCCGTCTCGCGCAGCTTGGCCTGCGTGGCGCGGCGGGCGGAGGCGAGCCCGCACGCTCTCGTCAGTCCATTGCATAGGGCCCTAGGGCACTCGGCGCGCCGTCCACCTCCCCCGGGCGGACACGCACCTTGTAGACGTCGCCATAGCTGCCGCTGCCGACGCGCTCCACGAGCTCAAAGACCTGCGTGGGATCCCGCGTGCTCGGGCTCTCGGCTGCACAGTGACGTACGGAGCCGCGGCGGCCAGGGGGACGTCAATCCCAGCGCCGTTTCCGGGAAGCGGTGCCGCCGCTCGGCGTGGCCGTACCGCTGGATGGCGTTCGGCGGGCCATGGCGGTGCCAGGTTGGCAGCGCGGCCTCTTCCGGGCTGCTCAGGCGCGCCAGCGGGGTGCAATCTCGCAAGGCGGAGAGAAGCCGCGGGGTTTGCAGGCACTGGCGATTGCCTGTGGCACGTCGTCCCACTCCACGGCTCTTTACAGCCGCCCCCGCTCTGCGTCCCCTCGCCGTGTCCGGGTGTTGGTCCGCTTGCTTGGATGCAGTCCGCCCGCTGCCCGGTCCCGACTCGGTCGGTGCGGCCGTCCTTGTTGTTACCGTCGCGGTCCCTCCCCTGTCGGCGGCGGTGATGACGCCCCCCGGTGCGTTGTCGGCGTCTGGTGTCCTCCTCCGTCGTCGTCCTGTCGCGGGGGTGCCTTTGCGCCCGAGCGTGCGGCGCCCGAGCGTGCGGCGCCCGAGCGTGCGGCGTGCGGCGTGTGGGCGTGTGGGCGTGTGGGCGCTGGCGCGTGGGTGCGTTGCCGGCGCTGGCCGTCGGTGCGGTTGCCGCCTCGGTAGGACGCCAGATCCAGCGGATCCCCACCGGAGGACAGGGTGCTCCCCATACGCCAGACCCTGCTGGAGGGGCACTTTGGTGCTGGAGGGGCACTTACTGGAGGGGCAGCGGGCAGTGGCCGGCCCAACGGAGGACCGCGACGGAGGAGGCGACGGGACGCCGACGAGGCCACGGGGACACGACCAGGCAAGGCGCAGGCAGGGCCGCGGTCTGGGGGACGAGGGGGGAGAATCAGGCCGGAGCGTAGGACGAGCCGCTAGTTCGTTGTGGCGGTAGAACGCGTGGGACGGAGGACGGGCCAGCTGGACGCCCGCCAACGTGGCCGCAGGCCAGATTCGCGGCAAGGTGTTTCGGCGAGGAGGCTCCCGGAGCCCAGGCTGCCAGGCGCCCTCGGCCTCGCCCGGCCAGCTGGATCCCTCGCCGGTGACGCTGCCGGCGACGCCGCCACCGCCATGGACTTTTTCATGCCGGCTGTGACGGCGGCGGCCGACACGGACGCGCCGGACGCAAGCGCCGCCGGCGCGAGCGGCTTCCTGCGGTTCGCCGCGTCGGCCGTCAGCCAGGTCGCCTCCCGCGTCGAGAAGCACATTGACCGGGCGCTCGACATCTCCGAAGAAGAGACCGCCGCCGCCAAGGCCACCGCCGCCAAAGCTCGTACGTGCTCGCGGCGCCGCCGCCCGGCGGACACGGGCGGAGCAGACCGCGCTAACGCCACGTTGTTTGGTGCGTGCGGGCGGGGAGCGAGGTGGGCAGGACGAACGGTGCCGGACGACCAGCCGCTGGCGGCGGTGGGCAGCCTGTTCTCGTCCTTTCTGGGATCGGCGGCGACCGCCACGAGCCCGACAGCCGCGGCCGCGGCGCCGACAGAGCCGCCCGAAGACGACCTGTTCACGTCGTTGCTGGGCCCGAACGTGAAGACGGTGCCCGCCAACAAGGCCAGCCCCGGCAGCCGACCGACCACGCCCGCCGCGGGAGCGACGGCCGCACGGCCGGGCAGCCCGGCGGCGGGGACCCCGCCGGCGTCGCCCGCCAAGGCACGCGGAGCACCTGCGAGTGCGGCCGCGTCGCCCTCGGCCGCGACCCCGACGCGCAAGGGCCGACCGGCAGGCGCGGGCGGCACGCCCAAGGCTGCCGCTGCCGCCGCTGCGGCACGACGGCCGGCCGCAGCAGGGACGGCAACCGCCACCGACGACGGCGGCCGCGCCAAGGTCGCCCGCAAGCTGGACACCCCCTCGGCCGAGGCAGCGCCGGCGCCCGCGACGCCGGAAACAGCCGCAGCGCCCACGGAGCAGGAGGCCGCTCCCACCGCGGCGGCTCCGCCGGCCGAGCCGGAGGCGACGGAGGCCGTCGAGCCGCCGCCAGAGTCTGTCACAGCGCCGGTGGCTGAGCTCACCGACCGGGCCCCCTCGCCGCCGCTGCCTCCCGAGGCGCCCCAATTGCCCGCGCCCGACGCCGCACCCAACGCCGTAGCGCGGGCGGGTGCTGACGCGGCGCCAGTGACGCATGAACCCGAGGCCGCCGACGCCGCGGCGCCCGACGTGGACGCGGCCGCGGCGGGCCTGAGTGAGTCGGGTCCCACCGTGGCAGAGCTGCTGGAACGGCTGGCGCAGCGCGAGCGCCAGATCCTGGCCCTCACCGAGGAGAACGCGTCTTTGACCGAAACCGCCACTGTGTACCGCAACCAGCTGGAGCAGCTGGAGGCCGCCCGCACGGCAGAGGACATGAACGCAGACCAGCTGGCCGAAGAGTTTTCCCGCCGGGTCCAAGTCACCGAGAAGCGGCTGCAGGCGCTGCAAAAGGTGTGTGCGCCGCGACGGAGCGCACAGTGCGCGGTGCCGCTCACTCCGCCTCGCTGCCTTTGGGCGGGGAAGCTTGCGTCGCGGCCTCGCAGGAGTACCACGATTATAAGCAGCAGCAGCAGGCGGCTGAGGCGGCCCTGCGCGAGTGCGTCCTGTAGCCTGGCTGTTCTGCTCCAGGACGGTGGCCACAAGGGGTTTGCTAACATCGTTCCTCGACGTTCACCTTCGTGAGCGCCCTTCCGCAGGACGCTGGAGCAGCGGGACGCCACCGTTGCCGAGCAGGCCGAACAGATCGCCCAGCTGCAGCAGGAAGGTGCGTGAGCTGTGCCGGGCGCCCATCCAGCAGCAGGCGGCGCTCAGCACCGCGACCTGCGCGGCTGGCGCGCGACGCCGGTGGCCCCAGGCGAGAAACTTTCGAAGCAGCAGCTCAAGCACGAAACGACCATCAAAAAGCTGCGCGCCACCGCCAAGGAGACCGAGGCCACCGTGGCCCAACTCCAAACGCAGCTCGCCAACGAGCGCGCCACCGTCGCGCGGCAGGCGGAGGAGCTCAAAGCCGCGGAGAAAGCCAAGGGTCCGTCCAAGGCAGCCGCGCCCGCCCGCGGTGCAGCCGGTCGCTAACCAGGCCACGGTGCGCTGCTCGGCTGCGGATCCGCGCGGCTCTCCAGAGGCGTCGGCGAAGCTGCAGGCCGCCGCGGACGCGCACGTGCGCCGCGTTGCCGAGCTCGAGTCCGAGATCGAGGACCTAAAGGCCAAGGACGCTGTGCACCAGGTCTGCCGCCGACCCCGAAGGCGCCGCCGGGAGAGGCACTGCCCAGTTGTGTTTAGCATCCCTTGCCCGTGGATAGCGCCCTTCGCACGATTCACCGCACGCCAGGCCAACTTGCAACGTGCGTGGGCCGAGCTCTCGGAACAGCGGAAAGCCGCCACGGAATCGATCGGCGCCGCGCAGTCCGAGGCGCTCGACAAGGAGGTGCGCTGGTCAGCGCCGTGCGAGACCAAGAGGTTATTGCAGGGCCCCTCCCCCCTAACACTGGCCATCCGTTGCAGTCGGCTGGCTCCTTGGGTAGATCCGCCGCAATGCCGAGCTGCAGCAGCGCATGGAGGCCGCCGCGCGCGAGGCTGAGGAGCGGGAGGCCGCACTGCGGCGCGAGGTCAGTGCTGTTTCTTTTTTGTGTTAGCATGCCGCGTGGGCGTCGCCGTGCACTGATTCGCTTCGTTTTGCACGCGCATCTGCTGCTGCTGGGTGCCCAGTTGCTGGAGGTGCGCACCGCGCTGGCGAGGGCCGAAGACAACGCCGGTTGGCGGGAGGACAGCCTCCGGCAGGAGATCCAGGTTCGGCCCGGCCTGCAGAATCTGCTCATGCGCGCGTGCGCGTCGCTGATCCGAGTCCGCCAATCATGGCCTACTGCGGCGGCGGCGCGATGCAGTCGCTCCAAGTGCGCCTCCAAGCCGCCAACGCGCGCGCCGAAGAGCTGCAGCAAGCGACGGAGGAGGCGACGCGCCCGCTGCTTCGCCAGCTGGACGCCCTGCAGGTGCAGATGACCAACAACGCCAAGACCTGGCAGGCCGTCGAGGACAAGTACGCTCTGACCGTTTATGTCGTCGGCACCATCCGGCGGCTGCTGACCCGAGGCAACGGGCTGTTCGAGCGCCTTGCCGCGGCATCACTCAGGCTCACGGCGCAGCTGCGCCAGGCGTTTGAGGAGCGCAATGCCGCCGTGGAGGCAGAGCGCGCCGCGTCGGTGCGCGTGCTCGAACTGGTACGAGGCGGGTCGGCTCGCGCGCGCAGCGCGCGCGGGCATGTCAGCGGTGCTGACAACCGCTTCGGCGCACATGCAGGTGCGCCCCACCGTTGACAGACCGCTCGGATTTCGTCGCTGGAGGCCCAGCTGGCCACGGAGCGCACGGAGCGCGGGCGCCTCTCGGCGGAGCTGGCGGTACGGCAGCCGCCACACTATTCGCAGCGGCGCCTGGCGCGAGCTCATCGCGGTCCATGTGCACCCGCACGTGCGCCGTCTCCTCTGCAGGAGGCCCGCGAAAGTTTGGCGGAGAGCGAGCGCCGGCTCGCGGAGGCGCGCAGCCAGGCCGAGGTTACGGTGGCGCGGCACGAGCGCGAGCTGGCCGAGGCCGCAGAGGCCGCGCAGGTTCGGACGGGCGGTGCACGTCCGTGGTGGGCTGCGGCGCGCGCGCGCAAACGCTCGGCCACGCCCTCTCCCTCCGGTCGTGCGGCCCTCAGGCGATTCTGCGGCGGCAGCTGCAGGAAGAGACGGACCGGTGGCGCAGCAAGGTCGAGGAGCTGGAAGAGCAGCTGCGCGCGGCCAGCAGCAAGGCCGCTCACCCGGCCGAGGCCGCCGCTGGTGCCTCCGTCGCCACGGCCACGCCGCTGCCGGACGGCGGCCCGGCGGCGCTGGCGACGGAGCTGCCCAAGGGCGCGCGGCTGCAGGACGACCCGCTGGCGGCGCTCCCCGAGGCAGCGCCTGGGCGGGCGAACGGCGCGCCCGCCGCGGGCACGCCATCCCCAGCGCTGGGCGGTCCGCAGGCCGCCATGGTCGAGCGGCTGGCCACCGCGCTGCGGCTAAAGTCGGCGGAAGTGGAGGCGCTGCGCCAGGAGCTCGCGCAGACCAAGAAGGCGCGCGGTACGTTCCGCTTGGCCGCCCCGACGCTCTGGTGCGGCTCAAATTATTGATGGTCGCCGCGCGCCTTTCCCTCAGAGGAGCGCGGGCCGTCGCAGAGGACCTGGCTGAGGAGGTCTTGCGTGCGACCAACGCCGCCGACGCCCTGTACGACGGGCGTCGTGTTGAGTTTGGTCGGTCGATCCCGATGCGGAGCGGCGCTGACGGTACATTCTGTGACAACCGGGCCGGGTCTTGCGCCGCGCTGCAGGGCCAAGGCCAACGCGCGCCTGGCGACCCTCGAAGCGTCGTACAACGCGCTCAACACGCGGTAGGCGAGGCGACGGCGCGACGCACGGGCGCTAGCGCCGTCGGCTCACACGCTGCCTGAAAAGCTGCCGCGCCATCGCGCCATCGGTGGCCCGCAGGTACCTCGCAGCGCTGGAGGTGCTGGGCGAAAAGACCGAAGAGGCGGAGGAGCTGCGCGACGACCTTGAGGAAGTCAAGGTATGCGAGCGGCCGTCCTCTGTAGCCCGCCGGACGACGGCGGGCGACTAACTGGAGGGGTCGGCGATGCCGGGTGGTCCTTGTTCCATGCAGACCATTTTCCGCAAGCAGGTCACGGAGCTGCTGGACCGCATCGAGGAGCTTTCCAAAGCGCAGCAAGCGCCGCCGGCGCCATAGACAGGCCCCTTGTAAAGCTGCTGTACAGTCAATGGCAAGTCCTGTAAATAGTACTGCTCCCCGATCGTCGCCGGCAATCTGGGTGAGTGATTGCCACCCGCCATACATTGCGCCTAGCGATGCTTCGCCCTTTTGCACGCGACCACGTGCTACTGCCGGTGTAGTGCGTCCTGCGTGGTCTCGCTGTCGCATCCATTTCGCCGTCGCCTGTGCTCGTCGTCGGCAGCGCATCGGGAGAGCATCGGGCAGAGCAACATGGCCATGAAGTGGTAGCGCGTGATCGGTGGCCACGTGGCCAGCGTCGGCGCCAAAAAAAAGTTGCCTTCGCGCGGGCGGCGAGCGTTTTTCATCGCCGGTTTCGAGGCGCCCGGCGACGCCCACACGCGCCGGACAGCGTGACACACTCCGCGGGCCCCTTGGCTGCGGCCCCCCCAGTGGCGCAGCGTCACACCAGCCAGCGGGAATCCGCGGCGGACTAGCAACAGGTACGGTAACCCACTACGGCACCCACCGCGGCCACGTGCTTGCCCCACTGACGGCGGCCTGCCTCGGGCACGAACTAGTTGCGGTCCTGCAGGCGAGGAATCGGACCCGCGGGCGCCCCCCTAAGGCAGGGCGCAGGGACCGCCGCGCAACCATGGCGGAGCCGATGGTGACCGACGACGAGCTCGCGGCCCGCCTGGAGTGGTGGGAGCAGCACCTGCGCGGTGTGCCGACCCTCCAACTGCCGACCGACTACCCGCGGCCGCCGTCCGCCAAGGCATGCCGCCGGCGGCTTCCCCCCACTGAGCCGCGGCTTGGACGACGGCTGACGGCTGGCCGCCGATTCCACGGGATCTGGCCGGGCCCGGGCGCGGGGCCAGGTCGTCGAGGCCGAGCAGCTGCTGCGCCTGAGCAAGACCACCAGCAAGGCGCTGCTGATGCTCAGCCTCGAGCTGGATGTGGCGCCGTTCACCATTATCCTGACGGCCGTCTCGATCCTGCTGCACAAGTTCACGCGCGAGGTGCGGCCCGCTGGCTGCCGGCTGGCCCCGCTGGGGAGAGGGCCCTGGACATGCACTGACCAGAGCCAACGCGTGGGAGGGGACCGCCGACCCGCGCGTCCGCAGGAGGACGTGGTGGTCGGATCGTCCAGCCAGAGCTTCAACCCGCTCATTCTGCGCCTGCCGCCGCTGCACCCGGACACCACCTTCCGCCAGCTGGTGCAGAAAACCATCGAGGTGCGTCCGCCTGCGTGCGCCCGGCGCTGCGGCCGGACGTGCTTGATCGTAACGGCGGCTCTTCTTCGCGGCGGTTGGGCGCGGGGGGGGGCGGCAGGTCGAGGAGAATGCGGCCAAATATGAGCTGCCCTACCAGGTCATTTTTGACAAGCTGCGCCCAACCACGGAAGACGGGCCCGGCCAGCCGCTCTTCCAGGTGCGCCGGATGGTCCACGCGGCGCCCATGCGCGCCGGCGCCGCCGTCCCTAACCAACCGGTGGCCCCTGGCGTCCGTCGGCGCACCACACAGGTCCGCTTCTTCAACCTGGTGGACGTGAACCCGAAGACGCTCGAGGCCGCCAGCTGCGACTGGACCGTCTTTGTGGAGCAGGTGCGCACGTCGCAGGCGCACCGCCGGGCGTCGGCCCGGCCGCCGTGCTCACCGACGCTGTGCACCGTGCGCTGCGTTCGCCTCGCTCTAGCTCTCGGACGCGCGCACGCTCCTGCCGCTGCGGCTCCGGCTGGTGTACAACAGCGTGCTCTACAGTACCGAGCGCATCGAGGAGGTGCTTCGGCAGATCGAAATGATCCTGGACGACTGCCTGGCCAACCCGGACATTGCCGTCTCCGACATCTCCGTACGCCGCTACCACACGGCCATGGCCATGCGAGTGGCCGAACCTGACAGTGGCGCCGGGGCGCCGCGCGGGGGCGCGCGGCGGCGACCTCCAGGTCGTGACCACGCAGGCCGAGAAGGTCCTGCCGGACCCGACGCAGCCGCTGAACGAGACGTACTACGGCGCTATCACCGACCGCTTTGCGGAGCGCGCGCGCATGCACCCTGAGCGGCCGGCGGTCTACGAGCGCGACAAGTACGACGCGCGGCGGCAGTCGTGCCGACAGCCAGCGCTGGTCGCCGCGCACCACTCACTGTGCGGAACGGGACCGGCCTCTTGTCCACGCGCGGTGGCCAGGGTGTACTCGTATTGGCAGGTCCACACCAAGAGCAACAAGGTGGCCAACTACCTGCGCCAGCACGGCATCGACAAGGGCGACGTCGTCGCCATCTTTGCGCACCGGTCCATCGCCATCATCTATGCCATCATGGGCGTGCTCAAGGCCGGCGCCACGTTCACTGTGATCGGTGCGTGCGCATGCACGGCAGCCCGCCCAACGACGGGCGGCCGGCGCTGACGCGGGGAGCCGCCACGCCGGCGTGGCTGTGCCGCTCGCTGCTGCTAGACCCCGCCTACCCGCCGGAGCGCCAGGTCATCTACCTGACGGTCGCACAGCCCAAGGGCTTCATCACGCTGCAGCGCGCCGGCGAGCTCAAGCCGGAAGTGAGCAAGGTGCGCGGTCAGCCATACTCTCGGAGCGAGCGCATCCCGTGCGGCAAGCCTGACACACCTCGGCTTGCCCCACGCCGCGATTGGCGCTCGGCAAATGCCCAGTTTATCGAGGAGAATCTCAAGATCTTGTGCCACATCCCGGCGCTGAGCCCCGACGAAGACGGCGTCCTGGCCAACGCCCCCGACACGGACACCGGCGTCGAGATCGGCCCGGACGACATCGGCACGCTCTCCTTCACGTCCGGCTCCACGGGCATTCCCAAGGGTGCGCGCTGCACCATGCGCTAGGGCACGAGCTCAGCTCCTCTAACGAGAGCACGCGCCTGGCGCATCCCCGCATTTGTGCGACGCAGGCGTCCGCGGCCGCCACATTTCGTACACGCACTTCTACCCGTGGATGGCGCAAGAGTTTGGCCTGAGCGACGAGGACCGCTTCTCCCTGCTGTCGGGCATCGCTCACGACCCCATCCAGCGTGACAGTACGCCCGGCTCTAGTCGGCACCGCCGCGGCCGGCCCTGCTTGCGCCTAACGCCTCGTGCTGCGCCTGTACTATGCCTCGTCGGCGGCCCAGTCTTTACGCCTTTCTTCTTTGGCGCCTCGATTCACATCCCCGAGGCCGAGGACATTGGCACACCGGGCCAGCTCGCCCAGTGGATGGCGCAGAGCGGCGTGACCGTGACGCACCTGACACCCGGTATGTGCATTCCCCACTCCCAGCCCACGAGGCAGTAGTGCCGACGCTCGCACGCGTTGACCGCGGCGCCCTCTCCGCCGGCCAACCCGCTCCGTGCTTGCGCCAGCCATGGGCCAGCTGCTCACCGCCAACGCGGTGACCAAGATGCCCGCGCTGCGCTGCGCCCTCTTTGTCGGCGACGTCCTGACCAAGCGTGACGTGATGCGCCTGCAGGTGCGCACTGCCGCCTGCCGACACCGCCGGTGGCGCACGCCCAGGATGCGGTTGATCCTGAACGGTCTTTGCCAGAGCGTCGCCGTCCCGCGAGCGTACAGAGCCTGGCGCCCAACGTCAAGGTGATCAACATGTACGGCACCACCGAAACGCAGCGGGCGGTGAGGTACGCACCCCTCGCGGTGGCAGCGGCTGGCCTCCCGCGTCGCCCGTACTGATGCCTGGCGCCGTCGTCCCAGGGTCTCTGCCGCGGGCAGCTACCTCACCGTGCCCAACGACTCGTCCATGGAGAAGCGCAAGGAGATCCTGCCGGCCGGCCGCGGCATGAAGGACGTCCAGGTGCTGATCCTGACGCCCAGTATGGCAGCGACGCACGCGCCTGCCACGGGCGCCCCCCCTGGCCATGCGCCTGACCCCGGCGGTAACGGTTTGCGTGCCACCCCCCCGCAGAGATGACCCTCTGCGGCATCGGCGAGATGGGCGAGCTGTACATGCGGTCGCCGCACATGGCCGCGGGCTACCTGGGCCTCGACGACGCTACCAAGCTAAAGTTCCTGCAGAACCCGTTTAACCCGGACAACCCCCGCGACCGGCTCTACCGCACCGGCGACATTGGCCGCTACATGCCGGACGGCGTTGGTGCGTCGTGTCGCGCCGCCAGCCAGCGCAAGCGGACGGCGCGCGTGCCAGCGGCCTCACCGGGCACGCCCCTACCCGCCGTGCCTTATTTTTGCTCGCCATGGCGACCAGCGGAGTGCGCTGGCCGCGCCGACGATCAGGTCAAGATCCGCGGCTTCCGTGTCGAGCTCGGCGAAATCGACACGCACCTCTCGCAGGTTGGCGGGCAGGGCCGGTGCGCCGTTTGCGCGTGCGAGGAAGAAAGCGTGCCTCACCCTGGCAGGCGGATGGTCGGCCGCGTGACCGCGGGGCTCACAGCACCCGAGCATCCGCGAGAACGTCACGGTCCTGCGGCGCGACATCAACGAGGAGCACGTCCTCGTGTCGTACCTTGTGCCGCACAACGACAACTTTGACGTCAGCGAGATCCGCGCGTACCTGAAGACCAAGCTGCCCGTCTACGCGGTGCCCAGCCGTACGTGGCCGCGAGCGGCCGCGCGGCGTGCCCTCGCTGGGTTTCGTGGCGCTCACCTGGGGACCGCTTGACCGGCCTGTTCGGGATGGCCGCAGTGTTCGTGCCGCTGCGGGTCATGCCGCTCACGCCGAACGGCAAGATCGACAAGAATAAGCTGCCCTTCCCGGACACCGCGGCGCTGCGGCAGCGGCTGGTCGAGAAGACGCCGCGGGGCACCAACAAGGTCACCCTGCCGCGCAACATGCTCGAGTCGCGCCTGGTACCGCTTCGCCGTCGCGGCCTCCGGACGGCAACGAACGGGTGACTCATGCTCGCGCGCATTGCGCCACCCTTTCCCTTTGGGGCGCTCGCACAGGCGGAGATCTGGTGCGCGGTGCTGCAGCTGCCGGCCGTCGACGTGCACGACAACTTTTTCGACATTGGCGGCCACTCGATCTCGGCGACGCGTTTGGTCTTCCAGATGCGCCAGGCGCTCAAGGTGGACCTGCCGCTCACCACGGTACGCACACCTGCCGGCCTCGGCCGCCTCGCCCTGCTGGGCACGTTCGATCTAACGCCCCCGCTTCGCCTGGTGCTTTGTGCGCATCGGTAGCTCTTTGATCACCCGACCATCGCGGAGCTGGCGGTTGCCATCAAGGCGCTGGAGGGCGACCTCGGCTTTGACAACCAGCTGCCCAAGGTGCCGCAGCGTCAATGTACGTCGGATGCGCGCGCGCGCGCGCGCCTCTGTGTGTGTGCGTGCGTGTGTGTGTGTGTGTCGCGTTGAACCGATCTGATGCGCGTCGGCTTGTGGCGAAACCGCGTGCGTCACCAGCGTTTGCCGACGCAAGCGAGCTGACGCTGGACGCTGCCATCGCGGCCAACGGCAAGCCGTCCGCCTTCACGGCCACGCCGCGCCACGTCCTGTTGACCGGCGCTACCGGTGCGCGCACCGAACGGCGCCCCGCTCCGACGGCCCGAACCGGGCGCTGACGCAGCGCGTCAAATGTTTCGTCGCATGGACGGCACGTCAGGCTACCTGGGCGCGTTTCTGCTCCGCCGGCTGCTGGACGTCAGCCCCGAGTGCACCGTGCACTGCCACGTGCGCGCCTCCGACGCGGCCAAGGGCTTCCAGCGCCTGCGCGACGCGCTCGAGAAGCACCAGCTCTGGTCCGTAGTGGGCTGTGTGGAGCGCCGGAGAGCACAATACTGGCATGCTCAGCATGGTTGGGTGTTCCTGGCCGCCCCGGGCGCGACACCGTACGCAGGGACGACGCGTTGGCGCCGCGGATCCAGCCCGTCCTCGGCGACCTGGCCAAGCCGAATCTGGGCATCAGCGACGCCGATTTTGCCCGGCTTGCAGCAACCGTCCAGGCGATCTACCACAACGGCGCTCTGGTGCGTGCGGCGCCACCGTCCCGACCACATAAGGCTGGACTCGGGAACCTGACGCCCCGCCGTTGTACGCCGCTGCGCCCTTTTCTTGGCGTGGGGCCTCCGCCGCGACAGGTGCACTGGGTGTACCCGTACGAGCAGCTCAAGGCCATCAACGTCACGTCGACGGTGGACCTGCTGCGGATGGCGACGAGCGGGCCGGCGCTGATCCCCGTTACGTTCGTCTCGTCCACCTCGGTCTTTGACTGCGACCACTACATCCTGCGCTCGAGCCGTGTGCCCGAGGACGACGATCTGTCGGGCGGCGTGGGCCTCGGCGTCGGCTACGGTAAGGAGCCGAGGGAGGGAGGGGTGCCTGGACGGGGCTTGCATTCCCCTTCTGACCGGATCAGCGCCTCGTTTTCTGCTTCTGAGGGCTCGATGCAGGCCAATCCAAGTGGGTCGCCGAGCGCCTGCTCCTGGAGGCGCGGCGTCGCGGCGTCCCGGTCAACGTCGTGCGCCCGGGCTATATTGTCGGCAGCTCCCTCACCGGCGGTACGCGGCGGCTGCCCGCGCATGGCGGCGTGCGGACGCTGGGGGGCTGACCACGAGGCGCGCGCGCGCTGATCGTGGCACGACCGATGCGAGCCAGTGACCAACTCGGACGACTTTTTGTGGCGTCTCGCCAAGGGCTGCATCCAGCTGGGATAGTGCGTCCGCGGGCGAGGCGCTGCCGGAAGTCGCGCACGGCGGGGCGCTGACCCGTCGTTCGCCTGCCCGCCCCCCGCGGCTGCACCGGTTGGCCCAGCTGCCCGTTGATGAGCAACACGGTCAACATGTGCCCCGTCGACTACGTCGCGGCGGCCACCGTCCGGATCGGCAGCCTGGAGCGGGCGCTCAACAAGGCCTACCACATGGTCAACCCGGAAAAGTGCGGCGGCCGCGCGCTCGCCCTCGCGGGCTATTGATTTGTTGCACGCGCTCACGATCCTTTTCCGTGCGTCGTCGAGCACGAACCACAGGTTCCGGTTCAACGACTTTTTCGGCAGCCTGCGCGAGCACGGCTACGAGCTGGAGCCCATCGAGTACATGGAGTGGCGCCAGAAGCTCATGGTACGGGACGGCGTCCCGGGGGAGGACAGCGCGGGCGGTGGGGGCCTGACCGAGCCCGCGGGACGGGCCGCCGGGGCGGCGCCGCGCAGGACTACACGCTGGCGTCGGGCGACAACGCGCTGTACCCGCTGCTCCACTTTGTCATGGACGACCTACCGACCAAGTCGAAGGCGCCGGACCTGGACGCGTCCAACACCCTGGCGGCGCTGGAGGGCTCGGACATCCAGTGCGCGCCCATGTCCCGGCTGATGGGCCTGTGCATCAGGTACGCTCAACGCCGCCGCGCGCATCATCCGACTCGGGGCGCTCATCCTCCCATCCTGCCGCGTTCGTTGATTGCTGCTGTGCAGCTACCTGGTCCAGAGCGGCTTCCTGCCGCCGCCGAAGAACGAGGACGCCCCGCGCAAGCTGGTCAAGCTCGACATCGATGCGCATGTCCTCACTCGCTCGGACCGCGGCGCATAAGCATCCCTTATACAGCAGCGTTAAATTTTGCAATCCCAACGCCGTGTTTTGCTTGCTCATTCAATTGTGTCTACACCCATGCCACCCTGTACAGCGCAGGACGGCGCAAATTTACAGCCCCAACCAGCTCGTCCCGCTGCGTGACATGGACGAGGAGGGAGGGGTGGGCGCAGCACCGTTTGTAGCGACACGTCATGCCACGTGTCGTGACGTGTCGTGATAAGCAATGTGTGAATTGTGTATAAAACACCTGTCTTGTTTGTTTGTCATATCGTGTCAGTGCTCGTCGTCGTCTCATTGTAGCTGGCACGTGTCGTGCCACGTGGCGACTATGAACGAGCACGACCAC
>Ga0180216_1001675_pt1 | contig 19362 bp, 12 predicted proteins | sample eDN3rd37CBELigMG_FD_128879 | JGI IMG/M metagenome (GOLD analysis project Ga0180216, IMG submission 128879) | Enriched Miracle-Growth compost microbial communities from Emeryville, California, USA - eDNA 3rd pass 37_C BE-Lig MG (version 2)... ...
GCAGCTTGCGGCCGTCCCCACCGACCCCGCCCCCGTGGCGCGGCTGATCGACCGGCTCGGCCCCCCGACCACCGCCCCGGCCACCCAGCCCTCCCCTCGCCCCGAAGAACTCCTCCCCTGGATCTTCGCCGCCCTCTGCACGGCGCTCCTCCTGGAGTGGCTCTCGCGCCGGACCCGCGGGGCACGATGACGTCGCCAACTACGGAAAATCGAGATATAGGAGTCACCAAGATGCACACCGACAACCGCAAATCCAGCCCACTCGCCACGAAAACCCTCGCGTTCGCAACACTCCTTGCCGCGAGTCTCATCTCCATCGCGCCTCTCCAAGCCCAAACCGCAACCTCCAAGGCCAAACCGGTCCGAGGCACCTTCGTCCTGGTCCCCGAGAAGAGCGACGACATCGACCAGGCGATCGAGGCCGGTGTCAAAGACATGGGCATGACCAAGTCGATCGCGAAGGGCCGGCTCAAGGACACCAACCCCCTCTACCGCACCATCGAGATCGACGCGACGGCAGATACCGTGCGTCTCACCTTCGACGGCAAGACCACCCTGGTCGCGCCGGCCAACGGCGAGGAGATCGAGTGGCGGTATAGAGGCGAGAAGTTCAAGGTGACCACCCGCTGGGAGGGCAACTCCGTGCGCCAGGCTTTCAAAGCCTTCGACGGCACGCGCGAGAACGTCACCACCCTCGACCCCGACGGCGTGACCCTGCGCGTCGTCACCACCGTGACGAGCAGCATGCTGCCTGAGCCGGTGAAGTACGTCATGGTCTACCGTCGCGAGAAGAGATGACGCCGCCGCGCGTCGCACCGCCGCCGATCCACGCCTCCTGACAGGCCCAGCACGATTACGTTACTGGATCAGAAGGTGCATGGGCGGCGGGAGGCAGGTGAAGTCGTTACATGAACCCGGAACAGAGGAGATGACCCGATAATGGCCACCGCTCTCAAACTGCCGCGCAGCAAGCCGATTACAGACCGCCTTCCCCCCGGCCCGCGCCAGCGCTACCCCGGCCAGTTCCTCAAGGCGCTGGCCACCGACCGGCTCGCCCTATTCGCCGAGATGTCGCGCTGTGGCGACGTCGCCAAGATCATGATCCGGCCGGGGGTGCCGGTCGTCCTCCTCATGCACCCCGAGGACATCCAGCGTCTCCTGGTGAGCGAGCAGCGCTCCTTCCTCAAGGGCCCCTCGCTCGGGCTGACCCGCGAGCTCCTCGGCAACGGACTGCTGACCAACGAAGGCGACGCTCACCTGCGCCAGCGGCGTCTCGTCCAGCCCGCCTTCCACAAGGAGCGGATCGCCGCCTACGCCACGATCATGACCCAACTCGCCGACCAGCGTCTCGGCAGCTGGCGGGACGGTGCGACGATCGACCTCCACGAGGAGATGATGCGTCTCACCCTGGCCGTTGCCGGCCGCTGCTTCTTCGATGCCGATGTCGAGGAGGAGGCGCAGGTCATAGGCGAGGCGCTCGATCTGTATCTGCGGCTCTTCGGTTATGGGATACTCCCCTTCGGGATGATGGTCCAGCACCTCCCCATCCCCTGGGTGCGGCGGATGCACCGCGCCCGGGCGGAGATGGACGCCTTCATCCAGCGCCTGATCGAGGAGCGGCGCGCCGATGCCGCGAGCCGTGACGACCTCCTCTCGATCCTGATCGCCGCGCGCGACACCGAGTCCGACGGCACGGGGATGACCGACCGCCAGCTCCGCGACGAGGTCGTCACGCTGATGATGGCCGGCCACGAGACGACCGCCAACGCGTTGACCTGGACCGGCTACCTCCTCTCGCAGCACCCGGAGGTCGAGGCCAAGCTCCAGCAGGAGGTAGACGACGTCCTGGGCGGCCGCCTCCCCGAGGCGGAGGACTTCCAGCGCCTCACCTACACCCGCGCGGTGCTCTCGGAGTCGATGCGGCTCTACCCGCCCGCCTGGATCCTGGAGCGCTACTCGGTGGCCGACTTCCAGGCCGGTGGCTACACCATCCCTCGCGGCTCGATCATCCTGGCCAGCCAGTTCCTGGTGCATCGCGACGCGAGGTGGTGGCCCGAGCCCCTGCGGTTCCGGCCCGAGCGCTGGCTGGAGGAGGAGGTACAGAAGCGGCATCGCTACTCGTACTTCCCCTTCGGTGGTGGGACGCGGATCTGCGTGGGCGAGCACTTCGCCTGGATGGAGGGGACGCTCGTGCTCGCGATGATGGCCAGCCGCTGGCGCTTCCGCTACGAGCAGCCCAACGCCCCGGTCCCCGAGCCGCTCGTCACCCTGCGCCCCAAGGGCGGGCTCCCGGTACGCTTGGTCTCGCGCACCGCGTAGGGCGCAGAACGCTCGAACGGGACGCCGGCCCCTCCCCACCCGGGAGGGGCCGGCGTCACCGCCGACATGATCCAGGTACACACGCCATCACTCACTCGCGCCCCCACCCCCCCTCCCGCGCCCCAAATCTCCCCCCCTCTCACCCCACCCCCACTTGGCCACCCCCGCCTAGGCATGCTACAATAATAAGTATCTCTACCAATTCGGCCGTCTCAAACGAAGTCTTCCACGCAAGATGCGGGTTCCTCATGCTCTTTGATGCAGTATGACCTCGGTCCGCTCCGGCGGATCACGCCATGAGTGGTTTGCCGAACTCTTCCGCAGCCATTACACTGCACTCTGCGCACTCGCCTACCGCTACGTCGCCTCCCACGCCGTGGCCGAGGACCTGGTGCAGGATCTATTCGTGGCGGTGTGGGGCGACGCCGAGCGTTGGCCCGAGGACGACGACACGCTCTACCTCCTCCTCTACACCGCCACCAGGAACCGTGCGCTCAACTACCTCAAAGGGCTGCGCGTCCGGGAGCGTTACGCCGAGCGGACCGCCGCCACCACCCCCGATTTCATCGACGCCACCGCCGTCGACGAAGTGCTCCAGCGCGAGCTCCAACAAGCGCTGGACGACGCCATCGCCGACCTCCCCGCCAGCGCCCGCCAGATCTTCCTCCTCAGCCGCGAGGAAGGGCTCACCTACCGTGAGATCTCCAACCGCCTCGGCATCTCCGTCAAGACCGTCGAGACCCAGATGAGCCGCGCCCTCAAAAAGCTCCGCGACAATCTCTCCCACCACCTCCTCTTCATCCTCCTGGCCCTCCGCCTTCTCTAATACCGAATACGGTTGTTTCGTGCCTGGAGTGTAGGTACGGGATTCGGGATGCGGCATTCGGGATTCAGGGTGGTGCTGTGCTGGAACGATGTCTGAATAGCCGAACTCGGTACAACCCCCAACCCCACCCCCCGACCCCCGAGTCCCAACCCCCGAATTCCAACCCTGTAGGGGTCCCCCACCTCCTCAGTTGTGATACCTTTTGGCGGCAGTGAATCGCCGATCTCTACCCGCGGGAAGTATCAATGGAAGACAGAGATCTACACGAAGAGGTCGTGGCCCTCGGTCGTGAGGGGAGGAGTCGGGTGCTGCGCGTCCTGGCCGGCCGTGCCATGCCGGAGGACGAGGCCGTGGTGCGTCGCTGGTTGGAGGAGGACCCGCGTCGCGCGGAGCTGATCCAGCAGATCTGGCGCGCCCGCGCCGCGGCCGAGGTCGCCCCGGAGCTCTGGGGCGATGTAGACGACGCCTATGCCCGCGTCCTCGCCCGTATCGCCTCCACCACCCCAGCCCCGGCCGACGCCCCGCAGCACGAGACCGCGACCCCCAGCCAGCCAGCCCCGGCGGCCGATCCCGCCGTGCTCCCCTTCCGGGTGCGCCCGGTGGCCACCGTGCCCGCGCGGCGCGGCTGGCGCCAGCGGTTGGGTGTGGCTGCCCGGATCGCGGCCACGGTCGTCCTGCTGGTGGGGAGCGCCGTCGTCTGGCAGCGGCGCGAGACCCTCTTCGGCCCCGCCGACGCCCCGCTGCGCGAGCTCGCCGCCGGGACCGGCCAGCGCGTCCACCTCACCCTCACCGACGGCAGCAAGGTAGTCCTCGGCCCGAACAGCCGGCTCTACCTCCCCGAGCGTTTCGGCCGCACGCGCGTCCTGCGGCTCGAGGGTGAGGCGGTCTTCGACGTCGCCAGCGACAGCAGCAGGCCATTCCTGGTCCAGACGGACAGAGCCACCACCCGGGTCCTCGGCACCCGCTTCGGCGTCCGCGCCTACCCCGAGGACGAGTTCGTGGAGGTGGTCGTAGCCGAGGGGCGGGTCGCGGTCATCGCGACGGAGGGTCAGACGACGTCGTCCGCCGCGAGATCCTCCGGTGCGGCCGGCCCGCTCCCGCCCGACGCGATCCAGCTCATAGCCGATCAAGCGGTACGCTTGGTTTCTGGCGCCGCTCCCGGCGCCATCCGCACCGTCGACGCCACCCGGCTCCTCGCCTGGACCGAGGGGCGCCTCTACTTCGAGCGGACCCCGCTCCCCGAGGTCGCGCGGATCCTCGAGAACCGCTACGGCCTCGAGATCGAGCTCGCCGACCAGCGCGTCGCCGCGCTGCGCCTGACCGCCGAGTTCTTGGAGCCCGAGCTGATCGGCGAGGTCGTGCGGCTGATCGCGGTCTCGCTCGGAATCGATTATCGGAAGACCGAGACGGGATACCTCTTCGCCTATCCCGATCGGACACCGGGGATGCCAGCGACCGGAGGTGCGGATCCATGAGTCTCTGAGTCACGCACGTGTCCCGTGTGACGTTGTCTGGCACCGATTGACCACGAGCAGTTATCGCTCACCTCTGCGAACCGAGAGTGCTGGCGGTTTGTATCGCTGATGGAGGCGTAAATCAATGAGACTCAAGCTGGTCAGGTCTTTGCTCGCGCTGGCCGCGGCGACCTCTCTGGCCTTGCCGGGCCGGGCGGTCGGACAGGGCGCCGCACGAGGCTACACCACCGACGCCCGCGTGTACTCGACGGCGCTGGATCCGCTCCTGCGCCCGGTGACGGTCGAGGCCACCGGTATCCCCCTCGGCACCGTCCTCAGCAGTATCGCCTCGCAGGCCAACCTGGGGTTGGTCTACGATAGCGACGCGATACCGGTGGACCAGGTCGTGACGCTGCGGGTCTACGACACGCCGGCCGGCGTGGCGCTGCGTCGCGCCCTGGCCGGGACGAACGTCGACTTCTTCGTGAGCCGCAACAAGCAGGTGGTCCTCTACCGCCGGCAGGGCGACACCCCGCGGCAGGAGGTGAAGAAGCCGGGGGTGATCATCGGGCGGGTGACGGAGGTCGGGACCAACGCCGCGATCGCGGGGGCACAGATCCTGGTGGACAGCGTCGGCCGCGCGATCACCAACCCCGAGGGGATGTACCGCGTCAGTGGGGTGACCCCTGGTAAGCACACGGTGAGCGTGATCTCGATCGGGCACCGCGGCGCTTCGCGGGAGGTCGAGGTAGCGGAAGGTGCGACCGTGCTCGCCAGCTTCGCCCTCGAGCCGGCGCCGACGCAGCTCTCGGAGCTGGTCGTCACCGCCGCGGGTGAGAAGGTCCGCCGCGTCGAGATCGGTAACGACATCGTCGTCATCAACGCCGACTCGATCGTGCAGCGCGAGCCGATCACGAGCGTGGCCGACCTCCTCGAGGGGCGCGTGCCGGGGCTGATCGTGCAGCGCAGCTCTGGTACCCCCGGCGACCCGACCCGTATCCGGATCCGCGGGGTGAGCAGCCCGAACCTCAGCAACGACCCGATCATCATCGTGGACGGGGTCCGGGTCTACTCCGACCAGTCGGGGGCGCGTAGCTCCAACCTGGCCAACGCCGGAACCACCCGGTACAACGCCCCCTCGCCGCTCGACTACATCAGCCCGAGCATCATCGAGTCGATTCAGGTCATCAAGGGACCGTCTGCGGCCACGATGTACGGGCAGGACGCCGCCAACGGCGTGATCGTGATCACGACCAAGCGGGGCCGGCCCGGGAACTCGCGGTGGACGGTGACCATGGACCGCGGGACGTCGCGGCTCCCGACCGATTTCCCGATGCGGTACGTGCGGTTCGGGCGTTCGATGACCGACGACCGCCGCGTGGTCTGCCCCGCCAACGGCTGGCTGGGCGGGAACCCCGCCACGGGCGAGGCCTGCCTCCCGGATGCAGATGTGATCTCGTTCCAGGCGCTGCGTGACCCGAACCTGACCGTCCTCGGCAACGGCGAGAACACCTCGGTCAACATCGGCGTGTCCGGCGGCGTCTCGTCCTTCACCTACAGCGTCAACGCGAGTTACCGCGACGAGGTCGGTATCGTCAAGCTCTCGCGGTACGAGACCAACCGTTTCCGGCAGGTGCACGGCGCCGACCCGTTCGACTGGATGCGGCGTCCGCAGCGCTTCGAGCAGTGGACGGTGCACAGCAACATCCAGTCGCAGGTCCGTCCGACCTTCACCGTCTCGCTCACGTCGACCCTGTCGCACAACGAGCAGCAGCGCTCCGAGCTCGAGCGGGACTACATGAAGCTGAACGACGTCTACTTCGAACGGAGCACTGGTAACTACTACAAGGTCGGCGGGATCGTCCTGGGCGGCGTGTCGGCCGCGTTGATCCCCGTGGAGGTGCGCTCCGCATTCTACGAGCGTGCGACCGCCAGCGCCACCCGGTTCACGAACGCCCTCGAGATGAACTGGCGTCCGCGTACCTGGCTGACGCTCAACGCCGACGCTGGACTCTCCGTCGATCACCGTTCGGACGACATCTTCGTCCCCACCGGCTACGATCTGAGCTCGACCGACCGCGCCGACGGCTTGCTGCGCCGCGCCAACGGCAACGTGGTCACGAGCACCATCAACATCCGTGCCTTCGGCCAGATCCCGCTCGGGCTCGGCTTCAACCTGCGGCTGGCCAGCGGGGTCAACTACAAGGGCGAGTCGATCGCCGACATGGTACTGCGGGCGTCCGCGCTCCCCGAAGGGGTCGGCTCGATCATCGACAACAACGATCCGATCTACGCGCTGGCCGGTGGCGAGCGGCGTAGTAACATCTCGACCTACGGTTGGTACATCGAGCCCGGGATCGCCCATCGCCGGATGTGGCTCAACTTGGGTATCCGTCTCGACGGCGGGAGCAACTTCGGGTCGAACGTCAAACTGCCGGCGTTCCCGAAGCTCAGCTATTCCTACCTGATCTCGGACGAGCCGTTCTTCCCCGACGCGCTGCGTTCGGTCTTCAGCGAACTGCGTCTGCGCGCGGCGTACGGTCACGCCGGGCGGCAGCCCGGGCCGACGGACCGGCTGCGGTTGTACAGCTCCGCGCGGATCGAGAAGATCGGCGGCGTGCCGGTCGAGGTCGTCGATCTCAGCACGCTCGGTAACACGGAGCTGAAGCCCGAACGTTCGCAGGAGTTCGAGGGCGGCTTCGACGCCGGGCTCTTCGACGACCGTGTCTCCTTGGTCTTCACGGCTTATCAGAAGACTACCAAGGACGCGCTCCTGAGCGTGCCGGTCGCGCCGTCGGTCTATGGCGGCGGCATCACGCGGCTCCAGAACATCGGCGTCGTCCGTAACGCGGGTATGGAGTTCTCCGTGAACTTCGAGCCGGTGCGCCGGGACTTCGTGAGCTGGCGCGTGGGGCTCAACATCAGCCAGAACCGGAACAAGGTCCTCGAGTTGGGTGAGGGGGTCGAGCCGTTCTGGACCGAACAGGAGATCGTGCGCTACGGCGGCATGCCCACCGGTGTCCACGGGCTGCGCGTCGTGCCCGGATACCCGCTCTTCGGGCGGTGGAGCACGCCCGTGCTCGGCTATGCCGACGCCAACGGGAACGGCGTGCTCGATCCGAACGAGGTGATCTTCGGCGACACCGCCGTCTACGTCGGTCATACGCTGCCGAAGTACGCGGCGGGGCTCAACACCAACGTCTCGCTCTTCCGGGGCGTGCTCTCGATCGGTGCGGATCTCACCTACACCGACGGGATGACGCAGTGGAACCAGGCGCTGAACCCGGTGCTGACGCGTGGGTGGAACGACCCGAACGCGACCTCGCTCTTCGATCAGCTCCTGTACTACGACAAGGCCCAGTTCAGCCGGATCGAGACCGTCTACGCCCTCCGTCTGGAGAACCTGTCCGTCGCCTGGCAGATGCCCCGGCAGTGGGCCGCACGGGTGGGAGCCAACTCGCTCACCCTCTCGTTGCAGGGCTCCAATCTGGGGCTGTTGACCAACTACTCGGGGATCGATCCGAACGTGAACTCGTCGGTGGGCGGCAACGGCGTCCAGGATGGTGGCGCACTGCCGACGCCGCGCCGTTTCCAGATCCGCCTGAACGCAAACTTCTGAGGCGGGGAGATAGGTACGATGAGTATGAACAGGGATGTGATGCTGCGCCGTACCGGGGCCCCGCGGCTTGCGCGGGCGGCCCGGCGGTGGCTGGCCATGAGTGGTCTCGCGTTGCTCGTCTCGGGGTGCTCGCTGGACGGACTGCTCGGTAACGAGGAGCTCCCGGAGAACGTCACCGACCCGGCGATCACCAAGACCCCCAAGGGCGCGTTGCGTGCCTACAACGGGACCGTGTCGCAGTTCCGCAGGGCGTTCAACAACTTCGTCGTCTCGAGCGGCCGGCTGACGGACGAGCTGATCTTCGTGTCCTCGGTCCTCGGCAGTACCGACCCCGTCGACATGCGGGATCTCCCCGAGAGCAGCGAGAACTACGGCCCCTACGGCGACCTGAACCGCCTCCGCGGCCAGGCGATGCAGGCGATCGGGTTGCAGAAGGACTACGCCCCCGACTCGCTGCAGGCCCTGACCGGCCACCTCTACACGTTGCAGGCGTACGCGGAGATCTTCCTGGCCGACCTCTACTGCTCGGGGATCCCGTTGAGCACGCTGGACTACGACGGTGACTTCACCTATCGGCCCGGCTCGACGTCCACGCAGGTCTACGAGCACGCGCTCGCGCTGCTCGACACGGCGTCGACCTTCGTGGGCGACAGCGTGCGCTTCAAGTACCTCGCCCAGGTCGGCCGGGCACGCGCCCTACTCAACCTCGGGCGCTTCGCCGAGGCGGCCGCCGCGGTCGCTGACGTCCCGGACGACTTCAGCTACGGCGTACCCTACGACAGCGATACGCAACAACAACGGAACTCCTTCGCGCTGGACGTCACCGGCCAGTGGAGTTCGTCGGTCGGCGACGTCGAAGGAATCAACGGTCTCGACTATAGTTCCAGCGGTGATCCCAGGACCCGGACCAACACGGTCCCGGGGCCGAACGCCAGTACCGTCCAGTTTCCGGCCAAGTACAACACCACCGGGACGAGCCCGATCGTCCTGGCGAGCGGGATCGAGGCGCGGCTGATCGAGGCCGAGGCGCTCCTGCAGGCCGGTGATCCCACCTGGCTCGACAGGCTGAACCACCTGCGGCAGGCGATGTGGCCCACGATCGTCCCCGCGGTGGGCGGTCCGCTCCCGGTCCTCGCCGATCCGGGAACGCCGGACGCCCGGGTCGACCTGCTCTACCGCGAGCGCGCCTTCTGGCTCTTCCTGACCGGCCAGCGTCAGGGCGACCTGCGTCGTATGATCCGCCACTACGGCCGCCAGCAGGACAGGATCTACCCGATCGGTCCGTACATGAGCACGCCCGGACAGTGGTATGGCTCGCACGTCGACCTCCCGGTCTGGGAGAGCGAGCGGATCTCCAACCCCCACTACGACGGCTGCTTCTCGCGGAGCTGAGACGATGATGATGCGATCCATTTCGAATGTTGGGAGGAACGCACGGCGGCCCGCAGGTGAGGCACGGCCGCTGGCGGCCAAGGTGTTCGGCCTGTTGACGCTCGGCGTCCTCGCGCTCGGCGCCTGCGGCGACCTGGAGCCGGTGACCCCGTTCGAGCCGATCACGGACGGGAGCAAGCTGTACGGTTCGCTGGCGCTGAACCACCGGGCGATCAACCTGACGTTGACCGCGCCCTACGACACGATCCGGCTGACCGCCACGCCGCGGAACCTGCTGGGGGAGCCGATGGAGGGGCTACCCGCGCCAACCTTCCGCTCGCTGGACACCGTCTCTGTGAAGGTGACCGCGGACGGGCTCGTGCAGGCGCGTAGGGTGACCGCCGGGGTGCAGGTCATCGCAGAGATCGTCACGGGCGACAACATCCGCCACGCCGACACGGCGATCGTCAAGGTCGTCGACACCCCCGCGCCGCCGCAGCTCGGGAGCCTCGAGATAGTGTTCTCCGATCCCGAACAGGCCAAGTGGCCGATGACGACCGGGGAGATGGGGATCCTCGCCGACGCGTACTTCTCGTTCGGCGGGCTACCATCCCCCGGGGCCCGCACGGTCACCGTCGACGTACGCGACGTGGCCAACGCCCCGATCCCCGGGCTCGAGATAGACTACGTCTCCTTGAACCCCGACAAGGTGCAGGTCAACCGTCGGACCGGTGCCGTGGAGAAGGTCCTCGGTCCCCCGGGGGAGCAGGCGACCATCGTCGCGCGCACCACGGCCTACGGCGTGACGAAGGCGGACACGGCGATGATCACCGTCCAGGGGCCGATGAGCCATGCGTTCCTCATCGTCGAGGCGGCCGGCAACAGAATGTGGTCCCACCACGAGGTCATCGTTCGTCCGGGCGCGGTCGTATCGTGGTACTACGTCGCCAATCCGGCGGCCAATCCCTACAACGTCATCTTCTCCGACCCGACCGGCGCCGAGGAGGTGACGGAGCTCTGCACCGCCCTCGGGTTGTTCATGCCCTATATGTGCACGACTGGGAACATCGCGTTCTCCGGGACGACGCAGGCGAGCTTCCGGCGGTTCAACCAGTCGGGGGTCTACGATTTCACCGTCCCCGAGCACGGGGTCACCGGCCGCGTGCGCGTCATCGCGGACGACGACCCGATCTGGGACACTGCCAGGAGTGGTAGATGAGTCTGAGTCGTCGTGATCTGCTGAAGATCACCATCAAGGCGGGCGCTGGTGCGGCAGTGTTGTCCGGGATCCCCGGACCGCTGCTGGCACAGCTCGGCGCCGCGCTGCCCGAGCCCGGCCAGACGATCCGGGATCTGGCGGTCAAGGAGCTCGCGCTGCGCGCGATCGAAGCGGCGCGCGACGCCGGCGCCAACTACGTCGACGTGCGCCTCACGCACACCCGGCAGCGGCATGTCGGTACACACGATATGCGCGATGTCGAAGAGCTCGTCGTCGGGGTGCGCTCGCTGGTCAACGGCTACTGGGGCTTCGCGGCCAGCCGGCTCTGGACACCGGACGAGATGGCTCGGCTCGGCCGCGAGTCGGTGGCGCAGGCCCGCGCGCTCGCGATCGGCCCCGTCCGCGAGGTCGATCTCGCCGCCGCGCCCGCGCCGGTCGACGAGCACTGGACCATGCCCGTCGAGCTCGATCCCCTCGAGGACGTCTCGGTCGATGAAGTCTCCGACATCCTGGACGGCATCGAATACTTCGTCAGAGTCCACCCGGCGTTCAGACTGCTCCCCGGCTCGCCATCTGCCCACTTCGTGGTACAGGACAAGGCGTTCGCATCTTCGGAAGGCGCCTACTGCACCCAGCGGCTCTACCGCACCCAGGGCCGGGTCGAGTTGGAGCTGAGGACGAGAGAGGCGTCATTCGCGCGAGGGCTCGACACCATCACCCCCGCCGGGAAGGGATGGGAGTATTTCAAGCGCCAGCCGCTCCGCGAGCAGATCGCCCGTCTCATGGAGGAGATGGAAGCGGAAGCCAAGTTGCCCGTCAAGCCGGTCGAGGTGGGCCGTTACAAGGTAGTCTGCGACGCCCGGACGATCGTCAACCTCGCCGCGCCGACGCTCGGCGTGGCCACCCAGCTCGACCGCGCGCTCGGCTACGAGGCGAACTCGGGCGGGACCAGCTACCTGAACGACCCGCTCAACATGCTGGGCAGCTTCGAGGCGGGTTCGTCCTTGCTCACGCTCACCGCCAACCGTTCGGAGCCGGGCGGGGCGGCTACCGTCCAGTGGGACGACGAGGGCGTCCGCCCCGACGACTTCACCATCGTGCACGAGGGGGTGCTCCAGGACTTCCAGACCACGCGCGAGAGCGCGGCGTGGCTGGCCGACACCTACACCAAGGCTAGCCGCGCGGTGCGTTCGCACGGCTGCGCCGCGGCGCCGACCGCGGTGGAGGTGCCGATCACGCATACGCCCAACCTGAGGATCGCGCCGGGGAAGGAAGCCCTCGACTTCGACGACCTCGTGGCTGGGCTCGGCGAGGGGCTCGCCGTGAAGGATATGAAGGTGGACATCGACTACCAGGGGCTGAACGGGCTCGGGCAGGGGAATGTCTACGAGGTCAAGAACGGCAAGCGCGTAGCGCGGATCATGGGGGCTGGGTTCCTCTTCCGTGCGCCGCAGCTCTGGAAGGGGTTGGTCGCGCTGGGAGGCGAGGGGAGCCTGCGTCGCTTCGGCGTGGAGTCGAGCAAAGGCGAGCCGGAGCAGGTCACCTATCACACGGTGACCGCGCCCCCCGCCGTTTTCGAAGAGTTCACGGTCATCGATCCGAAGAGGAAGGCATGAGCGAGGCGGCACGCAATAACGGGACGGTGGACTTGCCGATCCTCTCGGAGGCGGAGTGTCGCCAGATCCTGGAGCGCGCGCATGCGTTCGCCCGGGGCGGGGGCGAGACCGCCGTCAGCATCAAGAGTTGGTGGCAGGGAGAGCTGCGCTGGGCGCGCAATCGGGCGAGCCTGGCAAGCGACCGTCGCAACATCGAGGTGACGGTGCACCGGAACCCCGGTGGGGGCGGTGGCGCCGAAGTCACCACGAATCAGATAGACGACGCCGCGCTGGAGTCCGCGGTCCGCGCCGCCGAATGGATCACGCTGCGGCGGGCGCGCCCGAACGACCCAAGCTTCGTCCCGAAGGTCCGGGCCTATTCCCGGCCGCCGTCCGCCCCGATCTGGAGCGATGCGACGATCGGTCTGGATACCAATGCCCGGGCGGAGATAGTCCGGAGGATGATCGCGCCCGCCGAGGCCGCCGGGTTATACTCGGCCGGCTACCTGGAGGTGCGCGCGGTCGCGACCGCCACCTACACCACCGCGTACCGCGACCTGCTCCTGGGCGAGTACTCGTCCGTGGAAGCTCCTTACATCCGCTGGACGCAGGCGCAGTGCTCGACCACGGTCCGCGACACGACCGGGATGGGCTCGGGGTGGGCCGGGCTCTCTTCCTACGACTGGGAACGTATCGGCAGCCAGTGCGACGCCCTTGCCGAGCGTGCGATACAGAAGTGCCGGGCCTCGCGTAACCCTGTGGCCCTCGAGCCGGGGCGCTACACCGTGATCCTCGAGCCGCAGGCGGTCGCGGACCTGATGGAGGTCTTCATGGCGTCGCTCTATCGGGAAAGGCCGGAAAGCCGAATGGACCGTGTCGGCGGCCCCTGGCGCCTGGCCTTCGACGAGGCGACGCAAATGTACGTCACCAAGCTGGGGCTCAAGGTCGTCGACGAACGGATCACGATCGAGCACGACCCCATGGACCCGCGGCTCGGGATCATCATGAGCCCGCTGGAGCGGCCTGGACCGGTCACCTGGATCGAGAAAGGCGTGCTCAAGCGCCTCGGTCACGGGATCAACAAGGCGATCGACGAGCTCGATGGGGTCAACGGCCTGCACACGCTGCGTCGCGGGACCGCGTACCGGATGAGCGGCGGCGAGACGTCGCTCGAGGAGATGATCCGTACCACCCGCCGCGGCCTGCTGGTCACGCGCTTCTCCAACGTGAAGGAGCTGGACAACAAGAGCCTGCTGGTCACCGGGCTCACGCGGGACGGGTTGTGGCTGATCGAGAACGGCGAGATAACCAAGGCGGTCAAGAACTTCCGCTTCACGGAGTCGCCCCTCTTCATGCTCAACAACATCGAGCAGCTGGGCGAACCGGTGCCGGTCTTCCGTCCGACTAAGAAGGAGGACGGCGAACTGACCCCCGCGATCGTGCCGCCGATCAAGGCGCGCGACTTCAGCTTCACGTCCCTGGCCGATGTGGTGTAAGAGGATGAGGCTTATGCGAAAGACGAGACTGGTGTCGGCGCTACTGCTGGCGACGGCCGCCCTGATGGGCGCGCGGCCGGCCGCGGGGCAGCAGCTCTTCAAGACGTCTCGAGCCCAGGTGGATCTCTCCACGTACACCAACATCTTCGACTGCCTGAGCGCGGTTGGTCGGGTGTTGGATGAGCTGGATGCCAAGGAGTACTACACCACCTGGGTCTGGAAAGACACACTCCCGCCCGACCTGGACGAGGACAAGCGCCATTATCCACCGATCGTCGGTGAGACGGCCCGCGCCTGTTTGAAGGCGACCACCGAGGATGCGCAGAAGGTTCCGATCAAGACCTCCTGGCACGTCCTGGCCAACCTGTACCTGCACGCCGGGATGGAAGACAGCGCCCGCGCCGTCGTGGAGCGGCGCCTGGCGGCAGTTCCACAGGACAGCACGGAAGTCCTGCGGCAGCTCTTCACCGATATCCTCTTCCTCTTCAATGGGCAAGGGCTGTGGTTCCCGAGGATCAGCCCGACGCGCCTGGAGATCGCCGATGACATCGTACTCGACAACGTCGGGAGGTTGCCGACGCTGGACGCGCGGCTCCAGGTCTACATGCAGATGCTGGTGACCGGCGGCGAGGATTTCAGCAGGGACAACGAACGCGGGGCGCGCGCGCGTCGTCTACTGGCCCGAATGAAGACCCAGCTCGATTCCATCACCGAGGCGGACGCGCAGGGGCTCGCGAACCGAGGGCTCGTCTACGACGACATGCGCATGACCCCCGAGAAGGCGCGCGAGCGGCTCCAGGGGATGTCGAGCTTCTTCCTCGGGCGAGTCGCCCGGCTGGACGACCTGCGCGTGAGCACCCCGGCGTACTCCGAGGCGACCCGCAAGGTCTTCAGTCAGGCGACCGGACAGCCCCCGGAGGCGTACCCCTGGCCCCTCGGCCAGAAGGCGCCGCAGCTCGAGGGGGATGTCTGGCTCGGCTGTGAACAGGACCCCTGCGAGGCGTACCCGCGGCCGGGTCGTATCTCGATCGTGGCGTTCCACGTCCCGGAGGCAGCCCTCAGGACGACCACGAGGGAGAGGGTCGTCCCCAACCTCCTCCGGCCGCTCTTCCACGAGGGGGCGTGCGCGGAACGGGCGATCTCCTTGCGCCACCTCCAGGAGCGGTTCCCCGAGATCGACATCATCATCGTGACACGTACCCTGGGACGCTACCACTACGCCAAGGAAGGGGTCACGCCGGAGCGTGAAGCCGAGTTCCTCCTCGAGTGCTTCAAGTCCCACGGCCTGAACCGCGTCGTGATCTCGATGACCAAGACCCCGGGGTGGCGCCTCCCCGAGCCCGATGGACGCTGGGTCATGCAGCCGTTCGCCAACTGGACCAACTACTCGTTCGGCGGGATCTGGACCGACCCCGATCGCGAACAGCACGGGAGCGACCTGATCGTCGATCAGGAGGGCTACGTCCTCAACGCGTTCGTCCGCCGCGTATACCGAAACTCCGAGGAAGCGTTCGCCGAGATCATCAAGGTCCTGCTGGAGCGGGAGAAGGCAAAGACGTGATGAGCAGACCGTTCATTATCCGGAACTCGGTTGCAGCGCTGCTCACGGTCGGCGCGGCGGCCACGCTCTCGGCGTACACCGTCGTGGACGGCGTGGGGGTGGGGAGCGAGGCGTCGTATACGACGTCGTCCGACCCCACCCCTCCGGGGTTGCGCACCGGGGTGCTCCCCAACGGGCTGCGCTACTACGTGCAGGCCAACAAGGCGCCGGCCAAGCGGGCGTATCTCTGGCTCGCGGTGAACGCCGGGAGCGCGCAGGAGGACGACGATCAGCTCGGGTACGCGCACTTCCTCGAGCACATGGCGTTCAACGGGACGAAGAACTTCCCGCGCCAGGAGCTGATCGACTTCATCGAGTCGACGGGGATGAGCTTCGGGGCGGACCTGAACGCCTACACGAGCTTCGACGAGACGGTATATCAGCTCACGATCCCCACCGATGATCCCTCGTACCTGGATCGCGGGCTGCTGGTGCTAGAAGACTGGGCCGGTGGCGGGATCACGCTCGACTCGGCCGAGGTGGTGGCCGAGCGGGGGGTGGTGCTCGGCGAATGGCGGATGCGCTCGCTCGCCGACACCGCGACCGAGCGGATGCGTGTGCGCCAAATGGATCTGCTCTTCGGCGGCACGCGCTACCGCGAGCGGATGCCGATCGGCACTCCGGAGTCGATCGAGTCGGCCACGGTCGAGCCGCTGCGGCGGTTCTATCGTGACTGGTACCGTCCGGATCTGATGGCGGTGATCGCGGTCGGTGACTTCGACCCCGATTTCGTGGAGCAGGAGATCAAGCGTCGTTTCGGCGCGATCCCGGCGGCGAAGGAGCCGCGCGAACGGAAGGCGATCGAGGTGGCGCGGGCCACTGAGCCGCTGGTCGACATCTGGCGCGACAAGGTCTCGCCGGGGGTGGACGTGCTCTGGCCGGCGCCGATGCTGCCCTCTGAGCCGCGGGCGCTGGTCAAGCACGAGCTGGTGAGCGAGCTGCTGCTCGGTCACGTGCAGGAGCAGATCCAGCGGATCCGCAAGCAGGACCGGGTGCCGTTCGTGAACGCCAGTATCGGCCATACACGGCTCGCCCGGCCGCTGAACCTGCTGGCCGCGAGTCTCGGTACCTGGCCCGACAGTCTGGAGACCGGTCTCGCGGCACTGCTGACGGAGATCGAGCGGGTGGCGCGGGATGGGATCCCGGAGGCGGTGTTGAAGCAGCGCAAGGCGGCGATCCTGCGCCAGCTCGAGCACGAGGCGGCGAGTGAGTCGGCGTTGCCCTCGCGGGTGTTTGCGGCCGAGTACTCGCAGCACTTCCTGACGGGCGAGGGAGCGTTGCTCGGTGCCGGTGAGCGGCTGGCGCTGGCGCGGCAGGTCCTGCCCGAGATCACCCCGAAGGTGGTGGCCGAGGCGGCGAAGTTCTGGCGGGAGAGGTCTGGTCTCAAGGTCTTGGTACGCATCCCGCAGCTCGCGCTCGGCTTCCGTCCGCCGACGCAGGAGAGCATACTCGCCATCTTGGACTCCATCCAGCGTGGGCCGCTCTCGCGTGGCCCGAGCGTGGCGGATGCGGGTAGTGCGGGCGCGAAGAAGGGGTCGGGCAGAACGCTCCTCGCGAAGGCTCCCAAACCGGGGAAAGTGGTGGCGGAGCGGCGGTATGCGAGCTCCGGCGTCGTCGAATGGATCCTCTCGAATGGGGCGCGGGTCCTCTTCAAGGAGAGCCAGAACGACCCCGATGACCTGCAGATCCGGGCGTGGAGCCCTGGTGGTCGGGTCAACATCCCCGACTCGCTCTTCTTCACGCCGGGTCGCATGGTGGCGCATGTGATGAACGAGGCGGCCGGGCTGGGAGAGAAGAGCAGGGATGAGCTGGTCCAGGGGCTGCAGACGAGTGGGTTGCGCCGGCTGAAGGTGGACATCGGGTATGCGGCCGAGACGATCGATGTTGCCGGCTCGCCGAGTGAGCTGGAGCGGCTCTTCGAGACCCTGCACCTGCAGTTCGTGGCGCCGAAGCTCGACAGCGCGGCGCTGGCGGCGTGGGCGAACACGGCCAAGTACACGCCGCGCTCTCCTGAGTCCCCGCTCTATCAGCTCGACCAGAGGTTCATGCGCGGGCTGCCGCGTTACGTGCCCGTGCAGACCGGTACGGCCGAGCTGGCGCGGGTCGAGCAGATGCTCGCGGTGCACCAGGACCGCTTCGGCAACGCGGGGGACTTCACCTTCTTGATCGTGGGCGCGGCCCCGGAGAAGGAGGTCAAGGCGTTGGTCGAGCGGTATCTGGCGAGTCTACCGGCGACCGAGGTGCGCGAGACCCCCAAGTTCCCCAAGCGAGCGCCATACAAGGGGAGCGAATCGAGCCGGACCAAGTACATGCCGTTTGCCCGGGCCGAGGTGCTCCGCGCCCACGATGGCCTCTTCCCGACGGAGCCCGAGGTCTATCTGCGGGAGAAACAGCGGCTCGACGCGCTCACGCTGGTGCTCCAGCGTCGCCTGCGCGACAAGCTGCGCGAGGAGATCGCCGGGACGTATGGGGTTACGGTCCTGGGCACGACCTACCCGCTGGTGGGCGAGCACTTCCGGACTCTGATCCAGTTCCAGGCCGACCCGGAGCTCGCGATCGAGATGACGCGGGCGATGCTGGATATCATAGACACGGTCAAGGTCCAGGGCGCGGGCGAGGTGGAGCTGTCGCGGATCGCGCGGATTCAACAGCGTCGTCTGGAGACCGCGCTGCAGAGTAATGGCTACTGGCTACAGCAGCTCGAGCTCTACAACCGCTTGGGGCTCCCGCTCGACCGCATCGTCTCGCCTTACCCCGACGCCGTGCTCACCGCAGACGACGTGAAGGCGGCGGCCAAGGCGTACCTGCCCGAGGACGCCTTCATCCAGGTGGTCGTCGAGCCCACCGAGGATGTCATGAAGGCGCTGGCCGAGAAGAAGAAGGGTGGGGAGGAGAAGAAGGAAGGGGCTGGCGAGAAGAAAGACGGCACCAAGTGATTGGTGACGTCATTCGCTCGCTACGCCGGGACAGTTGATTCGAACGGATCTCCGGCCGAGACGGCCGGAGGTCCTTCCGGAGGTACCAAATGAAAAAGCGTCTGTTTATCATATTGACCCTTGCTCTCCTGGCTACGGCCTGCGCGACTTCGACCAAGTCGAGCGGTGCCGGGGGCGGGGATAGCGACCGCAACGTTCTGACCACCGCCCAGATCGACGCATCCGGGCTCCCCAACGCCTACGAGCTGGTCTCGCGCTTGCGCCGCGCCTGGCTGCGTAACGACCCGGCGACCGGCGGCCCTGTCACGGTCTACATGGATGAACGCGAGCTGGGTGGCGCCGAGAAGCTGCGCGAGATCCCCTCGGTGACCATCGCCGAGCTGCGTTTGGTGCGCAACGAGGAGGCGATCATGCGCTGGGGCACCTCGATCAAGGGGAGCGTGATCGTGGTCGTACCACGGCGCTGAGGCGCTGACCGCGGTGGGATCGTCGGCGGCAACGTCGACGGTCGGGGTGGCGCAAGTGTCGGTAGATACGTTGGGACGAACACGGACGGCCTGGTTGGCGTAGAAATCTGCACAGCCGTTGGCAGTCGTATTGGCCGAAGTTCCGGACGAACTGGAGAAGCTGATGACTACTGTAGTGGATAAATTGCGCCCTGAGACCGAGTCGCTGCTGGCCTCTGCTGGGCGGCTGCGCAGTGAGGTCGGCAAGCGGATCGTGGGCCAGGAGGAGGTGGTCGAGGAGGTGATCATGGCGATGCTGGCTGGTGGGCATGCCTTGTTGGTGGGTGTGCCTGGTCTTGCCAAGACGCTCATGATCAGCTCGATCGCCCAGGCGATGAACCTGGAGTTCCGCCGCATCCAGTTCACCCCGGACCTGGTGCCTAGCGACATCACTGGTACGGAGATCCTGGAGGAGGACACC
>Ga0180216_1001676_pt1 | contig 19355 bp, 11 predicted proteins | sample eDN3rd37CBELigMG_FD_128879 | JGI IMG/M metagenome (GOLD analysis project Ga0180216, IMG submission 128879) | Enriched Miracle-Growth compost microbial communities from Emeryville, California, USA - eDNA 3rd pass 37_C BE-Lig MG (version 2)... ...
GCTTCGGCTTGGGACAGGCCCTGGACTGTGATCGCGGTGATGATCAGTTTGGCTTTCGACACTCGAGAGCATCACGCATCACGCCTTGCAGATGACGTGAGACATGCCTTGCAGATGTCCTGATCCAGCACACTGTCCCCGCTACCAAATTTTTCAGGCCCGGAGTCTTTGGACTCCGGGCCTGAAACGTTCTTGTCGGCCGGTGTCGGACAGTCGGTGTTCGGTCCGATGGCAACTGACATGCGCCCAGCGCTCGCCGAAAGGCGCGACTTGACGGAGCAGCGGGTGACAGCGCCGGTCGCCGCAAAGCGAGAGTGACCTGGCTGCGGGATCTGGGGCAGCGACTGGTCGACGGGAACGGCCGAGCCAAGTGGGATTCCGCGGCGCGAACAATCGCTGCCGACGGAGGGCAGTACGGCATTGATGAGCGCCGACCGGTGGGTGGGCAGACCGCGATGCCCAACTTATCGACCGCGTGCGACCGCACGCGGGGGCGCTCGTGTCGCTGCAGTGAGCCTTGGACTTGAGTGGGATCCGGCGACCGCCTGATGGGGCGCCCCAAGCACTCGTGTGAACTTGTTCGGAGAAAAATCGTCTGTGAATCGGATTATGACTTGACAGCCCATTGAGGCGGACGTATCTTTTGATGAAGCGGAACAATCCGATTCACAAATCAGTTCAGGAGATGTAGTGTTCACATTGACAGCGGTGGCGCTCCCGCAGAAGAAGCGCGCTTTGCAGGGCCGCCGCCTCGTGCTGGTGGACATCGAGAACGTGGTGGGAGGTGCAGTGGTGACACGCGAAATGGCCGAATGGGGTCGCTCCGTCATCGAGGCAGCGCTCAGTGTCGCCGAAGGTGAACAGGTCGTCATCGGGACGTGCCACCTCGGACTCTTCAATGCGAAGTCAGCCTGGAGCCGCGCCCGTGTGAAGGTTCGCTCAGGCGAGAACGGAGCCGACATGGAGTTGCTCGACGTGCTCACGAAGGAGGACATCGATCGGCGGTTCGACGAGATCGTGGTGGTTTCGGGTGACGGCATCTTCGCCGATGCAGTCGCCGAGCTGGCCGCTCGCGGTGTCCGAGTGACCGTGGCGAGTTGGGTCGAGAGCTTGTCGGCCAAGCTGCGCCTCGCTGCCGACCACACGGTGTACCTCGACGACTGGGCCGCGGACCACGCCTACAAGGAGATTGCATGAGTAGCGACAGCCCCAACGCGATGCTGTCCCCGAGTGACGTTGCAGACCTCGCCGGGGTCAAGCGCCCAGTCGTGAGCAACTGGCGCAAGCGCACTTTGGGGTTCCCCGATCCGGTTGCCGGTACGGAGGCTAAGCCGCTCTTCTCGCGCGACGCCGTTGTGGACTGGCTTCGTCAGCGAGGGCACCAGGTGGTTGGCGAAAGTGCTGGTGGACGGCTCTGGTCGGCGCTCAACGCCATCCGCGATCGCGTGAAGGCCGAAGACGCCGCGGACTTCGTCCTGTACTTGGCCGTCGCAAAGCGCGCCCCGGACGTTGACTTCGACGCGATCACGCGCGCCCATCCAGCCGACCAAGGTGAGTTGCTGATCTCGGCGGCGGCCTCGATCAGGTGTCTGCCCGGGATGGCCGACGTCTCTCCGCCGGCTCGGGCCGTTCTCGATTTGAAGCCGAACTCGTCACTGGTTGTCGAGGCGATCGCTCGGACCGAGGAAAAGGACCTTGCAGAAGCAGTGGACTTCGTGCTCGAGCGGCTCTCGCGGTGGCAAATCAAGGGTGGCTCGGAGTTCGGGTTTGTTGGGTCCCGCACGTCCAAGGTGCTCGCGTCCTTAGTGGGCGATGACGCACAGTCCGTTCTCGACCCCGCCTGCGGCATCGCCAATGTATTGATCGATGTTGCTGAATCAGGCTCAAAGGCGCGCCTTTTCGGCTCAGATCAGAGCTCTGCGGCGCTGAGCGTTGCGGCTCAGCGTGCGTTTCTGCGCGGCGTCCAGCTTGAACTGCTGGTTGGCGATGTCCTTGAACTCGACCCGACGCCGGAGCTCTTGGCCGATGTGGTCGTTGCGGAGCCGCCGTTCGGCATGGCTTGGGATCCGTCGTCCAAGTTGGCCGACTCCCGCTTTTCGTTCGGGGTTCCGCCGTCGAGGTCGTCAGACCTTGCATGGGTACAACACGCCATCGCGCACCTTACCGACGGCGGCAAAGCATACGTGCTGACTTCGCCTGGAGCATTGCTGCCGGTTTCCATTCAAGAGCGCCAAATTCGAGCCAATCTGCTTTCGGCCGGCTGCATTGAAGCCATCGTCAGTTTGCCGCAGCGGATGCTCCCGCATACCTCGATTGGTCCGGTGCTGTGGGTGCTTCGTCGTGAAGGGGAACCGGACGACGTTCTCCTGATCGACGGATCGGCCGTCGACGACATCGAGCACCGACTTCCCACATGGATCCTCGAGGGGGTCGTGGAGGAGGACGTTCCGCACGCACGCGTTGCAGTGACGGAACTGCTCGTGGAGGGTGCGGCTCTCACCCCAGCGAAGTGGTTGGGGGACCTCGCCATTGACGCCGAGGCCGTTCGGGTGAGGTTTACTGAAGCCGTCGGCGCGATCCGTGCGACGATCGACGGTTTGGACAAGGCATCGCTCGAATTCGACGGTCTGGGGGAACTCCCGAAGCCGAGGATCGTCACTGTCCGTGAACTGATTGACAACGGTGTCGTCGAGTTGCGCACGGGTCGCTCGGACAAGGTGCGTGATAGAGAATTTGAGGACTCGGTAGTTCGTGCTCAGGATGTGAAAGCCCGGAAAGTACCGGCTAATCAAGTCGGCTTGGGCGATTTTCGCTCCGGTGACGTCACCAAACCGGGCGACGTCCTCGTGACCACGATGAATGAGGTTCGGTCCCTCATCGATGACAGGGGGGGACACCTTTGCTCGACCGGCGTGGACCGACTCCGGGTCATCGATCCAGCCGTCCTGGACCCTGCGTACTTGGCGGGTGTCATCACCGGATCGTGGAACGCTCGGTTCCAGTCGGGCTCAACGATTCAGCGCGCCCCGATTCGAGAACTCGAGATCCCGCTGATTCCTGCACGTGACCAGGCGGCTGTGGTGGAAGCCTGGTCCACCGTGCGGCGGGTGGAAGAGAAGGCGCTCGTGCTGCTCGCCAACGCCGACCAGGCGCAAGCTGCGATCTTCGATGCCGTCCGCTACGACATTTCCTTGGAACTCGACAATTCTGTCGGCCGCCACGGACAAGATGTGCACGACAGTAAGGACCCCAAGTGAACGACTCTCGCATCACGCTACCCGAACTCGAGCAGTACCTCGCCAAGGCGGCCGATCTGCTTCGTGGCAGCATCGACCAGGCAGACTTCAAGGCGTACATCTTCCCGTTGATGTTCTTCAAGCGGATCAGCGACGTCTACGCCGAGGAGTTCGAGCAGGCACTCGAGGAGTCGGGCGGCGACCACGAATACGCAGCGTTCGCCGAGAACCACCGGTTCGCGATCCCCGAGGGCAACCTGTGGCCGGACGTGCGAGAGAAGACCGAGAACATTGGCACTGCGCTGCAGACGGCGCTCCGGGAGATCGAAAAGGCCAACCCGGAGACGCTCTACGGCATCTTCGGCAACGCCAACTGGACCAACAAGGACAAGCTGCCCGACCGCAAGCTGGCCGACCTGATCGAGCACTTCTCGACCAAGACGCTGTCCAACGCCAACGTCGCGCCGGATGTGTTCGGCAACGCTTACGAGTACCTCATCAAGCGGTTCGCCGACGCCTCGAACAAGAAGGCCGGCGAGTACTACACACCCCGGTCGGTGGTCGGCCTGCTCATCAACATCCTCGATCCCCGAGAGGGCGAGAGTGTCTACGACCCGGCGTGCGGGACGGGCGGCATGCTGATCGAGGTCATCGAGCACGTGAAAGCCGCCGGCGGCAGCCCCAAGACGCTCTGGGGCAAGCTCTACGGCCAGGAGAAGGTGCTCGCCACCTCCGCGATCGCCCGGATGAACCTGCTGCTCCACGGTGTCGAGGACTTCAAGATCGTCCGCGAGGACACTCTGCGCAACCCGGCTTTCTACACCGGCAACCACTTGGCGCAGTTCGACTGTGTGGTCGCCAATCCGCCGTTCTCGCTCAAGGCGTGGGGCGAGGTGGAGTGGGCCAGCGACAAGTGGGGTCGCAACCAGCTCGGCGGGGTTCCGCCGAAGGGGTACGCCGACTGGGCGTGGGTCCAGCACATGCTGACCTCCTCCAACCCCCGAACCGGTCGGGTCGCAGTCGTCCTCCCTCAGGGCGCGCTGTTCCGGCAGGGAGCCGAGGCTCGTATCCGCACTCACGTCTTGAAGGCCGACAAGATCGAGGCCGTCATCGGGCTGGCGCCGAATCTGTTCTACGGCACCGGCCTCGCAGCGTGTGTTCTGATCCTGCGGCACGACAAGCCGGCCGACCGCAAGGGCAAGGTGCTGTTCATCAACGGCGAAGACCTGATGAAGAAGGGCCGTAACCAGAACACCTTGGAGCCTGAACACGCGAGCGAGCTGTTCAAGGCGTACGCCGGGTTCGCCGACATCGACGGCCGCGCCCACGTCGCCACGCTGGAGGAGATCCAGGGCAACGACTTCAACCTCAACATCCCGCTCTACGTCGCACCCGCCGACACTAGCGAGAAGATCACCCTCGCCGACGCTCTTGCCAACGTGGAAGCCGCTCACGCCAAGGCCCAAGAGACACGGGCGGCGTTGGAGGCCGAGTTGGCGAAGTGGGGACTTGGGCAGGAGTTGAACGCATGAGCAACCGCATCAGCCAACGCGAGTTGGAGAACTACCTGTGGGGCGCAGCCGTCGTGCTGCGTGGCCTCATCGACGCCGGCGACTACAAGCAGTACATCTTCCCGTTGGTCTTCCTGAAGCGGATCTCCGACGTGTACGACGAAGAGCACGCCGCCGCGATAGCGACCTACGGCGACGAGGAGCTCGCCGACCTCCCGGAGAACCACCGCTTCGCGATCCCCGACGGCTGCCACTGGGACGACATCCGCTCTGTCACCGAGAACATCGGCGCCACGATCCTCAAGGCCATGCGGGCGATCGAGTCCGCCAACCCTGACACCCTGCCTGGGGTATTCGGCGACGGCGACTGGGGCAACAAGAACCTGCTCCCCGACTCCACGCTGGCGGACCTGATCGAGCACTTCTCCACGAAGACGCTGTCGATCGCGAACCTGCCCGAGGACGAGCTCGGGAACGGGTATGAGTACCTGATCAAGAAGTTCGCCGACGACTCCGGCCACACCGCCCAAGAGTTCTACACCAACCGCACCCTGGTGCACCTCATGACGCTCATGCTCGAACCGAAGCCCGGCGAATCGGTGTACGACCCGACCTGTGGCACCGGCGGCATGCTCATCTCGACCGCCGCCGAGGTGAAGCGACAGGGCAAGGAGTGGCGCAACCTCCGCCTCTACGGTCAGGAGCTCAACTACGGGACGTCGGCCATCGCGCGGATGAACCTCTTCCTGCACGGCATCACCGACGGCCACATCGCCCACGGCGACACGCTCGCCCGACCCGCGTTCCTTAACACCAAGGGAGGCCTGGAGACCTTCGACGTCGTGCTCGCCAACCCGCCCTACTCCATCAAGGCCTGGAACCGCGAAGCGTTCGCCAAAGACCCCTATGGCCGCAACGTATGGGGCGTGCCGCCCCAGGGCCGCGCCGACTACGCCTTCTTCCAGCACATCGCCAAGAGCCTCGACCCCAAGACCGGCCGTGCAGCCATCCTCTTCCCCCACGGCGTCCTGTTCCGCCGCGAGGAATCCGCGCTGCGCGAGGCACTGGTGAAGTCCGACCTGATCGAGTGCGTCCTTGGCCTCGGCGCCGGCCTGTTCTACAACAGCCCGATGGAAGCCGTCGTCGTCACGCTGCGTGCCACCAAGCCCGCCGAGCACAAGGGCAAGGTGCTATTCGTCAACGCGGTCAACGAGGTCGCCCGCGAACAGGCCCAATCGTTCCTGCGCGACACCCACCAGCAGAAGATCCTCGACGCCTACGAGGGCTTTGCCGACATCGACCAGTTCGCCGCCGTCGCCACCCTCGACCAGATTGCCGACAAGGGCCACAGCCTTGCCATCCCGCTGTACGTCGCCGGAGCCAAATCCGCCGACCCGGGCGAGCAGATCGACGTCACCGAGGCGGTCTCCGGCTGGCGCGCCGCCGCTGCCGCTTCCAACTCCGCAATAGCAGACGTCCTTGCCCTGCTGCGGGCGGAGGTGACGCCATGACCCTAAACCTCGACAAGTCCGCATGGAAGCGCGTCGCATTCGGAGATGTGATCGAGAACGTCACCGATCGGGTCGACGACCCCTCCAAGGCAGGCGTCGACCGCTATGTCGGTTTGGAGCACCTCGACCCCGGCGTAATGACCGTCCAGCGCTGGGACACCCCCGACAAGGTAGAGGCTCAGAAGCTTCGCTTCCGGCCCGGAGACGTCATTTTCGGCCGGCGCCGCGCGTACCAGAAGAAGGTCGCACAAGCGGAGTTCGAGGGCATCTGTTCCGCTCACGCGCTCGTGCTTAGGGCGCGACCGGACTACATCGACCCGGACTTCCTGCCGGTCTTCCTGTCGAGCGACTACTTCCTCGACCGCGCCATCGAGATCTCGGTCGGCTCGCTCTCGCCCACCGTTAACTGGCGCGACCTCAAGGTCCAGGAGTTCGACCTCCCGCCCCTCGATGAGCAGAAGCGCATGGCTGATCTTCTTTGGGCGCTCGACCGACATCGTCAGGCTGTCGCGTTCGCGAGCCACGCGGCGCGCGCCCTTCTACTTCGAGTCCGGGCCGACATGTTTGAAGCGGACATTGACACAGTGAGGGCCGACGAGTTCTTCGAGATCACCATCGGACGCCAGCGATCTCCGAAGCACGAAACCGGTGAACACCTCGTGCCGTACCTGAGGTCGGCGAACGTCACTCTTGGGGGTATCGACACCAGTGACGTCAAGTCAATGAACTTCGAGCCGCGCGAGCAGGAGAAGTTTGCGCTCGCGACTGGGGACGTTCTCGTCTCCGAGGCAAGCGCCAGCGCGCGCTCCGTCGGCATGCCCGCGGTGTGGCACGAGAATCTAACGGGCACCGTTTGCTTCCAGAACACCCTGCTGCGCTACCGCGCAAGAAGCGGTGTCTCACTTCCTGAGTACGTTGAGCACTACTGCCACTGGGCGTTCGAAACTGGCAAGTTTCTAGCGGCGGCATCCGGGACGAACATCCGACACATCGGAGTCGGGGGCGCCACGTCAATGAGAGTCCGGCGCGCTTCGGTCTCGGAGCAGGAGATGTTCAGCGCCAAGGTCGGAGCAGCGGCTCAAGCCTTGGAATCGCTGGAAGCCGAGTTGAAGTCCGCCAAGGCGCTGCTGGCGAGCCTCACAAACGGTCTGTTCGGAGGCGGCTGATGGCGCTGTTCAACGAGGCGAACTCAGTCCGTGACTTCATCCGCGATCTGGTGAAGTCGGTCGACGTGCAGTTCGTGCCGGGCAACGAGCTCCCGCGTCGTCCCGACGAGGTGCTGCTGGAGGGTGCGGTGAAGGCCGCGTTGATCCGGCTGAACCCGGAGATCGAGGCGGAGCCGGCCAAGTCGGACGAGGTCATCCACACGCTGCGGGCGATCATCATCTCGGCCCGCACGACTCCGCATCCGGTGGTCGCCAACGAGGAGTTCATGGCGTGGCTGACGGGACAGAAGTCGATGCCTTTCGGGCCGAACGGCGAACACACGACCGTCCGACTCATCGACTTCGACCACCCCGAGGATGGCTCTTCGAACCACTGGGTGATCTCGACGGAGGTGACGTTCCAGATCGGCCGCGTTGGCAAGCGGTTCGACCTGGTGTTGTGGTGCAACGGTTTCCCGCTGGTGGTGGGTGAGGCGAAGACGCCGATCCGGGCGGCGTACTCGTGGATCGACGGTGCCGCGCAGGTGCACGATGACTACGAGGCGAGCGTGCCGCAGTTCTTCGTGCCCAACGTCTTCTCGTTCGCAACCGAGGGTAAGGACTTCCGCTACGGCACGGTTGGGATGCCGGTCGAGTTGTGGGGTCCGTGGCGCGAGGACGAGACCGATCCCGACGCGCCGGCGAAAGTCGGTCTGGAGGCCGTCAAGGACGCGGTCAACGGTGTGCTCAGGCCTGCCGCAGTGTTGGATTTCCTGCGTTTCTTCACCATCTACGCGACGGACAAGAAGCACCGCAAGATCAAGGTGATCGCGCGCTTCCAACAGTTCCAGGCGACTAATCTCATCGTGCAGCGGGTTCTGCACGGGAAGATCAAGCAGGGCCTGATCTGGCACTTCCAGGGGTCCGGCAAGTCGCTGCTGATGGTGTTCACCGCGTTGAAGCTGCGGGCGATGGCCGAGCTGACCAACCCGACGATCCTGATCGTGGTCGACCGGATCGACCTCGACACCCAGATCACCGGCACGTTCAACGCCTCCGACGTACCCGGTCTTGTGTCTACGGATTCCCGTGCGGAGCTTCAGGCACTGCTCAGCCAGGGTGCCCGCAAGATCATCATCACAACGATCCACAAGTTCGGTGAGGCTGACGGTGTTCTGGATGACCGGCACAACATCATTGCGATGGTCGACGAAGCTCATCGTTCCCAGGAGGGTGACTACGGGCAGAAGATGCGTGAGGCGCTGCCCAATGCGTTCCTGTTTGGGCTGACCGGCACGCCGATCAACAAGCGGGATCGCAACACGTTCATGTGGTTCGGGTCGCCGGATGACGAGGGTGGCTACCTGTCGCGCTACACCTTCCAGGACTCCATCCGAGACGGCGCAACCCTGCCGCTGCACTTCGAGCCACGTCTGTCGGAGATCCACCTCGACCAGGAGAAGATCGACGCCGCATTCGAGGAGCTGACGGCCGACCGCAACCTGACCGAGGGCGAGAAGATCACGCTGTCGAAGAAGGCCGCCTCCATCGAGGTGCTCATCAAGGCGCCCGACCGCATCCGGCAGGTCGCTGCCGACGTGGTCGAGCACTTCACCACCAAGGTCGAGCCTGAGGGGTTCAAGGCGCAGCTCGTCGCCTACGACAAGGCGTCCTGCGTGGCCTACAAGGAAGCCCTCGACACGATGCTGCCGCCCGAGGCGTCGACCATCGTGATGTCGAAGTCCCGAACAGACCCGGCCGCATGGGCGAAGTGGACGCCGGGCGCCGAGGACCTGGAACAGGTCGTCGCCCGCTACAACGACCCGGCCGATCCGCTGAAGATCATCATCGTGACCGCGAAGCTGCTGACCGGATTCGATGCTCCGATCCTCCAGACGCAGTACCTCGACAAGCCGCTCAAGGAGCACACCCTCCTGCAGGCGATCACCCGCACCAACCGGGTCTACCCGCCCAACAAGACCCACGGGCTCATCGTCGACTACCTCGGCATCTTCGACGACGTCGCAAAGTCACTGGCGTTCGACGAGACCGCCGTGCAGCAGGTCATCTCCAATATTGAAGAACTCAAGCAGCAACTCGCGCCGGCGATCGCGACAGTGCTCGCGTTCTTCCCCGGCGTCGATCGCACTGTGAGCGGCTACGAAGGACTTATCCAGGCCCAAGCCGCCATCGCCGATGACGTCACCAAGGATGCGTTCGGGTCGGCCTATAGCGTGGTCTCACAACTGTGGGAGGCGCTCAGCCCCGACCCGATGCTTAAGACGTATCGCGACGACTACCGGTGGCTCACTGACGTCTACGAGTCCGTCCGCCCGGCAGACATCACCGGGCGCCTCGTCTGGCACGCACTCGGCGCCAAGACCATCGAACTCATCAACGACAACATCCACGTCGAGATCCCCCAGGGCGCCGAGACCATCGTGCTCGACGCGCAAACAATCGAAGACCTGATGACCGGCAAGCGACAGGACGTACCGGTCGAGGAGATCGAGAAACAGATCACCGCCCGCATCGCCCGCCACCTCAACAACCCGGTCTTCGTCGAGCTCGGCCAACGCCTCAACGCCCTGCGCGAGAAGTATGCCGACATCCAGCAGTCCAGCCTCGACTTCCTCCGCGAGCTCCTCGAACTCGCCAAGGACACCGTCGCCGCCGAGAAGGCTGAAGCGGAAGTACCCCGAGAGGAGAAGGGCAAAGCCGCCCTCACTGAACTCTTCGAGGCCCTCAAGGGCGACGAGACACCGATCATCGTCTCCAACGTCGTCGACCGCATTGACGAGGTTGTCCGAGGCGTCCGCTTTGACGGCTGGCAGTCCACCATCGCCGGTGACCAAGAGGTCCGCAAAGCGCTGCGGCAGACCCTCTACGTGCAGTTCAAGATCCGTGACAACGACGTGTATGAGAAGGCCCTCGGCTACGTCCGGGAGTACTACTGATGGCGACTGACGAGTTGACTCCGAGGGCTACCTGGATCCGTCGGGTCCGGATTGGTCAGGCGGCCCTCGCAGTATCCGCACTGACGGCGGCAAGCGTACTCGCGTCAGACAATCCGTTGACGCAATGGTGGTTCTGGGTGGCCGCGACGATGGCAGTGACTATTGCCGTCGTTGAGCCATATTTCACCGCCACGCCAAGCGCCTTGCTCTTCTGCATCGGCGGCGCTGGCGCCGGCCTGACGGCCCCGCGTGTTGGTGTCGAACCGCTGTGGTCGGCCCATCTCACATTGACCGGGGTGATCTTCGCCTCTGCCTTGATCGCCATGAGCGCCAGTCCGGGGGTCTTTCGCGACGGCGCCAGGTGGCTTGCTACCCGTTTCGGTCGACCCCTCTGGCTCGGGCTCTCCGCCGTAGCAATCGAGTTGCTTCGACAGGCCGATGCGGTGTCGCTTTCGGATGCGATTTGGCTGGGTGGGGGCACAATGCTTGCCCTGTTATTTTCCACCCCTGATTGGTATCGGCTTTTCGTTCTGGCGAAGCCGACGCTCGGGGGCTTGGCAACGATGGAAACCGCCGTTGAACCGAACCTGGTTCTACTGACAACCGACCAACGGTTTGTCCCGGGAGTCGAGGTGAGGATCGATGGCGTCACGTCGTCTGCGGGCGTCGTGATCGGCAATCTGGCAAACAAGGGTGGCAATCGCATCCAGGTCGCGCTGGCACGACCGTGGTACGAGGTCGCCCAGTATAGCGGGCAGCAGTGTGCGGTTGTCCCCATCGAGGAGAGCGGGTCCCCGGCCGTCGCGTTCGTCGCAGAAGGATCAACTGACAGGATGCTCAGCCTTCGACCGTTCGGCACGCTCTCGCGCGGAGACACCGTCTATTGGGAGCAACCTGGGACCGAGCGCAAGTACCTCTACCAAGTGTTTGGACGAGAGTTAACCCGGGAGGTTTGGGACAGCTCATCGGTGGTCGCTGAGCATGCATCCGCGGTGATGCTGGGGGCGGTCGAACCCGACGGCATTGTCTTCGGCGCGGCGTTGCCGGCCCCCTACGTCCCGGTCTTTGCGGCCGATGACGTCGACGGGACCTTGCCGGCGGGGTACGACCGCATCGGCACGATCGCAGGGACCCAGGTGCCCTTCGGTGTTTCGGGCGAGGAGCTTCGTGGTCACCACCTCGCCATTCTCGGCATGTCGGGCATGGGCAAGAGCACAGTCGCTCGGAGGATCATTGACCTTCTCGCGTCGGGTTCTGTGGTCGTGGCACTGGATGGAACAGGCGAGTACCGGTCGCGATTCGGGATGACGGCCTGGACGGAAGCGACCGGTCTCTCCACAGCGGGATCCTGGGTGCATGAGCCGACCGGCGTACAGGCGCAGGCAGCGTCGGGGTTCATTGAGAAGGTGATGAACGAGGCAAATGGGGAGTACACGACCGGTACGCCAATGAGCCGGACGCTCCTGTTCGAAGAAGCCCACGCATTCCTGCCAGAGTGGAACTTTGTCGCTGCGAAGAATGAGTCTGACTTCGTCGCGAAGAGCTGCCGGTACATTCTGCAGGCCCGTAAGTTCGGGCTGAGCTTCGTGTTGGTCTCGCAGCGCACCGCCGTCATAAGCAAGTCGGCACTCTCCCAATGCGAGAGTTGCATCGTCCTCCGGACGCTCGATGAGACGAGCCTTCAGTACGTCGAGGGTGTGTTGGGACAGGAGTTTCGGGACACAGTGTCCGGCTTGTCTCGATACCAGGCGGTGTGCGTCGGGCCGGCCTTCAGCACCACGACTCCCGTTGTCGTAAACCTGGACCCGGGAATGGAGCCCGTTGCGCTGACAACTGCCGAGGACGACCTGCCGCCGTTCTAATCCGGCCTTCACATGGTGTTGAAGCCCTACCGTGTCGGTGCGTTGGCGGCCCGCCTGTTCAGGAATGGACGCGCTCGCTGACTGCGCTTGGGACGCGGACGAGGCCACTGCGGACGAACGACTCGTCCCGCAACTTGACTGCGTGGTCGGAGATTGGACGGCGGGCATCGCCGATATCAGCACAGGTCATGAGGCTTCGCTCGGCTTGCTGATTGAGTCGGCCGTCGAGTCACTTATCGGGCACGGCATGGACGCGCTCACGGCGGAACTCTTGCCCGCCGACATAGCCGAAATTCGCGGTGGTGGTGGGCCATCACCGTTCTGAGCCCATCGAATACCCATCAGGAACAACCACAGGCAACCTGAGACGACCGAAACAACCGGTACAGTGACGACGTCGGCAGGCTCCCTTGGCCGGAACACTTGAGGCGCTTCTTGAACTGCGCGATTCGGCCCAAGGGAGTGCCTATGGACCGTGAATGCGCCGCTGTCGGGTGCTCGGTTGTTTTGATTGTGACCGAACTGTGTCCGCTGAATCTTGGCCCGCTTCCTAACACCAAGGCAAGAAGCCATGATTCCCTTAAGTCCGGGTACGTGGGCATGAGGCGGTGGCGACAGCGATGAGGCTTCCTGAGCTTAGATCGGGGATTGGAATCGTGCGGCGATTCACCCACTTTGAGGCTCAATAGCAGAGATTCGGTCCCCGAGACCTGCCGCTGTGGCTAATGTGGTTCGGACGCCCGGCGGGACCCGAGACCTGCCGGGCGTCACCAATCCCGAGGAGAACCAGACGTCCGGACGGGGCCTGAACGTTGAAGCGTCACCTGGGTGACGGAGCCCGTCAACGCCGGGATGTCAGGTGACAGCCGTTGCAGCGTGGGCACCGGTAATGGCTGGCTTCTTCGCGGCGGCTCGTTCTGCGTTGTTGGGTACTGGCGAGCGCGATCTTCCCTAACCGGGTGCGGTATCGGATGTTGCGACACAGCATGACAGGGCCTCCAATGCGGGCCTCACTATCTTCGTCGTGGGGTCTGACATCCACCCCGACGCAAAATTCCGACCGCCCACGTCGGTCGCCGAGAACCCGACGGCTCGGGCATCGTCCCGAACGGTGTGGGGGAGTGGGGCGCTGGCCTGAGCGGTGTGGGGAGCGGGGTGTCGCGTGCGTCCGCCCCCGAACACGCGCTTTTCCTTCCTTCCCCACAGGGTTCTGGTCTTCTCTGGCCGGTGGCGTGCGTTCGTCCGGGGGCGGGAGGTGTCCGGGGTCGCGGGGTGTGGCCCCGGCTGCGTGAAAGGGTTTGGCGTTGGTGTGCCGATATGGAGGGTATGAGCGCGAGTTCGAGTCCTTTTGGTCCGGTGGGTCCTGGTGAGTTGGATTGGGGGAGGCCACTGGACCGCGACGACGACGGCGATGGTCTTTCCGTCCAGCGGGCAGGGGAGAAGGCGGTGGTGTCCGGGTCGCGGGAGGTCCAGCTCGTCGGTGCGCTGCTGTTCGAGATGGCGCGCCAAGAGGAGGTGAACGGTCACCCGTGACCACCGAGAACCGTCACGGTTTCGGTGGGGGGAGGCGCTAGCTGCTGTTGAGGACCCGTGCACGGTTGCCGATACGGTCGGTTGTGACACGATGCGAGCCATGACCGGGGACGTGTAGTTCTCTGCTCCTCCGGCAAGACACCTGGATCGTTCTGAACCTTCGCGGGCCTGCGAATCCTGCGCAGCACATGCTCAACATTTCGAGGTGAAAACAGCAGTTCCGCGCGGACTTCTGCGTCGTAGGCCTTAACGAGCTTCTTGCACCCGAGCATCTCACCAAGATGCACCCGGCCGACGCGAGAGCAGGAAGGACAGTTGTATCTGACGCAGCGCTGCGTCAGACCGACCTACCTGTCGCGGATGGCCTCGGTCCACGGACGGGGTTGCTTCCCGAACGGCTGATCGGTGGCCCACCAGATCCAATGAGCAAGCCCGAACCTCTCTCCTGCCACCTTGTAGGGCCAGATTGTCGGGGAGCCAACCGAGAGAGTGTTGAAATCGGGGTGCGGCGACCTGATGCTGCCGTCGTCGCTTAGCGTGGCGACAATCTTCACGATCACTTCGGGATTGTCGAAAAGCTCCGAGTTCCGCTCGTGGCAGTCAGTGACGAAGACATCGAAATCGCCGCCAGGGTCGCTGAGAGCCTGGTCTTTCCGGATTCCGCTCCAGTGGTGACCTGCAATGCTTGGGTCGGTAAGGGTCAAAGTCACCCGTCGCTGGGTGTAGTCGTACTCGGACACCCATGCTCCGGGAGATGCGCTGACGGTCACAGGCATCACGTTAGTGGGTTCCCCGACAATGCAAGGGCGCATACGCCAGATGCTCACAGAAACGAACCCGCTCGATCCAGGTGGCGGTAGGAAATAAGAGTGGCTAGCACCACCTGCCCAAATCTGGCCGCGCTGGCTATGGCTGGATCAGCAACACCTCAAACACGAATGACTAAGAAACTGGGGCCAATTAGTCACCTGGTCGATCTTATGCGAATTAGGAAACCTTGTCGGCAGTTATCGGTAGAATCCTCACTCTAACTAGGGCTGAGTGTGCGGAAAGGGGTCTTGGGTGGCTCGTCGATCGCGGTCAAATCGCTGGTCGATGCCGGCCACCCGAAAGCAGATCGCCGCGCTGAAGGCTTACGGTAAGTACGATGGCAAGTACTACTCGATGGGACGTGCTAGCCGATCGATCGGTGCTTCGGCGATGGGTGAGCGGCGCTCGAATGGCGGCCGATCAAGCGGCCCCGGGTACTTGACGCTGGCAGCTGGAGGACATGCTCCGGCGAACGCATTCTCGACGATTCTCGGCGGATACGATGACCTTGACTCCTTGTTTCAGCCTGCGCTCGGGACGGCTCCAGAGAGCCGACTAGCCGCGTCTGGCGCCGGACCGACAAAGCTTCTCTCACAACTCCTCGGTGTGCCCGACGACCTCGATTCGCTGGTGCGCGCTGCGATGGACGGTATCGAGACCGAAGGGCGCGGCCAGAATGACGACGAGCCGGTCGAGTCCGTGCTGTACACGATCCGTCTAGACCATTCGACTTCCTCTAGCCCACGAATAGTCCTTGAGGCAGAAGTCGTGCGGGATTCGGCATTTGAGGGTCTGCCCTCAGTCCAGGTTCGCTTCGAAGGCAATGAGGAAGCAGATCATGCGGCGACAGGGGATCATCCGCGCTCGTCGACGACTCGCCCCACCCTAGGTTATCGGCCGTCCTGGACGCCTGTACTGGTGCATACGCCAGCGGACCTTGCCGAGCAAATGCGCGTTCGTTGGCGGGAAGCCATGGATGAGTTGCACCAGGGCGGTGATCCCCGGATGGAGGCGTTTCTTGCCGGGGTTTCCGGAATGGAAACTGCGCTGACGGTGCTCAAATCGAGTCAATCGCCGACTGCGAAATTCGTGCTTCTGCAGGGACTCATGGACCCTGAAGCCGTGATTCAGTTCGAAGGCATTGGACTTGACGCCAGCACCTTCGCTGAGCAGATTCGCAAAGCCGACGAGGGTAACGAAGATGCCCTCAGTTGGTTGGCCTCTGTCCAGCACCACAAGATTCTGACCTCGCTCGCAGAAGTGACGGGGATCGAGCTTGCGGCCGAGGCCGACTTCCGGCTCTCGCTTTGGCGTCGGCAAGCTTTGGCTCTCATCGAGGCCGTGACGACCAGCGCGAACGATGCCGAGTTCGATTTCTCGATGACGAGACTGCTATTGATCAGGCGTGCCAGGCTGAAGGCTTCACGCGAGAAGACTCTGGCAACAATTGAGGATGCTCTTTCACGTGAAGGGGTGGACGGTGATCTGAGGTATTCATACGAAAATCTACGCGGGTTAGCACGGGACAAGATTGACTCTGACGATTCGACCGGCGGCTACGGGATTCTGGAAGACTGGTTCTTCGAGGAAACCCGCGACTATCTTGAGAGGAGGTTGCAGCAGTCACTACCTGGACAGTTCGCGACGGCCCTAGTAGCTGGTTCCGCTGGAAGTGACGGCTATGCAGCTCTGATTGCGGAGGTGCGTTCGATGGCGCACGAGGCGTCGGTTAACCCGGCTGACTACTCGGAGAAAGTTCAACTAAGCGCCGAGCGTAAACTGGTTGAGGAACTGGTTGGTCCGTCAACGGAAAGTCGCCGAGACGCCCAGCGTACCGAACGGATCATCCAGGCGGTTCGGCACGTAATTGCCGAGGTCAATGCGCTCGGTGACGACGAACTGGGAACGCTGGTTGCGGCTCACGAAGTGCTCGCCTATGCGAAGTGGAAGCGCGATGAACTTCGTGCGAGGAATCAGAAGCAAGAGGCCGAGCGTCATAAAGCCGCAGCGGTCGCGCGGGCTGAGGAGGCGCAAAGGCGTGCTGATGCTGCCCTCCAACGTAAGGAACAAGAGCAGTCGATTCGCGATGCTGCGGAGAGCGTTGAGGAGGTCGTCCAGCGGTACGCGGAAGCATTGAGCCGCACAACAGGCTCCATTTCGATTCAAGACCTGCTGTCGGAGTCCCAGACAGCTGCTGCTAGAGAACGAAGGGAGTGTGCTCAAGCACGCGAGGCTGCTGCCGTCAACTGGCTGGCATCAGCGAAGGAGCGCGAAGCCTGGGCCGTAGATGAGTTAGCCATCGCTGCCACCCAAGAGGCGAGTGCGCGATTGGATGTCGAACGCGAGGCAGCTATCGCGGAACAGGCGGATGCTGCAGCGGAAATTGAGGCAGTACGTGACGAGCACCGGGCCTCTGACGCCGTCCTGGCTCTCATTGGCGAGGCGCAATCAAAATTCGAGGAGCTTATTCGGCCGATCCGTCATGAAAATCGAGAACGGGCAGAGGCTGAGTCCCAGCGACGACAGCGTGAGTGGGCTCGGCAGGAGGAAGAGCGCCAGCGGAAGGCGGAGGAGCTCAGAAAGAAACAGGCTGCCGAGCGCGAGCGGCAGGACGCGGCGAACCTGCGCCAAGAGAGGTTAAACCAGCGCCAGCAAGAACGGGCCACCGTTGCCAAGAAAGCTCTCGCTCGAGAGTTGGCACGCTTGCTTGGGCTGCCGACAACAGCCTCTATGTGGCGGCGCAAATCCCTCGCTGCAACACGAGAGGCATTAGAGCAAACGATTTTAAGACTGCAGGCAGAGATCGTGCCCCCACTGGATCCGCCACGTACGCGATCAAAGGTCTGGCCCAAGATCTTGGGCCAGACCGAACAGTACCTTGGAACCGTCAGGAAGGTGACGGATTACGGGGCGTTCGTGACACTTCCCGCAGGCACAGATGGGTTACTGCGTGCATCCAGGTCAGACCCCCGATTCACGGTGGGACAATGGGTAATCGTGGAGATTGTAGATCTGCCTTATGGAAAACCCATCGTTCTAAAACTTGTCTCCGGCTAGTGTCTCATGCGAGTAGGATCACGCGCCGTTGGCTGCGCCTGCAGGAAGGGCATATTTAGGATTGAGCCACGTCCCGCACGTGGCGTGAGCGGTTGCGACCCTGATCACGATCGCTGCTGCAACCCCGACCACGGTGGCACCCAACGCATACGAGGCCAACTAAAACGGTCTGCTCAAAACGTTGTGGGCCGTGCGCGAAGCGCGCCTTCGTTCTTATAACAAAACACCGGCCTGAACCGTTAAAATAGTCGTCCTGGTCAGTCCCGCCATGCGGCCAGCGCCGCCCCGCCACGTTGAATGGTCGGCTCCAATGGCAGTACCGGTGAGATCGATCTGCAGGCGCTGTCGAAAGACCTCGCCTCGGCGCCCTGCGGACCGCTGTACCGGTCTCACGTCTTCCCCTACGTGGCCTTGCATGCCCTGGTCGCCGGCCTTGGTGGAAGCAGTAAGTCCCTCAGGTGAGTGACGAGACAGTCGGACTTGAAGTGGTCCGGCGGCACGTGACGCACATGCCACAACACGTGGACCTTCATTGGGGTGAAAGCACCTAGGACCTTGGCCTGCGCAATCTCGCCGCTTTGGTGTCACGACCGGTGTCCATGAAGGGCGGCGTGGTGCCGGAAGTTCACCGCTGTCTTCGGGCTGAACGCGGAACACCGACGACCGGTAAGTTCGTCAATGGCATCTTGCACTGCGTCGCTCTTATGCCGTCCACTTGCGAGGGTCCCGTCGTCGTTGACCACGATGTAACCGAATTCGAACAGCGCGTCACAGCCCAGTGTGCAGGCGAGCATGGCCGCGGAGGCGAAATCGAGTCGTTGGGCGTCGTCAAGAAGCCTTCGAGGCACGATATGGGCTGCCACGAGCAGGTTTGAAGGAAGAATTCTGCCGCAGAGTGCGCACGCAGCTTCAGCGGCTCCGCCGAGAAGGTGCCTGCGGAGGTGAGACTGCTCTCGTCGTAGTTGGACGGTTGCGGTCACATCGGTCTCGTCAACGTCGAGCAAGATGGGCATCGGAGTTTCCGGGTCATGTGTCGGCTCCGCCGACTGTGTGGTCAGGCGTGGTCCCATCGACACATGGTTGGATCGTTTGGCTTTGGCGACGCAGTCCTTGCAGGGCGGCAGCGCCGCCATCTGCTTATCAGAGGCAACGAAGGGCGCGGCGCCGATCCGATTTCCGTCAGCATTACGAACCCAGTGGTGGCAGTCGGCGAAGTGGCGCATCGAACTCGGTGACCCGTTGGCCGAGCCGGTGTTCAGGTCGACCGGGTCTTTCACCCACTCGATGGTCGGCCAAGCCACGACGGGCTCGGCCCCGTTGGCGAGATCCAGGTTGCTGATGAGTTCAGCAATCAGCGCCCTCGATTTCGGAGTGTCAGCAACACGCGTGAGCGTTTGACGGTAGGACGAGTTGACGGTAATAGGTGACGACCGTAGATCCCGAATCCAGTTGACCCCCACTCGGTGGCCATCCGTCGCAGGTTCGGTGACGATGCCAATCGCCTTCACAACCATTGTCCGGAAATCGTTGTTCATCTGCTTGGCGATGAGGATGTCCCCTACCTCCATCAGGTCAAGGGTTGGGGCCTGCATCTGGTAACTCGGGTCGTCCTGAGGTTCCCCCCGAACCGTAGAGGCATCGACAATGAGGATCGAGATGCCAGAGAAGCGAAAGAAGTACGACCGGGAGTTCCGTGAGGGTGCTGTTCGGATCGTCGAAGAGACTGGGAAGCC
>Ga0180216_1001677_pt1 | contig 19348 bp, 15 predicted proteins | sample eDN3rd37CBELigMG_FD_128879 | JGI IMG/M metagenome (GOLD analysis project Ga0180216, IMG submission 128879) | Enriched Miracle-Growth compost microbial communities from Emeryville, California, USA - eDNA 3rd pass 37_C BE-Lig MG (version 2)... ...
GGCGGCATCGATCCGCATACGCACATCGGCGGCGGCAAGATGACGATCGGCCGGATGATGTTGCCGGACGACCATCGCGGTCACGAAGTGGCGCACACCCATCTCACACGCGCTGGCTGCGGCCACGCGGTGCCTTCGACCCTCACGGCCGGGTATCGCTACGCTGAAATGGGCTACACCGCGTGCTTCGAGCCGGCCATGCTGCCCGCCAACGCGCGCCAGGCGCACATGGAAATGGGCGACACGCCGATGGTCGACAAGGGCGCTTTCGCCATGCTCGGCAGCGATGACTTCTTCCTGCGCCAGCTGGCGGAGCGCCAGGATCTGGAGGCGATCAAGGACTACATCGCCTGGACGATGCATGCCACCCAGGCCATTGCGGTCAAGGTTGTCAATCCTGGCGGTATCAGCGCTTTCAAGTTCAACCAGCGCAAACTGGATCTGGATGAGAAGCACTCATACTACGGCGTAACCCCGCGCGACGTGCTCGTGACCCTGTCGCGCGGACTCATGGAACTCGGTGTGACCCACCCGCTTCACGTCCACGGCTGCAACCTCGGTGTGCCGGGCAACGTTGAAACAACGCTCGAAACCATTCGCGCGATGGAGGGTCTGCCCGTCCATCTGACCCATATCCAGTTCCACAGCTATGGTACGGAGGGCGACCGGCAGTTTTCGTCCGGAGCTGCGGCCGTCGCGGAACTCATCAACAAGAACAAGAACATCTCGATTGACATCGGCCAGGTTCTGTTCGGCCAGACCTGCACCGCCTCCGGCGACAGCATGCGCCAGTATGGCAACACCAAGAGTGCGAACCCGAACAAGTGGGTTGTGATGGATATCGAATGCGACGCCGGCTGCGGTGTTGTGCCGATGCGTTATCGCGACCAGAGCTTTGTGAACGCACTGCAATGGGCAATCGGGCTTGAACTGTTCCTGCTGGCCGAGGACCCCTGGCGCATCTTCCTGACCACAGACCATCCAAATGGTGCGCCGTTTACCTGTTACCCGCACCTCATCCGGCTGTTGATGGACAAGGGCTTCCGCAATGACATGATGCAGAAGATCCACCCGGACGCAGCGGCTGCCAGCACCCTCAAGCACCTGGATCGCGAATACTCGCTCTATGAAATTGCCATCATGACGCGAGCCGGCCCGGCACGCAGCCTCGGGTTGAAGGATCGCGGCCATCTGGGCGTAGGCGCGTCTGCCGATATCACTGTTTATGAAGACAATCCCAACCGCGAGGACATGTTCGCAACTCCGCTGTTTGTCTTCAAGAACGGCGAATTGATCGTCCGCAACGGCAAGATCGTTCATGTCACGCAAGGCGCAACGCACGTGGCCCGGCCCGAGTATGATCCAGGTATCGAGCGTGCCCTGAAGGATTACTTCTCCCGCTACTACACGGTTCAGCTTGAGAACTTCAAGGTCTCGGACGACGAGATCATCAATGGAGATCGCGGCAGCATCATCGTGCAGCCGACGGCTCCGCGCGTCGCGTCCTGACGCGCGACAGCGGCTAGCCTTTGTGTGGCTGAGATCGCGCGCTGAAATTGAAAGGTGAGAGCGGGCGCAGGGCTGGACGGCTCTGCGCCCGTTTTTTGTTCAGTTTACCTTGTCATCCGTTCAGGAACTGAAGTAGGCCGGTCATTGCTTCTGACACCAACGCGCTCGACAGACATTTGCATAGTGCAGCGTTGTACTCGCCGGCCGCGCCCTCATCCGTCGATTGTCAAGAGTTCTATTTTGGCTGCAACGGACCCTCTGCGGCTGCCCGGTTACCTTTTGGTAACAATCTGACATCGGTGGGACGGAGGGTGGCCCGCCGGAAATTTTGCGCTTTTCTCCCACGCGCAGCTGACGGAAATCTTTGGCCGGGGAATCCAGCCGTTTCTATCGCGTTTTCTGATGAAGCCTGCGTGTCTTGATTAGAAGGCACAATGGCCCCGATCCATGCTCTTCAATTCATAATGACTATTGCCAGGAAGGTTTCGACTATAATTTATGTTCTGCCGGCGTACCGATAAATGCGCGCTGACAATGCCGATGGATTTGTTGAGAAAATGGCATTTTAGATCAAGTCTGCGTCGGCCGAATCTCATTGATTGCCGCATTTGTCCCGAAAGATGTTGCCGACCAATAGCGCGGACGATGCGGCAGTGTAAATCAGATATTGGAAGAAATAACCGTAATCAGCTGTTTCCCCAGGTCATATTAAGTTATTTTTTATTGTGCCCCACATAATGGTCGAAGTGGTAGTTGTGTGGGGGGAGAAATGATTAAAAAGTTTTCATACATACCATTGCTATGCCTGACGGCATCGGCGGTGTTTGCGCAGGAAACTCCTGCAGAAATGAAGAGCCTGATCACGGCCGAGGTGATCGAGGAAATAAAAGGCTGGGCGAAATCCGATGTCGTCAGGCTTTCGGTAGATGCGCAAAATCAGCAACGCGGCCGCTTGAGCGAGGCAGAAATCGAGGCCCTTGACAAGCAGTGGCGCGACGAGCGGGATGGGGAAAGCAAGCCGCTTATAGCGGCAACCATCTCGAGCCCGCTTTCAAGTTTCTTGCTCAGGCGACAGGCGCGGTCGGCAGGCCTTTATACAGAGATCTTTGTGGTCGATGCCAACGGACTGAACGTAGGCCAGAGCTCGATCACCGACGATTACTGGCAGGGTGACGAGGCCAAGTTTCAGAAGACCTTCTCTGTCGGGCCCGGAGCGATTTTCATCGATGAGCCGGAATATGACCGCGCTCTGAACATCTGGAAATCCCAGGTGAGCATGACGCTGACTGACCAATCGGAAAGCGAAGCCATCGGTGCAATGACCGTAGAGATAAATCTCACGGAGCTTTCGCGGCGCCGTGCTCCAGCATTGTGATAGGTGTAGTCATGCTGAACCATATTTCTGTATCAAAGAAAGTCATCGGGGCTTTCGCGGCATTGTCTCTGGTTGCGCTGGGTGCCTTTGCCGCCGTCAAGATGCAGACCGATGAAGTCGACAAATCTTCCGAAACGACATTCAAGGTTATCGCGGCTCAGTCGAAATTGTCCGAGGTTCGTGTTGCTTCGGACAAGCTCGTTGCAGGTATGCGGCAGTTCCTGCTCACAGGAGACGACGCTCAGGTCGAGAACTTCGATGAAGTTGCAAAGAAGATAAATTCGGATCTTGCCGACCTTCGTGACCAGGTAAGACTGTTCTTTGCCGGCGTAGGCGGCGGGCTCGACAGATTTGAATACGCGTGGGAAGGCTGGGTCGAGGACGCGGTCAAACCTCAGATCGAAGCCATGCGCGATCCCGATACTGTGGATCTGGCGCGTGCCATCGAAATGCAGCCGCAAACACGCTCGAATGTCAATGAAATGGGCGAAGGACTTGCCGAAGCCGAATTGGCATTGAACATCATGTTGAGGGGTGCGTCGAAAGGCGCCGCTTCTGCCGCGGAGCAGCTGAATGTTGTGGTCGCAATCGCGGCGTCTATCATCCTGGTCGGAACGCTGATCCTCTGCGTACTGGTGCACTTCGGTGTTTCTAAACGGCTGAGAGCAGTCAGCGCGATCACAGAGCGCCTCGCCAATAGGGACATGTCCGCAGAGCCAGCCGGCGTGAACGATCGCGACGAGATCGGTCGCATGGCAAAATCGCTTCAGGTGTTCAAGGACGGGATAATCCGTTCGGACGAACTGGAGCGAGAGGCTGCCGAGGCCCGCGAGAAGATGGAACAGGAGAACCGCGCTCGCATGCTGGAACTCGCCAACGAGTTCGAGAAGAAGGTGGGTGCGATTATCGAGTTCGTGGCCAGCGCGGCTGTTCAACTGCAGTCTGCGGCCAGCACGATGGCGGCAGCAGCCGAAGAGACGAGTGCGCAGTCGACATCCGTTGCTGCTGCTTCCGAGCAGGCTTCCGTTAATGTCAGGAGCGTCGCTTCCGTCACGGACGAGATCGCAAGCGCTGTGCAGGAGATCGGCCGTCAGGCGGATGCTTCATCACGCAAGGCGACCCATGCGGCCAGGGAGATCAACACCACAGTCGCAAGGATCACCACGTTGTCAGAGGCGGCCCATGAGATTGGCTCGGTGGTCACGCTCATCGAGGAAATTGCCCAGCAGACGAACCTGCTGGCCCTGAACGCGACCATCGAGGCCGCCAGAGCCGGAGAAGCCGGCAAGGGCTTCGCCGTCGTCGCTCAGGAGGTCAAGGCTCTTGCCGAGCAGACCGCCAAGGCAACCTCGGACATCTCGGCGCAGATCCATAGCATCCAGACGGCGACCGAAGGATCGACACAGGCCATCGGCGCCTCAACGGCGGCGATCAGCGAGCTCAACGAGATTGCCATCTCGATTGCTGCGGCCGTCGAGCAGCAGGCAGCTGCGACAGCGGAGATCTCGCGCAATATCATGCAGGCAGCAGAAGGTACGCGCGAGGTATCGTCGAGCATCGTGGGCGTCAATCAGGCCGCCAACGATTCAGCTTCGGCGTCGTCCCAGGTGCTCAGCTCTTCCACGGAGCTTGCACAGCAGGCAAATCACCTCAAGCTGGAAGTTGAAAGCTTCCTGGCGACGGTCAGATCGGCTGCCTGAGACGGGAGAAGTCCCGGCTCACCCTGCATCCTGGACGAGGACCTGGGCCTCTGGCTCAGGTCCTCGTTCTCTTTCGGGCGGTAGGAACCATGCATTTCCGTGTGCATGAAGCTCCACATCGCGACGCCGAGTGCCCCGGTAATGCCCGTAACAAATCTTGACTCATTGATCGGCAGCTGTTCTGCTTCGCGGTAGCTGGTGTTCGTGCACCCGTGGGTACACGAATGAAAAGGGAACGTGGTAACCGCAATGCGTAAAGCCACGGCTGCCCCCGCAACTGTGAGCGGCGAGCATCATCCTCGATCCACTGGTCCTCCTTTGAGTTCGGGGGACTGGGAAGGAAGGATTCGATGCGCCGGAGCCGCAAGCCAGGAGACCTGCCAGCCGCATGTCGCCCATTCCTCGCGCGGGGTGCGCGCTGGAGCGGATGTCCGTCGTGGCGACCCCCAGTGTGAACGAAGCACGGGCTGACCGATGGATTCCGACGCAAGGACGACAAGCCATAACCTCAACTGATTGCCATCGCCGCAGGGCGAATGTTTTGAGACGTGCACTGCAGGAACTGACCCTGCAACGCGATCGCTTGCGCTCCCGTCCGTTGAACCCGGCAGCCAAAGGTAAGCTGGTCCCTGCCCGGCGAGTAAACGCTTTTCACATCAGCCTGGGCGCACTTCGCAGTACCCGCCTTGCCTTGTTGGCAAGCACGTTCAGTTTCCTGCTTGTCTCTGCGGTTTCACCGGGTGCAGCACCGACGCAAGGCGAAGGCGCGTCTCCACCGCGCCGGGTCGTTTCGATGAACCTGTGCACCGATCAACTCGCCATGATGATTGCGGCGCCGGGGCAGCTTTATTCCGTGTCCAGTCTGGCCAGAGACCCGGCCATGTCCTTGATGGCCAATCAGGCCCGCGCCTTCCGGCCCAATCACGGCCTTGCCGAAGAGGTGTTCAGCATGCAGCCGGACCTCATCCTGGTGGGGTCGATGACGACGCGGGCAACCGTCGCCATGCTCAAACGGTTGGGTTTTCCGGTGGTGGAGTTGCCGTTTGAAACGTCGTTCGATGACATGCGCGCGAACATCCGCCTGATGGGTGAAGTTCTGCATCAAACCGACCGAGCCAACCGGTTGATCGAGCAGTTCGACGCTGACCTGAACCGGCTGCAGCAGGTTCAGGCTCCACGGCGCACGGCAGTGCTGCTGCATCCGCACAGCTACACGTCGGGCACAGGCACGCTCGCCAACGAAATCCTGAACGCCGCCCGCTACGACAACGTTGCCGAGAGGCTCGGTCTTTCCAGCGTGAGCAAGTTGCCGCTCGAACAGCTTGTGTTGGCCGCACCGGATCTGGTGGTGACCGATAGCGCCTGGGAGGAGGCTCCCGCGCTTGCCCAGAAGACATTCTCGCATCCGGCGCTGCTTGCTCTCGAAGCCACATCCGCCAAGGCGGTTTCTGCGACCAATCGCTGGATTTGTGCAACGCCGCAACTGATCGATCTGATCGCTGACTTGTCCAAGGCGGGCAGAGTAGGCAACAAGTCCTCCATGTCGTCAGCTGGAAGCGGAACGAGGCAATGACGGCTCCAGTGCCATACACCCTGTTGATCGGGATGCTGTCGGCGCTTGTCGGCCTGTTGTTCGCTGGGTCGCTTCTGACAGGCCCGGCGGCAATCGGCTTTACGGACAGCCTCATTGCGCTGGTTTCGGGGCAATCCTCTGATGCTGTCGTGCTGGTCATGCGCGAGATACGCCTTCCCCGCGCGATTCTGGGCCTGATGATCGGCGCCAGCCTTGGGCTCACCGGTGCCGCCCTCCAGGGCTATCTGCGTAATCCTTTGGCAGAACCGGCACTCCTCGGGATCAGCGCCTCTGCCTCGCTCGGAGCCGTGCTCGCGATCTACACCGGTCTGGCGGCAATCCTGCCCCTATCGCTGCCCATCCTGGCCTTGCTGGCTGCCATTATCGCAGTGTTTGTCGTAAGGTTGCTTGCGGGCAGCCGCAGCGATGTGGCGACCCTCATTCTAGCCGGTGTGGCGGTGACAAGCTTTGCCGGTGCCATGACTGCGCTTGCTCTCAATCTGTCTCCCAATCCGTTCGCCGCACTTGAGATCGTGTTCTGGATGCTGGGATCGCTGGCAGACCGCTCGATGGCAGACGTCTGGCTCGCATCGCCATTCATGCTGGCCGGCTGGATGATGATCGCCGGTCTTGGCCGGGCGCTCGATGCGCTGACGCTGGGCGAGGCAACGGCGAGAAGCCTCGGGATCCGCCTCGACCGGGTTCAGGCTCTTGCCGTGTTCGGCACGGCTGTCAGTGTCGGGGCGGCAACTTCGGTCTCCGGCGCGATCGGTTTCATTGGCCTCATCGTACCCCACCTCATGCGCCCGCTGGTTGGTGCCAGGCCAAGCCGGTTGCTGCTGGCCAGTGCTCTTGCAGGTGCCGCCATGCTGCTCGCCGCAGACATTGCCGTTCGTCTCATTTCACCTGACACTGATCTGAAAATCGGCGTCCTTACGGCGCTCGTGGGCGCACCGTTCTTTCTCTGGCTCATCATCAAGACACGGCGGTCTGTGCTATGAGCCGCCTCTCGCTTCACAACGTGACGGTCCGGCTGGGCCATCGCAATGTCATCGACAACATCAGTCTGGATATCGGTGCCGGTGAATTTGTCGGTCTCCTCGGTCCCAATGGTGCCGGGAAGTCGACGCTGCTGCGCACCATCATGCAGGAGCTGGCCCATGAGGGCCGCATTGCTATCGATGGGCGGCCAGTTGCCGGGATGACGGCGGCAGAGCGGGCGCTGCAACTCGCCTATCTTCCGCAAGCACGCAACATCGCCTGGCCCATATCGGTTGCCGAGGTCGTGGCTCTCGGTCGGCTTCCCCGCTCGCGCCCCTTTGCCTCTCCAACACCGGCAGACCAGACCGCGGTCGCGGAGGCCATGGCGAGAATGGACATCACTGGCCTTGCCGATCGACCGGCGACCGAGCTTTCCGGTGGCGAGACGGCGCGCGTCCTTATCGCCCGGCTGCTGGCGCAGGAAACCCCGATTGTGATCGCCGACGAGCCAGCTGCCGGACTTGATCCGTCTCACCAGATCACTCTTGTTGAGACCTTTGCGGATCTTGCCCGCAGCGGCCGCACCGTTATTGCTTCGCTGCATGAACTGCCGCTGGCGGCGCGCTGGTGCAGGCGGATTATCCTGATCTCGAACGGGAGAGTTGTCGCCGATGGCATCCCCGCGGAAGTCATCACCGGAGATAATCTTTCGCAAACCTACGGCATCGAGGCGATGTTGACGAGCGACACCCGCGGTCTCATCGTGGCCCCTACCGGTCTTGCCCGGAAGAAGGCGCAAGCGCCGGAGGACTGACGCGTCCGGGATGGAACCGATCCTGTCTTGCGAAGTTCTCGTCTCGGTCCGTCCGGCCTGAAGTTCTTACTCATGACACCCGTTTGGCGGACCAGATGCCATGAGCGCACCTCACCAGATCTCCCGTCATTCAAGGAGGAGTTTACATGGCGCTCTACACTCTCAACATCAACGGTCAATCGATGCAGGTGGATGTTGATCCGGACACTCCGCTCCTGTGGGTTCTGCGCGACGAGCTTGGATTGACCGGGACGAAATTCGGGTGCGGAGTGGCTCAATGCGGCGCATGCACCGTCTTCGTCGACGACCAGCCACAGCGCTCATGCGTCACCCCCGTTGAACTTGTCGGCGACAGTGAAGTCACGACGATTGAGGGTCTGAGTGGTCCAGAGGCGAGTGCAGTTCAATCCGCCTGGATCGCCATCGACGTGCCCCAGTGCGGATATTGCCAATCCGGTCAGATCATGTCGGCGGTTGCGCTTCTGCGCGAAATCCCGCAGCCGACGGATGCTGACATAGACGGCGCCATGGCGGGCAATATCTGCCGCTGCGCCACCTATGTGCGCATCCGCCAGGCGATCAAGGATGCTGCAGCCGGACTCATGAAGGGCTGACGAGGAAAATGACATGTTCAAGATCGTCACAATGCCCGAAGCTGACCGCCGTACGATCCTTCGGGGTGTCGGCGCGCTAGGAGCGGGTCTGGTCCTCGGAATGGTTCTTCCCGCTCGCGCAAGAGCCGGATCGGGAGCTGCAGATCTGATGCCGGGACAAGAAGGTGGTGCCACCGCCGGCCAGTTTGCGCCAAACGCTTTCATCCGTATCGCGCCTGACAGCACCGTGACCGTGCTCGTCAAGCATCTGGAGTTTGGTCAGGGGCCGCTGACCGGCCTGACTACGCTGGTGGCCGAAGAGCTGGACGCCGACTGGTCGCAGATGCGCGGTGAGCTGGCACCGGCCGAAATGGTCTACAAGAACCTTTTCTTCGGCATGCAGGGCACCGGCGGTTCCACTGCAATCGCCAATTCGTATGAGCAGATGCGCAAGGCGGGTGCGACCGCGCGTGCCATGCTGGTAGCCGCTGCCGCACAGGCCTGGGGCGTTCCGGAAAGCGAGATTACAGTCGATAGCGGGATCATCTCGCACCGGGGATCGAACAAGACAGGAAAGTTCGGTGACTTCGCTGAGGCGGCGTCCAGACTATCGCCCCCCGAGAACGTTGCGCTCAAGTCTCCTGCCGAGTTCAAGCTGATCGGAACCGATGTGCCGAAGCTCGATAGCCGGGCGAAGAGCACTGGCAAGGAGCAATTCACGATCGATCTGAAGCGGCCGGGCATGCTGACGGTTCTGCTTGCCCGTCCGCCGCTGTTCGGTGCCAGGGTCAAGTCGTTCGACGACACGGCCGCGCGTCAGATTCCTGGCGTTGTGGAAGTGAAACAGATCCCGCAGGGCGTTGCTGTCTATGGCAAGGGTTTCTGGCCGGCCAAGCTCGGCCGCGATGCATTGCAGATCGAGTGGGACGAGACCGGAGCAGAGACCCGGTCCACCGATGAAATTATTGCCGATTACCGGAAGAAGGCGGCCCGGACGGGTCGCGTCGTCGCCACGGTGGGTGATGCCGAGCAGGCCTCGTCCGCGCACGAAAAAACGCTTGAAGCGGAATACGTCTTTCCATTCCTCGCCCAGGCTCCGATGGAAACGCTCGACTGCGTCATCGAGGCGGATGAAATGGGCGGCGAAGCCTGGGCCGGATCGCAGCTGCAGACTGTTGATCAGGCCGCCATTGCGCGCATTCTGGGATGCCGCCCCGAGGCCTTGACACTGCACACGATGATGGCCGGAGGCAGTTTCGGCCGGCGCGCAACCCCCGTGGCCGATGTGGCCTCCGAAGCGGCTGAGGCAGCAAAGGCGCTGGGCCGGAAACAAACCATCAAGTTCATGTTCACGCGCGAGGATGATCTTCACGCTGGCTTTTACCGGCCACTGGTCGTGCACCGGCTGAAAGGCGCGCTCGATACCGAGGGGAACATTGCCGTCTGGGATCAGGTGATCGTCGGTCAGTCCATCATCGCGGATACCCCGTTTGCCGTGCAGATGAAGGATGGCGTTGACCCCTCGGTTGCCGAGGGGGCCGATGATCTCCCTTACCGGATCCCCAACCTTCGTGTGAGCACGCATCAGACCTCGCTTGCCGTCCCTCCGCTATGGTGGCGTTCGGTCGGCCATACGCACACGGCCTATGCTGTCGAGACGTTCGTCGATGAACTCCTGGTTCTCGCTGGCAAGGACCCGGTCGAAGGCCGCCTTGCACTGCTGGGGGACAAAAATCCCCGCCATGCCGGTGTTCTGCGTGCGGTAGCCGAACTCGCGGACTGGGGAGGATCTGTGCCGGACGGGCGGGCCCGTGGCGTTGCGGTACATAAATCCTTCAACACGTATGTGGCCGAGATTGCCGAGGTCTCCGTGGGCCTCGACAAGATCCCCCGTGTCCATAAGGTCTGGTGCGCCGTCGACTGCGGCGTGGCGGTCAACCCCAACATCATCAGAGCCCAGATGGAAGGCGGCATCGGTTATGGCCTGGGCCATGCCCTGCATGCCGAGATCACGTTGGACAAGGGCCGGGTCGAGCAGAACAATTTCGATAGCTATCGCTCGCTGCGCATCAATGAGATGCCGGAGGTTGAAGTCACCATCATCAGGTCGGCCGAAGCCCCGACTGGCGTAGGCGAACCCGGCGTGCCTCCGATAGCCCCGGCCGTTGCAAATGCCTGGGCGAAACTGACGGGAGCAAGGGTGAGGCAGCTGCCGTTCGCACGTCATACGCGGTCATAGCAACAGGTTCACTGCCAACGGGAGAGCTGCCATGCGCGGCGTCGCAAGTCTGGGATGTTTCGGTGGGGCAGTTGGCGCCCTGATGGTTTCGCTCGCATCGGCTGGGGAGCTGAAGGACAAGGCAGCGTTCGAGGTGATTGCCGACCCTGCGGACAGGTCAGTCGCAATCTTTGAGGAAATGGGCAGGGTGCTGCAGCATCCCCGCTGCGTGAACTGTCATCCTGCTGGAGAGAGCCCGCTGCAGGGGCGTGAGATGAAGATCCATGAGCCACCCGTTCAGAGAGGCCCCGCTGATTTCGGGGTGACGGGCATGACCTGCACGACGTGTCACATGTCGCGCAATGTTGAACCTGCTGGCGTTCCAGGTGACCCCGCCTGGCACGTGGCGCCCAAAAGCATGATCTGGGAGGGCAAGACCCTCGGCGAAATCTGCGAACAGATCAAGGACCCCGAACGCAATGGCGGCCGGGATCTCGCAGCCATGCATAAGCACATGGCGGAAGACAGTCTCGTCGGCTGGGGCTGGAACCCGGGCGGGACCCGCGAGCCGGTACCGGGAACTCAGGCTCGGTTCGGTGAGCTGTTCGCGCTGTGGATGGAGGCTGGTGCCCACTGCCCGTCCTGATGACCGCGGCTTGCACCGCGAATTAGTCTACTCTTGCGCGTGCCAGGTTTTCCGCCAGCGGCCAGCCATTACCATGTGGCCCGCAGTGGCCAGTCCGCATAGAGTGCGAACGATCGATCGGTCATTGCCGGCCCTTACTAGATCCGTTGGAGAATTCCTGCCTTGGCAATCGCAATCCTGCTCGTCGCTGTGATTGCAGCGCTGGCCTACCTGCCGCAGATGTGGGTGCGCAACGTTATTGCGGCCCATGCCGCAGAGCGGCCGGACATTCCCGGTACCGGCGGCGAACTCGCCCGGCATCTGCTTGACGAGATGAAGCTGTTTCACGTCAAGGTCGAACAGACAGACAAGGGCGATCACTACGATCCAGACACCAAAACTGTCCGGCTCCTGCCCCAGCATATGAACGGCCGCTCGCTCTCCGCCATCGTGATTGCCGCTCACGAGGTCGGCCATGCCATTCAGGACGCGACCGGTTATGCGCCTCTGGCAGCGCGAACCCGGATGGCGCGGCAGGCGGCAGCGGTCGAGAAATTCGGTTCGGTCATCATGCTGGCGGCGCCCGTCGTGATGATCCTCGCCAAGGCCCCGTTCCTTATGCTCGTGCAGATGATGGCGGGCGTCCTCGTCCTCGGCTTCACGGTTCTGATGCACGCTGTCACGCTGCCGGTGGAGTTCGATGCAAGCTTCTCGCGTGCGCTCCCCGTGCTGAGAGCCGGAGGCTATATCGAGGACAAGGATCTGAAGTCAGCCCGCCGGATATTGCGAGCGGCCGCTTTCACCTATGTAGCGGCCGCCGCCATGAGTATCCTGGATGTGATGCGCTGGTTCCGCGTCCTGCGGTTCTAAAGAGGCAGCTCAGGGCGCGCGCTTCAGAGCCACGCTGACGGTCACCGGAATATCGAGGGAAACCCACCCACCCTCGGCGTCGGATCCCTTGCCGATGCCGAAGTCGAGACGCTTGAGCGTGGCAGTGCCTTCGAGTTGCGCTTCGTTACCGCTCTCGGTGAAGCTGAAAGCCAGGGTCACTGGCACCTCCACACCGCGAATGCTGAGGTTCCCCTCCGCGGTGAAGGTCTTGCCTCCGTCGGCGGTTGTAATACCGGTCGTCACGAATGTGGATTGCGCGACAGCCGAGATGTTGAACCAGTCAGCCGTGGGAAGCGTCTTGTCGTAGGTCGCATCTCCCGTGACAGCCGATGCGAGATCCACTGTTACAAGCGCTTTCGAATTGGCGAGATCATTGGGATCGAAGGCGATGTCAGCCTGCCAGGATTGAAAGGTGCCGGTGAAGGCACGGCCGGCATGCGTGCCCGAAAACGCGATGCGGCTTTTCTCCGGCACGACTTGCCAGACGGTTGCCGCCATTGCGGATGCTGCGCTCATCTGCAAGGCCGCGATCGCAGCAAGACTGGCAAGAGCCGCTCTCATGGAAATCGTCGAAAACTTCATTCTATCTCTCCATTCGAGCGTCGCTTGGTGTCCTGATAAGAGGCAGCATTGCAGCCAGGACGTGGTCGCGATCGATGAAATGATGCTTCAACGCGGCTGCGACATGCAGGATGAGAAGCGCGATCATCAGGTAACCACCGATCTGATGAGCTGTCCGGAATGCGGCCTCAACCGGTGCCTTGTCTTCAAGGTTGGCAAGCAGGGAAATATGCGGCCATTCGAACAAGCCGAACACGATGGTGGGCAGTCCGTAGATGCTCGCCGAAACCATCGCCCAGCCGACTAGGGGCAGGCCAATCATCAGAATGTAGAATGCGGCGTGCGCACCGCGCGCGGCGAGCCGGGACATTGGCCCCATGTTGGACGGCAGCGGTGGCGGCGGCGAGAACAGACGCCAGGCAAGGCGGGCGAGGCTGAGCACAAGCACCGTCAATCCGAGGGACTTGTGCCACTGATAAACGGTGAAGGCGGTGGCCTGCGTTGCGGGAACCTTGATGGCATCCGTCATCCATAACCCGCTGGCCAGCAGGGTCAGGATGGCGGCGGCAATGAGCCAGTGCAACGTCACCGCCACGCGATTGTAGCCCATCCGCCCGGATGGCATCTGCAACCCAGCCTCATTGCCCGCGCCTGTTCTCAAACCCATAAGCTTCCTGCCTCCTATTCGGCCAGGAACTCTGTTTCGATGAGCAGCTGAACCTCATCGGCAACCATCGGCACAAACTTCGTCATGCCGAAATCGGAACGCTTGATGGTGCCGGTCGCAGAAAAGCCGATGGCAGGCTTTTTCGTCATCGGATGCTCGATTTCAGCGTTCAGCACGACGTCCAGCACAACCGGCTTGGTCACGCCAAGCAACGTCAGGTCGCCCGTCACCTTGCCGGTCTTCTCGCCGGTCATTTCGACAGCAGTGGACGTGAACGTGATCGTCTTGTGCTGGCCGGCATTGAACCAGTCTTCGCCCATCGACAGTTTCGTGTCGAAGTCGGTCTTGTCGGGGAACGGATAGTCGGTCTTCAGCGACTTCGGGTCGATCGTAACGCTAACCTTCGACTGCGCCTTGTTCGCCGGATCGTACTCGAGCGTCGCGTCGATCTTCGTGAACCGCGCAGTGTAATTCGACAGGCCCATATGCATGACCTTCCACGTCACACTGGCGTGGGTGGGATCAAGCTTGTAGGTTCCCGCTGGAACTTGTGCCTGGGAAGGGGCCGCGGCCAGGACGAGCGCAAGCGAAAGTGCTGCAGCGGTTAGCGCTGATTTGATCATTTTACCTCCAGTTGGGGAAAGTTCCGGGTATCGGAGACAATGAACTAAGACTTAGGACTCCACCCGGCAACGTCTAGAGCGATCCGATCACGCATTGGTGACATGACCGGCACATTTGAAGGAGTTCTCTCATTTGAGGATGTGCTCCCCGGCAAGTGCTGAGGTGTCGCGCTGCAATTTCAGTGCATATGCGTTACAGGCGGATGACATTATCGTCGCGCCACAAGCCCGCGGCGTGCGGCGCCACGGAGCGGATGGCCATGCAGGTGGACCGAATCCGGGTCAAGCCTCACGAGCTGCACAAAATGGCACAACCGGCTCGATCGCCACTTTCCTTTGAACGCAAGGTATTTTGATGACAGTGAATGAAGCGCCTGAAGGCAAGACCATTGTGATGCGCGAGAAGATCGCCAATCCGCCGAAGGTCGGCTTCGTTTCGCTTGGCTGCCCGAAGGCCCTCGTTGATTCCGAGCGCATCATTACCAAGTTGCGCTCCGAAGGTTATGCAATCGCGTCAGACTATGCCGGTGCCGACGCCGTTGTTGTCAATACCTGCGGATTTCTCGACTCTGCCAAGGCCGAGAGCCTTGAGGCAATTGGCGAGGCCCTGTCTGAAAACGGCCGCGTCATCGTGACGGGCTGTCTTGGCAACGATGCGGAGCGCATCCGCGCTGAATATCCGGATGTTCTGGCGGTCACCGGTCCGCACCAGTATGAGGCGGTCGTGGCTGCCGTGCATGATGCGGTGCCCCCACTTCACGATCCCTACCTCGACCTCGTCCCGCCCGAAGGCTTGCGCCTGACACCGCGCCATTATGCCTATCTGAAGATCTCGGAAGGCTGCAATAACCGCTGCTCGTTCTGCATTATTCCGAGCATCCGCGGTGATCTGAAAAGCCGTCCGGCATCGCATGTCCTGACGGAAGCCGAACGCCTCGTGAATGCCGGGGTCAAGGAACTTCTTGTTATCAGCCAGGATACCTCAGCGTACGGGCTTGATATAAAGTATGCCGAGAGCAATCTCAGGGGCCGTCCTGTAAAGGCGCGTTTCTACGATCTGTGCGCCGAGCTTGGAAAACTGGGGGCGTGGGTCCGCCTGCATTACGTCTATCCCTATCCCCACGTCGACGAAGTCATTCCAATGATGGCGGATGGTTTGATCCTGCCGTATCTCGACATTCCGTTTCAGCATGCCTCACCTTCGGTGCTCAAGGCGATGCGCCGGCCGGCCCATCAGGAAAAGACGCTTGAGCGCATCGCCCGCTGGCGGCAGGTCTGCCCGGATCTTGCACTCCGCTCGACTTTCATCGTCGGCTTCCCGGGAGAGACCGAGGAAGATTTCGAGCTGCTTCTCGATTGGCTTCGCGAAGCCCGCCTCGCGCGCGTGGGTTGCTTCCGTTATGAGCCGGTTTCCGGCGCTGCCGCCAATGATCTGGAAGGCGCCGTTCCCGATGAGGTGAAGGAAGAACGCTGGCACCGGTTCATGGCCGTACAGCAGGAGGTTTCCCGCGAATTGCTGGCCACGAAGATTGGTACAGAGATAGACGTACTGATCGACGAGGTTGACGAAGAAGGCGCAATGGGGCGCTCGAAATGGGATGCACCCGAAATTGACGGCAGTGTATTCCTGAATGGCGATAGCGAAGTGGCTCCGGGCGATATCGTCAAGGCACGCGTACTTCACGCCGATGAATATGATCTGTGGGCAGAGCGAATTTCCTGATTGTCTCGAAAAACTCTGCGCTGAGTGAATAACGGCGCTCGTGCGCCGTTATTTTGTTTCGTCATCCGCCTCTTTTTCTCTGCTTGGCCACAATCCTGAACCAAGGGTGGCTGATACAGGGCTGCGCGTGGCCTGTTTCGCGGCATTGCCGCGGACGGGGCCGTTTGCCTCTGCAAGTATCAGCGGTTGAATGAAGTCGACCCTGACGCGGATTCAGGGAAACGAGGACTGTCAGCCTGGGGTGAACGGCGAGCACGATCATCTGGTGGGGCAGCCCCTGCCCTGGTCGCAATTCTTGATGCGTGAGGGACGGCAGTGGACCAGCCGGACAAGACAAGCACAGACGATCTGAAACGCATGCTCCGACGCCTTGAGCGGATAGAGGCAGAGAAGGCCGAGCGCGCCCAGGTGCGTGGCAGACGGCAGGTTGGGGCTCGGGAGATCGCTACGCCCCCGCTGGCGGAGCGGCGATCGAGTATCGTCACCACCGACGTGCCGGATGGGACTGTCCAGGCTCTGCCACCGGAGCTTCCGTCGTCCTCCCCTCCCCCTGTTACATCCGGGATTGCAAACGAGACCGGATCGACAGCAGAGATCCGGCCGCCGCACCAGCGCACCAGCGCGCCGCTCATTATTGCCGCCATCGCTGCCGTAATGGTGTCCACCGCGACAGCAGCTGCGGTCACGTTCTGGCTGATGGGGGGCCTCGATCGCACCGCGTTGAACCTGGGGTTCGCCAGCAAGACCGCGGATCATAACGACAGTACCGGCGTTTCGGCTGTTGACCCTCCCGCAACAATCCTGCCCGAGCCTGCCATCGAAGCACGCGGGTCCCGGGACAGCGTTGCGTCCTCCAGCGATCCGGCCGGTACAACGGACAGCGCGGATGCCGGGGAACGGACGCCAGAGGCGACAGAGACCGCAGCCGACGTCACCCCTCCTGAAAAAGCAATGCCTGCGGCTACGGCTGTTGAAGATGGTAACGTCGCCGCTGCTGAGCCGAAGCCGGAACAGTCAGAACCAGCACCCGCGATTGCCTCTGCGGAGACTGCCGATACAGAGACCTCCGATACAGAGACCTCCGTTGACATCGCTGCTTCCGATGCTCCGGTAAGCCCGGAATTGGATGTCATCGAGGAAGCCGCTGAAACGGCGCCTGAGGATGCGATAGAACGATCCACAGCGGTCAGTTCGGAGAGGCCGGATGCATCGGAGGATGCGGGGCCGGAAGCCGCTGACGTTGATCCAGCGCCGGAAACCTCAGTTGCCGCGCTGCAATCACCAATCGATGCACCGGCATTGCACGCTTCAGACAGCGAACCTGTGGCGCCAGGCAGCGTCAAGCTCGTGAACCCGGAGCGCGTGACCGCTGAAGCTGGTGTCCCGCTTCCTTTTCCAATCGCCATCGAGTCAGTTTCCGGCCGGTCGACCGGCTACTACGTGGTTGTGTCCGGACTGACGCGCGGATCGTCATTCTCCAGCGGCATCCAGCTTCTGTATGATACCTGGCAGATTCCAGCTAGATCCCTGTCGGACCTCAAACTCAATGCCTCATCGCGCTTTGCTCGAAGGATGAAGCTGAAGGTCGAACTGCGTGGCCCCCAGGGCGAAACAGTCGCTCGGACATCGCTGATTGTCGAGCTTCCGGGAACCGCCCGCAGTGAGGCAGGCCTGGAGGAACTGGACGTCAGTAGCGTAACTGCGCCTTCGGAAGCCGCTCAGGAGCTGATCGACAGGGCAGAGGTGTTTCTGGACAACGGCAGTCTCCAGGCAGCGAGGATGCTTCTTGAACGTGCTGCAGCTCAGGGCGCAGGCGCAGCCGCAATGATGCTGGCTGCAAGCTACGATCCGCAGTTTGCAGATCACTATTCGGCGGACGCAGAGCCGGCTCGCGCAAGGAAGTGGTATCAACGTGCCGCTGAACTGGGAGTGACCGCAGCCGCCACACGTCTGAGATCGATGTGATCTGCGGCTTCGATCCCTGTCAGCCACTGGGGAGTGATCCTTTGAAAAGGCATTGGATATTGCCCTAAGCAATCGCGCGGGCTGAATCTCAGTCGACGTGTGAATTTGTCCGCCTTAAGTCATTTTTGCGATTGTTGCCCGTGATTTCCGTGGTCGGATTTGCCGGATTTTCCGGCATTTGAACGGTTTGATATCCGTGCACAGCCGAATCGATTTGGTTTGACAAGATGCATTTTGGCCGCAATTAAAGCTATCTTCACCATCGTCGAGCGGGACTAGCAATTGGTATTGCGGGGGTAAAATCGACGATGAGGGGCAGTTCGCACGTGGTTGAGTTGGCGACCCTTCCTGAAAACACGCAAGGTGCCGTGCCGGTGTACAATCCGCGCCAGCACGGTGGCATCGGCGAACGCCTCGAAAGCTTGAGGCGCGAACTTCTCGATGCAGGCGAACGCCTGCAGGACATTGTTGAGCCTGCAGGGCAGACACTGGTCGCCGAGGCAGCGAAACTGCTCTCCAGGCAGGTGTGCCGCATCGCGGTAATCGGTCAGATCAAGTCCGGCAAGAGCACCTTCGTCAATGCCTTCGCGCAGACCCCTTCATTGCTGCCGACGGATGTGAATCCGTGGACGACCGCCGTCACGAACCTTCACTTCTGCAGGCGGCAGGCTGGAGATCCGGCCGCGAGATTCAATTTCTTCACGGAAGAGGAATGGCAGCGCCTTGCAGATGGCGGCGGACTGCTGCGCGAGCTGACCGAACGTCTCGTTCCGGGCTTCGAACCGGACCTGCTGCGCCAGCATGTTGCCGCACTGAAGCAGAGGGCAGCCCAGCGTCTCGGCAACGAGTTCACGAACCTGCTGGGGCAGTCCCACAGCTTTGCAGAGTTCGATGAGCGGTTGATGCTCGGGTACGTCTGCTCCGGTGAGATGCCGCGCGGTCCGGTCGAGGACAGTATTTTCCCTGGCAAGTACTCCGACATAACCTGTTCGGCAGAAATTCATTGCGAGGGTGGACCTTTCGCCTTCCCCTCGACGCTCATCGATACGCCGGGCACCAACGATCCTTTCCTGCTGCGCGATGAGATAACCCGGCGGAGCCTCGAAACAGCCGATCTTTACATCGTCGTGCTGACGGCGCGTCAGCCGCTTTCGGAGGCCGATGTGGCGCTCCTGCGGATCCTGCGTGGTCTGCATAAGGAACGCATTCTCATCTTCATCAACCGGATCGACGATCTCTCCGACATCGCTGAGGACCTTGCGGACGTTACGGCCTTCGTCAAGAAGCGGATCGAGCGCGAATTCCCCGATTCCAGTATCCCGATCATCGCGGGCAGTGCTCTGTGGGCGACAGCTGCGCTCAACGCAGGCAAACCCGGCGCGGAACGTGCGCTGGAACATCACTCGCTGGCCTATTTCCTGGAGCGTGGTCTGATCCGCCGCGAGGATCTTCTCAAACCCGCCTCTGAGGATGGCTCGCAACGCACCGATCTTGTGCAGGCACAGTTCGTCTGCTCCGGCATGCCCGAGA